>JACXTT010005607.1_pt1 | contig 18200 bp, 14 predicted proteins | sample 9270951 | NCBI WGS metagenome assembly JACXTT01 (sample SAMN15532306, study PRJNA645909) | rock metagenome | isolation source: weathered quartz diorite | place: Puerto Rico | collected 2017-06-21 | reverse complement strand
CTCGCAGCGGTCGCCGAGCTCGAGGATGATCGCCGCGTGGCCGGCGAGGCCGGTGGCGTCGAACAGCGCGCTCAGCGCGATGCTGGCCCAGAAGCGCGTGCCGTCGCCCCGCGCGAGCAAGCCATCGTCGGCGGCGTGGCCCTCGGCGGCGGCGCGGGCGAGGAGCGCCTCGGGCTTGCCGGCGGCCGCTTCTTCCGGCGAGTAGAACGAGGAGAGCGCCTCGCCCCCGCGAAGGCCCAGCGTCCGCTCGGCCCGCGCGTTCCAGCCCTGGACGCGCCCCCGGCGATCGACGAGGACGATCGCGGCGCCGAACCGGTCGTCCGAGATGTCGCCCCCTCGACTCACCCCTCCTCGTTGATCTGGCCTGCGCCGCGGAGAATGCAAGGAAAGCGGCACTTGACAACGAAATCGGCCCCGCTATAGTTCGCCGCCCCAATGGTTTCCAGCACCCAGCAGACCCAGAGGATCCGCGCCCGGCAGGTCAAGAACGCCGGAAAGCGCCGCAAGCGCCAAATGCGCATGGGAAAGACCACGCCCGTGTTCCCGGTGCACCCCGCCGGCTACGACGCGAACGCCGCGGACGCGAAACCGCAGGGAAAGAAGGACTGACGCCATGGCGAACCATGCCTCCGCCGAGAAGCGCAACCGCCAGCGCATCACCCGCACCGAGCGCAACCGCGCGCTCAAGTCGTTCGTCCGCCGCGCGCTGAAGCAGGCCCGCGACGCGGTGCTGAGCGGCGCCGCCGACGCGCCCAAGCTCGTCAGCAACGTGACCTCGCTGCTCGATCGCGCCGCGTCGAAGAACGTCCTGCCGGCCAAGCGCGCCTCGCGCCTCAAGTCGCGGCTCGCCAGCCTGCTCCACGGCAAGAGCGGCAAGTAACCCGCATGGGGGGCGGGGGGATCGTCATCGCCGGCGCGGGGCCGGCGGGAATGATGCTCGCGTACCAGCTCGCGTCGAACGGCGTCGAGGTGCGCGTGCTCGAGCAGCACCCCGACTTCGAGCGCGAGTTCCGCGGCGAGCTCATCGGCCCGTCGGTGCTGCCGGTGCTCGATTCGCTCGGCATCTTGCCGCGGCTGGTCGAGCGCGGCCTCGCCCGGCGCGACGTCGAGCGGCGCATGTTCGTCGGCCCGCGGCGGCGCGTGACCCTGCCGATGGGCAAGGAGCTCGGCGCGCTGGTGTCGCAGCCCGGCCTCCTCGCGCTGCTCCACGAGCAATGCAGCCGTTTCCCGAGCTACCGCATGGACTTCGACACCAGCGTGCTCCGTGCGGTCCGCGACGGCGAGCGCGTGGTGGCGTTCGACACCAAGAGCGGCGGCGTCGCAGGCCGCACCGAGGGCGAGCTCCTGGTGGTGTGCAACGGCCGCAACAGCCGCCTCCGCCGCGATCTCGGGCTCGAGCTCGAGCTCGAGGTCAAGCCCGACGACACGCTGTGGCTCCGCTTCGATTTCTCCGACGCCAAGGAGCTGTTGCCGAACGACGTGCACGTGCACATGTTCGGCGGCGGCGTGGTGGTGGTGGTGTTCGCCACCTGCAAGCACCGGCTGCAGATCGCCTACAGCGCGCCCGGCGACCTCGGCGCGCTGCGCAAGGACCTGCCGGCGTTGCGCCAAGCCGTGTTGCCGCGGATCGCGCCCAACGAGCTCGCCGCCGCCGTCGCGCGCAAGATGGACGAGGGCATGGAGTCGCAGCTCCTCAAGGTGTCGATCGACCGCTTGAAGCAGTGGCACCTGCCCGGTCTGCTCTTCCTCGGCGACGCCGCGCACACCATGGGCCCCGCCGGCGCGCAGGGCCTGAACCTGGCGATCCGCGACAGCATCGTCGCCGCCAACCACATCCTCGAGGCGAAGAAGAGCGGCGGCGCGCTCGACGACGCGCTCGCGCTCATCGAGGCCGAGCGCCGCCCGGAGATCGAGGCGTCGCAGGCGGGCCAGCTCCGCGCCTACCGGATGGTGCACAAGCCGCTCGCCGTCGAGCACATGATGTTCACCGTGCTCGGCCTGGTGATGAAGGTGAAGACCTTCGCGGCGCCGCAGCCGGCCGCGGTCGCGCCCAAGTATCCGGTGCCCGCGGCGTAACCCGGAGATCCGCTCAGTGGGCTGAAGCCCAGGTCTTGCCCCAGCCGACGTCGACCTCGAGCGGCACGCCGAGCGCGAGGATCGACTCCATCGCCTCCTTGGTCTTCTTCGCCGCCTCGTCGATGCGATCCTCGGGCACCTCGAAGACGAGCTCGTCGTGCACCGTCAGCACCATCTGCGCGCCGGGCACCACCGGCTCGGCGAGCTTCACCATCGCCAGCTTCAGGATGTCGGCGGCGGTGCCTTGGATGGGCGTGTTCTGGGCGATCCGCTCGGCGTAGGAGCGCTTCATCTGGTTGGCGCTGCGCAGATCCGGGAGCAGGCGCCGCCGCCCGAGCAGCGTGCGCACCTCGCCGGTCTTGCGCGCCTCGGCCAGGGTCGCGTCCATGAAGCTGCGCACGCCGTGGTACTTCTCGAAGTACGCCTCGATGAAGTGGCGCGCGTCGCTCTTGGCGATGCCGAGCCGCTTGGCCAGGGCGATCGGCCCCATGCCGTAGATCACCCCGAAGTTCACCGTCTTGCTCTGCGCGCGCATCTCGGCGGTGACCTCCGGCTCGGGCACGCCGAACACCGCCATCGCGGTGCGCACGTGCACGTCCTGCGCGCGGCGGAAGGCGTCGACCAGATCGGCGTCGCCCGAAAGATGCGCGAGCACCCGCAGCTCGATCTGCGAATAATCCGCGCTGAGGATGAGCTTGCCGGGCTGCGCCACGAACGCCTCGCGGATCTTCTTGCCGTGCTCGGTGCGGATCGGGATGTTCTGCAGGTTCGGGTCGCGCGAGGAGATGCGGCCCGTCGCCGCCACCGCCTGGTCCCAGCGGGTGTGGATGCGCCCGGTGTCGGGGTGGACGAGCGCCGGCAACGTGTCGACGTAGGTGCCCTTCAGCTTGGCGACGGCGCGGTGCTCGAGGACGATCGGCGGCAGCGCGTGGTGGTCGGCGACCGCCTCGAGCGCCTCGGCGTCGGTGGAGCGGCCGGTTTTGGTCTTGCGCGTCGGTTTGAGCCCCAGCTCGTCGTAGAGCACCGCCTCGAGCTGCTTCGGCGAGGCGAGGTTGAAGGGGTGGCCCGCGGCGGCGTAGGCCTTCTCCTCCAGCGCGGCGAGCTCGCGCGTCATCTCCTCGCCGAGCACGGCGAGCGGCGCGGGATCGACCTTCACGCCGAGCTGCTCCATGCCGCACAGCACCTCGGAGAGCGGCATCTCGAGCTCGTCGAACAAGGGGCCGAGGCGCGCGCCGCCGAGCTTCACGCGGTAGGCGCGGCCGAGCCGCTGGATCGCCTCGGCGTGGGCGCAGGCGTGCGGCGCGACCGCGTCGACCTCGAGCTCGTCGAGCGCGAACTTCACCGCGCGGTTGTTGCCGCGCGGCATCGCCTTCTCGACCTCGGTCCAGTCCATGTTCGCGTCCTTGGCGGCGATCAGGTCGAGCTTGTGGCTCGCCTCGGGATCGAGCAGGTAGCTCGCGAGCATGCTGTCGAAGCGCGCGCCGGCGACCGGCATGCCGTGGCGCGCCAGCACGACCTGGCTGAACTTGAGGTCGTGGCCGAGCTTGGCGACGGCGGCGTCGGCGAGGAGCGGCCCGAGCCTGCGCGCCACGAGCGCCAGCGGCAGCTGCTTCGGCGCCGTCAGCGTGCGGTGTCCGAGCGGCAAGTAGTAGGCCTCGCCCTCGACCGCGGAGAGCGCGATGCCGGTGATCGGCGTGCGCATCGCGTCCTGGGTCGGTGTGAGCACGGCGATGGCCAGGCGCTGGGCGTCGGCGATCTGCTTCGCCAGCCGGTCGAGCGCGGCCTCGTCGAGGATGGTGTGGAGCTCGGGCCCCGTGGCCGCCCGCTCGATCGCCGGCTCCTCCCACTGCGCGAGCAGGTCCAAGAAGCGCGTGAACTGCAGCTCGGTGAACACCTTGCGGAGGCGCGCCACGTCCGGGTTGCCGTAGCGCAGCCGCTCGACGTCGAGCTCGATGGCCACGTCGTCCTTGAGCTCGACCAGGCGGTAGGCGAGGCGCACCGCGTCGGCGTTGTCGATCACCGACTGCCGCAGCTTCGGCTTGTCGATCTCGGCCGCGCGCGCGAGCACCGCCTCGAGCGAGCCGAACTTGCCGAGGAGCTGCGCCGCCGTCTTCGGGCCCACGCCGGGCACGCCCGGGATGTTGTCGGAGGTGTCGCCGACCAGCGCCAGGAGCTCGCGCACGTGCTCCGGCCCGACGCCGAACTTCGCGCGCACCTCGGGCGGCCCGTAGACCTTGTTGCGCATCGCGTCCCAGCACATGACGCGCTTGCCGTCGACCAGCTGGTAGAGGTCCTTGTCGCTCGAGGCGACGACCACGCGCAGGCCCGCGGCGGTCGCCTTCTTCACCACCGTGGCGATCACGTCGTCGGCTTCGTAGCCCTCGCGCTGGAAGATCGGCACGTTGTAGGCCTCGAAGATCTCGCGGCAGCGGAGCAGCTGCACCACCAGATCCTCGGGCGCGGGCGGGCGGTTCGCCTTGTAGCCGGGGGCGATCTCGCCGCGAAAACCGCGGCTCCGGCTGTCCATCGTCACCGCCATGTAGGCCGGGCGGTAGTCCTCGACCATGCGGTTCAGCATGTTCATCGTGCCGAGCGTCGCGTGGGTCGGCTCGCCGCGCGACGAGGTCAGCGCCGGCAGCGCGTGGTAGGCGCGGAAGACGTAGTTCGACAGGTCGATGAGCCAGAGGACGTCCTTCGAGCCTGCCGCGGGCAGGGCGCTCGGCGCCTCGCTCATGGAACCATCGGCGAGCGGCCGCGCATCGGATCGTTGTTCGGGCGCGAGCGCTGGTGCTTGCGGACGCGCTCGGCGTCGTTGCCGCGCTCCTTCTCCTCGCGCTCGCGGGCGCGCTCCTCGAGCGCGTCTTCCGACTCCTCCGCGCCGCCGCCCTGGCCGTAGCGGTTCGGCAGCTCGCTCGGGTCGAGGCCCTGCTTCGGGCGCTCCCCCGCCGGGCCCGGCTCGGTGTTGATCGGCTCGACCGGCCAGGGGCTCTCGCTCGCCGACCCCGCGCACGCCGCGCCCACGATCCCGCACAGGAGCGCGCCGATCCACAGCTTCGTCGCCATGGCCGGCACCTTAGCGCGAAACCGCCCGGCCTTCGACTGGCGGCAGAAAACAGGGCCAAATCTGCTACCCTACCGCCCGCCATGGAGTTCCTCATCCGCTCGCGCCTGAACCGCCCCGGCGATGACCCGATCTTCTCGCTCAACGCCGAGGCGACGCGGCGCGCGAAGGCGGGCGAGGACGTGGTCAACGCTACCATCGGCGCGCTCCTGGCGGACGACGGCAAGCTGGCGATCATGCCGACGGTGGCCCAGGCGCTGTCGAACCTGCCGTTCGAGATGGTCGCGAGCTACGCGCCCATCCCCGGGCGCGACGACTACCGTCAAGCGGTGATCCACGACCTGCTCGGGCCGTACGGCCTCGTCGATCACGCGGCGTGCGTCGCCACCCCGGGCGGCACCGGCGCCTTGCGCATGGCGATCGACGACTTCCTCGAGCCGGGCCAGACCGCGCTCACGAGCTCGTACTTCTGGGGCCCGTACCGCACCATCGCCGAGGAGTCGGGCCGCAACCTCGCGACCTTCGACATGTTCAACGCCGAGGGCCGCTTCCACGTGGCCGCGTTCGATCAACAGCTCGGCGAGCTGATGGCCGAGCAGAAGCGCGCGCTCATCCTGCTCAACACGCCGTGCCACAACCCCACCGGCTATTCGCTCGACGCGAGCGAGCTCGGCGCGATGGTCGCGGCGATGGAGCGCCACGCCGGCAAGGGGCCCATCACGCTGGTGCTCGACGTCGCCTACGGCTACTTCCACCCCGAGGCGCTCGATCGCTGCATCGCCAGCTTCGCCAAGCTCGCCGGCAAGGTGCTGGTGCTGTTCGCCTGGTCGGGCTCGAAGGCGTTCGCGCTCTACGGCCAGCGCATCGGCGCGCTGGTGGCGCTCGTGCCCGACGCCGCCGAGCGCACGCGCATCACCAACGCCATCACCTACTCGTGCCGCGGCATCTGGTCGAACTGCAACGCCGCGGGCATGGCGGCGGTCGCGCGCCTGCTCGCCGACAAGGAGCTCCACGGCAAGGTGCTGGCCGAGCGCGCCGAGCTCGTGCGCCTGCTGGCGCGCCGCGTCGATTTCTGGAACGCGCGCGCCTCGGCCGCGGGGCTGCGCTACCCGCGCTACGACGGCGGCTTCTTCACCACGGTGTTCAACGACGACCCGAAGAAGGCGTCGCAGGCGCTGTGCGCGCGCGGCCTCTACCTGGTGCCGACCGCCGGCGCGCTGCGCGTGGCGGTATGCGCGGTGAACGAGGCGCAGATCGCGCGCATCGTCGACGGTCTCGCCGCCGTGGTTTCATGAGACCCGCGCTCGCGACGCTGGCGTTGTGCGGCTGCGGCGGCGGCGTGCCGCTGATGCACTCGGCGCATCCGACCCCCGAGCACGAGGTCACCGTCGGCGCGGGCTTCTCCGGCACGCTGGTCACCTCGTCGCTGCCGGTGAGCGGCGCGCAGGCCGACGTCGACGAGCTTCGCACCGGCGCGCTCTCGCCCGGCATCGCCCCATGGGTCGGCGCGCGCCTCGGCTTCGCCCGCGGCTTCGACGCCGGCCTGCTCTACAGCGGCCGCTCGGTGCGCGTCGACGGGCGCAAGTCGTTCGAGCTGACGCGCTCGCTCGCCCTCAGCCTCGGGCTCGGCGCAGCGGGCCTCTTGCCGCAGTCGCGGCGCGGCTCGGATCTGCGCGTCGGCGGCTTCGGCGGCGACGTGCCGCTGCTCTTCGGCTGGCGCAGCCGCGCCGACGTCTACTCGGCGTGGATCGGCGCGCGCGGCGGCGCCGAGCTGCTCCGCGGCGTGCGTGAGCTGCCCTCGGACGCGGCGACGCCCGAGATCGTGGTGAACGAAGCCGTCAACGGTTGGCATGCCTGGAGCGGCGGCGTGGTCGGCTTGCGCGTCGGCTTCCGCTACGTGTTCGCGGTGCTCGAGGTCGACGCGGCGATGCACTGGGCCCGCGGCGACATCGCCGGCCGTCCGGTGTCGGTCTCGCAGCTCGGCGTGGCCCCCGCGGGCGCGCTCGTCGCGCGCTTTTGAACGGTTTTTCGGGATTTCAACGTGGCTGGAATCGGTCTCGTCCTCAACCCGTACGCCAAGCGGCACGCCAAGGATCCGGGCCTCGCCGACCGGCTCGGGCGCGTGCTCGGCGGCGACGGCGTGGTGCGCGCGGCGACGAGCTTCGACGAGCTCGCCGAGGTGGTGGCCGATTTTCGCCGCCTGCGCGTCGATCTGCTCGCGGTCGCCGGCGGCGACGGCACCAACCACGCGGTGCTCACCCATCTGGTGCGCGGCTGGGGCGAGGCGCAGCTGCCGTACGTCGCGCTCCTGCGCGGCGGCACGATGAACACCACCGCCAACTCGTTCGGCATCCGCCGCAAGAAGCCCGAGGCGCTGCTCGCCGACTACAAGCGGATGTACGCCCGCCAGGCGCTCGCGCCGATGCGCTTCGTCGAGCCGCACGTGCTGCGCGTCGGCGACCGCGCCGGCTTCATCTTCGGCACCGGCGCGATCTACGGCTTCATCGCCGAGTACAACAGCCGCCCCGATCGCAGCCCGGCGTGGGCCGCGCGCGTGCTCGCCACCGCGGTCGCGTCCTCCACCGTCGGCGGCGAGGTGATCGGCCGGGTGGCGCAGCGCTGGGAGGGCTCGGTGCGGTTCGAGGACGGCACCGCCTTCCCCGATCGCGACTACCTCACCGTGGGGGCGTCGACCTGCGGGCAGATCGGCCTCGGCTTCCAGCCGTTCTACCGCAGCCACGAGCGCCCCGGGCACATCCACGTGCTCGGCATCCATTGCTCGGCGGGCGACTTCATCCGCGGGCTGCCGCGCATCTGGCGCGGCGTGTCCCAGGGCGGCGAGCGCACCTACGAGCGCCTGTGCCGCACGGCCGTCCTGGTGCCCCGTCACCGCGAGGTGCCGTACATGATCGACGGCGACGTTTATGTGCACGAGGGCGAGCTGGAGATCGCCTGCGGCCCGAAGTTGCGTATTCTGGTGCCCTGATGCGTGCTGTCTCTATACTGTTGGTTGGCGCGGTGCTGCTCTCCTACGGCGCCGCGGTGGCGAAGCAACCGAGCAAGAAAATGAACGTCGCGATCAAGACCTCGATGGGCACGGTGGCGCTCGAGCTCTACCCGGACAAGGCGCCGCACACGGTGAAGAACTTCCTGCAGTACGTCGACGACGGCTTCTACGACGGCACCATCTTCCACCGCGTCATCGCCGACTTCATGATCCAGGGCGGCGGCTACGACAAGACGCTCACGCGCAAGGCCACACGCCCGCCGATCCCCAACGAGTCGCACAACGGCCTCAAGAACACCGCCGGCACGGTGGCGATGGCCCGCACCAGCGACCCGCACAGCGCCACCGCGCAGTTCTTCATCAACACCAAGGACAACGCCTCGCTCGACAGCAAGAGCCCGACCCAGTTCGGCTACGCCGTCTTCGCCCGGGTGGTGAGCGGCCTGGACGTCGTCACCGCGATCGAGCACGTCGAGACCGGCGAAAAGAACGGCATGCGCGACGTCCCCGTCACCACCGTGACGATCGAGTCGATCCGCCGGCAGTAGCTCACCCCACCCTCTCCCGCTGGCGGGGAGGGGGCGCTGCTAGATCCGCCCGCCCAGGGCGTGGATCGCGTCTTCGGCGTCTTTGCGGTAGACGTCGTCGGGCGGGGCGAGCTTCATGTAGTCGAGGAACGCCTTGAGGGCGCGGGGTTTGTCGCGGAAGCGCAGCGCTTCGCCGAGGCGGTAGTTCGCGTCGTAGAGCCACAGCGGCGAGCCGACCTTCTTCGTCTCCATCTCGAGGTTCATGTACTCGACCGCCTTGAGGTAGTGCTCCTCGGCGGTCTTCTTGTCCTTCTCCTCGAGACGCTTGGCGAGCCGGTAATGCCACTCGGGCACGCTGTCGTCGCCGTCGATCGCTTTGCGCCACGCCTGGACCGCCTTGTCGATCTGCGTCTGCTGCTCGTAGCACTCGGCGATTCCGGCGTAGGCCTGGTAGAGCGTCGGCTTCTTGTCGAGCGCGGTCTGCAGATCGCTGAGCGCGTCGCCGAACTTGCCCTTGCGCATCGCCAGCAGGCCGCGCTGCCAGTAGGCGTCGGCCAGACTTTTGTCGAGCTCGAGCGCGTGGGCGATCGCCTGCTCGGCCTCGACCTCCTGGCCGTCCACCTCGCCCGCGGCCCAGCCGTAATAGAGCTGGTACTCGGCGTTCTGCGGCTCGCCGTGAACGGCGTTCTGCAGGTACTGCATCGCCTTGGTCGCCTCGTGCTGCTGGAGGTAGGCGCGCCCCAGGAAATAGTTCACCTCGGGGCTGTTGCGGCGCCGGCCGTACACCGTCATGAGCAGCTCGACCGCCTCGTGGGCGTGCCCGCTCAGCACCTGGGTCGAGCCGACGCGCAGCATCAGATCGACGTCGTCGGTCGCCTTCTTCAGGGCGTTGGTGTACATCTCGAGCGCCTTCTCGGTCTGGTTGTTGTCGCCGTACCAGAGGCCCCACTCCAGCGCGAGGCCGGGGTAGTTCGCGTCGACCTTGCCGACCTTCTCGTACTCCGCCTTGGCCGCATCGAACTCGCGGGCGCGCCGGTGCGCCACGCCGAGCTTGAACATCGAGGCGATGTTCTGGTCGTCGATCGCCAGCGCCTTGCCGAACTCGGATGTCGCTTCGTCGAGCCGGCCGGCCTTGAGCGCCACGTCGCCCTTGGCGTAGTGGAGCTCGACGTTGTTCGGCAGCTTGGCGGCGGCGTCCTCCAACACCTTGGCGGCTTCGTCGTTCTTGTCGCGGCTGAGCAAGAGGTCGGCGAGCGCCACGTAGGCGTGCACCACGCCGCGGTCCTTGCCGCCGCGTTCGATCGCCTTGCGATAGGCTTTCTCAGCCTCGTCGCGCTTGCCGAGCGCCAGGAACGTCCGCCCCAGCCAGTAGCCGACCTCGGGATCCTCGCTCTTCTGCGCCAGCGCCTGCAGGTCGACGAGCGCCTCCTTGGCCATCTCCTGGGCGAGCTTGACCTTGGCGATGCCCACCGCCGCGGCCACGCTCTCGGCGTTCGCCGCCTTGGCCGCCTCGTAGCGCGCCATGGCGTCGGCGTAGCGGCCGGCTTCGTACGACAGCTCGCCGTTGCCGATGAGCGCGTCCTCCGAGCCCGGCTCGATCTTCAGCGCCTCGCCGAAGGTCTGCTCCGCGGCGCTGATGCGCGAATGTTTGAGGTGCAAGTATCCGAGCATGTTGTAGGCGCGTACCAGCTCCCAGGTGGACGCCACCGGCCGCACCTTTCCCTTGACGTCGATGACCTCCTCGAGGAGGGCCTTGGCCTTCGCCTCGCTCGCGTCGCGGTCCCACATGGTCGAGGCGATGAGCGTGCGCGAGCCGGCATGGGCCTTCGACATCGCCACCACCTTCTCGGCGGTCGCCACCGCTTCCTTCTCCTTGCCGGCGGCGAGCTGCGCGCGCGCCAAGCCGTAGAGCGTACGCGCGGTCTTCTCGATCTTCACCGCGGCGCCCCAGCGGGCCAGCGCGTCGTCGTTCTTCTTGGCGATGAGCGCGATCTCGCCGGCGAGCGCGGCCGCGTCGATGTCCTCGACGTTCTGCTCGGCGAGCTCGGTCGCGCGCGCGAGGGCGTCGTCGTACTTGCCCTCGCTCGCGAGCTTCGCCGCCCGGCCGAGCTCGAGCAAGAGGCCCGGCTCGCGCGAGCCGATGCGATCGAGCAGGTCCTTGCCGACCGCGTCGTACTCGCTCTGCTTGCCGAAGCGCATGCTGTTGAGGAACGCCAGGAACGAGGTGTACGAGGCGATCGGCGCGAAGCGCGGCTCGATCTCCTGCTGCGCGCGCGCCTGGCCGACCAGCTCCTGGGCGTCGGCCGAGACGTCGCCGCCGAGCTTCTCGCGCGCGGTGGCGCGGAACTGCGCGAGCTGCGCATCGAACTCCTTGCGGTTGAGCGCGTCGCTGATGGCGTAGTAGCCGTACGGTCCCATCGAGGTGAGCGACAGCGCGCCGCCGGCGATCGCCACCATCGGCACGACCGCGAGCATCATCCGCAGCGCCTTGCGCTTCTTCTTGACCTTGACGAGCGGCGCCTCGTTGTCGCCCGCCACCGGCGGCGCGGGCGGCGCCTCGCCGACCTCGGGGGTGAACTGGGTGATCGACGCGCCCGGGCCCTCTTCGACCTGGAACTCGTCGCCGACGCCGCCCCCCTGGCGCCGCGGTGGCGGCGGAGCCGGGGCCTTCGGCGCCTCGAGCTCGTCGTCGTTCGAGAGCATCTCGTCGGGCGGTTTGGCCAGCGTTCCTTGATCGTCGTCGGCGAAGTCGCCGGAGGGGAAATCGACGTCCAGGGCGGCGGGCGTGCGCGGCGGGGGCGGCGGCGGGACCGGCGGCGCGTCGAGGCGCGGCACCGGCAGACTGCCGCTCTTCGTCGGCAGGTGATCGAACTTCGCCCGCTCGGGCAGGCTGCCGCCGAGGTTCGGCAGGTTGCCGCCGATCACGGGGAGGTTGCCTCCGACCGCCGGCAGGTTGCCGCCGATCGCGGGGAGGTTGCCGCCGATCGCGGGCAAGTTGCCGCCCACCGACGGCAAGTTGCCGAACGGCGCGGGGCTGGGTAGGTCGCCCATCAAGTCCGGCAGCTCGCCGAAGCCGTCGGGCGTGGGAAGCTCGCCGAAACCCGCGGGCGTCGGCAGATCGCCGAAGCGCGACGGCGACGGCAAGTTGTCGAACTTCGCCGGCGACGGCAGGTTGTCGAACTTCGCCGGGGAGGGCAGGTGATCGTACTTCGCCGGGGAAGGCAGGTGATCGTACTTCGCCGGCGAGGGCAGATCGTCGAACTGCCCCGGCTTCGGAAGCTTCGCTTTCGCCGGAGAGGGCTGGCGCATGACCGCGGTCGGCTGCGGGATGTCGTCGTCCTCGGCGCGCGGCGCCGGCAGGTTGTCGAACTGTCCGCGCGCCTTGGGGGCGGGCAGGTCGTCCGGATGCTGCATGATCGCCGTCCGGGCCGGCAGATCGTCGAAGTCGCTCGCCGGCCCCTTGCCCGCGGGCGCGGGCAGATCGTCGAACGTGCCTTGTCCTTTCATCGCCGGCAGGTCGTCGAACCCCGAGGACTGCGCCGGGGACGGCAGATCCTGCATGCCCCCGTCGTCGGAGGGTGGCAGGTCGTCGCCCGAGCCCGGGAGGCCGAGGTCGACCACGCCGAAGCCTGCGTCGGGCCCGGCGCCCTGGCCGCCGCGGACCATCGTTTGCGCGCGCTTCTGATCGCCCCCGCGCTCGGCGGCCTGGAACAGATCGTCGACCGACACGTCCGAGCTCTGCGGGCGCGGCGCAAACAGCGGTTTCTTGGTGCGCGGCGGCATCGGCGCGCCGATCGACTGGAGCGCGCGGCCGCCGGGTTGCGGGCTAGCCGCCGCCCCCTCGGTCGACACGCTGCCGTCGGCGGCGACGTTGAAGCTGTTGCCGCATTTCGGGCAGCGCATCTTCATCCCACCGGCCGGGACGCGTTTCTCGGAGATGCTGTAGGGAGCGCTGCAGCCTGGGCACTGTACGTTCAGCATTGCGGGCTTGGCGGCGAAAACACGGCCGCTCCCGCCACTTTAGCACCGGCGCCCCGAAACGGGCCGAGGATTCCGTGTCGTCTGGGGGGGTCGGGCTATAGCCCGAAGCTGCCGATGAAGAACGCCTGCGAGCCGTTCGGCGCGGTCCGGAGGCCGCCGCCGAGGTCCATCGTCCCGCGGAAGTTCCCGACGAAGATACTGTTGCCTTTGGTGTCGACCGCGACGCCGGTCGCCTCCTGCAGCTGGGCGTCGCCGAAGCCGTAGCCCCAGTAGCCGTGGCCGTCGTTGTTGGCGATCTTCACGATGTCGCCGTCGCGCACGCCCATGCCCTTGAGGGTGGTCTTCGAGTTGATCGTGACGTTCCCCTGGAAGCTGCCGACGAACACCGGGAAGCCCGACGGATCGAGCGCGATGTCGTTGAGCTCGTCGCCGAACTGGTCGCCGTAGCGCACGCCGAACAGCGGCACGAAGCCGGAGTCGTAGCGGGCGATGAACACGTCGTTGGAGCCGCCGAGGCCCTTGATCTCGCCCTTGCCGAGGTCGATGTTGCTCTTGAACACGCCGCCGACGACGAGGTCGCCGGTGGTGTGGAACGCCAGCGCGTGCACTTCGCCGTCGTCCATGTCGCTCTTGCCGGCGAACAGCATCTTCGAGAACTTGTGGTTGCCGGTGCTGTCGAGCCGCGCGAACACCGGCTGGGCCGGGGCGGGCGAGACTTGCGGCGTGAGCTTGCCGCCGCCGAAGTCGATGGGCCCGCGCGACCAGCCGCCGACGGCGATGTCGCCGTTCGCCGCGGTGGTGACGACGCGCCCGAGCGAGTCGTTGCCGGCGCCGCCGTACGTCTTGGCGAACAGCGTGTCGAACGACTTGGTGCCGACGTTCGGCTGCAGCTTGGCGAGGTACATGTCGAAGTCGCCGTTGCCGCCCGCGGCGTTCAGCACCGTGCCGCCGAAGGTGATCTTCGACTGGTACTGGCCGGTGACGAGCAGGTTGCCGCCGGCGTCGAAGGCCGCGCCGTAGCAGAAATCGCTGTCGGTGATGGCGTCGCCGTACTTGGCGCTCGCCACGTGGTTGCCGTCGGTGTCGAGCACCGCGGCGTAGAGATCGGGGAACTGCGAGCCCGAGAAGGTCAGGTTGTTCCCGCCGAGGTTGATGGTGCCCTTGAAGATGCCGCAGAAGCCGATGCGGTTGTTGGCGTCGACGGTCACGGAGGTGGCCGACTGGGTGTTGCCGTCGCCGAACACCTTGCGCCACACCAGCTTGCCCTTCGAGTCGTACTTGGCGACGAAGATGTCGTCGCCGCCGTTGGAGTTCGACGCCGGCAGGCCGCCCGGGCCGTCGAAGTCCACCTGCCCCTGGTAGGTGCCGACCACGATGACGTTGTTTGCCTTGTCGACCGCGACGTCGAACGCCGAGACCTGATCGTTCTGGCTGGCGCCGCCGTAGAACACGTCCCAGTTGTAGACCACCATGCCGGTGCCGCCCTCGCCGCCGCTGGTGGTGTTGGTGGTCGGGCCGCTCATCGACACGCCGCCTTGACCGGACGTGGTGCTCATGTCGCCGCCGCCGGACACGACCAGGCCGTTGAACATCGAGCCGCCGTCGCTCGTGGTCTGCATCGACGTCGTGGTCGAGCCGGTCGAGTTGGGCGTGCCCTGCGTGGTCTGAACGGTGTTGCCCGAGTTGTTGCCGCCGCAGGCGACGGGCAGGACGATCCCGGCCATGGCCGAGGCGAAAGCAAGAGCAGCCCAGTGGTTCCCTCGAGGACGAAGCATTGCCCGAGTGTACCCGAGGTCGAAACTGAGGAACATCACCTAAAGCGCGACGCCGCTCGATAGGGTAGCGGTCTTCGCCGCGGTCGCCGACGCGCCGTCGGCGTCGCTCACCGTCACGCTGATCTTCAGCTTCTTGCCGAAGAAAGGCTGCACCGGATGGCCGCAGTCGTCGGCGAACTTGAAGGCGATGCCGTAGAAGACGCAGTAGCCGTTCTTGTTGGGCTCGTACGAGAACGGCAAATCGACCGGGTCGAGCGCGCGATCGACGTCCGGCGAAACCGCCGTGATGTGCGTGGTCGAGCCGTGGCGGTGGAGGTTCCGCATCGCGACGCCGACGTACACGTGATAGCCCGGGCAGGCCTGACCGCCGCGGTGGATCTGCATCGTCCCGCCTTCGGCGAGGTCCGCGTAGCCGAGCTGACCTTGGCCGACCACCACCTCGGCGGTGCCCCCGCCGGGTTTGCAGGCGTCGGGCACCTTCGCCATCCAGTCCGGGTCGTAGGGCGGTAGCGCGGAGGAAGGGATGAACGGGTCGGCGCATTTTCCCGCGATGCAGGTGCTGCCGGCGGGGCACGGCTTGATCCCCGACACGCCCTGCGGATCGAGCTCGCACTCGCGCTCGAGGTCCACGCGATAGAGCAGGGTGGCGCCGGCGATCGCGTTGGTCGCGGCGGTGCGCTCGACGACGAGCTCGTTCGGCGCGCGGAAGGCTCTCATCGTCACCGACACCGCCGCGCCGTCCTTGCCGTCGACCGGCAGCTCGAACGGAAAGCTCGTCTGGCCTTTGTCCACGCCGAGCGCGAAGTCCTGGGCGTACGGGCGCGAGCCGTCGGCGACGTCCACCTCGAGCCGGTCGATGTCTTGCCCCGCGACGAGATCGCCGGCGACGCCGAACACGACCGTGCCCTTGCTCGAGCAGGCCGCCGCGACGCAGGCGACCGCCGCGAGCCTCACTTGATGTCGTTCGACAGCGTCACGCGGCGAACCCCCGTCCCGACCTTGCCGTCCTTGTCGGTGATCTTCGCGGTGATGGTGAGCTTGTGGCCGAGCATCGGCTTGACCACCTCGGTGGTGCCGAGCGCGAGCTGGTAGCGCAGGCCGTAGAGCTTGCAGTAGCCGCCCTCGTCCGGCACGAAGGTGAAGATCACCTTGAGCCCGTCGAGCTTGGTCGGCAGATCGGTGAACGCGCCGCTGATCTCGGTCTGCGAGCCGGAGCGGCGCAGGTTCTTCAGCCGCACCGCCACCCACACGTGGTAGCCGCCCTGCGGGCCCGCCTCCACCTGGGCGACGTCGTCGTCGTTCATCGGCTTGTAGTCGCTGTGGCCGCCGCCGACGATCACCTCGGGCGGGCCGGCGCCGACCGGCTTGCAGATGTCGCCGGCGAACACCGTGTACCAGCTCGGGTCGTAGGGCTCGAGCTTCGACGGCGGCACGTACGGATCCTGGCAGGTGCCGTTGATGCACGTGCCGACCGCGCACGGCTGGACCCCGCCGCTCGATCCGGGGCTGGCGAGGCGGCAGCCGCCCTCGAGGTTCACGCGGTAGAGCAGCTTCTGCCCGACCACCGCGCTGGTCGCCGCCTTGCGCTCGACCACGAAGCTCGACGGCGCGAGGAAGCCGCGCAGCGTGACCGACACCGACGCGCCGTCGGCGAGCTCTTCGAGCGGCAACTCCATCGGGAAGGCGGCCTGGCCCTTGTCGACGCCGAGCGAAAAGGTGCGCGACGAGCTGTGGGCGCCGGCGTCGATCTCGGCGTCGAGCCGGTCGATGTCGACGCCCGCGCGGAAGTCGCTGGAGATGCCGAGGACGATCGCCCCGTCCTGCTTCGACGAGCAGGCGCACAAGGCGGCCAAGAGAAGAAAGCGCCCGCGCATGGCGGCTACATCGCCTTCTTGTCCGCGGCGGGTTTGGTGTCGGCGGCGGCGGCGGTGCCGAGCGGCTTGAAGCCGTCCGGCGGGTACTTCTTGCTCGCCTTGTTGAGCGCGTCCGACAGCATGCCGGTGGTGATCGACTCGGGCAAGAGGTCGTAGCTGCCGTCGGGGTAGTACACCACGTAGATCGGGATGGCGGCGCGGCCGAGCTTGTCCATCCACGGCTTCTGCGCGTCCTGCGCCTCGTCGGTGGTGAGGTCGACCTTCATCGGCAGGATCTTCGTGCGGGTGAGGTCGCCGCGGATCTGATCGACGTCGATGAACAGCCGATCGTTGGTCTTGCAGTTCATGCACCAGTCGGCGGTGAAGTCGATGAACACCGGCCGGCCGCGGGCGAGCTCGGCCTTGAGCAGGCCCTCGTCGAAGTGGGTCCACTTGATCTTGCCGTTCTCCACCACCGGCGCGATCTCCGCGGACTTGGGCGCGGCTCCGGCGTCGCCGCAGCTGGCGATGATCGCCGGCTGCGGCTTCTCCGGCGGGGTGAAGTCGATCAGCCACAAGCCGAGGCCGACGGTGGCGGCCAGGGCGATCCCGCGCACGGTCCAGCGCCGCCGCGCCGAGTGCTCGAAGCCGCCGAACTTCTGCGTGCCCCACAGCGCGATGCCGACGATGAGCACGAAGAACACGAACGAGTTGGAGCTCTCGGTCGACAGCTGCTTCTGCAGCGAGCGGAAGTAGAAGGCCGCCGCGCCGAGCAGGGTGAAGCCCATCAGCTGCTTGAAGATCTCCATCCACTCGCCGGGCTTCGGCAGGATCTTGCTCGCCGCCGGCACGAAGCTGATGAGCGCGAACGGGAAGGCGAGGCCGATGCCGATGAACACGAACATGGTGAGCGTCTGCCACCAGGCCGAGTTGGCGCCGAGCGCGTAGGTGGCGGCCGCGCCGAGGAACGGCGCCGAGCACGGCGTCGACATGATCGACGCGACGATGCCGTTGACGAACGAGCCGAAGTAGCCGGCGTGCGACTCGGTGCCGCCCATGCCGATGGTGATCTCGAACACGCCGAGGGCGTTGAGCCCGAAGACGTACATCAGGCCGACGACCCCGCTGAGGAAGCGCGGGTTCGAGTACTGCTGGCCCCACTGCATGCGCAGGCCGATCGCCGCGCGCAGGCCGATGATGAGCACCGCGAAGGCGATGAACGTCACCAGCACGCCGGCGGCGTAGGCCAGGCCGTGCCGGCGGTTCGAGCCGGGGTCGTCCTGCGCCTTCTTGATGACGTGAAAGACCTTCATCGTCAGCACCGGCAGGACGCACGGCATGATGTTGAGGATGAGCCCGCCCACGAAGGCGGCCCCGATGTTTCTGAGGATCTCTCCCATAACCGGCCCTTGGGTCGTAGAGTAACGCGGACCCGCCGCGAGGGCGAGGATCAGCTGGCGGGAAATCGCGTTCTTTACCCGCCGTTTACGAAGCGCGGCGGAGCGCGGCGAGCGTCTCTTCGGCCATGGCGACCTCGCCGGCGAGGGCCAGCGCCATCGCCTCGTGTCCGGCGCGGGTGCGACCGACGAAGCTCGCGAGGCAGGCGCGCGCCTCGTCGTGGCGCTCGGCGCAGAACAACAGCTGGCCGAGCACGAAGCGGCCGTAGCCCTGCCCGGACGGCGAGGCGTCGAGCCGGCGGATGAGCTCGCCGAGGCCGCGCACCTTCACGCCGGCGCGGTGCTTCACCAGCGCGAGGTGGCCGAGGTAGAGCGGCTTGTCGCGCGTGCCCCAGCGCGCGGCGCGGGCGAGCGCAGCCATCGCCTCGGCGTCGCGCCCGGCGAGGAACAGCACCGAGCCGAGCGTCCACCAGTGAAAGGCGCGGCGCGAGGGCGGGGCGCGGCGCGCGGCGAGGCGCAGGTG
>JACXTT010005606.1_pt1 | contig 18202 bp, 17 predicted proteins | sample 9270951 | NCBI WGS metagenome assembly JACXTT01 (sample SAMN15532306, study PRJNA645909) | rock metagenome | isolation source: weathered quartz diorite | place: Puerto Rico | collected 2017-06-21 | reverse complement strand
ACCCATCTGGCGCGCGATGGCGCCGTGGCCGCTTCCACGCAAAATCAGGCGCTAAGTGCTCTTCTTTTTCTCTACAAGGAGGTGCTCAAGCAGGAGATCGGCTGGCTGGCCCATGTCGAACGCGCAAGAAAGCCGCCGAAGCTACCGGTCGTTCTCACCCGAGACGAAGTTCATAAGATCTTCGATTGAACGGCGACAATCGCGCCTTTGGTTGAGAGTTGTGTAGAGAAGCAAACGCTCAACTATCAAGTATCAACGATCGCTTAGAGTTTGACATACACCCATATAGATGGTATGGTTATCCATCTGAAGACGACGCTGCAAATCGATGATACCGTCATGGCCCGTCTCCGCCGCGAAGCCGTGAAACAGGGGCGGACCATGTCGGAGCTGGTTGAAGCGGCGCTGCGTTTACTGTTTCACGAACGTAAACCACCTGGAAAAAAGAAGCTCCCGCCGCTGCCACGCTTTCGTGGTGGAAAGCCGCTAGTGGATATTGCAGACCGCAATGCTCTCTATGATGTCATGGAGGGTCGCCGCTGAATGTTGGTTGTCGATACCAACGTCCTGATTGACGCCGCTAACCGAGACTCGGAATTTCACGAGCCCTGCCGGCAAGCCATCGAACGTTGTCGCGCAGATGCTTCGCCGTGGTATCTGTCCTGGCCAATATGCTATGAGTTTCTGCGCGTCTCTACCCACCCGAACATCCTACGCCGTCCGTGGACGCTGGCGCTAGCCTGGCAGTTTCTGGAGGCTCTGCTCGACTCACCAACCGCAGGGGTACTTTTACCCACGAAGAGACATGCCGAATTATTAAGTAAATTGATCGCCGAAGTTCCGCATCTGCGCGGCAACATTCTGCATGATGCGCATACGGCCGTGCTCATGCAGGAACACGGAATCGAACGTATCTACACGCGCGACACCGATTTCCATCGCTTCCCCTCCCTGAAAGTAATCGATCCAATCGCGTGACCACGAAGGTCGCTCGCGCTTTGCGGATAGGTCGTTTGTTTATCGCCGGGTTGCGACCCTCCGATCTCATCCGGCGACCCGCCGCGCGTATTTAGCTGGCCCGCGGGCTTTGCCAGCTAAAGTGAGAGATGTTTCCCTGCTTTCGCGTAAAGGTACGGCGGGGCAGGCGGAGGTCAGCAGCCTTCGCGCAAGGCTACCGCGCGCCAGGGACGTCGGAAGGTTCGCCGCGGCGAATCCGTCCTTCGGCGGATCGGAGGTCGGAGTGAGAGCAAAATAGTTGAGAGTTGTGTAGAGGAAGCAAACACCCAACGCTCAACGCTCAACGCTCAACGCCCAACGCCCAACGCCCAACGCCGAATACAGCAAGAGGTCGGACGTCGGAAGTCCGACGTCAGATAGAGATTTTCCGCGAGGCGCCGCCGTAACGCGGGTGAAGGAGCGGCCGGGCTTTCCAACCAACACGCGCAACCTTCGCTAAGGCTACGGCGTGCCAGGAAGGCGCCCGCACACAGGCGGGCAGGCAGTGTGCTACCCGGATCAAATCAGAAGTCGGGCGTCGGACATCAGATGTCAGAATAGAAAACAGTTTTACTCATTCCTTTTGGTGCTCGCGATTCTAGGTTCGTCACTGCGCGAGTTGTTGCATGACTTCTTCGGTGAGATCAAATGTTTCGACAGCGCTCAATACAACAGGCCAGCCACTCTGGCTGTTGCCTGAGCTGTCGAGTACAACCACGCAATCGTGCGCCGCGGCGCGCCAGGCTGTCGCGCGTTGGATATCACTTATCGCGTTTGCGCGTGCCTCTTGTGAATCAGACGCGGGAGGATGGACGGCTAAGAGTCGACCCACATCTACCACTCCGATTGCCTCCGATTGCGCTCCAGTTAGAGGGAACCTTCTGAGATACAGAAGATTTTGGGCAGCGGTGGGCGTCGATTGAACAGCGATTGATTGCGCCGGCGATGTCACTGGTGTATTCCCCGCAACAAGTTGTGATGGCCACGGCCTCTGCGGCGGGAGAGAAGGTAGCGGTTCCCAGTTCAGGCGACCAACTTGAAGGTCGAAATTCTCTCCGGTCAGTACAGTACCGCCGGGCTCGTCCGTTCGCTTATGGAAAATGAATCTGACCCAGACGAAGCACAAAACGACGGTAGCGAAAAGTATTAGAAAAAGAATCCTTTCCCGATTTTTATGCACGCAATGAGTGGTTCCTGAGGCTTCGACCGCCTGAACCAGCATTACGCTGAATTTTTCCGATCAATCCGATTGTTAACGTACCAAGGTTTGCGGCTGACACAGCCGCCTCTACAACGGGTCTTCTGCAGCTGACACAGCCGCTCCTACAGCTAAGAGCTGATCCGAAACCTCAATCTTGCCCGGGGAACAAAACCGGTCGAAAAGCAATGCGGCATGGCGAAAGAGACGCAGGGCAAACCGAATTTCGTTAGGCGCTTTTTCTCTCTCCTCGGTCCGGGATTGATCACCGGCGCGGCGGATGACGATCCGTCTGGTATCGCGACGTATTCCATTGCCGGTGCGCAAATGGGCACGGCGATGCTGTGGACTGCATTCATCACCTGGCCGTTTATGGGTTGCGTCCAGTTCATGTGTGCGCGGATCGGGATGGTTACCGGCATGGGGTTGGGCGATGCGCTCCGGCGGAAAGGCCCGCGCTGGCTGCTCTTTGGCGGTGCGCTCGGCCTCCTGATCGCCAACACCATTAACGTCGGTTCCGATCTCTCCGGCATGGCTGACGCCGCCGAAATGCTCACCGGCATCAATTCACACGTTTACGTTGTCATTTTCGGTGTCGCAATTGGATTCGCGACGGTGCGGTTTCGCTATCACCAGATCGCGATGGTCATGAAATGGCTGGCAGCGGTTCTTTTCGCTTACGTGATTACCGCTTTCATGCTGCGGCCGAACTGGGGAACCGTCCTGCACGATACATTTGTACCGTCGTGGCCGCGGAATCATGAGGCATGGCAGAACCTGGTTGCGATCCTCGGCACGACGATCAGTCCCTATCTATTTTTCTGGCAGGCGTCACAGGAAGTAGAGGAAGAAAAGGCGATGGGGCGCCGTCTCCTCGTGCAACGAGAAGGCGCAACCGAACGGGAACTCATCAACCGCAAGCTCGACGTCGGCACCGGGACGTTTTTTTCGAATTTCGTCATGTATTTTATCATTCTCACCACCGCGCTTGCGCTGCACAAAAACGGCATCACCGATATCGAAACATCGAAGCAAGCGGCCGAAGCACTCCGACCGCTCGCGGGGATTCTGGCTTCTCTGCTTTACACCATCGGCATTATTGGGGTCGGGTTTCTCGCCATCCCCACTCTTGCCGGTTCGGCCGCTTATGCCTTTGCCGAGACCTTTTCCTGGAAAGAAGGGCTGGACGAACCATTCCGCGGCGCCCGGCTTTTTTATACGGTATTGATCTCCTCAATGCTGCTGGGAATCGGAATGGATTTCCTGAACATCAATCCGGTTAAAGCGCTTTTTTGGACCGCTGTGATCAATGGCGTTCTCGCGCCATTTTTGCTGGTTGGAGTCCTGGTCTGCGCGTCTGATCGCAAGTTGATGGAAGGGCAGCCAAGCTCCTGGTTATCGCGCATCGCGGTTGGAATCATTACGCTGGTAATGTTCGGCGCAGCTGCCGCCATGTTCGCGTTATAAGTCTTGGGGAAGAGCGGGCATCCTGCCCGCCGATTGGGGAGCGCACGCATCCCTGCGTGCAGTGGTCGGCATCTTGCCGAACACTCTCTTTCCCGGGCGCCGGCAAGATGCCGGCGCGTGCACGCCAGAAGCGTGCGCTACCCCAGACTGACAATGGCACAAAACAACTTGTCATCGATAGGGGCTGCGACGAACAGTGCTGCGCGAAGGCAGGGTTACGGCGCGCAGCGCCGTCGCTACAAAGATGGCTGACTTGATCATCACGGAAAGCGGCGCGGTGCATCGGCCGCGAAACGTCGATTGGAAACGCGCTGCCGCCCTGCTTTATGGCGACTGGGGCACGAGCAAGGCCTACGTGATCGGCCTGGCGTTTCTGGCTGCAGGTTTTTCCTCGTTACCGATCATTCTCGCCGTCTGCGCGCTCACCGGCCTCGTCGGGATCAATTACACGGTCATCTGCCGCTACTTTCCCGATGGCGGTGGTGTTTATTCAGCGGCGCGGTCACAGGGACGACTGCTCGCGGTCGTCGGAGCCCTCCTCTTACTCGCAGATCTGACCGTTACGGCCGCGCTCAGTGGCTGGTCGGCCTTGAGCTACATCACTTCCGGCACGGAGCACATTGCCTGGGTAAAGGTCCTGCGCGATCACATCGCTCTCACCACTATCGGCATGCTCCTGATCATGGCGGCAATCAACTATTTTGGGCCGAAACATTCAGGAAGCCTCGCCGTCGCGCTGGCTGTGCCAACGGTGATTGTGGTCGTCATTTTAATCGGCGTCAGTGTGCCGCATCTGACGACACATTTCCTTCAGCCGCGACACGAAAGTCTCGGGACCTTGTGGGTGCAATTTGTCAGCGTGATCCTTGCGCTCTCCGGTGCCGAATCGATCGCTAACATCACCGGCGTGATGAAGCTCGACGCAGGTTCAACCATGGATCAACCAAGGGTCGCGCGCGAGTCGTTGAAAGCGATTACGCCCGTGGCCATCGAAGTTGTGTTCGGCACGGCCCTGCTGGGTTGGGCAATGCTTTCACTGCCCGCGGTGCTCGAAAAAACAACGCACGTCTCCGACCCGTGGACAATCAACGCTCTGTTGCAGGTACGCAGTGAAGACATGCTGCGTTTCATCGGCGAGCAATTCGCCAGCGCGACATTTTCACCGGCGATCGGCACTCTTTTTGGCTGGATCGTCGGGATCGTGTTCTTCCTGTTGCTGCTCAGCGCCGCGAACACGGCGATCGTGGCCATGATCGGCTTGCTCTACATGATGTCGCGAGATCGCGAGATGCCGCGGCAATTCCGAAGATTAAATCACTACGGCGTTCCCATCTACCCGCTCATCATCGCCATCGGACTACCAACGGTGGTGCTTGTTTTCACGAGAAACTTCACCTCGCTAGCAGGTCTTTACGCGATCGGCGTGGTTGGTGCCATCGCTGTTAACGTTGGCTCGTGCGCATTTAACCGTACCATTGGTTTCACCTGGTACGATCGTGTCCTGTTCGGGATCACGTTTGTGATTTTGTTCGCGGTCGAGTTTACCCTGGCCCACACAAAACCGGACGCGCTCTTTTTCGTTACCTGCGTGTTGGTTAGCGGCCTCGCTCTGCGCGCCTACACCCTAAAGCGACAGGGCCTGACGACTGTCACGGTCACCCGTGAAGTCGCGGAAATGGTCAGCCCGAACCTGGAGGCGCGAGTTCAACCTAGGCTGGAGGAGGGCCAAAAAATCATGGTTGCTGCCCGCGGCATAACACCGGTGCTTGGGTTTGCTCTCGATGAAGCGCAATTGCGCAAGGCCACGCTTTGTGTGCTCTACGTCAAGGAGGTCGCTGTTTATTTTTCTGGCGGCCCGGCCCGTCTCGGTCGGGCAAAGTGGCAGGACGATCCGGAAGCAAACGCCATCTTCTCCCTGATGCTAAAATTGGGTAACGAGCGAGACATCTGCGTCGTGCCGGTTTATGCGGTGAGCCAGGACGCGGCTGCGACAATCGTCGACCTTTCCGCTACGCTGGGCGTTGATTATCTCGTCATTGGCGCAACCCAGCGAACGGCCATGGCCAATCTTCTCCGTGGCAGTGTAGCTACCAGTGTGGCCCAGCATTTGCCCGACTCGATTCAGCTCCTCATCTTTGGCTAGGTCCAGACGTTGTAGCCGAGGTCGTTGACCTCGGTCGGGCAAGACGCAGTCACGCACAGGAAGCCGGGGTCATCGACCCGCGGCTACAGCGTTGTAGCTCAGGTCGTCAACACGAGTTCGCGGATGGCGTCTGACACAGACGCCCTACAATTTTCCGCCGACGTCTGACCTCGGACCTCCAGCCTTCGCCCGCAATCGCGGGGCTACGGCGTGTCGAGAGGCTAGGGTTGGCAAGCCGACGTCTGGACGCTACTGGCGCGGTTTATTTGACGTCGCGCTCGGCTTCGGCCGGGGCGGCACCGCTGGCGCCGCACTCGGCGGTGCCGCCAGCATCGGAGGAACCGTTGGTTGCGCCCGTGGTTCCGGCGTCGCGCTCGGCTTGAGTAAACGCAGCTGGCGCACTGCCTCACTGACCCAAAAGCTCTCGATGCGATTGTCCCCGGCACCTGCCTGTTGATCCCCCCGCATGCGATATTTCATCAACACTTCCTCGCAAACACGGCGCGCTTCATCGATCCGACCCTTCGCCTTTAATAAAGAGACCTCAGAAATAAGGGCGAGAGGCGCATTGAAGTTCTGATGATACTTCGTAGCCACGCGCTGGTAGGTCGCGAATGCCTCGTCGCTTTTGCCCATCGACTCCAGGTTTGCCGCAATCGCCATCTCCGCCGTCGGCGCGAGTTCGTGATTTGGAATCTTGTCAATGAAAGCGCGCAGCGTCGCATTTGCGTCGGTGAATTTTTTCTCCTGACGCTGCTTCTCCGCCAGCAGGAGATAGCCGGACGCAGCCGCTGGCGTGTTTGGATATCGCGAGATTAGTTGTTCGTAATCCGGCACGTTCCTGGCGCTCGCTAACAACGACGCCGCAGCAAACTGGCGTCGGTCCATATAGAGTCGATAAAGACCCAGAAAGCCAAGGGCGAGCAGCACAACCACGATGACCGCCACGATCTCCTTGCGAAATCGCCACCAAAAGAAGTGCGCTTCAAGCGCGGGATCTCGGGAAACTGTTGAAGTCGTCGGCATGATTTGTCCGTGGGTCGGCGATTGCGATCACCGCGGGAGCGTCGTCTTATGCCACGCGAAAGTTTGTCGCGCAAGTCCGAGAAGGCCGGCATGAAGAGAGCGGGGCGGTGGATTTACGACTGGAGGCCCGGACCGAAGACCTTTCTAAAGTCGCGACCGGTCGCGTGAAACGCAGCGGCGACATTAGTTTTATCGAAAAATAGGACTGTTGCTGTTACAGACGCGCCGCGACCGCGTCCAATTTTCTGCATTGGACGCTCGCCACGGCAAAGGCGGGTTCGACGCCTGCCGCGCCATAGCTCTTGCGGAGGCGGGTTGAGCGTTGGACGTTTGCTTAATGATCCCGCACCACAAGCTTTTTATCCCCGGCCCAGTTGAGATTTCGGAAAAAACCCTGGCGGCATTTTCGCGGCCAATGATCGGACACCGCGGTGACGATTTCAAAAATCTTTACCGCGATGTTTACCCGAAGCTCCAGACGCTCTTTGGAACGAATCAGCCTGTTTTCCTTTCCACGTCGTCGGCATGGGGCGTAATGGAAGCGGCGGTCCGAAACCTGGTGAGTCACGGCGTGCTTTGCTGCATGTGCGGCGCGTTTTCGGATAAATGGCTCGACGTTGCGCGGCGCTGCGGCAAAAACGCCGAGCCACTCCAGGTCGAATGGGGAAAACATATCGACCAGAAGGATATCGATCGCGCATTGGCGTCGGGAAAATTCGACACAGTCACCCTGATTCACAATGAGACTTCGACCGGTGTGATGAATCCGCTGCCGGAAATTTGCTGCACACTGGCCAGGTATCCTGACGCGTTGCTCATCCTCGATACGGTCTCATCATTTTCTGCCGTTAAAATCGACATGGACGCGCTCGGCATCGACGTCATGCTCACCGGAGCGCAAAAAGCATTGGCGTTACCACCGGGTTTTTCGTTGTTCGCCGTTTCCGAAAAAGCGTTTAGCCGCGCCGAAAAAAACCCGAATCGCGGTTTCTATTTCGATTTTCTCGAATTCAAAAAGCAACAAGCCGAATGGATGACCCCGAGCACGCCCAGCATCGGCCACATCTTCGCCTTGCAATCAAAGCTCGCTGAAATTTTCGAGGAAGGTCTAACGCAGCGTTACGAACGCCACGCGCACACCAACGCGCTCGTCCACGACTGGGTCCGACGGAGCGGCTTCGATTTCTTTGCCGAAGATGGTTTTCGCTCCAAAACGCTTACCTGTGTAAAGAATAACAAGGGGATCGACGTTATCGGATTTGCCAGAAAACTGCGGGAACGTCACCATATCGTGATCGACCCAGGTTATGGCAGGCTTCGCGGCCAGACCTTTCGCCTCTCCAACATGGGCGACGAAACCGAAGAAACCGTTTCACATTTACTGGCGTGTTTGGACGACTGTCTGGCAGAAACGTCAGGCTAAAACAGCACGACTCTGGCGGCGGAAGGATTAAGAGGGGCGTTTGGGCGATTACGGATCTGGGCATATGAGCTGCTATAACTACCATAAAATATATGGGATCAGTCGCTTGGTTATTGGCCGGCCTCCCGCTCCTCGCCGTTGCCACCCTGGTTACGCAGGCACGACCGGCACGCCGCCGCTTCCGCGCACCTGATTCCCTTCCCTATTCGAAAAGGAAATTTTTCTTCTCCGGCGCTGAACGCTCCCTTTACCAAATTCTGCGGTGTATCAGTCCAGACCACAGCGTCTTCGCGAACGTCCGGCTATGCGATCTCACCGCCGCCTCCGATGACGATAAGAAACAAGCAAATCATAACCGGAAAAATTTGGATTTCCTGATTTGCGACGCGACGCTGACGCCGGTTATTGCAATAGAGCTTCGTGCCTCGAGCGCGCGGGGCAATCGCAAATTGCGCGATCAATTTGTCGATGCAGCCCTGACTGCGGCAGCTATTCCGCTCGTTCGAATTCCTTTAAAACGATCGTATGGACTGGATGAGATTCGGCGATTGATTTTTCCGCACGTTCACGGCCTGGGTCCGGTCTGTTAAGTGGTGCCAGAACTCATCGGTGGGTTCTAAAAGCGAAGGGCGCCTTCGTTTCCGAAAGCGCCCTTCCTGTTTGGATGGCGATAAGCCGAATTCTGTTCCAGCCCCAGTTCTGTTGATGAGCTGAGTCTCTGCGTCCACCTCCACAACAAAACTGGAGCTGGAGATGATCATTTATCTTCCAGCCCCAGTTTTTCTGAAAAACCAAGGCTGGACGGGCCCCGCCGGGCGGGACCGCGTACGACGATTACCCGAGGGTTAACGGGCCGGCTACCTCCCTCTGTTTTGTCTTGCACCGCATGGGGTTTTTCGTGCCTCGCGAATCACTTCGCGAGCGGTGAGCTCTTACCTCGCCTTTTCACCCTTGCCTGCACTTCTTTCAAAGAACCGGCGGTATCTTCTCTGTGACACTTTCCGTCGCCGCAAAACCCGAAATCTTTTCGAGACTGCGGCGCCCGCGTTTTTTACGCGGCATGCTGCCGTATGGTGTTCGGACTTTCCTCCAGCAAGCCAAAGGCTCACCAGCGATCGTCTGCCATCAAGAAGAATCTATCACAATCACGAAAACAGAAAAGCAGGAACGGCGTCGAGCCCTTTCCGGGTAGTGACCACCATTGGCTTTTCGCCTTTTGGCTCAGAGGTCTGGTTGTATCATCTGCTCAAACCGACTGACCATGCACCGGGACCTTCTGCGTTCAGCTTATCTGCTCATGTGGGCTCTGCTCCTGACGGCGTTCACAGTTCGCAATGCGCCAAATCTGTTGAGCGAAGTTTGCCGCGGCCGAATTCCGACACCATCACCGAATGCGTCAATGGATCGTCTTCTTGAGGCGCTTCTCCTGGTTCCCCAACCAAGTGAGCGATTGAATCAGGCCTTCACGCATTTGCCGGCCGATTGCCGGATCATGTTCGTCTCGGCCAACAACGACGATCGATGGGACTTCGTTTATTCCTCAATCTGTTATCTGACCTGGCCGCGCAAGACCGACCGGGTCGAACTCGGACCTAACGAAAAGTTCGCCGGCGTTGCCTCTGAGCACACCGCTCTTGTCTTTTGCGGATTACCGGCGAGCGCTGGCCCAACCAACCGCCGGTTTATTGGACCAAACCTGACGCTGGTCGATCCAATTTCATCGAAATGACGACTCTCGCCGGCATACTCGCCGCCGCTATGACGATTTTTGGCGCCGGTTTCGGCACGACCATGTTGCTCGTGCGCCGACCTCCGACAATTTTGGAAACTTGTGCGCTGGCATGGTTGCTTGGTACCGCAGTCGTCTCCCTTAGCTTGTGGATTGGCGGATTCTTCGTTCGGGGGATCGCGCTCCAAATCACAGCGGCCGCGGTTTGCATTTTGTTAGGCGCGCTCGGTCTCAGGAGGTGGCGAGTCCTACCAAGGCCGGAACAGACAACTCAGCCGCGGAAAACTCTCGAGACGATCTTCATGGTCCTGTTCGCCGTCGAATTGACGTTGATCTTTTGCTTGTCGTTCCAGCACACCCTCGGATGGGACGGTCTGACCGTTTGGGAATTGAAAGCGCGTTATGCATTTCTCAACCGAGGCGTATTGCCGACCGCATATTTCGCCGATGCATCGCGCTGGTTTAGCCATCCGGAGTATCCTTTGCTCCTTCCGCTGACTGAAACCTGGTTCTATCTGTGGATCGGCGATTGCGACCAATTCTGGATCAAAATCATCTTCCCGCTCTGGTACGCGGCCGCGATGTCGATCTTACTCCTCGCTGTCTCCGAAGTATGCGGCAAGCGGTGGTTCGGCTTGGTCATTGTCTTGTTGTTTCCTTTGGTTCCAGCCATCTACGCTGTTCCTGGCGGGATCGAGGTTGGATACGCTGATTTGCCCCTCGGCGCGATTTACCTGGCCGCCATTTTCTATCTGCTGCGCTTCATCCGCACCGAATCGCGCGACGCCCTCGCGTTGTTCCTGGCGACAGCCGCGACTTTACCGTGGATGAAACACGAAGGCGCCATTGTCTGGGCAGCTCTTTCTATTTGCGGCGCTATCATGATCTGGCGACGACGAAATCTCTCGATCGCCATTTTATCCTTCCTTCCGGGCCTGGGTGTCATCGCAATCTGGAAATTTTCTCTCAGCGCAGTTCACGCCGTGCCCTCACCAGTTTTTGTTTCAATGTGGCCGGCCGCATTGAAGAACCTCCACCGCGTAAGCCAGATTCTGCATGAACTTTATTTGCAGGTTATCGATCGCGACAGTTGGGACATCTTCTGGTTGCTTGTCGCAATCGCACTGGTGGCGGTTCTTGTGCGCAAACGGACTGTGTGCGCCGCTACGGTAGTTTGGCTGCTACTCGCGCCGCTGGCGTGCTACTGCGCGAGTTATGTTTTCAGCGCCTCGCCAAACTATATCGCGCACATCGAGACATCTCTGCCACGTCTCTTGATTCAGTTGACCCCCGTCAGCTGGTTGCTAATTGCCCTTGCGCTCGCACCGGCCTAACATTCCGCTGAAATCGATCACTCTTCCACCACCGCTTGAGCCCTGGCCTGCAACTTGTTGCCGGTAGATCTGCGTAAATCGGAAGTGCTACTTCTTTTCCTGATTCGATCCGTTCAGAGTTTCGAACCAATGCGCGAGAAAGAATTTCTTTTCGACCGGCAGAAACCGCCGCGATGTTCCAACGATTGGACGCAGCGTCGTCATCATTTGCAAACAAACCATGGCAAAAATGAATCCCCACAGCTTGAAATGACTTCGCCCTGAACCGCTGAGCAACCGGCTCATTGCTTGAATCAAACGCAACCCGAAAGTAATTCCGATCGCCCAGAAACCGATGTGCAACGCGCCAATAAACGCGATCGAGTCGGTGGATTGAGAAAATATCCATGCGACTGGCGCGAACCCGATCAGGAGCAATGCACCAAGGGCAACGGCCGCGAAAAAAACCCCGGCAACCGTGCGGAGCCGCGCATCGATTCCAGCGAGGCAGCCGAAAATGTAAAGGCTTGGCAAACAAATCACGATCGACAACAAGGTGCCGAGCGCGATTTTCGCAGGTGCGATCCACATTTGCGCTCCACCGGAAAAATTTCCGACGACTATCCCGTAGGCCGCCATTCCCAACACTCCGAGCAACAAAAGCCACATGGCCAGGCCGGCGCGCCATTGGTTTTGCAATTCGTGAATGATTCTCCCCGGATATTTCAGCAAGGCTTCGGCCACGGCAGCGAGCGATCCGTTTTCCGGCATTGGCTCGAGCGCAAAGCATCGGGACGATTGTCCTGATTTCGAAGATTGATTTTGATTTGGTGTAGTCATTTGTTTTTGTTTTTTGGTTCTAGGAAAAGAGATGCCGAAATGCGCGCCAGACGGCTTCGTAAAAATTTCCTCGAAGCGGATCATCGCGGAGGAATTGCACGGCCAGCGCCGGCGACCCGATGAACGGGCGAAGGTTCCAGGCCAGCTGCGCGCCGAGGAAGAGATTGCCAGTCAACCAGCTGAATAACACGGGGCGGGCAACTACAGCGCGGCCACTGACTTTTCGAAGCAAATCAAGCAATCGCCGATTCGCCACCACCCCCGCGAAAGCGATCGCACCGACATGCGCAAGCAACAGTACGCTATGGCCGACAATTGCGGTTTCCGACCCAAGCGGGGGTGCATTATACCAAATGAAGAGCGTTATCGGACTCAATCCGGCAAGGATCGTCGCCGCGATGGCAAAGCTCATCAGAATTGCGAACGATGTTTGCTTGAACGAAAGGCCCGAGCCGAGAAGCTGTGCCAGCATTCCGTTAATCGCAGCGTTACCACAGCAGGTAACAAAAATCAGCAAGGGAAATTTGATCGCGGTGTAAAGCGATTGCAGTGGCGACCGCCAAATTCCAAGGGTGCAGCCGTACACGCCCGATCCAATTAAAGTTACAAGCGCATAGGCAACCAGCCGACGCATCGTCGGCTTTGCCAGCCAGGCTGCAATTTGCCGGGCATCACCGCGCAGCAATACTCTCAGATCTTCAAACACGTTTGGAAAATTCGACGAGCCGCTTGAACACGGCTTCGACTGTCTCAGGCATGGTCGATGTCCCCGCTGTCAGGCCGACTGTCTTGACCTTGGCAAAATCTTTCGCCTCGAGTTCTTCCGGGCGCTCGATATGGATGGCGCGGCGTCCGGCGGCGAAGCAGGCCGCCACCAGCTGGCGTGTATTATTGCTCTCGCGGCCGCCGACAACAACGACCACGTCGGCTTCGGCAATCAATTTCTTCAGGGCCGCTTGTCTGTCCTTGGTCGGCCGGCACACCGTATCGACAAAGCGGATCTCGGCGCTCGGATTGAATTTCCGGATCTGCGCGACCAACGCCCGCACGCGTTCGATCGGTTGGGTCGTCTGTGAAATAACGCCGTAGCGCTCGCAGCGAGGCAATCGAACAATGTCGGAATCGACCTCGATAACACAGGCACCTGGGAAATCTTCAGTCAGTCCACGAACCTCAACGTGGCCTGGCCGGCCGATCACGATCGGGAAATAGCCGGCTTTGACGAGTCGTTTCAGTTGCTCATGCGCATGTCGGACCAGCGGACACGTCCCGTCGACAACATCGTATCCGGCCATTCGCCATTTCTCGCGTTTCGCGTCCGAAGCGCCGTGTGCGGCAATCATGACGCGTTGAGAGTCAACGCGAGCAATGTCGAGCGAGCTTTCCTGTACTCCTTGCGCGCGCAGGCGCTCGCGCACGACCGGATTATGGACGAGCTCGCCCAGAATGGTAAGGGGCGCTTCGGCGGCGAGCTGGTCCGCCTGCGAGATGGCGTCGCGCACGCCGAAGCACATACCGAAATGCTCAGCCAGCAGAATTTTCATTGTTTATTTTGGGCGCTCGCTATGACTTTGTGGCACAAAGCGAAGGGGCAAATTTTTTATTTCCTGCTCTTCTTCACGATTTGCTCCAGCACATCCAGGTAATCTTTGAATGCAGCACGGCCTTTGGCGGTCAAGGCATAGCTTGTCTGTGGCCGGCCATGCATCTCTTTCGTCACGGCGACAAATCCCAGCCTGTGCAACGTGCGCAGGTGCGTAATCAGGTTGCCGTCGCTCATACCCAATTCGGCCTTTAAATCTTGAAAAGCCCAGCTCGGGCGCGCAGCCAGCAGGGTCATGATTGCCAGCCGCCCTTTCTCGTGGATCGCTTTGTCGAGCTTGTGGAAATCGAGCATTGTTCATGCGCCGGCAGATTTTTCGCCTGCAAGCGCACCTTTGCTGGACCAGGTGCAGGCAGCGTAAATCAGATGGTAGAGACCAAATGTTGTGCCCATGGCCAGGTCAGGAATCTCGGCTGCGAAATCAGTCTCAAGCGCGCGATCCAGCACCGGGATCGCCATGCTGGTAAGGAGAAAAGCCCAACCAAGGATGGCGAGCGAACGGGGCGCAAACAGGTTGGTCGAAAGCAATGCCAGTCCATAAAAAGCTGTCCACACCGTGACCAGAAACAACTCTTGATTTCCAAGATAACCGGTCTGGAAAAACCAGAGCGTGACCGCGACCGGGATGAGCAGGCAGGGAGCGATCGCGCGGAGGGCTAGTTTCATTGCGGGCGAAATGAATGGCCGGCCCGTCCGAAGCGCCTCCCGCCGGATGAAAAATGCATTCGCGGCTAGAGAAATCAGGAGGACAACGAGCCAGACGACTGCGAACTGGCGGGACGCAATCTGAAATCCCAAGTTGAGTTTCGTTTCATTATTCAGGAAAATTGCGCCAGCGGCAAAAATCGACAGAGAGCCGGCCAGGAGAGCGGTGGGGGCGGAGATGGCGCGATAGATGGTTGCCCGCTCCATCAAACTGCGGATGACGCGCAGATCTTCTTCCGCTTTGGAGGAGCTGTCATCCATTTGGATTACTTTGTATTACAAAGTAAATTCATTTGCAACAACCTTTTTTAATGGCTTCCGGGGGCGCACAGCCTGACGACACTTTTGCCAAACACCTCTGTCGATGCTCGCGCTTCCCCAACGTGCGCAGAACAGAAATCAAAGTGGCGACGGTACGTAGATCAGGAAAATCGTGATCATCACCAGCCCGATCACAAGTTTGCCGATCAGTGCGCCAAGATTTCCGAGCAGGCTTCCCCAGCCCGCCCGGCCGGCATCGATTATTTTTTTACCGGCAATAAATTCACCGGCAATTGCGCCCATTACCGGACCAGCAAATAAACCAATGATTCCGAAGAAGAGTCCGGCGAGCGCGCCAATAATTGCGCCGAATGCACCCCATTTGGTCGCGCCAAAATATTTGGCGCCAAAATAACTGCCGAGGAGATCGAACCCGTTGCTGGCAAGCGTCAACAAAACGAGGACGATAATTACGCGCCAGCCAATGCTCTTCTCCGACCCGAGCATGAGACGGTGGATAATGGCAGCGGCGAGAATGATGGTTGTTCCCGGCACAATTGGTAAAACGGTCCCGATCAAGCCAACGGCGAAGAAGAAGATCGCAAATAGCCACCAAAAAAATTCCATGGCGACGGGTGAACCGTAATCCGCGATTCGTGAATCGGAAAGCAGCCGCCGATGTAACGATTCACGATTTAACGAATCACGAATCTCATGTTCTTTTTGACCCAATGGGTGTCGCCTCTATAATGAATTCCCCCAGGATTTAACTTAACCGGAGGATTGTTTATGCCACTTGCCGTTGGAACCAGAGCGCCAGATTTCACCCTTTCGACCAAGACCGCGGACGGTCCGAAACAACTCAAGCTGAGCGACAATTTTGGAAAGAAAAACACGCTGCTGCTTTTCTTTCCGATGGCCTTTACCGGCACGTGCACGACCGAAATGTGCGAGATCACCAGTGGTCTAAACGGTTATACCAATTTGAACGCTCAGGTTTATGGAATCAGCGGGGACAATCCATTCGCACAAGAGGCATGGGCGCAGAAGGAGAAGATCGGAGTTACGCTGCTGAGCGATTATGAGCACAAAGTCGCGAAAGACTACGGAGTCGCCTACGATTCATTCCTCCCGCAATTGAACCTCGGCATGTCTGGCGTACCGAAACGGTCCGCCTTCATCATCGACAAGAGCGGTGTCGTCCAATACGCGGAAAGCAACGACGACGCGAAACAGCTGCCGAATTTCGACAAAATCAAAGCGAAGCTGGCGGAGCTGAAGTGATCTCGCACAAAGGCGCAACGGTCACAACGCAAAACGCACTTTGTCATGTCGAGCGAAGTCGCCTGCCGCGCCGTAGCTTTATGCGAAGGTCAGGAGACATCTCTAACCATTATCCGGACAGGGCAAAGCTGAAGTGATTTCGCGCCGAGGACACAAGGGTCGCCACGGGCTCAACCTTAATTGTAGCTTTGATTCTTCGTGTCCGTTGTGGGCGTTGTGTGAGAAATAGTGAACGACGAATTCAAAACGCTTAGGAAATTCGACGCCGGCAAAGGCCGCGAAGGATTTTTGCATTCGTTACCGGCGCTGGAGGATCAAGGCATCGGCAAAATTTCGCGGCTGCCGGTGAGTATTCGGATCGTGCTCGAATCGGTGCTGCGCAATTGCGATGGAAAAAAAGTCCGGCGCAAAGATGTGGAGACGCTGGCCAACTGGAAAGCAAAAGAGCCGGCGAATGAAGAAATTCCGTTCATTGTCGCACGGATTGTGTTGCAGGATTTCACCGGTGTGCCGCTGGTGGTCGATCTTGCCGCAATGCGTAGCGCGGTAAAACGGCTTGGCCGGGACCCAAAAATGATCGAGCCGCTCGTGCCAGTCGATCTGGTGGTGGACCATTCGGTCCAGGTCGATTTTTTCGGGTCAGCGAAAGCGCTTCAGCTTAATTTGGATATGGAATTCAAGCGTAATCGCGAACGCTACCAGTTTTTGAAATGGGGACAGCAGGCGTTCAAAACCTTCCAGCTCATCCCGCCCGGGATCGGCATCGTTCACCAGGTCAACCTCGAATACCTGGCCAAGGGCGTTCTTTCCTCTCAACCCTCAACTCTCAACTCTCAGCTTTTCTATCCAGACACGCTGGTCGGAACTGACTCGCACACGACGATGATTAATGGACTGGGGGTTGTCGGCTGGGGAGTCGGCGGAATCGAGGCAGAAGCCGGAATGCTTGGACAGCCGGTTTATTTCCTGACACCGGAGGTGGTCGGTGTGCACTTGACCGGTCAACTGGGCGAGGGCGTGACCGCGACCGATCTCGTCTTGCACATCACCCAAATGCTGCGCGCCCAAAAAGTGGTGGGTAAATTCGTTGAATTTTACGGCCAGGGCGCGGCTTCATTGCCGGTTCCAGATCGGGCGACGATCGGCAACATGTCTCCCGAGTACGGTGCCACCATCGGATTTTTTCCGATTGATCCGGAATCGGTGAATTATTTGCGCGCAACCGGGCGAAATGAGGAACAATGCGCGGCTTTTGAAAACTATTTCCGCACGCAAAAAATGTTTGGGATGCCTGGTCAAGGCGAGATTGATTACAGCGTCGATCTCGATCTGAATCTCGCTGACGTCCAGCCGGGCGTGGCCGGTCCGAAGAGGCCGCAGGACCGAATCAGTTTGCCTGAACTCGGAAAGACCTTTCGAGAGTTGCTCGAGAAACCGATTGCCGAAGGGGGCTATGGAAAGAAGAAGGGACAGTTTGGCGAGCTGCACGCCGTCGAACTAAATGGAAGCCCCCCGCTCGACGGCGACATGCCATCGACCGATCAGGGGGACCAGGTCGCGCCGGGTGAAGAACGCAACAAGCTCGAGATGATTGCAAACCGCCCGACGCCCGATCCGGTGGAGGAAATCAGGGCCGAGCGGGCCGAGGTGTTTCCGCAAGGCCAGAGCCGCATTGGCCATGGCAGCGTGCTGATCGCGGCAATCACCAGCTGCACGAACACGAGCAATCCAAGCGTGATGCTGGCGGCGGGCTTGCTTGCGAAGAAGGCAGTCGAGCGTGGGCTGCGCGTTGACCCGGCAGTAAAAACTTCGCTCGCACCCGGCTCGCGTGTCGTGACCGATTACCTCGACAAAACCGGTTTGCAAGAATATCTCGACCAACTCGGATTTAATCTGGTCGGCTATGGCTGCACGACTTGCATTGGCAACTCCGGCCCGTTGCATCCGAAAATCGAACAGGCGATCAACGATTACGATCTCGTCGCGGCTTCGGTCCTTTCGGGCAATCGCAATTTCGAAGCGCGCGTCCATCAAAGCATCAAGGCTAACTTTCTGATGTCGCCACCACTGGTGGTGGCATTTGCTCTTGCTGGACGAGTTGATCTCGATCTTTCGCGCGAGCCGGTTGGCCGGGACAAGAATGGCAGGGAGACTTTTTTGCGCGATCTCTGGCCTTCGTTAGGCGAAATCCGTGACGCGATGCAATCGGCCCTC
>JACXTT010005605.1_pt1 | contig 18202 bp, 15 predicted proteins | sample 9270951 | NCBI WGS metagenome assembly JACXTT01 (sample SAMN15532306, study PRJNA645909) | rock metagenome | isolation source: weathered quartz diorite | place: Puerto Rico | collected 2017-06-21 | reverse complement strand
ACCCGCCGGTAAGTTTAAGGCAGTTAGGTTGACTGGGCCTGCAGCCGTCGCGGAAACCGTCAGGTCTACAGACTTGCCTGGATCCACGCTCTGTGCCCCGGGTGTCACGGTTATGATCAAGGGTGCCTGCGCGGTGCCGGCACAGTTGGTCAAAGCCCGATAGACGTTCAGCCGTCCGTTGGTGACCGTTCTGTTGGTCAGCGATGGGATGGGATCAACGGTGGTGAGCAGATCCGATTTCAGCGCTGCCGTCGTAAGCGGACACGCCGAAAGCACCAGCGCCGCCGCGCCGGCAACCATTGGAGTGGCCATCGATGTTCCGCTCAAGAACGCATACGAAGCGGAAGGCCAGGTAGAAAACACATTGACGCCAGGTGCGCCAAGGTGCACTTTTGTAGGCCCCCATTCGGAAAACGATGCGAGCCCATCCCGGTTGTCGGTCGCCGCCACGGCGACGATATTCGGCGAGGCATAGTTGGCGGGATACGCATTCGATAGATCGTTATTCACGGCGCCATTGCCCGCCGCGACCACAAACAGCATGTCATTCGAAGAGGTCAGAGCAATCTCGTCCGACAGCGCAATGCTCAAACCCCCGCCACCCCAGCTATTGTTCAGCACACGGACATTCGCAGACGACCCGAAGATTGTTTTGACTTGAATCAAGAACTCGAGAGCTGCGATGGCATCGATCGTCGTGCCGCTTCCGCCGGAGCCTAGAAACTTGCTGGCGATGATCGTCCCCACTCGATTGACCCCGGAAACGCCAATCCCATTGTTTCCGGCCGCGCCGATAATTCCGGAAACGTGAGTTCCATGCCCGTTGTCGTCCAGTGGGTCACAAGTTCTGGTGATGGCGTTGAATCCGTGTGTGCCTTCTCCACAAGTGATCGTCTGCCCGCTGATGATCACAGTGAAGGATCTCGGCGCCGACCAGATGTTAGACGCCAGGTCGGGATGCGTGTAATCCACGCCCGTATCCACGATTCCTACAACGACGCCGCGAGACCCTTCTGTAATGTCCCAGGCCTGCTGTGCGCTGATGTCCGCTCCCGCTGTTCCAGCCAGACTCGTTCCGGGAGTCCGCAGCGTCTGACCGGTGTTCATCAGGCCATATTGCTGGCCGAAAAACTGGTCATTAGGGACGTCCATCGTGTGCCAAACGTAATTGGGTTCTGCATAAAGCACATCGGCACGCGTCTGGTAGGTCTGCAACAGCGTCGTGACATCGCGGCCGCGCGACCGAATGAGGATTGCGCCCGTCTGACCGACAGACTCGACGGAAGTGATGTCCGCATCCTGGGCAGCCAATGCTTGGCTCTGCGCGAGGCTTGCTCCTCGAAACCGGACAAGGATCTCTCCGGATACGACATCGTTCCCTTTATAGGATTCTGTTCGCATGCTCTGCCCGGCAAGGGGCAAAGCGGCAAAGACGAGCACACTGATAAATGAGACTTTTGTTGAAAGGCGCATGGCGCGCCGATTCTAGCAGGGCGGATCAAATCAATCTAGAGATTGTAATGAACTTATGCGCTTTTACCCTTCGAGGAGGGTAATTACATACTTCGCTAACCAGAACGGCGCAGCTGTAGGGACGGGCTTTACGGGGCTGTTGCCGAACGCAGCCGCGTAGCGGCAAGACAATTCTAGCCACGGGCGTCAGCCCGTGGTCGAGCGAAAACATATGCGATCCGTCCCGTAGGGACGGCACAAGGCTAGAATTCGTGCTGTTTCGTCCCTAGGGACTTGATTCCGCGAGGAATTTGGACCACACGCTCACGCGCGTGGCTAGAATTGTGACGCTCGCTTCGCGAGCTGGGTTGGGCAACACGCCCTTTACGCCCGCGTTCAAGTTCGAACAGAAAATTGTCTTTGTGATGTAGTTACCCTCACGAGGGGACTGTAGTCTTCTGAGTGAATCGAATTCCGCTGCGGTCGAATTCTTCCTTCACTCGTCGGCGCCATTCGCGTAATACCTCGCCATGTTTGAAGGGAGGCGTCTTCACAATGGAGCGGACAGTCACGCCGGAATCGTCGAGCTTTTCCACACCCAGAATGGTCGGAGTTTCCAGCACGCGATCCGGCCAGTCCTCGGCTAGCTTCTTCCCTACGCGTTCGAGAGCAGCGAAAATTTTCGACAGTTCTTCCTCATACCGGAGCGTCACGTCCAGAACGGCACGAGCCCAGTCCTTGGTCATTACGATAACGTTCTGTACATTGCCGTTTGGGACGACGTAAACCTGTCCTTCTAGATTGCGCAACACCGTAGCGCGTAACGTCATCTGTTCGACCACACCGGAGAAGTCGCCGATCTTCACTACGTCGCCGACACCGAACTGATCTTCAAACAAAATGAAGAAACCGGAGATTACGTCTTTAACTAAACTCTGTGCTCCAAATCCAACCGCCAGACCGACGATCCCGGCGCTCGCCCAAAGTGGTGTGAGACTCGCATAAAATCCCAACTCCAAACCGATATTTAAGATGACCAAGACGATCAGTACAGTCTTGGCACCGCTGCGTATGATGTGCCGTAAAGTTTCCGTTCGCTGAGAAACACGCGCCACACCGAGTCGCTCTTCGACAGGAATGATCAGGCGCAGCCGGTTCAGACCGGTATCGATCAATTTGAGAATGATGTAGGCGAAAACAATTGTAAAAACGATGTGGATTGCAGGAAGGATGAACCTAACGTCTATCAGATGGATGTCGCGCAGCAACTGAGACATGATTCCGGCTTAGTGTATCATGTGCAAAAATTACGTTTGCGTCGGGACGTGCAGCGATGGTCAGGAAAAACAGAGAGAATCCCGCACATGTACTCTCAATCATTCTCGCCGGGGGCGCCGGAAAGCGCCTCTTCCCTCTCACTCAGGATCGGTCGAAGCCTGCCGTGCCTCTTGGAGGTAAATACAGGCTGATTGATGTTCCCATCAGCAACTGCCTGAACTCCGGACTGAAAAAGATTTTTGTCCTCACGCAGTTCAATTCGGCATCGCTCAATCGGCACATCAGCAATACCTACAGGTTCGACCCATTCGCAGAAGGATTCATCGAAGTCCTTGCTGCCGAACAAACGATGACGAATCCAAACTGGTTTCAAGGAACCGCCGATGCAGTGCGGCAACATCTTCATCGATTCACGGACCGCGAAAACGACTATCAATTGATCCTGTCAGGCGATCAACTGTACCGGATGGATTATCACAAGCTGCTCGACAGCCATTGGAAACGAGGAGCCGACGTCACGATCTGCGTCATTCCTAAAAACGAGTCCGTAGCCTCGAGCTTCGGTTTAATGAAACTAGGCAGCGACGGCCGGGTTGAACAATTTCGAGAAAAGCCAAAGGGCGACGCGTTACGCGAAATGCGAACAGAGACGGCAGCCCTCGGGCTCACTCCGGAAGAGGCGCAGAACAGGCCATACCTTGCTTCGATGGGTATCTATTTGTTCAAAGCGAGTGTCCTCACCGACCTGCTTGCCGACGCCTCAATGATCGATTTTGGTTATCAAGTGATTCCGCGCGCGATCGAGAAATACGATGTCTATGGATATCTCTTCGACGATTATTGGGAAGATCTCGGAACCGTCGAAGCATTTTACCGAGCCAACATCGATTTGACCGGCTCCAATCCGCACTTCGATTTTCACGACATGACAGCGCCCATCTACACTCGCGCGCGATTTCTTCCTTCGACGCGGGTCGAGCGATGCGAGATTCGTGATTCGATCATCGCGGACGGCTCGGATTTACGCGGCGCGCGAATCTTTAACTGCGTTGTCGGAATTCGCAGCCAAATTCTGGAAAATGTGGAACTGGAACGAGTGATGATGATGGGCGCGGACTTTTACGAAGACGATGACGATTTCGAATACAACCGCCATCTGGGAATTCCGAATATCGGAATCGGAAAGGGATCCGTTATCAGTAACGCCATCATCGATAAGAACGCGCACATCGGAGAGGAGGTGCGAATCTTGAACGAAGAACGCATCCAAAACTTCGACGGGCCTGGTTACTACATCCGGGATGGAATCGTCATTGTCCCAAAGAATGGAGTGATTCAAAGCAGGACACTCGTGTGAAACTGCATCGGCGTTTACGAAGCGTGAACGAATTGCAGTTCAATTCTCCTCGGGATTTGTGGCGTGACACGTTAAGCAGGCCACCGTTCCCTTCAGCTTCGCTTTGGCTCCAAATTCATCGCTGTTCAAACGCGCTACCCACTTCTTCATCAAACCGACCATGAAGGTTTTGTCTTTCTCGAAGTCCTCCACCATCGGATTCCGTACCTTGGGAATCTTGCTGAAGTCGATATCCTTCGAGACGTGGCAGTCCGTACACCAAACGCGGCCATTGACCGGATCCTTCAGCGGCGACTGCCAGTTGGGATTCGGATGTTTATTCTGCGGTGTACTGTAAAGCGCCTCAACCCACATGTGCATGAAATACGCCTTCACAAATGGCGGAATTTTCGGCTGATCTTCGCCTCCGCCGCCACGGGCGAGAGGCGCTGCATTGGAATCCGCAACGGGTTTGGGCGAATCCTCCAAGCGTTCGCCGGAGCTGACGACTTCCATGTTTTGACTACAGCCGGTCAGCAGTAATGCAAACATTACGACAAAACAAAATTTCATAATCTCAACGGCCTTTGAACTGGGGCTTCCGCTTCTCTTTGAATGCAGTGAGGCCTTCCAGAAAATCTTCGCTATAAAAGCACTGGGTTTGTACTTCTGTTTCTCTGGCAAACGCGGTGTCGAGATCCGAACTTAGGCTTCGATAAATCGATTCCTTTGCTAAACGCAACACCTGTGGCGCGCTTTTCGCCATGGTTGCGGCAAGCTCGGAAACGGTCGTCATGAGTTCATCATGCGGCACAGTCCGATTTACTAAGCCGATCCGCTCGGCTTCTCGAGCCGAAATCATCGAACCGGTAAATATGAGTTCGCATGCGTTCGCGCTTCCAACCAACTTCGGAAGAAACCAACTTCCACCCCAATCCGGGTGCAGCCCAATGCGCGCGAAGCTCGCGCCGAATGTCGCGGCATCCGATGCGATCCGGATATCGCAGCCTAGCGCAAAGCTGAAACCTGCGCCTGCGCATGGCCCGTTTATGGCTGCGATAACGGGTTTGGGTAGAGATCGCATCATCTTTGTAATCCTCTGCCCATGCGAGAGGACTTGGCGAAAACCATCTTCATCTTTCGCCTCGCGGAGCTTTTTCAAGTGATCGATATCCCCACCCGCCGAGAACCCGCGGCCCTCACCGGTTACTACCACAACCCGAACGGTATCGTTGACGGTGATCTTTGCGAGCGCATCAAGAATCTCTTCACGCATCGGTCCGCCGAAAGCGTTCAGCTTATCGGGCCTATTGAGTTTAATCGTTGCGATTGGCCCGTCCGTAGTGAAGATGATGGCTTCGTACATCGTTACTAACAGCCAGGAGCGTGCGAGACCTTCATTTCTTTGAGCTGCCTGTTTTGAATCTTTACCGCAAGATCCAGCACCTGCTCGACAGCCCGGCGCGCCTGTTGCTCGAGTTCCAGAGTGTTTGCATATTTTTCCAGAACTGTCCGGCCGAGGTGTACATGCCATTGTTCATCAGGCTGAATTTGCTCCCGGTAGAGTTTCGCCGTGGCATGGTCGCCGGCGGCTTCACAGAACTCGATGAACTGTTCATTCTTCTTCAACGCCAGCGATTCGCGCGTGAATTGAGCTGCTCCAATCCGCTCGACAGTTGTCTTGAAACTAGAGAGCAACTGGAACATCGGTCCGTAACCCTCTGCACCCGGATTGAAATTGGTCAGGTCGATGCCCATCTTTTGCAGGTGCTCTTCGATGAGGCGGTAATGTTTCGCCTCGTCCCCGACCTGACGGGCGAGTGAGAGTTTTACATCGATTTCAGGTGTTGAAGGTATCCAAACCGCCGCAATTTCACTCGCCTCGAGCTCATTCTTGAGGGCCATTTTCAGCCGCCGCACGATTTCGGACTGGTCCACAGCCGTAGGGGCAGGCTCTTTGAGAAGGTCCAGACCGGAGAGCTTTTCCGTTACGTAAGTTTCGAGGTCTTGAACAAATGCCATGGCGCCGAATTATATCCCATCCCATTGTGTTATCTTGTCCACCATGTCGCTATCGAGACGGCAGTTTTTTCGGCGGCTGGTGCGGCCGGGACAGAAAAGTCCGGAGGAACGGCGGCAACGGTATGAGTTGATGGACACATACGTCCGCACAAACCTGCTGCCCTATGACTTCTCACTCACTGCCGATCAGGAATCCGAACTGTTTGCTGCAGTGCGGTCGGACCTCGAACAAACCAACGATGAGGAACTATTCTCCGCAATCCTCCGCTTTAAAGTCGAAGAAGTTGTTGACCGAAAGATAAGGGTGTGGCGTGAGCAGAACCAACTAAGAGAGCAACTGGCTCGTCTAAATGAAATACGCCACGCCGCCGGAGATTACGTCAGCCCCTTCGTCAATGGGCAAGCTACTCCAGCGGCTGTCGAACAGCTTAAAGCGCGTTTCGCGATCGAAGATCCAAAGGCCCTGGAAGTAGAGTTGAGGAAGCGGATTGAGGAATGGATAGCGACCGTCGACGATGGCGATTTACTTCAATATGACGTCGTCTCTGTCAAGGACCTTGTCTTTGCGCAGCTCCGGTCGTGGTGCTAAAATTGCGAGTTTACTTAGGAGCGTCTGGGCTCGTCCTAGGAGTAGTAGCAAGTCATGAGTGCCTTAAACGTCAAGAAGTACAAGGACCTCCTCGAAAAAAAGAGGGATGAGCTGCTAACGGCAGCACCTGTCCGCACGCCGACGGCCGAACCCGGATCCAAAAGCGGCGACTGGATCGATCAATCCAGCCAGGAAAGTGATCTTCATGTCCGCCTAGCGCTGAAGCAAACCGATTCCAAACTCCTCCGCGCCATCGAAGAAGCGATTCACCGTATCGAGCACGGCACCTACGGCATCTGCATGGAATGCGAAAACCAAATCGCACCCGCACGTTTAGAGGCGGTTCCCTGGACCCGCGTGTGTATTGACTGCAAGGCGAAGCAGCAAGGGTAGGAACCACAAAGGCACAAAGGCACGGAGGCACAAAGAAAGCCGGCAATAAGAATCTTTAATTACCGGCTTTCTTTGTGCCTCCGTGACTTTGTGTCTTTGTGGTTTAGACGTCGCAGATCTCGAGCGCCCTATCTAAGGTTGCGATCGGATCATGCCCCTCTGTTGGCGTGTATTCGTGTGCGAAGTATCCCGTGAAGTTGAGGTCCACAATCGCCTGTGCGACGAATCGATAATTCAACTCCTGCGACTCATCGATATCGTGACGGCCGGGATTGCCGCCGGTGTGAAAATGTCCGATCCACCGGAAGTGATCACGGATATTGCGCACGATGTCTCCATCCATGATTTGTGCGTGATAGATATCGTATAGGATCTTGACCCGCGGAGAATTCACTCGCGACACGACATCGACGCCCCAGGCCATGTGATCGAACATGTAATCCCTATGATTCACTTTGCTGTTCAGCAGTTCCATGCAAATCGTGACGCCTTTGTCTTCCGCCTGCGCCTTCACGCGATTTAGAAACGCGACGCAATTGTTCGCGCCTTCACGATCGTCCATCCCTCTCCGGTTTCCCGAAAAAGTAATGACGTTCGGAACTCCATTCGAAGCTGCCTCGTCGATCGCAGCGCGCAGCGTTTTCTCAATGCGCTCGTGATTTTCTGTTCGGTTCAGGGCATCGGTGATAGAACCGCCCGGACCGGCGGGATACATCGAGGGAACGAGTCCATATTTCTTGAGTGTGGGCCAATCGTTCGGTCCAATAAGGTCGAACCCTTTGCAGCCGAGCCGTGCCGCCTCTCGACAGCAGTCGTCGAGCGAAGTGTTACGCGCAAAGACGCCGCGCGTTACCGCTTGATTGAGACGGCCTTTTCGCGCCACTGGTCGAGATGCGGGCGTTTGCCCGAATGCAGCCGTTCCTGCAGCTGCCGCCAGACTCAGAACAAACTCTCTTCGGCGCATGAGATCAGTCCTCCTCTAATTCAACATCGCGAAAGCAAACAGAGTGTCGCCGGCAGCGACGACCAAATACTGCGTGCCGTCCAGCTCATAGGTGATCGGACCGTTGCTGATACCGTTGCCAAGATTCGCGTGCCACAGCAGCTCGCCGGTTCGCGCATTCATTGCGACAAAATTTGTGGAAGGATCACCTGTGAACACAAGATTCCCTGCGGTACTCAACACAGCATAATGGCCGCTGGCTCCTTCCCATTTATGGCTCCACCGGACTTTGCCGGTTTTGTAGTCGATCGCCTGCATCATGCCTTCGGAAAAACCAGTGCGATCATTGCCGCCCCAGCCTTCAGGCTTCTCGTCGTCATCGAAGATGTAGTACACGCTGAATGCCCGAGTGGAGTTGACGTAAAACAGGCCGGCGTCGGGACTGTAACTCGGCGGATGCCAGTTCGCGGCGCCACCCTGATTTGGGGTCACGAGAACGCCGTCGAGCTGCGGTTCCTTGGCCGGATTGGGAATCGGTTGACCCTTGGGATCTGTCCCCAGCGTCCAATTCGTTTTCACGAACTCGGAGGTGAGAACGTTCTTACCTGTTGCACGATCCAATAGAAAAAACCAACCGTTACGGCTCGCCTGCGCGAGCAGCTTTCTGGATTGTCCGCCGACCTCTCCATCGAAGAGCACGGGAGTTTGCACCGCATCCCAATCATGAGTGTCGTGCGGCGAAGGCTGAAAATGCCAAGCAAGCTTCCCCGTATCTGCGTTGAGAGCCACAACGGATTCGGTATACAGGTTGTCGCCCTTGCGGCCCTTTCCCGCAATAACGGGCTGCGGATTTCCTGTACCCAAGTAAAGCAAGTTCAGTTGGGGATCGTAGGTGCTCGGCACCCATGTCATCCCACCACCGTGAGCCATAGCCTCAGCGCTGGGCCACGTCTCCGCTCCCGGCTCTCCCGGCTTCGGCTCCACATTCCACTGCCACTGCAATTCTCCGGTTTCGGGAGAACGCGATTGTAGATAACCCGGAATATCCAGGTCATCTCCGCTGACGCCAACGATCACATGATTCTTCACAATGATTGGAGCGGCGCTCGCAAAATAATATTGATTGAGATCGCAGATCTTCTGATGCCAGCGCTCCTTCCCTTCCTTGAGATCCAGAGAAACGAGATTGCAATCCGGCGTTTCGAAAAACAGCCAGTCACCGATAATGCCGACGCCACGATTCCCGATGTGATCGCCTCCCTGCGACTGCCACGTGTAATGCCAGATCTGCCGGCCAGTGCGCGCGTCGATCGCCCAAACGTGATCCGGAAGCGTGAAATACATCACGCCATTGATCAGGAGCGGCGTGGACTTGATCGTCGGGTTGAGATTCCCGCCCGGTATGGCACGGAAGACCCACGCCAAGCTCAGAGAACGAACATTGTTCGCGTTGATTTTCGTGAGTGGACTGTAGCGGCGTCCGGAGTAATCCCCATTGTAAGTAGGCCAAGAATCCGTAGACGGTTGCAGCAGCTTGGCCGGTGTGAGAGAACCTTGACCGAAGGCTACAGTTGAAAGGAACGCTATTGCAAAAACATGTCGTGCGATCTTCATTTCAAGGACTCCAGATATCGAACAACGTCGTGAATATTTTTGTCCGTATATTTGTCGAGCAATTCGACGTGTGTTGCATACGGATCGTTCCTTTCAACCTTCAATCCGGCCGTTCGCTTCCACGCGTGATACTCACCGGATGCGTCCCGCAAAGAAACATTGAAGTCGTCGATTCTCACGAGGGTGCCGGAAATCGACGGGCCCGAAGGCGGCGTAACAGTGATGGCGACCGGCTTGTTGCGTTGCGGGAATAAGAACCGTTGCTGTAGCGTCGGCGGGTCGTATTTCTTTCCGATGCCCGCCAGATCGCCCGAAGGCGAATGACACGAATTGCATTTGCCCGTCCCATTGAAATACTCGGCGCCCGCCTTTGCATCTCCCGTCAGAACGTTCTGCACGCGATAGGTCGGCGCGCTTCTCAACGTGTCGTTGAACTGCTGTTTCAGAAAGTGCGACAGCTCTAGAATCTGTTCTTGGTTGAAATTGCCGCTGGCTCTGCCGCTTTGCGTGGGATGCCCTTTGCGCAAAAACGGTCCGAGTTCGCTACCGTACCGGTCACGCAGCACGATCAAAGATCGAATCAGATCCGGCCCGCTCTCGCTGCCTCTCGCCTTCGGTCCATGGCATGTAATGCATTCGGCGATGTACGTCGTCTTGCCGCGATCCGCTGCCGCGGCATCCACTGCTTGTTTATCGCCAGGCCCCGGTCCTGACGGCGGCGCTCCGCGAGCGCCTGCGGGAGCCTGCGCGGACAGGCGGAACGCACACGAAAGCAGGAGCACACCTGCGGCCCAAAGCATCCTTGATGTGATTTTCATGGCCCATTCTTTTATCGGCGTAACGAAGAGAAGGCAATGAAATTCGTTTATGAGCCGCGCCGGCTGCGGCAGCAAAACTCTGTTTGCCTAAGCGGCTTTGAGAAACGTGGCCGAAGATCTGAGGAAACGGTACGGACGTAACGCCGAACTGGCGACTGAGACTGAACCTCCAGCTCCCCTTAACAAAGCGGACATCGACAAATGGAAACAAAACATTGACAGAAATACTTCTATCAATATGCTCAGGTCGACCTACACCAAAAGAAGAAATAAACCTAAAGTCTGAAGTTGTTTGAGTTCGAGCTTGCGCTCAGCGCGGTCGTTTTTCGTTCAACTCAAATTGGAGGTGCTTTGATGGAGAGGATCTTTAGCGTAATCGTACTCGCGGTGGCCATCGTTTTGATCCCTGTCGCAGCAGAAGCGACGCCGATGGTATTCACCACAACGTTGTCCGGGCTCAATGAGACTCCCGCCCCAGGGAATACTTCGCCTGGTACCGGCTTTGTCACTGTAACGCTCGATGGAACCTTTATGATTGTGGACGTGATGTTCAGTAACTTGCTCGGCAACGTAACCGCGTCGCATATCCATTGTTGCGCTCCAGCCGGAACCAGTGCCATGGTCGCGACGACGACACCGACATTTCCGGGATTTCCTTCGGGCGTCACGTCCGGTTCGTATCACATGACCTTCGATATGACGCTAGCGGGATCGTATAACCCGGCTTTCGTCACGGCGCACGGAGGCTTGGTGTCGCAAGCGCAAGCGGACCTCTTTGCCGCCATGCTTTCCGGGCAAACCTACTACAATATTCATACGAATGTGTTTCCCGGTGGTGAAATACGTGGCCAGCTAACATTTATACCCGAGCCAGCGACGGCGCTCCTCCTGGCCACAGGACTGGCGGGCATGACGGGTATTATCCGCCGTCGCAGAAGGCAAGAACGCTGAGGTTCTGGACGTTTTTGTCTGCCCCTCCTCCGGGGCACTGGTGCCCAAGGTAATTTCGCGAAGCGCATCCGATGAGGTCTGAGCACCGTAGGTGCGACACAGTTCCACTGATTGTGTCGCCCCTCTGGGCTAGATCTCAAAATGACATCTTTCCCCGGGCTTTACGCCCCGGGGGGCTACAGTGTGTCGCCGCTGCGCCGCTCGACCATCCCAAGTATTGGCGGACACGCAGTGGCACGCGCTGTACGCGCCGCTGTTCTCAGCCTTTTTGAAAGGCCGTGACCCAGGAGATGATTCCGCGAACTCCTTCCGGAAACTGAGCCCCGACGATAGCGAGAAAGGGGACGAGCCCGTAGATCACGACTCGAAGCACGAAGTCGCGATTCCATGTGACGTGACCGGGGGTTGTTCCCGAGAGCAGGCTGAGGACTTTGTTTCGGCTCATTTGCACAAACGCCATCAGGCTGAGGCATATTGTGGCTGTGAAGATGAACCAGTTGAACGACAGCAACCATTCCCTTGGCTGAAACGGGTAGTACGTGATCGCCAGCAGCATCAGAAGCAATCCGGTCACGACGAAGAGGCTGAGATTTTGAAGGTGCGAAAAAACATGGTGGAACAGGACAACACTCTGTGCAGCCCAGAAATACCTGCCGTTTTGAACCGAAGGTGTCGGGGCTCCACGCCTGATTCGATCGTACGTTGTTGATGCAAGTTCAGCCAGCTTTCGGAGCGCGTTATGTCGTTGTTTGATCCCGAGCCTCCAATTCCCCTTCGCATCGGCGTTGCCGGCAGCTTCCAAGGCCTTATGAATGTCATCCGTCTCTCCGGAATTCGGCGCGGTGCAACTCGCTCCAAGATTCCAGGAAAACTTGAGCGCCGCATATGGAGCAAAGGGACTGGATAAATCCATCCTCGGCATCTGGCGGTTACTGGTCGCCAGATCCGCGTACACATCACAGATAGGGTCCGAAGCAAGATGACGTAGCATGCGGCGCCATCGTGTCCACACGGTCAGGAAGCGAAGAAAAGCCAACGACAATGCCAAATAAACACACAGAAAAGACCAGCCGAAGAAATAGTAGAAGGGCCTGCTCTCCAGCGAGGGCACTAGACTCCATATGAAGAGGTAGAAACATGGTAGTCCCACTAGAACCACTGTGAAGCCGCTCGCAGGGAGCTTCGTAGAATCGCACGCCAGAGCATCGATAATGTCGTCTTCGAGCGCTTTCAGCGTCTGCCTCGACTCCTCACCGAAATATGCCAAATGGGGCTCATCCTTACCTCTGAGATCTTCGAGCATCCGCAGGCGCCGCAGCGAGCACAATTGCCAGAGAATGGCAGCGCCCGCAACGAAGACAAACGGTATCAGCGGGGAGAGCCCACTGTCGATGTTGACGGTCCTCAAGTGGTAAAAAAGCTGTGTCGACAGATCTTCTTTATAAAGAGAGACACCTTGCATAACAGCGAGGACGAATATCAAAAGCGGCGAGAACATCGGTAGGAGCGAGAAGGACTTTTTGAAACGTTCAGCACAGACGATCTTGCAGCCGATAAAGAGCATCGCTGAAAACGCAAGAACGATTGCGACCGCAAAAACTGCAAGCAACGCTCCCCATCCTGCCCATCGTTGCCAATGGCCGGGAGAAAGACGCAGGAAGCGGGCGAACACACTCACTCCGATTAAACCCAAGGTGGCTAATGCCAGCGCAAAACTGAAAAGATAAGGCCGCCTTTGCGGTGCGAATTGCGGAAACACGGGTTCCGTGCAGACTTCTAGAAACCGGTTTTTTCTGAAGCCGGCTGCGGCCCTATTGAATGAGCGCCGCCGGCGCCGCGAAATGAAGGGCAGATTTTGCGGAAGGTAAACGCAGAACATTGCAAATGCGAGGTAAGCAATCACGAGCGCCACTGGTAAAGATGCGAAGACCAGGCTTCTCGAATAGAAGAGCGGGCTATTCAAAGTGATGGAAGAGTGCTGCGCGCCGCCTTTGGAGTTCAGCAATCGGATTGGCCACAGGTCGTTTTTCCCGACAACGCTTAACCATAAAGGAAGACTCCTGGCTTGCGAGAAGACGGACGAATCTTGTGCACAGGTACGTACTGGTTGAAAAAACGGTGAACCGGATTCAAGTGCTCCCTGCCCTTCGTAGATCAGCATCAGCGTGGCGTTGTAAACACCTTGGGAAGTATCACTGGGAAACTGCCAGCGCCACCCTTCGCCGCTCAGCCACTCCTCGCTGGTCGGCGGCCCGCCTGCCGGGCGCGTCCAAACCTGGTTCAAGGAAAAGAGCGGGTATGTTGAAAACAAAAGCATCCCCTCGAGATCCAGGTTCACATCGCTGTGGAGGTAGAGAAGATCCGCGCCAAACGTAAAGAGCACGACATCCGGTGTTCGCTTGCGAATCTCATGCGCGAGAAAGATCAGATCGCGGACATCCGTCGGAAAGATGCCGACGTACAGCTTGTTTTCACGGGAGATTGTCGAAAGCAGGCTCGACAGAACGAGTTCCGTGGAAAAGGTCTCGAATGGAGAAAAGTTCGTTATGACATCGGTCGCGCTCTTCCCCTCGTCCAGAGAGAGTGGAATATTCCTTGGCCCAGTTCGCGGTGTTTTCAACGCTGCTTCCACGGACTCACGCCTGGATTTCTCTGTAGCCGTCCGTAACTGGGAGATGTGTAGCGGATAAGTCATCCGCAGTACTTCGCCGTCCTGCCACCGGAGGTTTTTACCGTAGAGAGTGCTTCCTTCCGTAAGAATTGCGACCCGTTCGAGCGGAATCCGCATTTCTCCGAGAAAGCGATAGACCTCGCACAGAGTATCCTCGTCTCGCCTTACAGTGGATTCAAAGGAAGACTTGATATTGTGTTTCGCTAGTCCCGCACTGAGTCTTTCGATCTCGACCGTCGTCGCGCTGCCGGAAACGATGTTGAATTTGGCATTGAGCGGCCTCGATGACCATCCTCGCGTGGCCGCGACGAGCGAATCCACGGAACCCGAAAACGTCGGCGCCATGAGTTTGAATTCCGCACAGTCGTCCTCAGTACGAGAGTGTTTGCTACAGAATCTTGTCGTTTGTTCCAGTGCATCTATAAAGGCGGTCTTATGGATCCCGGCAGTCGGTATCTCACCGACGAGGAAAACGACCAGGAGGTTACGCTTCGCTATGGTATGCCGGAAGAGAATGACTCCCGGCTTCCGCTTGTAGACCTGTAACTCACCGTGTTCGTTTTCAGCCGGTTGATCTTGTTTTTGTCCTTGAACCGGCCATGGGAGTTCAAATCGATCCAGGACATACCCCGCTGTCTCGGCAGCTCGCTCGAGAGATCCCAGATGGCGGTCAAAAAGATAGCCAAGGCTGGAGTCCAGAGGATCGGGCACCGTGGCGATCAGGAACTGGACATCCAATGGAGCTTGACCCAGGCCGATCTGATCCGTCGTGCCCCAGTACTCTTCGACAAGAGTCTCCGCATCATATTTTGTTTTTTTGGCGACATCAGACTGCTCGGCTTGGGACGCAACGATGGTTGTTGTGCTGGAAGATGCGGGCGTCGGTTGCTGGATGGAGCTCAAAGGATAAAACACAGCGACAAGAGCGGCCAGGGGAATGAGAAAGCGGCTCAAGCCGGAGCGGCTCGTATCCTCAAAGCTAGTGCTCAATTCGTCGGCACCCCGATCACTGCGCGTTTTGCAAAGTCATTCCCAGGTGTCCGTACTCTGAGAGTTCGATCACCTCACGCAAAAGAGGGCATCGCAAAATTCTGAGCAGAATCAAAGGCAAAATCAGGAATGCAAGCCGGTGGACGGGCGGATCGGTTGAAATACTTGCACGAAGTATTCCAGTTTGAAGCGCTCCGTTGTGACCGGATTGGTTGAGGCGGAGGGCGAGTCAGACTCTCATGCCTGGAGCCTGGCTACCACCTGTTGGCGGTTTCTTACCATCTTCATGCTGCTTACTTCGTCACTCTGACCAGAATTTAAGAAGCTCCGACTGTCACAAAAACGAGAGCAGTTTCGTCTTGCCTTTGTAAGAGCAAGGAGAAACGAGTATGGCACGCACTCAAACCTGGCACTACGACGTAGCCGTCATTGGAGGCGGCATCGCCGGCTTGACGGCAGCTACCTTTGTCGCGCGGACCGGCAAATCCGTCATCCTCTTCGAACAGGCCGACCACACCGGCGGGCGCGCAGTGACTCAAAATATCCAAGGCTTTCATTTCAATATGGGTCCGCATGCGCTTTACCGCGCCGGGCATGCGGTCCGAGTGTTGAACCAGCTCGGAATCTCCATAACGGACGCCAAAGTCGGGACGGCCGGCGCCAAGGTTGTTCGCAACGAGCGCGTGTATCGATTCCCTGCTGCAACACTGTCTCTGCTTTCAACGCGGGTATTCTCGATTCCGGCCCGGGTGGAAGCGGCATCCGTTCTGACCAGGATCACGCGAACCGAAACACGGACGCTCGACACTACGAGCGTTCACGAATGGATTAATGCAGAAGTGCAAAATCCAGCAGTGAAGGATTTCATCGAAGCGTTGGTCCGCGTGTCCACTTACTGCAATGACGCGAAGCATCTTTCAGCGGGGGCAGCGCTGCAGCAGATCCAGACTGCCTTTCAGGGCGGCGTCAGCTATCTCGACGGCGGCTGGCAAACTCTGATCGACCGGCTGCACGCGACAGCGTGGGATTCCGGAGTATTCGTCGCGACCGCCGCGCGCGTTCAAGCTCTTGAACATGATGCGGGCGAGGTCCGGGGACTCCGTCTCAGCGACGGGACCCCTGTTTCCTCAGATTCCGTCATCCTGGCAGTACCTCCGACAACAGCCGCTGCATTGCTCGGGCAGTCGTTAGGAACTCACCTGAGGCGATCGATCCAAGACCTCGTCGCCATTCAAGCTGCGTGTATCGATCTCGGCCTCCGCCGGCTGCCGCATCCACAAACGACGTTCGCTCTCGGTCTGGACACGCCACTGTATTTTTCCGTTCATTCGCGATGGGCGAGGCTCGGTCCCGAGCACACCGAAGTCGTGCACGCGGCGAAGTATCTGCCATGCGGCATTGAAACGGAGGCCTCGCAAGACCGCCGTGAAATCGAGGCCTATTTGAATCTAGTCCAGCCAGGTTGGGACCGCGAGGTCCTGGCTCAACGCTTTCTACCGAAGATGACGGTGACTCACGCAGTTCCAATGGCTAAAACAGGAGGCCTGGCCGGCCGCCCGGCTGTAGACGCCCCGTCGATGCGCAACGTGTACCTGGCTGGAGATTGGGTCGGCAGTGAAGGTATGCTGGCAGACGCTTCCTTTGCGAGTGCGCAGCGGGCGGCGCGCCTGGCCGTCGAGCGGAGTGCTCCACAAACCGTCGTAGAACCCTGTTATGAACCGAATTGAGATTTTCAACGAGCACCGGTCGCTGCTGATGTCCATTGCTTATCGCATGCTCGGCAGCCGAGCCGATGCAGAAGATGCCGTTCAAGAGACATTTCTTCGATGGCAGCATGCGCGCGATGAAGATGTTCAAACACCGAGGGCTTATCTCGCAACCATCGTTACCCGGCTCTGCGTCGATCAGCTTCGGTCCGCTCAAAGCCGTCGCGAGGTCTATGTTGGTCCCTGGCTGCCGGAGCCGGTCATGACGAACGGTCAGAAACAGCCGGCTTCCAGCGTCGAACTGGCGGAGTCGTTGACGATGGCTTTTCTGGTTTTGCTTGAAAGCCTGTCGCCGCTGGAGCGCGCCGCCTTCCTGCTGCATGAGGTCTTCGACTATGACTACAAGGAAACAGCCGGCATCATCGGTAAGACGGAAGCGAACTGCCGGCAGATGATTCATCGCGCCAAGGGACACATCGCGTCACGGCATCATCGCTTCGATCCGACTCGCGAGGATACCGAACGCATCGCCAACGGATTCCTCGAGGCAACTCAAAGCGGCGACGTCTCACGACTCATGGCGCTGTTCTCCGGAGATGCAGTGCTGTTCAGCGATGGCGGAGGAAAAGTGCGCGCGGCCCTCAACCCGATTAAAGGGCCGGATGCCATTGCGCGATTCGTCGTTGGAGTCGTCAGGAAAAACATTCCGATCGACGCCATCCACGAGCCGACTGAATTCAATGGTCAACCTGCCTTCGTGACCTGGATCGGCGGGCAGCCGACCACCGTGACGATCCTGGACATTCGCGATGGCCTGATCCGCAATGTGTTCGTCGTGGTGAACCCTGAGAAGCTTGGCGGCATAAGACAAAATGCCGTATTTTCCATTGACGGAACGTAAGCTCGCTTGTTCAAAAGTGCAACTTCAGCGCGAACTCGAACACGCGAGGATCGTACGCGCGCGTGATCGTACCAAAGGCGCTGTTACCGAAGCTGGTATTGGGCGCCATCAGTGACGGCGTATTCGTCACGTTGAAGGCTTCAGCGCGAAACTCGAGTCGAACCTGTTCCTTTATTGGAAATGTCTTGCCCAACATGGCGTCCAGAGTCCGGTAAGCCGGTCCGACGACAGGATTCCGCGAAGCATCGCCCAGGGTGAACTGCGGGGCCTGGGAAAACGCGGCGGTATCGAACCATCGAGCCGTGCTGCGACTTTCGGATGGAAGCTCCGGATTGCCGACACGGTTCGGCCGCTGTATTCCGAAACCGGCGAACGCGTTGAGATTTGTCGCTTGGGTGACGGCAAGAGGACTGCCCGACTGCACGCGAAGCATACCGGCGAACTGCCAACCTCCGGCTAGCACGTTCCGCCAGCCTTTCAAATCCACCCGGCGACCCGCGCCAACAGGGATTTCCCAAACATACGAACCCGAAAAGAC
>JACXTT010005604.1_pt1 | contig 18204 bp, 11 predicted proteins | sample 9270951 | NCBI WGS metagenome assembly JACXTT01 (sample SAMN15532306, study PRJNA645909) | rock metagenome | isolation source: weathered quartz diorite | place: Puerto Rico | collected 2017-06-21 | reverse complement strand
CCCATCAGGTAGGCAAAGCCCTTGCCTTCCTCGCCGAGCAGGTTGCCGACCGGCACGCGCACGTTGTCGAAGAACAGCTCGGCGGTGTCCTGCGCGTGCTGGCCGACCTTGTCGAGCTTGCGGCCGCGGCGGAAGCCCTCGCGGTCGGCCTCGACCACGATCAGGCTGATGCCACGCGCTCCGGCGGCCGGGTCGGTCTTGCAGACCATGATGATCAGGTCGGCGTTCAGGCCGTTGCTGATGAAGGTCTTGCTGCCGTTGATCACATACTCGTCGCCCTCGCGGATGGCGGTAGTGCGGATGGCCTTGAGGTCGCTGCCGGTGCCCGGCTCGGTCATGCCGATGGCCAGGATGTATTCGCCCGAGCAGACCTTCGGCAGCCAGCGCTGCTTCTGCTCTTCATTGCCGATGCGGTTGATGTACGGGGCAATGATGTCCGAGTGGACGCCGAAGCCCAGGCCGCTCACGCCGGCGCGGGCCAGTTCTTCGTTGTAGATGGACGAATGGCCGAAGTCGCCTCCGCCGCCGCCGTATTCGGTCGGCAGCGTGACGCACAGCAGGCCCTCGCGGCCGGCCTTGAGCCAGGTCTCGCGGTCGACCTTGCCGGCCTTGTCCCATTCGGCCTGCTTAGGCACGCATTCCTTCTCGAGGAAGCGGCGCACCGTAGTGCGGAACATTTCGTGGTCGTCGCGGTAAATCGTACGGTTGATTTGCATGGAAGGCTCCGGAAGAAGCTGGATTCAGAATGCGCAGGCCACGTGCGGCGCGGCCTGGGGTTGAAACAATTCATTGACAAGGTGGGCGCGGCGCGCGCGCGTGGCGGCCTGGTTGATGTAGCCCTTGTCGGCAATTTCGTTGGCGTCGATGGAAGGCGGCTCGGCCATCAACAGCACGCGGCGCACGGCCAGGCTGGCGCCGGCACTGCCACCGCGCAGCCGTTCGCGGACCGCGCTGACGACCACCGGGTGGCGCACCAGTGTTTGGGCGTCGGCATCGGCCAGTTCCGGGGCAAGCTGGCGGCAGGCGGCCAGGTTGGGCCAGGCCAGCGCGGCCAGGTAGTCGTGGTCATGGCCGCAGATGACGGCGTCGGTGATCAGCGGCGCGCATTGTTCGACCAGGCCCAGGCGGACTGCGCCGGTGCGCACCCAGGTGCCGTTGGTGAGCTTGAAGTCTTCCACCACGCGGCCCGCGAAGGTCACGCCGCGCGCGGGATCCTGGGGATCTGCCAGCCGTACCGCGTCGCCCAGGCGGAAATAGCCTTCGTCATCGAACGCGGCCGCGGTCAGGTCAGGCCGCTTGACATAGCCAGCGAAAACGAACGGGCCGCGCATGCGGATCTCGTAGCGGCCGTCACCGCCTTCGAGCGGGATCAGTTTCACTTCCGAACCAGGCATCGGCACGCCGACATTGCCGGGCGCCTCCGTGGGCCATGGACACTGGATGCCCATGCCGCTGGTCTCGGTGCAGGCAAGGCCCGAGCAGAACACGATGCGTTCGCCGACGGTGGCCTCGGCGGCGCGATGGATGCGGTCCCACACGTCGCGCGGCAGGCTGGCGCCGCCGTAGGAGAAGTTCACGGCCTCGGCAAACAGGCTGCGGGCGAGTTCGGGGTCGCGTTCGAGTTCGGTGGCCAGCATGGTCCACGCGGACGGTACGCTCGTGAAGATGGCCGGGGACACTTCGCGCAGGTTGCGCACGGTACGCTCGAATTGCCCGGGCAGGGGCCTGCCGTCATCGATATGGTGCGTGCCGCCGAGCACCACGGCCCGGCTCAGGTTCAGCACGCCACCAAGACCGTGATGCCATGGCAACCAGCACAGGAAAGCCGGCTGGCGCTCGGTCAGCGCCGCATAGGTGTCGGCAAAGTACGTCGCGACGGCGGCCAGGTTGTTGTACGACAGTGCGACACCCTTGGGCGTGCCGGTCGAGCCGGAAGTGAACAGCACGCGCCCGGTCTGTTCGGGGCGGATCGCGGCATGTGCATCGGCCAGACGACGCAGGCGCGCCGGCGTCAGTTCGGTGGCAGCGAGCCGGATCCATGCCATCTGGCCAGCCGTGGCGCCATCCACGGCGATGACCGGTGCATCGCCACAATCCAGTGCCGCGATGGCGCGTTCGAAGGGCGTTGCGGTTTGCACGAACACGGCGGCTGGCGGCACCAGTTCGGCCACGCTGCGCAGGCGGGCGAAGTCGCGGCTCACCAGCGAATAGGCCGGAGAAACCGGCGCTGTCGGCACGCCGACGTACTCGGCGGCGAGCAGCAGCACGGCCTGTTCGATCGAGTTGCCGGACAGCAGCATCAGCGGCCGGTCCTGCCCCAGGCCCAGCTCGAGCAGGCCAGCCCCCACCGCCTGCACTTGCTGCCACAGGTCTGCCCAGCTCAGCGAGCGCCACTCGCCCCGGGCATCGCGTTCGCGGAACGCCGGCAGCGCACCGCAGCGTGTGGCCCAGTGGGGCAGGAACTCAGGCAGGCCATGCTGGGTCAGGTCGGCGGGTGGGGTGGCACAACGCAGCAGCACGGTACCGTCCGCACGGGTCTCTACCAGCGTGTCGCGGCTGGGGAACACGGTCTGGCGGTAGCGTGCCGGCTGGTTGCCGGTCGGCGTGGCCGGGGCAGTGCCGGACAGGGATGCGGTCATGGTGTTGTCTCCACGGTGTACGGCGTGCCTTGCGTGGCACGCCGGCGCCTGCTGCCTGCAACGCTGGCAGGGCGTGGCGCTGGTATGGCGCTAAGTTACCGGGGAGGGGTGGGGTGGGTGAACCACCCGCAACAGGTGGCCGGGGTGGCCGAGGGAAGGGCCGGGCGGCCCGCCACCCGGCGCCGTGAAAGGCAAGGGAGCTGGACGCCCGGAAGCCGGAAGGCCGGCAGAGACAGAGGGGAAGGGGTGTGACGGAGGCTCAGGCGTCCTGGCCGAGCCCGCGGTCGCGCATGCGTGCAACCGCCTCGTCGCGGCTGCTCACGCCGAGCTTGCGGAAGATGTTCCGCAAGTGCCACTTGACCGTTTCGGGCGAGAGTCCGAGCGTGCGCGCGATCTTCTTGTTCGGCAGCGCCTGGGCAAGCAGGCGGACGACGTCCGCTTCGCGGTCACTCAGTTCCTCCTGTCCCGCCAGTGGCTGGCCCGCGGTGCCTTGCGCGGCGCCGGTGGCCATCTGCGGCAGGCCCCGCGCGGCCGCCTGCAGGCGCTCGATGTAGAAGCCCAGCACCGGGTCCTGCGCTTCGGCCGCGCTGGCGGAGCTGACCAGCAGGTCCAGCGCGCCCGGGTAGGTGTCCATCAGCGTGCGCACCAGTCCCAGCTTGTGGCCCAGGCGCAATGCGGACATGGCATGGGTGTTCGCCAGATCTGCATCGCTGCGGCGCGACGCGACCACGGCAGCCAGGATGTGCTGCTGCGTCACGTGGCGCTGCCAGCCGCGTGCCTCGCAGTAGGCCAGCAGGTCCATGACATGCCGCCAGGCATCGTCCAGCGCATCGTGCGCAAGCGCGACCAGGATGCCCGCGCGTTCCGCCGACAGGTGGATGGCATCCAGCGAGCCTCTCGGCGCGTGCTGGTGCCGCAATGCCACGGCGCGCAGCCGCGACAGGACCGCTTCGGCCGTATCGATATCGCCGCTTGCCACGTGCAACAGGACCTGGTAGCCCAGGCTCTGGGCCACGAGCCGGTCCAGCCGGAACTGGCTTCCGTATTCCTCCATGCGCTCAAGCTGCGCAAAGGCGTCCAGCCGGTGTCCGCTGAGCCAGTGGGCGGCGGCCAGCACGGTATGCACGCGCAACACGGTGTCGGGAATGGAGACCCGTTCGAGCACATCGACGCGGTCCTCCAGCAGGCGCCGCGCGGCTTCCAGGTCGCCCTGCTCATACAGGGTTTCGCCGAGCAGCACCGCGGCAAAGTACTCGGGTTCGGAGCGGGTGCTGCCGGCTTGTTCCACTTCGCGCAGCACATCGCGGCAGACGCGCTCGGCCTGCAGCATCTTGCCTTCCAGCGCGTAGCTGTAGCCGATCATGCAGCGACCGTTCAGGCTTCCGCTGGCGGTGCCGACCAGGGGCGCGCCCTCCACCATCAGCGGGTGGGCCTCGGTCTGCACCCGGCGGGCCTGCTCGAACTCACCGAGATGCATGTAGAGCCACGACAGCAGGTTATTGCGGCCACCGGCGAAAAAGGGGTCGAGCTGCGCGGGCGGCTGCAGGATCTGCGGCAGCAGCGCCTGCGCGCCGGCGGTGTCGTCACGCAGCACCATGATGCTGAGGCGCTGCAGCGCCAGCCGGTAGCGCAGGCTCTGCGCATCGGGTGGCAGGTCGGCTTCGATGCGCTCGGCAATGGCCGTGGCGGTATCCGCATCGTGCGTGTAGATATGCATGCGCAGCGTCAGCATGCGCAGTTCCATGCGCTGCTGCACCTGTTCAGCGGGCAGCAGCCGCAGCAGCGCCAGCGCCTTGCGCAATTCGCCACGCGACATGAGCGTGTTGGCGTAGCGCTCGACGAAATCGGCGGCAGTGCCAGGGTCGCCTGCCAGGATGGCATGGCGCACTGCCTCTTCCAGCATGCGATGGTCGCGGAACCACTGCCACGCCGCCGTGTGCACCGCACCCTGCTGCCGTTCACTGCGCATGCGGAAGCGCTCGGCCAGCGTTTCGCGCAACAGGGGGTGCAGGCGGTACCACGTCTCGCGCCCGGTATCCTCGACCGGCGCGATAAACAGGTTCTCGCTTTCGAGCCGCGCCAGCAGGGTCAGGACTTCGGCCTCGGCCTGGGCGCCTTCGCTGAGCGCTGCGCAGAGCGACGCAGTGAAGCGCTCGCACGCCGCGGCGCGCACGAGCAGTTCGGCCTCATCGGGGGCCAGCCGCGACAGGACCTCGCGCTCGAAGTAGTCGGCGAACGCGCCGGCATTCTGCACATTGGCGCGCACGAAGTCGCCAGCAAAGGAAATGCCGCTGTCGTGCTGCTTCTTGCGTTTCCAGTGCGTCGCGAACAATTGCAGGCCAGCGACCCAGCCATCGGTCAGTTCGTGCAGCGTGCGTGCGTCGCGCGGGCCGACATCGCCGAGCTGCGCGGCCAGGAACTGGCGCGATTCCTCTGCGGTGAAGCGCAGGTCGCGTTGGTCCAGCTCCAGCAGCATGCCCTGGTCGCGCAGGCGGCCCAGCGAAAGCTGCAGCGCGGAGCGCGACACCAGCACCACGTGCAGGTTAGCCGGCGCGTAATCGATCAGCCATTGCAGCGCATCGCGCACGCGCGCTTCGGTGACGTGATGCAGGTCGTCCAGCACCAGCGTCAGCTCGCGCGGGCAGGCGGCGATGCCCCGCACCAGCGCGATGATGGTGCGCTCCACGCCCTCCTCATCGAGCCCGCGCCCGGCCAGCAGCATGGCCTCGCGCGTGATGGCGGGGCTGATCTCCGACAGGCAGCCCAGCAGGCGGTCCAGCCAGCGTGCGAGGTCGTTGTCCTCCGGCTCCGCCGTCAGCCATGCCATGTCGAAGCCCAGGCCAAGCAGTTCCAGCCGCCAGGCCATCAGCGCTGCCGACTTGCCGCACCCTGCCGGCCCCTGCAATACGATGCAGCGGCGCCGGCGCGCCTCGGTAAGCTGGGCCAGCAGCCGCTCGCGGGCCACGACGCGCGCGGCGCCGCGCTGGGCCATACCGGGGCGTGCCGGCATCGGTATCGGGGGCGGGGGCGGGGCGGGGGGAATATCGGTCCGTTCAGGCATGGGCGGGACGCTGGAAACGAGATGGTTGGCGGGCTCGAGGGCACGGTGCCATGTGCGAGCGATTGTACGGCAGATGTCTGTCCGGGGCGCCGCCTGTACCTGCCGCAAGCCGTGCGCACGCCACTTTGCCAGATGCCGTCCCCTTCGCCTTGGGTGGCTGGCGGGGCGGCACCCCACCCACAAAAGGTGGGGACCGCGCCGCCGGCGCCATCCGCCAGCAACCGTCCCATATAGTGCGCCTGTGTGCGGGCCGGACGATCCATGGCCGGCTGTAACCTGTCCCCAGCGCTCCCCTGAAGGCTGATGGAACGTCACCCACCCCTTGCCCCCCGGCTCATGCCGCCGCGCCTGTCCCGGCGCCTGGTCCCCCGCGACGCGCTGGTACGGCGCCTGCACGCGGCGCGCCATTGCCGGCTCACGCTCCTGCAAGCGCCGGCAGGCTACGGCAAGTCCATCGCGCTGGCGCAATGGCGCAAGTGCCTGGCCACCGAAGGCGCGCGCGTGGCCTGGCTGACGCTGGCGGCAGACGACGACACGCCGCGCGCATTCTGCGCCAGCCTGCATGCCAGCTTCCGGCATGCGGGGCTGGCGCTGCGCTGGCAGCCCTGCGCCGGCACTGATGCCGGCACGCAGGCGCGCGACCTGATCGGCGCCCTGGCGGGCGCGGCCGGTGAGCTCTACCTGGTGCTCGACGAACTGGACCACCTGCGCGAGCCGGCCACCCTGGCCGTACTGCAGTCGCTGCTGGATGCGCGCCTCCCTGACCTGCATGTCGTGGCCGCCACGCGGCGCGATTGCGCGCTGGCACTCGGAAGACTGCAAGGCGCCGGCGAACTGAACGCGGTCGGGCACGCCGACCTTGCCTTCAGCCTGGCAGAGACCCAGGCGTTCCTCGCACGCCGTGCGCAAGGGCCATGCCGCGATGGCACCGATGCGCTGGACTTCGCCGTGCTATGGCACGAGAGCACCGAAGGCTGGGCAGCAGGGCTGGAGCTCGTTGCCGGCCAGCCCGGGCCGCCACTCGCTGCCTGCACTGCCGATACGGTGCCGTGCCTGCCAGCCCTGCAGGAATACGTTGACGAGGCCGTCCTGTCGAACGCGCCCCAGGACCTGCTCCGCTGGTGCGCGCAGGTCTCGCTGCTGCGCCGCTTCAATGCCGCACTGGCCGCGCACGTGACGCGTGACCCCGGATCCGTGCAGCGGCTGGAACAGGCCCGCGGCCTGGGCCTGTTCGTGCAGCCGGCCACTGCACGGGCCGATGGGTGGTGGCGCCTTCATCCGCAGTTCGGCGCGGCACTGCGGCGCCAGCGCGCAAGCTGCCCGCACGAGACGGCCACATTCCATCGCCGCGCGGCCGCCTGGCTGGCGCAGCAGGGACTGGTCTCGGAGGCACTGCCTCACGCCATGCTGTGCGGCGACGACGCCCCGGTGATCGCGGTGCTGGATGCCGTCGCGCCGGATTTGCCAGCGGTCAGCCAGTTGCGCGAATTCCTGCGCTGGCTGGAAGCGCGGCCGGCCGGCCGCGCCATCGACCATCCCTTGCTGTGGCTGACTGCGGCGTGGGCTTGCGTGGTGTCGGCGCGGCCACAGGACGCGCTCGACTGGCTGCGCCGCTGGCAGGCATCCGGCGCGTGCGATCCCGGGACCGTTGCCCGGCACACCGGTCTCATTACCGCGACGATTGCGGTGCAGCGCGACGACCTGCCGCGCGCGCTGGCGATTTACCAGGCGTTGCCAGGCGGGCCGATGGGCAGCCCCGCGCTCGAACACCTCCACATGGCGCTGGCCGCGCGTTGTAGTAGCACGGCCGGACGCCGCGCCCCGCACGCGTTGCCCGCACGGGGCGACACCAGCGAACTGGCGCTGATGCGCAATGGCGCGGCGGCCGTGGCCGCCTGGCTGGAAGGGCACGCACGCGAAGCATTGCGCCTTGGCACCGAAGCCCTGTCCGCCGCCGAACGCGCGCATGGCTGGCGTTCCATCGCTGCTTGCCTGTGCGCGGTGCCGGTGGCATGTGCGCTGTACGAGCAGGGCGAGCTGCAACAGGCGCGCGAACACCTGGCCGGACGCTTTGGCCTGGTGCGCTTTGCCACGCCGGACGTGCTGATCGAGGCCGCGGTGTGCCGCGCTCGCCTGCAGGCGGGCGGAGGCGCGATACATGATGCGCTGGCCAGCCTGGCCGAAGCCGAATCGGTCTTCCACCAGCGCGCCCTGCCGCGCGGCGTCGCGCGCGCGCTGGCCGAGCAGGCCCGGCTGGCGCTGTCGGTACAAGACCGGCGGCACGCGGCACGCCTTCAGGAAGCGCTGGATGAACTGGCGCGCGGCCATGTCCGCGATACGCCGCGCGACCGCGAGATCGCCGCCATTGCTGCGCTCTCGCGCGCCCGCGTGGCGCTCGCAGCGGCGGATCCCGCTCAGGCGCTGACTGCCCTGGAAACCTGCCACACGCACGCCGAGGCATGCGGCCGGGCAAGTCTCGTAGCTTGCGCCGAACTGCTGCAAGCGCTGGCCCACGAAGAACTGGGACAAAGCAGCGCGGCACGCGTCTGCCTGGCTTCGGCGCTGGCCGCCGGCGAACGCCTCGGGCTGGTACGGAGCCTCACAGACGAGGGCGAGCGCATTAGGAAGCTATTCGCGGATGCCGGATGCGAAGCTCCAGGAGGCCATGCGGGTCGCCTGACGCTTTCGTGGCAATCCGGCACTGTGCGGGCCCCTGACGGCGCGCTGCGGGCGGCGCCTCCCGCGGTGAGCCCTGAACAGGCCGGCAGCGGGCTCGACCATGTGCTCACGCGGCGCGAACGCGAGATCCTGGCGCTGCTCGAGCAGTCCATGACCAACAAGCACATTGCCTTGGTCCTTAACCTGAGCGTGGACACCGTCAAGTGGAATATGCGGCAGATCTTCGGCAAGCTCGGTGTGTCGCGGCGGTACGACGCCATTCTGAAGGCGCGGGGTGCTGCGCAGCGGGATGGGGCGATGGGAGGATAGGGGGCTGGTGAGGTTGGCCTGGCATCCAGGGACGCCAGGCCAACCCTTACCCTTACTCCGCCGTAGCCCCACTAGCCTTGATCAACCGGGCCATGACCGGCTCGGTCGCATCGAACTCACGCCGGAATTCGGCCGCGCTGTTGCCGACAGGCTCCAGCGCCATCGCATCGAGCCGCGCACGCATCGCCGGCGACTGCACCGACGCCCGTGCCTCCGTCTCCAGCCGCGACAGGATCGCAGCGGGCGTGCCGGAACGCGCGAACAGCCCAAGCCATGCCGGCGGACGCATCTCCTGGTCGGCCATGCCGGCTTCGGTCATGGTCGGTACATCCGGCATCTCCTTGATGCGCTTGTCGCCCATCACGGCCAGCGCGCGCAGGCGGCCGCTCTTGATCTGCGGCCCGAGCGTGGTCACCGAGCCGATGGCCCACGAGATATTGCCGGCCAGCATGTCCTGCACCATAGGCGCCTCGCCCTTGTAGGCCACGTGCGTCATGTCGAGGCCGCGAGTCTGGTTCAGGTGGGCACCCACGAGGTGCGGGAACGATCCCACGCCATAGGAACCGAAGCTCACCTTGCCCTTGTTCTTCGCGGCCCATGCCAGGAACTCCTGCACGTTCTTCGCCGGCACGTCGCGCGTGACCGCGAAGACGATCTTGCCCACTGCCACTTCGCTGACGAAGGCCAGGTCGCGGCGCACGTCATAGGGAACGTGGGCATACAGATACGGCGTGTTGATCAGCGGCGCGGAGTGGGAAAGCAGGATGGTGTAGCCGTCCGCGGCACCACGCGTGACGGCCTGCACGGCAATCACGCCGCCGCCGCCGGGCTTGTTGTCGACGATGATCGTCTGGCCGAGCCGCTTGCCCATGTCCTCGGCCAGTGCGCGTGCGACCGTGTCGGTGGCGCCGCCGGGCGGCCCAGGCACGACGAAGGTGATGGGCCGCGACGGATAGGTCTGCGCCGCGCTCATCGCGCTCCATGCCAGCAGGCCGAGGAAGAACAGTGGTTTGCTACGCATTTCGTATCACCTCGCTTGAAGGGTAGGATGGTTCTGCGCGCGGGGCGCAGCCGGATCGAAACGGTATCGCGCGCGCGGAGCGCCGAAACCCTCAGGTTTGGCGGGGCGGGTTTTCCCTCGCGCGGGTTTCCCCGGTCCCCACGCGCTGGGTGGCGAAGACACCGGTGGTCTGCAGCACCATGCGGCCGTCGACTGTCAGGCAACACATGCCGTTAGTGATACGCTGGCCCTGCTTGACGAACGTCACGCGCGCTTCGATCCAGTCACCCTCGCGCACGGCAGACAGGTAGTCCACGCTGAGATGGGCCGTGCGCGGCACCAGGCCAGGCATGTCCCGCCGCATGACGATGCCGTAGGCGCTGTCGGCCAGCGCGGCCAGGTAGCCGCCATGGGCGATGTCCTGGATGTTGAGATGCTGTGCGGCCACGCGCGCGCCCACCACCGGCTCGGTCTCGTGCAGGTAGACCGGGCCGAACAGGTGGATAAAGCCGCGGTGCGTCGCGAGCGGACGGAAGCCGGACGGCACCACGGCGACATCTTGCCATGCCGGCAGGTTTGCGCGTTCGAGGGCAATGGATCGGTTGGCTGTCATGTCGATACGAGAAGAAAGGGCTCCGGCCGGCGGCCGGAGCGGAATACCTGCCGCATGGCGCGGCAAGGTGGAGACAACGCAAATTCCCCCAGGCTCAGTCCTCGCCCTGGAAGCCCAGGCCAAGCGACTGCAGGCGCGTGACGGCCTCGGCATCGAATCCCCAGTCGCGCAGCGCCTCGGCACCGTGCTGCCCACGCTGTGGCGCCGCGCCACGTACCTCGGAAGGCGTGCCGAGAAAGCGCGGGGCGGGGGCCGGCTGCACCACGCCGTCGATTTCGATGAAGCTGCCGCGCGCGCGGTGGTGCGGATGCGACGGCGCCTCGCTGAAATCGAGCACCGGGGCCCAGCAGGCGTCGCTGCCTTCGAATACCGCACACCACTCGTCGCGGGTGCGGGTAAGGAAAGCGGCTTCAAAGCGCTGGCGCAGCAAGGGCCAGCCGCTGCGGTCGTACTGCGCCGGCAGTTCCTCGGCGGCCAGCCCCAGCTTTTCGAGCAATTCAGCGTAGAAGCGCCCTTCCACCGGGCCAATGGCCATGTATTTGCCATCGCGCGTGCGGTAGCTGTCGTACCAGGGTGCGCCGCCGTCGAGCACGTTGCTCTGGCGCGCCTCGTTCCAGTTGCCGGAGGCGAGCAGGCCCCAGATCACGGCGCCGAGCTGCGCGGCGCCTTCGGTCATCGCGGCGTCCACCACCTGGCCCTTGCCGCCGCGCTGCACATGCAGCAGCGCAGCCACCACGCCCAGTGCGAGCAGCATGCCGCCGCCGCCATAGTCGCCGACCAGGTTCAGCGGCGGCACGGGGGCCTCTCCGGCGCGGCCAATGCCCGACAGCACGCCGGAAAGCGCGATGTAGTTCAGGTCATGGCCCGCACGGTCCGCCAGCGGCCCGGTCTGGCCCCAGCCGGTCATGCGGCCATAGACAAGCTTCGGGTTGCGCGCGAGCGCGACGTCCGGCCCGAGGCCAAGGCGTTCCATTGTGCGCGGGCGGAAGCCCTCGATCACCACGTCGGCACGTGCCATCAGTTCGAGTGCCGCTTGCTGCGCATCGGCCCGCTTGAGGTCCAGCGTGACGGAGCGGCGGCCGCGTCCGGTTACATCGACGCGCTTGCCGCCGCTGCGCTTTGGGCCCAGGTCGGCGGGCGGCTGCGGGCGGTCGATGCGCATCACGTCGGCCCCCATGTCGGCCAGCAGCATGGCGCCGAACGGCCCCGGTCCGATTGCTTCGAATTCCACGACGCGGATGCCGCTCAGTACGCCCATGACTGTCTCCCGATTCCTTGTGCATTGGCGCGACGGCGCCGTTGATCATGGAGACAAGTAGAGCAAATTCAGGTGTTGCAGACAGCCACCCGTATCAGGTTGCCACCGGTCACGGGGGGGCTGGCGGATGCCTTGGCGGTCCTAGAATTGGCTTGCAGATCAGGTCCGAGGCGGTGCCCGGGGGACTGCCGGATCGGTAAGACAGGAGCAGGAAGTTAGTCGTTTGCAAAGTATGCGTGCCGCGCCGGTACGGGAAGAAGCGCCCCCGCGGCTATTGCCGGCAATGAGCGAGCTCAGGCGCGAAGTACGGGCGCTCAGCCGCCGCGCGCACCGCATTGCATTGGCCCGCGCCTCCGGCGGCGAGGACGACTACCGCCGGCAGTTGTGTGCGCTGTTCGAGCAATGGCTGGACGACGGTGCGCCGCAGGTGCAGGTCGTGTGCTTTGCATCGGCCGCGGAGTTCGGCCTGCCCATGGCACGCCACGCCGAACGATGCCGCCAGGCCGTCATGCGCGATGGATCGCCCGCGCTGCGCACGCTCTACTGGGCTGCGCTGCATCGCACACGGCACCGTGTCGGCGTCACTGCGCCGATGACCGACGACGCCATGGCAGAAGGCATGCCGGCGATGCCTGCGGGAGATGTGCCGGCTGCAGAGCCTTGTCCGGAGACTCCGGCGCAGCCGCTGTGCCAGCGATGCGAACGGCTGCGGCTGGACGCGCGCTGCGCCGCCGGGCATGGCGCACTGCGCCCGCTCGGCGAAGCGCGGGCGCGCAGTTTCGGGGGCCATGCCTTGTGCCAGACGCGCGAGCATCGGTGCGGATCCTGCCATACGATGTGGACCGAGCATCGCAGCACGGCCACGCCGTTCACGGGCTGGACCATCAGCCGCCGCACCGTCACTGGCTGCCGGCGCGGCGCGGTCTGGCGCCTACTGGCTTGCGCCGGCGACGGCCTTGAGGCGGATCGCGTCAGCAGTGCCCTGGATGAACGCCTTGAGCTTCTCGACGTCGTCCGCGCTCAGCTTGCCGGAAAAGTCCGGCATGCCGCGCACCATGGCGGGCCCCTTGAAGATGAACTTGTCCAGGTTCTGGATGTAGGTCGGGTGCATATACCCCAGGTTGGGAATATTGCCGCCGCGATCCACGCCCGGCACGCCATGGCAGGCCACGCAGTTGCTGACGTAGAGGCCGGCCCCGGCCTTCACGTTGGCCGGGTCGTAGCTGACCCCGAACAGCAGTTCGCCCACGCGTGCCTTGACGAATTCCGGCATGGTCGCCTTGCCGCCGAGCGCGAATGTGTAGACCGTGCCCGGACCTTCGCGGTCCGCCACGCGGCGGTACGCGCCGTACGCACCGCCCCAGCCCACGGCGATCGACACGTACTGCTTGCCGTCGACCATATACGTGGTCGGGGCCGCGATGACGCCCGTGCCCGTCGGCGTTTCCCACAGCTTGTCGCCGTTGCGGGCGTCGTAGGCGATCAGCCGGCCGTCCGACGTGCCCTGGAACACCAGGTTGCCGGCCGTGGTCAGTGTGCCCCCGTTCCACGGCGCGACGTATTCCTGCGTCCATGCCGCCTTCTGCTGCACCGGGTCCCACGCGATCAGGCGCCCGAACGGCTTGTTGGCCGGGCTCGCGGAGCCGACGATCTTGCCGGTGTTCCAGCCGGTGTTGCTCTGGATGGCACCGGGTGCGGAGGCATTGAAGCGCCAGCGCTTGTCGTCCATCAGGTTCGCCGGCACGTTCTGCGCCGGCACGTAGACAAGCCCGGTCTGCGGATTGAACGACATGGACTGCCAGTTGTGGCCGCCGTACGGGCCGGGAATCGCGTCATAGGGCTTGTCGGTCGCGCGTGCCTCGGGCACTTCGGCAGGGCGGCCGTTGGCGTCGTAGCCCGTGGTCCAGTTCACGTCGACGTAGTTCTTCGCGGAGATGAAGCGGCCATCGGTACGGTCGATCACGAAGAAGAAGCCGTTCTTCGGCGCGTGCAAGATGACCTTGCGCGGCTGCCCGTCGATCTTCAGGTCGGCCAGGATCATCGGCGAGGTGGACGTGTAGTCCCAGTTGTCGCCCGGTGTCTCCTGGTAGTGCCACACGTACTTGCCGGTGTCGGGGTCCAGGGCGACGATCGAAGCCAGGTACAGGTTGTCGCCGCCGGCCGGGCTGCGCGTGCGGTGCGCCCACGGCGAGCCGTTGCCGGTGCCCACGTACATCAGGTTGAGTTCGGGGTCAAACGTGAGGGTGTCCCACGCGGTGCCGCCGCCACCGGCTTCCCACCACTTGCCGGCAGGGTCCCAGGTCTGCGCAGCGCGCGCCATCGATGCATCCTCGAACGGCTTCGCGGGATCTCCCGGCACCGTGAACCAGCGCCACTTCTGCTCGCCGGAGCCGGCATCATAGGCCGTGATGTAGCCGCGCACGCCATACTCAGCGCCGCTGTTGCCGATGATGACCTTGCCCTTGAATACGCGCGGTGCGCCGGTGATGGTGTACGCGCGGCTATGGTCGATGATGGTGTCCTTCTCCCACAGCTTGCGTCCTGTCACGGCATCGACTGCAATCAGGCGACCGTCGTACGAAGCCACGAACACCTTGCCCTGGTACAGCGCCACGCCGCGGTTGACCACGTCGCAGCAGCCCTTGTAGCCGATGGACTTGTCGACCTTCGGGTCGAACGTCCAGAGGCGCTTGCCGGTGCGCGTATCGATCGCATGGACCACGCTCCACGACGCGCTCACGTACATCACGCCGTCGACCACCAGCGGAGTCGCCTCGACGCCGCGCGTCGATTCGAGGTTGTAGGACCAGACCAGCCCGAGTTCCTTGACGTTGCCGGCGTTTACCTGACCAAGCCGGCTGAAGCGCGTTTCGGCATAGTCGAGGCCATAGCTGGGCCAGTCGCGTGTGGTCGTGGCATTGTTGCGAATGAAATCGCCGTCGACCTGGCGCGTTGCGGCGCCGATGCGGGCCGTGGATGTCCTGGCGGGCGGATCACCGGCCGCGACAGCTACGGAAGCGGTGGCGGCCAGGACAAGCAGGGCGGCGGCGCCGGTCTGCGCCGGTCGGCCGCGCCGGAAGGATCGGCTCATGATGTCTCCTCATGCTGCGTCAATGGGAAAGGCCGGCCCGTCCAAATGGGGCCGGCGAAGCGACACTATCGAAACGGGCCGCTACAAAATATCGGGGCCGACCCCGATAGCGGTCACAGCATGACGGACTTGCATTCGAGGAATTCCGACAGGCCGTAAGCGCCGTTCTCGCGACCGTTGCCCGACGCCTTGTAACCGCCGAACGGCATGGCCAGATCCACCTGCGCGCCATTGATGCGCACCGAGCCCGCACGCAGCCGAGCAGCAACGCGGCGGGCGCGCGTCGTGTCGCCCGATGCGACATACGCGGCAAGGCCATACGGGGAATCGTTGGCGATTGCAATGCCGTCCTCTTCGCCGTCGTAGGGAATCATCACCAGCACGGGGCCGAAGATCTCCTCGCGGGCGATGGCCATGCCGTTGTTCACGTCGGCGAAAACCGTCGGGCGCGCGAAGAAGCCGCGCTCCAGCCCGTCGGGGCGGCCGGTGCCGCCGGCGGCGACGCGCGCGCCTTCCTCGATGCCGGCGCCGATCAGGCGCTGGACCTTCTCGTACTGCGCACGGTTGGAAATCGGGCCCATCTTCGTGGCGAGGTCGGCGGGATCGCCGACAGGAATCGCATTGGCCACGGCCACCGCCACCGCGACGGCCTCGGCGTAGCGCTCGCGCGGTACCAGCATGCGCGTGGGGGCAATGCAGGTCTGGCCGGAGTTCATCATCACCTGCGTCACGCCGGTGGTGACGGCCGCTTGCAAGTCGGCATCGTCGAGAATCAGCAGCGGTGACTTGCCGCCCAGTTCCTGATGGACGCGCTTGACAGTCGGCGCCGCACTGAGCGCCACCTCCACGCCGGCGCGCGTGGAGCCGGTGATCGAGATCATGTCCACATCGGGGTGCGACGACAGCCGCGCGCCCACGGTCTTGCCGTCGCCATAGACCATGTTGAAGACTCCGGCGGGGGTGCCGGCTTCGTGCATGATTTCGGCGAAGATCGCAGCGTCGAGCGGCGCGATTTCCGACGGCTTGAGTACCAACGTGCAGCCTGCGGCGAGCGCCGCAGCGGTCTTGGCGCAGATCAGGCTCAGCGGCCAGTTCCAGGCGGTGACGAGCGCGGCCACACCGATCGGTTCATGCCGCACGTAGTTGTTGCCGTGCGCAGTCTCGAACTCGAACTTGCGCAGCGTTTCGGTAGCCGCGGCCAGATGCGCCAGGCCGATCGGTGCCTGCAGCGTGTTGCACAGCCCGGCCGGCGCACCGATCTCGGTGCGTACCGCCTCGGCGATATCCGCCATGCGTGCCTTGTACAGCGCGGTGATGCGCTCCAGCAGCGCGATGCGCGTCTCGCGACTGGTCTGCGACCATGCAGGGAACGCTGCGCGAGCAGCCGCCACGGCCCGGTCCACGTCAGCAGCAGTGCCCAATGCAACCTTGCCGGCCACGGTTGCGGTGGCCGGGTTGATGATGTCCATTGCCGTGGCGCCCGGTGCCGGGTCGACCCACTGGCCGTCGATGTAGAACTGGTCGAGTGTCTTCATGGGAATCTCCGTTGCGCTCACACCGGGCGGTCGCCGATGATGGTGGCGCGGTTCATGTGGCGCACGGCCGGGAAATAGTCCTGTACGGCATAGTGCTGCGTGGCGCGGTTATCCCACAGCGCGACCGTGTTGGCGCGCCAGCGCAGGCGCACCTGGTACTCGGGCGCCGCGGCCTGGCGGAACAGGTACTGCATCAGGTCCATTTCGGCCATGCGGAAGTCGGAGCCGATGCGGTAGGGCTGCACGCGCGCGTAGTTGGCGAAATGCGTGGTGAAGCCTTCGTTGACGTACAAGATCTTCTCGCCGGTCTCCGGGTGCGTGCGCACGACCGGATGGACCATCGGCGGATACTGCTTGCGCATCTCGTCGTAGCGCTCGCCGTCCAGGCTCTGGCCGAAGGTCGGCATCGCGTCGTGCAAGGCCTGGAGCGCGGCAATGCGTGCCTTCATGTCATCGGGCAGCGCCTCGTAGGCGGCGACCATGTTGACCCAGATGGTGTCGCCGCCCATGTCGGGGCACTCGATGCAGCGCAGCATCGAGCCCATTGACGGCACCTCGCGCCACGACACGTCCGAGTGGTACAGGTTCTCGCGGCCGCGCTTGTCGCCGCCGCGGCCGAACACCACGAGTTCGGGATGGTCGGGGTGGTGCGGAATCATCGGATGGACTTCGAGCTCGCCAAAGCGGCGGGCCGCGGCCACGTGCTGTGCAGCCGTGATTTCCTGGTCGCGGAAGAACAGCACCTTGTACTTCAGCAGCGCCTGGCGCAGCGCGCGGTAGGTCGCGTCATCCAGACGGCCGAGGTCTAAGCCGTCGACTTCCGCACCGATGGCTGGCGTGCAGGGTTCGACGGAAAACGGCCAGGATTCGGCGTGCGTGGGGCGGGTGGCCAGTGCGGCTTCGGCTTGCATGGCTTGTCTCCTTTGCTCGTTGGGAGCTGGTTGTGATGCGGCAGCGCCGGGGCCCTGCCGTCGTTTCTCAGCGCTGACGCGCCGTCAGGGTGTCGTCTCGGAACTCGATCTGCTTCATCTTCGCGGTATCCAGGCGCATCAGGCCGAACGCGCCGCTGTAGAAGATGTGGCCCTGCGGATCGACCTTGACAGGCGAATACAGGCCGTTGAAGGTCGGGTCGCTGCCGGTGCGGATTGTCATCACGGTATTGCCGGTGTCCAGATCCATGCCGATGTGGTACCGGTCATTCCAGTGGCCGACGAAATAGCCATCGACGATCGCCATGCGGCCGGCGCCGCTGATCATCGGCACCACGGAGATCGACGAAACGTCTGGCCGCGTCCACAGGCGCTCCCAGTGGTGCGTCTTCTGCTGCCACTTCAGCGCGGCGGCGCCGGCGGGTCCGGGCCGCGTTGCGCCGTTGATCAGCGACACGTAGAAGCTGGCCGGGCTCAGTTGTGGGACATCGCGGCTCGGGATGTTGTTGACTACGAAGGCATAGTCGCCATAGGCGGAAACCGACTGCTCGGACTGGACCGACTCCATGTCCGGGCCCATGTCCACTTCGGCCTGGTCTGCGACGCGTGGCGACGACGCCCCCGGCTTCTGCTTCCAGCCCGCCGGCATCTGGTCGCGCCAGAAGGCCACCAGCCGCATCTTGCGCGCGCCGTCGGTAATGACGACCAGCTTGTCCTCGTCCGGGCCGAAGCCCATCAGCGTTGGCGTCGAACCGGTGCCGTTGCCAAGCTTCGGGGCAGGCATGCGTACACCGCGGTCGTAGCTGGCCTGCCAGGCGCCGCTGGCCTCGTCGCTGCGGATCTTGCCGTCCTTGTCCACCACGAGGCGGTACATAGTTGTATTGGACGCCACGTAGATCGCGCCGCCGCCGGCTTCCGGCCCGGTGGCGAAGCTGTTCAGGAACTGCTCGTCGCTGCCGGCCACAGTGAACAGTAAGCAGTCTTTTAACGACGCCCCTCAGCGTTAAGGCGTGAGACGCAAGATTCAGTGGAGTGCAGCAGGCATGTTCAACGGCAGCAAGGCCGTGTAATCGTCGGCAGTCTGTGCGAG
>JACXTT010005603.1_pt1 | contig 18206 bp, 13 predicted proteins | sample 9270951 | NCBI WGS metagenome assembly JACXTT01 (sample SAMN15532306, study PRJNA645909) | rock metagenome | isolation source: weathered quartz diorite | place: Puerto Rico | collected 2017-06-21 | reverse complement strand
GCTCGACCCTCCACGACGGATAAAGGCCCCGCAGGGCCGCGAGATCGACGCCGACGATCGCCGCGGGCCGGCCGTCGACCGTCCCCCCCGCGAGCAGCATGGCGGCCTGGGCGGCGGCGCCCGGCAGGTCGCGCCGATCGGCGACCGCAGCCTCCTCCAGGGTCGCCTGCTCCCCGGCGGCGCCGCCCGGCGCCCCGCTCGCCGGCAGGATCAGCAGATTGGGACCGTAGTCGCGCAGCGTGCGCGACATCTTCTCTCTCAAGCCGATCTTCAGGTTGAGCACGGTGGCGGTCATCGTCGCGCCGACGGTCACGGCCAGAAGAGCCAGGAGGAAGGCCGGCCCGCGCAGATTGAGCGAGCGCACGAGAAAACGCGCCGAGGTCGCCCAGCGGCCGGGCTCGTCGTGCAGTCCGGCGCGCCGCCGGCCTTCGCGGCGCGCTCCGGACGCGGCATCAGAGACCACGCAGCACCTCGAACGGTCGCAGCCTCAGGATCCGGCGCGTCGGCACGACCACGCCGGCCATCGTGATCAGAAGCGCGACGGCGATCGCCACCGGAATCGCCAGCGGCCGGATGACCACCGGCGCCCCGAACACCGAGGACGAGATGAAGCGCGCCACGAGCGCCCCCAGGCCTGCGCCGATCAGGCCGCCGGCGAGGCCGAAAAGCGCGGCCTCCGACAGGAACAGGCCGACGACGCGCGGATTGCCGGCGCCGATCGCCTTGAGCAGCCCGATCTCCGACCGCCGTTCCAGGACGCTGGTCGTCAGGGCGCTGGTCACCGCCAGCGCCGAGGCGAGCGCCGCCAGGAGGGCGATCGCCGTCATCAGCGACGAGATACGCCGCAGGACGGTCCCCTCGGTCCCCGCAACCCGGCGGATGACGCGGGCCTCGGAGCCGGGCAGGGCTCGCTCCAGCTCGTAGGCGATGGACGACGGAAAGGGCGTGCAGGTCCAGCGCTCGAACTCCTTCGCGGGAAGATCCTTCGGGGTCACGCCCAGCCTGTCGTACACCGCCGACTCGGGAGTGGTGAGCGCGCGCACCAGGATGCGGGACACGCGACCCTCGGCGCCCGACAGCCGCCAGGTGGCTTCGATCGGCGCCAGGATCGCATCGTCCTCCTCACCGCCGCCATGCAGGACACCGGTGATCAGCAGGGATGCGGGACGCCCGGCGACCTCGATCGGCAGCCGGTCGCCCGGCCGGAGACCGAGGGAAGCGGCGAGCCCGCTCCCCGCCACCGCCTCGTAGGGGCCCGCGGGCGGCCCCTCGGGCTCACGGGGCCACGCGCCGTCGACCCTCCAGTACGGATTCAGGCTCCGGGCGCCGGTGAAGAGCGGCGGGTCCGGCTCCTGGAGCGCGCGCGCGAACCAGGTGCCGCGCAGCAGCACGACCCGTCCGGCGCCGGCGGCGGGACCTCCCGGGGCGACGCGCGCCGGAACGTCCAGCACCGGCGCGAATCCGAGGATGTTGTTCTTCCAGAAATTCTCCCGGACCGCCGGCAGCGCCGCCGCATCCAGATACGCGGGCAGACGCAAAGCCGCCACGTCCTCCCCGCCGACCACGACCGGCGCGGCTCCGCCGGCCGGCAGGACCACGAGATTGGCGCCGAACGCATCGAGCTCGCGGCTCATCCGGTCGCCGACATCGAGGGCGATGTCCGCGAGGGCGGCGGCGGCCGCCGTGCCCAGGGCGACGGCGGCCAGAAGGACCGCCTTGCGCCGCCTGCGGCGCAGGAGCGAATGGCCGACGAGACGCAGGAACACGGGGCGTTCGCCTCAGTCGGAGGGCGGGCGCGACGCCGCCGCGCGGAACGCCGCCGCCTCCGACTCCAGATCGTGAACGGCGACGGCGATCGAGGTCCCCTCGTCCACGAACGGCAGAGGGATCGGGTTGCAGCCGCCACGGGCCCCGAGGGTCGCCGGATTGACGTCGGCGGCGCAGGCGAGGCAGACCAGCCGGCCCTTCACCTCCGCGTAGCCGTGGGCGCCGCACACCTGGCAGGCGTCGAACACCGGGACGAGCCGGGCGCCCGACTTCTTGAGGAGGAAGCGCACCACCACGCCGCCCACCTCGACGCCGTAACGGTGCAACCCGCCGTCCGCCAGATCGGTCTTCGCCAGGCGCACGAGACCGCCCGAGTCCGGCGTCAGGAGGATCGGCGGGTCGATGCCGCGCGGCAGGCGCGAGAACGCGAACGACGCGCTCAGCGAGGCGATGGTCGCGATGCCGGCGACCGCGAACGTCCGCTTCCAGAGACGCTCGCGCCGCAACCCGGCCCGGGCGAGCCGTCCCTCCGGTCCGGCGAGCCCGCGCGCCTCGTCGGCCCTCTGCCTCTCGGCGCGCCCGGGGACGAGCAGCACGATCAGCGGCAGGGCCAGGAGCGACACCAGGAGGATGATGTTGTTCCGGACGATCGGCCCGATCAGGCTCATCTCCCGCGCCCCGAGCGGGAGCGTGCCGCGCTCGCCGAGCTCGTGCAGGCCGCCGATCAGGAGCTGCGCCGCCAGGAGGAACAGGACGATGGCGGTCACGTTGAAGAAGCGGTGCAGGTCGACACGCAGCGTCCCGTGCACGAACGACACCCCGAACAGCACCGCCAGGGCGATCCCCGCCAGCCCGCCGAAGAAGGCGAGCAGGGCGTCGCTCGTCAGGTCGACAGCGGCCAGGAACAGCACCGTCTCGATCCCCTCGCGCAGGATCAGGACGAAGGTGAGACCGAAGAGACCGGCGGCCGCCGCGCCGCCGCCCGCCGGCGCCCGTGCGGCGATCGCCTCGACCTTCGACTCGATCGTCTGCTTCATCCGCCGCGCGGTGCGGCGCATCCACAGGACGAGCGTCACCACCAGGATCGCTCCGCCGAGCATCAGCCAGCCCTCGTACGCCTCCTCCTGCACTCCCAGGGCGGCGAAGACGGCGGCGCAGGCGAGACTGGCGGCGACGCCGGCCAGAAGACCGAGATAGACCCAGCGCGCCAGCGTCCCGCGTCCGGTCTTGCGCAGATAGATCAGGATGATGCCGGCGACCAGGGCGGCCTCGATCCCTTCGCGCAGCGTCACCACCAGCGCGTCGAACATCAGCCCGTCCTGGCACCGCTGCGGCGGCGGGCGCCGGCGCAGGACTCGCAGTAGCCGCGGATCTGGTGGGTGTGGCCGGTCATGACGAACCTCTTCCGCCGGCAGACCTCCTTCTGGATGCGCTCGACCTCGAGGCTCTCGAACTCGAGGATCGCCCCGCAGCGGAGGCAGACCATGTGATCGTGGTGGTGACGCCCCACCATCAGCTCGTAGCGCGCCTGGCCACGGGCCATCTCCACCTTGTGGATCAGGCCCGAGTCGACCAGACGCGGCAGGTTGCGGTACAGGGTGGCGCGCGACACGCGGTGCCCCGAGCGCCGCAGGCGCAGCAGCAGATCGTCCACGTCGAAGTGGCCGCGCACCGACAGGACGTGCTCCAGGAGAGCGCGTCTCTCGCGCGTCATCTTGAGACGGTTCTTCGACAGATACAGGGCGAAACGCTCGACCGCGGGCACGGGGCGATGCTCCTCCACACGCCGGCTAGTTGCAACTCAGTCTCAATTATCGTTCCGGCGGGCGGGTCCTGTCAAACCTCCTCGGGCGGCCGCAGGCCGCGGAAGGCGGCGTACAGCAGGGCGTCGTATCCGACCTTCATCACCGAGCCGATGACCAGCGGCGTCATCAGCGACAGACCGCCCATGAACCAGCCCGCGAAGGCGGGGGCGACCGACCAGGCCGCGACGCGCACCAGGTGGGTCACGCCCGAGGCCAGGGTGCGCTCCTCCGGGCGCACCATCGCCATGACATACGATTGCCGGGTCGGCACGTCCATCTCGACCAGACCCTCGCGCAGCAGGAACAGGAGCGCCGCGATCGGGAAGCTCGGCGCGTAGGCGACCGTGATCAGCAGCAGGCTGGACGGGATGTGCGTGAACACCATCGTGTTGACCAGACCGAACCGGCGCGACAGCCACGCGGCGAGCAGGTGGGACGCGGCGTTGAGAAGGCGCGCCCCGAAGAACAGCGGGCCCAGGAGCCCCTCGCTCACGCCGAAGCGCTCGTAGAAGAAGAAGCTCAGGAGGGCCGTGGTCAGGAATCCCCCCGCCAGGCTGTCGAGCGCGAACAGCGACGAGATGCGCCACAGGACGCGCCGGGCGTGGGGCGAGAGGCGCGCCCGCGGCGCGCTCTCCACCCGCTCCACCCGGCTCGACAGGGCCAGATACAGGGCGGCGCAGACCAGGTGCAGGACGGCGTAGAGGGCGACGCTCAGCCGGAACGACGCGACCTCGGCCGCGCCCGCCCGGCGCAGCAGCGCCGGCAGGCCGGCCAGGAGCCCGCCGAGGGCGTGGCCCATGTCCTGCAGGACGTTGTACCAGGCGAACGCCTGCGTCCGATGCGCGTCGTCCACCGTCCCGGGGAGGATCGCCTGATCCAGGATGAGCGACGCTCCGCGGTCGCGGCCCATGCCGTTGACCATGCCGAGAAAGGACGCCACGCCGGCGGCGAACGGGCTCGTGGTCAGACCGAAGGCGAGCCCGCCCGCCGCCGAAAGCAGCGACAGTCCGACGAGGAACATCCGGCGGCCCGCCCGATCGCCGCAGCAGGTGGTCAGGAGCGCCGCCGCCGCGCAGCCCAAAAGCCCCGCCCCGACGATCATCCCGATGCTCGCCGCGCCGAATTCGATCCGCGCGAGGTAGAGACCCATGAGGACCCCGATCATCCCGGTCGCCAGGGCACGCACGAACGCCGCGGCGAAGAGAACAGGTCGATCGGTCATGCCGGGCGGCCGGCTCGCAGGCGGTGTGGCATGCGCGCATGCTAGCACTCCCGCCCGCGTGATCGATCGGGCCCCTTGCGTCGAACGCTCGTCGCTTCAACCGGTTGGGCGACGAAATGGCCTCTCGATCGAGACAGACCTCCCGGCCCGCCGGGAAAAAAAGCATTCGAAACGCCGATTTTCCCTTGACGAAAAATGAAATTCGGGGAATCTTAGGGTGCTCGAACACAATTGGAACGACCGTCTCGACGTAGCCGTGCGTCGGGGCGCCTCTGTTTTTGGCCCACAACACGCTCAAAGGGGGGTCCGATGAAAAGGATCGTACGTGTAGGGTCCGCGTTGTTGTTCGTCGTCGCGGCGATCGCCGTCGAGAGGCCTCAGGCGGGCGCCGCGGCCGGTGGCCCGCGCCTCACCGACGTCTCTTCTCTTGCGGTCTCGGGCGGCTCGCAGACTGTTTCCGTCGACCCGCGTCTCAAGGGGTCGAAGGGAACGGTGGACATCGTGGTCGGTCTGTCCGACGCTCCGCTGGTCGTCGTCCACGGCCGCAACTTCAAGAAGGTGGGCGGCGCGCTGAACGCCGGACAGCAGAAGGCCTACCTGCGTCAGCTGGCCCAGAAGCAGGACGCGCTGATGGGACAGGTGCGCGGCATGGGGGGGCGCGAGCTGGGTCGCGTGGGCAAGGCGCTCAACGCGGTCGTCCTCTCGGTCGATGCCTCTCGGATCGAGGAGATCGCCGCCCTGCCGGGCGTCCGGACGATCCGGCCGCTCATCGACTATCAGCTCGATCTGAGCGAGACGGTGCCCTACATCGGCGCCGCGGCCGTCCAGGCCGCCGGCTTCGACGGCACCGGCGTCCGGGTCGCCGTTCTCGACTCGGGGATCGATTACACGCACGCCTTCTTCGGAGGACCGGGCACGGCGGCGGCCTACACGGCGGCCTATGGCACCAGCACCTCCGACCCGCGCACGACCACGCTCGACGGTCTGTTCCCGACCTCCAAGGTGATCGGCGGGTTCGACTTCGTCGGTGAGGTCTGGCCGACACCGGACCCGGCGCGCTGCGGGTTCAACGCGAACGGCACTCCCCGGGCGTGCGTCGTTCCGGACCCCGACCCGATCGGTTGCGGGCCGGCCGCCATCGCGCCGCCCTGCGCCGGCGATCACGGGACGCACGTCGCCGACATCATCGGCGGGAACGACGGCGCCTCCCACAAGGGCGTGGCACCGGGCGCCAGCCTGTACGCCGTGAAGGTCTGCAGCGCCGTGGCCACGTCGTGCAGCGGCATCGCCCTGCTCGAGGGGATGGACTTCGCCCTCGACCCGAACGGCGACGGCGACATCTCCGACGCGGTGGACGTGGTCAACATGTCCCTCGGCTCCTCCTACGGCCAGGCCGAGGACGACCTGAGCGAGGCCAGCGCCAACGCGGTCCGCGCCGGCGTCGCGGTCGTGGCTTCGGCGGGTAACTCCTCCGACCGTCCTTACATCGCCGGCTCGCCCGCGACCACGCCCGAGGTGATCAGCGTGGCGCAGACGCAGGTCCCGAGCGCCATCGTCTTCCCTCTGGTGATCAACTCGCCCGCGAGCATCGCCGGCACCTATTCGAACACCGCGACGGTGGACTGGGCTCCGGTGGACGGCGGATTCTCGGGCCAGGTCGCCTTCGTCGGCCGCGGCTGCCCCGCCGGCTCCGCGCCTCCGGTGCCGCCGGGCGGCGATCCGTACCTCGCCAATCCGTCCGGCAAGATCGCCCTGATCGACCGCGGCTCGTGCAACATCAGCCTGAAGGTGAACCGCGCCGCCGCCGCGGGCGCCGTCGGCGTCCTGATCGGTCTGGTGGCCCCGGGAGACGCCGTGTCGTTCTCGTTCGGCGGCGGCACCACCTTCGTGCCGACCCTGGTGATCACGCAGGCCACCTCGACCCTGATCAAGACCAACATCGCGGCCCCGGTGGTCGCCACGCTGTCGTCGTCCGTGACCACGCCGCTCGTCATGAGCATGGTCAGCACGTCGTCGCGCGGCCCGAGTTACAGCGCCAACGCGATCAAGCCGGACATCGGCGCCCCCGGTGCCTCGGTCTCGGCCCTGGCCGGCTCCGGAACCGGCGCCACCGCCTTCGGCGGAACCTCGGGCGCGGCCCCGATGGTGACCGGCTCGGTGGCCCTCCTGATCCAGAAGTACCCGACGCGCACGCCGGCCGAGCTCAAATCGATCCTGATGAACACGGCCGAGACCAACATCACCATCAACCCGGCCACGCAGCCCGGCGTCCTGGCGCCGATCACCCGGATCGGCGGCGGCGAGGTGCGCGTGGACCGCGCCGCGAACAGCACGACCGCGGCCTGGGACGATGACAACGGGATCGGCAGCCTGTCGTTCGGATACCAGGTGGCGGCGTCGCCCTCGACCCTCAACAAGACGGTCCACGTGCGCAACTACGGGTCGAGCGCGCGCACCTACTCGGTCACGCCTTCGTTCCGCTATGCCGACGACGCGGCGAGCGGGGCCGTGAGCCTGACGGCGCCCTCGAGCATCGTGGTGGGGGCCGGCGGCGACGCCACCTTCAAGGTGAGGCTGAAGATCGACCCCGGCAAGCTGCCGATCTGGACGCTCAACGGCGGCAGCCGCGGCGGTGACGGCTTCCGGCTGCAGGGCGTCGAGTTCGACGGCTACATCGGCATCGCCGACGCCACGGACAGCGTCCATCTGGCCTGGCAGGTCCTGCCTCACAGGGCGGCCGCGAATGTTCCCGCGTCCAGCAGCGTCACGCTTTCGGGTGGCGCCGGCACTCTGGCGCTGAGCAACGGCGGCGCCGTGGACGGCCGCGTCGACGTCTTCTCGCTCCTCGGGACGAGCGGCAAGATCCCGAACAAGTTCCTGCCGAACCCGGGAGACAACTTCGCGGTCGTCGATCTGCGCGCGGTCGGCGCTCGTCTGGTCGGCATCGGCGGAGGCAACTTCGGCGTGCAGTTCGCCGTCAACACCTTCGGCCAGCGGGCGCACCCGAACTACCCGGCCGAGTTCGACGTCTACATCGACTCGAACAACGACGGCGTGTTCGACTTCGTGGTGTTCAACGTCGAGAACGGCACCTTCGCCTCCACGGGCCAGAACGTGACGGCGGTGGCCAACCTCACGACCCACACCTCCACGGCGTTCTTCTTCACCGACGCCGATCTCGATTCGGCCAACGCGATCCTGACGGCGCCGCTGTCGGCCCTCGGGCTGACGCCGAGCACGCAGTTCAACTTCTCGGTGTTCGCCTTCGACAACTACTTCACCGGGGCCCTGACCGACGCCATCCAGGGCATGACCTACACGCTGGGCACGCCGCGCTTCTTCGGGTCGGGCATCCCGGCGGCGGGCGTTCCGGCCGGCGGCAGCAGCACGCTCGCGATCAGCGCCGTTCCCGGCGGGGACGCCGCGTCCCCGTCGCAGACCGGGCTCCTGCTCATGTATCGGGACTCCAAGACGGAGAGGGAGGCGAGCCAGATCATCGTGAACTGAGGCGCGGGCGGCGGCGTTTTCGGCCGCCTTCGTCCTCGTGAGTTCGTCTCGCCGGCGGCTCCCGCCGATCAAAACGGGGGCCGCCGGCATTTTTTTGGAGAATGCCCGGCGAGCGTGTGGCCGGCGCGGGCGGGCTCATGCGGGGAGAGGAGGGGGCGGCCGCGCGGCCGGTGGCCGCCGTCCGGGGCTCGCTCAGCGGCGCAGGGCGCCCGTGCTGAGAGGCCCGCACACGCCGCCCGCGCAGCTCTCGTCGGGGTTGCACCGGCTTCGGCACATGCCGTCGACGCAGATCTCGCAGGCGTTCGGGTCGCAACGGCTCTGGCAGGCGCCGTTCACGCAGCGTTCGCAGGGACCGCAGGTGTCGGTGCACCCCTGGGCCGTGCAGGTCTGACACACCGGGTCGCAGAACGATCGACAGGTGCCTGACTGGCAGCTCAGGCATTGGCCGCGATCGCAGGCGTCCAGGCAGGTCCCGCCGAGACAGGTCTCGCACACCGAGCAGGTGGTCGCGCAGGTGCCGTTGCCGGCGCACGCCAGACACTGCGCGCTGTCACACGTGCTCTGGCAGACGCCGGACACGCAGCCCTGGCACTGGGCGGCGTTACAGGGACCGCAGGTCCCGTTCAAGCACGTCTGGCAGGAGCCGCAGCGGCTCTGGCACACGCCGCCGACGCAGTCGTCGCACGGCCCGCAGCGCGACCGGCAGGCGCCGTTGATGCAGGCCTGGCAGCTGGCGGCATCGCAATTCGTCACGTTGTCGTCGATGATGCCATTGCAATCGTCGTCCACGCCGTTGCAGATCTCCGTCGGCTCGGCGGCCGAGGCGCTGTGGACCTTGTAGAAGACCGTTCCGGCGGGGGCCGTGTCGATCCAGGTCTGGATATCGCTGACGCCGATCAGTGTGTCGGAGCGACACACCGCCAACGGGTCGCTCGAGCGGAAGATCTCGTAGGTCGGCTGGCCTCCCGTCCAGACCAGCGTCACGTCGAGAGGACCGGGTCCGTGCTGCAACGTGAGCACGATCTCCGGACCGGTGGTCTGGGCGTCCGCCGGGACGGGGACCAGCGAGCAGAACAAGAGGACCGCCGCCGCCCCAAGCTTCGCCAGGGAGCCTGTCCATGCGACCCCCCCACGGCGGCTGTGCTTCATAGGCCGGAAGAATACCGCCCCCGTGGCGGGAAGCAACGGATTTTTGACACCTGTCACGCGCCGGGACCGACCCACGATAGGCACGTTGACGAATCTCCTGGGGAACCCTACGTTGATGCCTCGACACGTGGCGGAGCCCGCGGCCGCTCCTGACTCAGGACTCCCGCGGGAAACCCGCCGCCAGGATGATCGGAAACCGGAGGAACGGGAGGGGCGTCCGATGAGGCAAAGTCGGCTGGCGGTATCGGCAGTGGCTCTCGTCACGATGACTGCGCTCCGGCCGGCCCTCGCCTCCGAACTGGAGCGCAAGCTGGAGTCGCGGTGGCGCGGCGCCTGGGTGATCACCGCGGTCGACAGCTACTCCGATTGCGGCGGGACGCACACCAACAACAGCGTCAGCGGGACCCTCGTCAACAGCCGCGGCAGGTTCCGCTTCCGGGCCGGCGAGCTGGCGCAGGTCGGCAAGATCGACGTGAAGCGCGCCCGCGTCGATGTCTATCTCGGTCTTCCCGAGCCGATCCTGACGTCCTACCAGGACGGGCCGTTCACGCTGTTCAACGAGAACCGCTGCCTCCTCGAGCTCGACATCGATCTGCCGAAGTCGCTGATCTCGGAAGACAATCCCGACGCCGTCGACTCCGCCCTGCAGCCGATCGTGAAGCGCTTCAACACCCAGGAAGAGGCGATGCAGGCGAAATCCTGGAATCACCGGAGGCGCGAGGCGTACCCCGCCGACTACGATCGGACCGTCGCGGCGCACGCCGCGTGGAAGGCGCAGCAGGCCAACGCGGCGATCGAGGCGCGCATCGACAAGGCACGCGACGAGACCTCGCGGCTCGCCGATCGTGTCAGCAGTGACCCCGACTATCTCAAGGGCTTCGCCGCCGGTATCGAGGCGATGCGCACCGTCGACCTCGGACAGTGCGACTCGCTCATGAGCCGTGATTTCGCCACGGTCGCTCCGGCGCCGCCCCGTCTCGCCGCCTCTTTCGGCGGCGATGCGGCCAGCCGCTACGGACGCGGATACCAGGACGGCCAGCGCCTCGTTTTCGGTCTGGAGTCGCTCCGGCGTCTGCCGCAGTGCATCGTCCCGGTCACGGCCCCGCCGCCGGTGCCCCCGGGCCCCGTCCAGCGCTGAATCGCGGCTTTCCCCAGTATCCGGGGAGCGGGCCCGGCGGCGACGCGGGGCACGGCCGCGCGCGCAACCGCTGCGCGGTGGATCGGCGCCGGGCCCGCTCCCCTGCCCCTCGGCTATCCGACGCGCCGGCACGCCGGGTTGACGACGCCCCCGCCGCAGTCCTATCCTTCGCGGCCTCTCATGACACGAGATCCCGGAGGGCTTGCCATGCCGTCGTCCGCTGTCGTCCCCGTTCGTCTCCGCCCCGGCCATCGCCGGCTTCCGCTCGCCCTGGCGTGCCTGATCCTCGCCGTTCCCGGGACGCCGCCGCCCTCCGCCGCGCCGAAGAGCAGGCCGGCGGCCGCTCCGGCTGCGGGGGAGGCCGGTCCGGTCGCGGCGGAGTGGTTGCGCCCTCTGTCCTGGCGATCGATCGGCCCGGCGAACATGGGCGGACGCGTCAGCGAGATCGCCCTGGTCCCGGGCAAGCCGTCCCAGTTCTTCGTCGGTACCGGCACCGGCGGTCTGTTCAAGACGACGAACGGCGCCACGACGTTCACGGCGGTCTTCGACGACCAGCCGGTCCTGTCGATCGGCAGCGTCGCGGTCGCCCCGAGCGACCCGAAGATCGTCTACGCTGGCACCGGCGAGGGGAACGGCCGCAACTCCTCGACCTGGGGTGACGGGGTCTACAAGTCGACCGACGGCGGCGCCACCTTCGCCCACCTCGGCCTCGACGACTCGCGCGACATCCCCCGCCTGGCGATCCACCCGAAGAACGCCGACGTGGTCTACGCGGCGGTCATGGGGCATCTCTGGGACGCGAGCCGGGAGCGCGGACTCTACAGGACGTCCGACGGCGGCAGGACGTGGCAGGCGATCCTGCAAATCGACGAGAACCACGGCTGCATCGACGTCCTCCTGGATCCCGCGAACCCCGAGGTGGTGTACGCCGCGATGTACGCGCGCCGGCGCACGCCCTGGTCGTTCGCCAGCGGCGGGTTCGGCGACAAGGGCGGGATCTACAAATCGACGGACGGGGGCCGGACGTTCAAGCGTCTGGTCGATGGTCTGCCGTCGAAGACCGGGCGCATCGGGCTGGCGCTGTGGGCCGGCAACCCGGGGCACCTGTTCGCGGTCGTCGAATCGGACGAGGCCGGAACCGTCGGCATCGACGACTGGCAGAGCCGCGCCGGCGGCGTGTTCAAGAGCGCCGACGGCGGCGCCCACTTCACGCGTCTGAGCCCGCTGACGCCGCGCTCCTTTTATTTCAGCAAGATCGTCGTCGACCCCAGGGACGAAGACCGGGTGTACGTCCTCGGTTTCGGGCTGGCGGTCTCGGACGACGGCGGTCGGACCTTCCGCGCGGACGGCGCGCCGCTCCCGCACGGCGATCTGCACACCCTGGTGGTCGACCCGGCCGACACCGATCGTCTCCTGATGGGGACCGACGGCGGCATCTACGAGAGCCGCGATCGCTCCAGGACCTGGCGGTACATCGACAACGTGCCGCTGGGTGAGTTCTACGAGATCGGTCTCGGGATGGACTTCCCCTACACGGTCTGCGGCGGCCTGCAGGACAACGGCTCGTGGTGCGGTCCGTCGCGCGGCACCGATCTGTTCGGCGAGAGCGACGAGAAGCGGATGAACCTGTCCAACCGCGACTGGCAGCCGGTCTGGGGCGGCGACGGCTACTACGTCCAGATCGACCCGCGCGACGCCCGTCTGGTCTACGCCGAGGCGCAGCAGGGAGTCCTGGGTCGCGTCGACTTGTCGACCAACCGAATCAAGCTGCTGCGCCCCGAGCCGAAAGAGGGCATGCCGCGCTTCCGCTTCAACTGGAACAGCCCGGTCGTCCTGTCGCAGCACGACCCCGACGTCCTGTATCTGGGGGGAAACGACCTGTTCAAGCTGACGCGCCGGGGCGACGCCTGGGAGATCATCTCTCCCGATCTCTCCAGCCGGGACGTGGAGAAGATCGTCACGGTCGGCTCCGGAGCGGAGACGCACGGCACGATCGTCACCCTCTCCGAATCGCCCCGCGCCCGCGGAACGATCTGGGCCGGCACCGACGACGGCAACATCCAGGTGACCCGGGACGAGGGCCGCACCTGGCAGAACGTCACGTCGAAGATCGCCGGGGTCCCCCGGGGGACCTACGTGTCGCGCCTCGAGGCGTCCCACTTCGAGACCGGGGCCGCCCTGGCCGCCTTCGACGGGCACCGCACCGGCGACAACCACCCTTACATCCTGGAGACCCGCGATTTCGGGGCGACCTGGCGGGCGCTCACCGGCAACCTGCCGGACGGCGGCCCGGTGCGGGTGGTGCGCGAGGACCCGTCCGTCCAGAGCCTCCTGTTCGCCGGCACCGAGTTCGGCCTCTACGCCACCTTCGACCGCGGCCGCCACTGGATCTCGCTGCGCGGCGACACGCTGCCGCCGGTGCAGGTGCACGATCTCCAGATCCACCCGCGCGACCGGGATCTCGTGGCGGCGACCCACGGCCGCTCGATCTACGTCCTGGACGACATCACCGCCCTGGAGCAGATGACGCCCGACGCCCTGGCGAAGCCGCTGGTCCTGTTCCAGCCGCGTCCCGCCCGCGGCTTCTACCTCATGGAGAAGAGCGCCCACTGGGGCGACGACCGCTTCGGAGCGAAGAACCCGGCGTACGCGATCATCGACTACTGGGTGAAGGAGCGCGCGCCCGACGGGGCCAAGCTGACGATCGCCGACGCCAAGGGGGCCACCGTGCGCGAGCTGGAGGGGGCCGCCGAGACCGGGCTCAACCGCATCACCTGGGACCTGACGCGCGCCAAAGAGCAGCGCATCGACCCGCCCGAGACGCGCGAGGCCGGCCAGAGCAATTTCGTCGCCGCCGGCGAGTACGCCCTCACGCTCAAGGTCGGGAAGGAGACCTCCGCGTCGAAGATCTCCGTCTCCTATCCCCCCGGCGTCGGCCCCGAGGCACCGGCGGGCGCGGACTAGGGTGCGCGCGCGGGCGGGCGCTCCGGGCGCGTCCCTGCTCCTGCTGGTCCTGTGCTCACTCCCGTGCGCCTGCGCCCCGCGGAGCGGCGGCGAGGGGAGCGACGCGGTCACCGACCGATCGGAGGACTACCCGGTCAGCGGAACGTCCGGCCAGGACCTGCGCTGGGCGCTCGACCGTCTCGGCCCGAAGAACGAGGAGGGCGAGCGGCACGACGCGATGACCAGGTGGCGGTTCGATTACACCTTCGGCTTCGACGAATCGCGGCGCGGCTGCGCGCTCGGATCGCTCGACCTGACCGCCGAGATCACCACCATCCTGCCGCGCTGGACGCCCGACGCGGGCGCCGCCCCCGCGCTCGTGAAGCGCTTCACGGACTACGTCGACTGCGCCCGCCTGCACGAGGCGGGCCACCGGCGGATCTATCTCGACGCCCTGCCGCAGTTCCGGCAGCGGGCGCGGGCGCTGGCGCCGCGCCCGACGTGCGACGAGCTGACCGCCGCCCTGGACACGCTGGCGCGCGGCTGGCTCGAGGGCGTCCGGGAGCTTCAGGTCGCGTACGAGACGCGCACCGATCACGGATACACCCAGTGCGGCCGCTTTCCTTGACGGTGTCGCAACGCGGCCTCGCCGGGCGATAATGCGGCGTCATGGGCGCGCCGCGCTTCGTCAACCTTTTCATCGATCCGAACCCGAACTGCCCGGACGGCTGCTCGCAGCGCTTCCAGGCCACATCCGTGCCCCGACCCGTGTGCCTCATCCGCTACGCGCCGGGCGGCGGCGAGACGATCCTGTGCGACGTCACCGGCTGGTCGAGCGCCGGAAACGGCGCCCCGTGCGGCGCGCGCGCCGTGCGCGTGGAGGATTCCGGGTCCGGCACCGCCACGCTGGTGTACGGCGGAGACTGGGGCGTGCGTCTGACTCCGCGCGACGGCCGCGGGGCGTTCGGCGAGCCGTACCTCCTGGTCGACGACGAGGCGATCGTCGAATGAGCGCAAAGCGGCATTTCGTGGTATGAAATGCCGCCCATGACCTCGACAGCGCCCTCCCCCGCCGCCGGCCCGGGGGCACGGGATTCGGGCCCGCCGGCACATCACACCCGTGGAGGGCAGACGATGAAGCGCCGTTCTCTCTTCCTGACCATCGGTCTGGTCGCCGTCGCCGCGGCGGCCCTGGCCGTCCGCGCCGCCGATACGCCGGCCGCCAAGCCCGCCGCCAAGACAGCCTGGAGGATGGTCGGGCAGCTCGAGGAAGCCTGCTCCTGCAACGCCGCCTGTCCCTGCTGGTTCGGCTCGAAGCCGACGCGCATGACCTGCGGCGGCGGCGAGTTCATCTTCATCGACAAGGGAACCTACAGCAACGTCTCCCTGAACAGCCTGGCGGTCGGCAGCATGGTCGAGAGCGCGGAAGGCAAGAGCATGGTGGAATCGATGGGCAGCTGGAAATTCAGCAACGTCTACGTCGACGAAAAGGCCAGCCCGCAGCAGCGCGAGGCGCTCCTGGCGATCGCCTCGCAGGTGTTCCCGGTCGACGCCTCCACCAAGAAAGAGGTCCGCTACGTCCCGATCACCCGCTCGATCAAGGGCAAGGAGCACAGCATCACGCTCGGCCAGTACGGCAAGTTCTCCGGCCATCTCATGGACGGGGGTCTCGGCGGCTCCGCCCATATCGTCAATCCCCCGTTTGCCGACCCGTTGCACAAGGAGTACGAGCAGGGGACGACGACGGAGATCGCCTTCAACGACGCGGGAGCGGACTGGCACTTCGACAATTCCAACTACATGTTCGGCGCCTTCATGCTGACCAGCGAGATGCAGGAGAAGTACGCCGCCGGAATGGCGCAGAAGATGGCCCAGCAGAAGAAGAACTGACGGCCCGGCGCCGCCGGACGCCGCTCCCGCCCTAGTGGTCGCGGCGCTTGATCGCGATCGGCGGCTCGAGCGCCCGCCACAGGTACCAGCTCGCGATGGTGCGATGCGGGCGCCAGCGCTCGCCGCGGCGCTCGACCTGGCGCGGCGTCGGAAGGGCGCGGGTCCTGAACGCCCGCGCGAACCCCTTGCGGATGCCGTAGTCGCCCACCGGCAGGACATCGGGGCGACCGAGCCGGAAGATGAGCAGCATCTCGACGGTCCACCGGCCCACGCCGCGGATCGATGTCAGGCGCGCCGTGATCTCGTCCTCCCGCATGAGCCGGAGAGCCGCGAGAGGAGGCACGGTGCCGTCGAGGGTCCTGGCGGCCAGATCCTTGAGCGCGGCGATCTTGGCGCGCGACAGGCCGGCGGCGCGCAGCCGGGCGGCCGGCGCGCGCAGGATCTCCTCCGGACGGGGGAAGCGTCGGGGCCGGAACAGGGCGACGACCCGCGCCAGGATGGTGGCGGCGGCACGGCCGGTGAGCTGCTGGTAGACGATCGCTTCCGCCAGCGCCTGGAACGGACTCTGCATCGCGCCGATCTCGAGACGGCAGGGCCCGACGCGCTCGATGAGCCGCCCCAGGACCGGGTCGGCGCGGCAGAGCGCTTCGGTCGCCTGCGTGTGGTCGCGGCTGCGGGACGGCGTCTTCATGGCGTGGCGCGTATCATACTCGACCCGCCGTCGCGGGAGCGTGCTAGAGTCGTCGCTCGTCACGGCGCAGGAACCCTGCGGAGGCCATGATGCGTTTCCGGATCCGAATCCTACCGCTCGCGACCGCGGTCATGGCCGCCGTCTTCGCCCCGGCCTCGGCGCACTCCGGCGCGCCGCCGGCGGCGCAGCCGCAGGAGAAGCAGGCCCCTCCGTTCAAGCTCGAGAAGCTGACCGACCGGGCCTACTGCCTGTACGGCCAGGGCGGCAACGTCGGCATCCTCGTGACCGACGCCGGTGTCGTCGTGGTGGATGACCAGTTCGAGGAGGTGGCGCAGGGAATCCTCGACCAGATCCGCGCGGTCACCGATCAGCCGATCCGCTACCTGGTGAACACCCACTATCACGGCGATCACACGGGCGGCAACCCCGTGTTCGTCAAGTTCGCCGAGATCATCGCGCACGAGACGGTCCGGCCGCGCCTGCTCGATTTCCCCGAGACGGTGCGGCGCACCTACCCCGACCGGAAGAAGCAGATCGAGACCGAGATCGCCGGACTGAAGGACCCGGACGATCCCTATCGTCTCTCTCTCGAGAAGGACCTCGGTCTCCTGGATTTCTTCATCAAGACGGCCGAGGCGCTGAAGGTGAATCCCGCCGCCCCGCCCGGGCTGACCTACGAAGGGGAGATCCGCCTGTGGCTCGGCGGCGAGGAGGTGGACATCTTCCACGTTGCTCCCGGCCACACCGATGGCGATTCGATCGTCTACTTCCCGAAGCAGAAGGTCGTGCACATGGGCGATCTGTTCTTGAACGGAATGTACCCGTTCATCGACAGTCTGGCGGGTGGCTCGGCGCGCGGCTTCGTCACGAACATCGATCGCGTCCTGACGCGCATCCCGCCGGAGACGAAGGTCATCCCGGGGCACGGCGATACGTCCGACGTCGCGACCCTGCGCCGCTTCCGCAACTTCATGTCGGATCTCATCGCGCAGGTGCAGAAGGCGGCCGAGACCGGCATGACGAAAATCGACGCGGTGCGCACGATCAAGATGGACCAGTATCCCGAGCTCAAGCCGCGGTCCCGGACGCTCGGAAACGACGTCGCCGCGGTCTACGACGAGCTGCGACCCGGGCACTGAACCCCTCATGAACGCCCGGGGACGCGTCACCGTCCTGTTCCGGAGCGCCCTCGGTCTCGTCTTCCTCGCCGCGTTTCTCTCGCTCGCCGTGCAGCTGAAGGATCTCGCCGGGGCCCGCGGCCTGCTGCCGTGGACCGACGTCCTGGCGCGGCTCGGCCCCGGCGCGGGCGCCCTGGCCCGCTTGCGCGCGTTTCCGACGCTGTTCCTGTGGTGGCACGACGACCGGGAGCTGACGATCGTGCCCTGGGCCGGCGCCCTCCTCTCCGCGCTGCTCCTGCTCGGGTTCGGCGGCCGCATCGTGACGCTCGTCCTGTGGTTCCTGTACCTGTCCTGCATCACGGCGGGTCGCGACTTCTTCTATTACCAGTGGGACAACCTGCTCCTGGAGGCGTCGTTTCTGGCCGTCTTCCTCCCGGGGCGCGGCGGCCTCGTGGATCTCCTCCGAGGGCGCCCGGTGCCGGAGCCGTCGCCGATCGTCGTCTTCCTCCTGCGCTGGCTGCTGTTCCGCCTCCTGTTCGAGTCGGGGCTCGCGAAGATCGCCGCCGGCGAGGGAACCTGGCTGAACCTCTCGGCCATGACCTACTACTACGAGACCGCGCCGCTGCCTTCCTGGGGCGGCTGGCTGGTGCAGCAGTTCCCTCTCTGGTTCCATCACGCCTCGGTTCTGTTCACCTTCTTCGTCGAGCTGCCGCTCGCGATCTGCATCTTCCTGCCGCGGCGGTTCCGCCAGGCGTTCTTCCTGATTCACCTCCCTTTCCAGGCCTCGATCGGTCTGACCTCGAACTACGGGTTTTTCAACCTGCTCTCCGCCGCCCTCAGCCTGATGGTGCTCGACGATCGCACCCTCGGCGAGGCGTCGCGTCTGTGCCGCCGGCTGGCGCGCCGCCCGCGGGTCGCCCCCACGTCGTCCGCCGATGCGGCGCCGGAGCGGGACACGACGGAGAGCCCGGCCGCC
>JACXTT010005602.1_pt1 | contig 18206 bp, 18 predicted proteins | sample 9270951 | NCBI WGS metagenome assembly JACXTT01 (sample SAMN15532306, study PRJNA645909) | rock metagenome | isolation source: weathered quartz diorite | place: Puerto Rico | collected 2017-06-21 | reverse complement strand
GAAGGCGATGCCGGCGAGCAGCGCCAGCGCGGCGCCGATCGCGATCAGCCTGCCGACCGGGAGCGGGGCGGCGGATGCGGCCGGCGCTTCGGACGCCGCGAGCTCAAGCGCCGGATCGCCCGCGAGATCGGGCGCGTCGCCGGCCGCCTCCGGGCTCAACTCGGGCAGCTCGGAAGCCGCGTCGAGCGGCTCGTCGGTCGCGCGCGCGGCGGCAGCCGCGTCTTCGCCGTCGATATCGAAGAGGGAATCGTTCCGGTCGGGCATGGGGTAATTCTAGTGCGCGGTGCGCAGCTCGCGGTGCGCAGTCCATGGCGCCTTCGACGCGACGCAATGGTTGGCGCCGGGCACTCACCACCGGCGCTTGCAAATTAATTCCGAAGCCTCGCGCTTTCGCGCGCACCGTGCACTTATCATCCCTCCATGTCCCTCCCGCCGCCGGCGATCGCGCTCAACACCGAACGGCTGCGGCTGCGCCCCACGGCACCGGACGACGCGCCCGCGATCCTCGATTATTACGACCGCAACCGGGCGCATCTCGCCCCGTGGGAGCCGCTGCGCAAGCCGGAGTTTTACACCGCGGAGTTCTGGGCGCGCCAGGTCGAACTCGACGCCGAAGCGTGGCGCTCGGACCGCGGTTATCGCTTTTATCTCTTTGAAAAAAGCGCGCCGGAGCGGGTCGCCGGCATGGCCCATCTCTCCAACCTCGTGCGGGGGATCGCGCAGCACGCCAACCTGGGCTATTCCCTGGGCGGTGAATTGCAAGGGCGGGGGCTGATGCGGGAGGCGCTCTCGGCGCTGATCCCGTGGGCGTTCGGCCCGCTCCGCCTCCACCGGCTGATGGCGAATTACATGCCCCGCAACGAGCGGAGCGGCGCGCTCCTCGAGCGGCTCGGCTTCCGGCGCGAGGGGCTGGCGGCCGCCTGCCTCCGCATCAGCGGCGCCTGGGAGGATCACCTCCTCACCGCGCTCACCAACCCTCACTGGCGGGAGGAATGAGCGTTTCGACTTTTGAAGCGGAGGAGCGGAGGGGAGCGAAGGCGCAGCATGAGGGTCTGCGACTTCAGGTCCTCCGGACATTTCCCCGCTTCCTCCGCCCCCTCCGCTTCATCGCCTCAAGATATTTGCGTCACTGCGCGAGAAAAAACAAACGGACTTCGCGGTCAGTCGGCCACGCGGGGCGGGGCGGCCGGCTCGAGGCGGCGGATGAGGTCGAGCAACGGCTCGCGGGCGTCGCGGTCGGATTCCGCGGCGGCCCATTCGCGCAGCTGCGGCAGCGCGGCGGGCTCCGCGAGCGGCTGCAGAAGCCAGTACTGCTTCGCGCGGTCGGGGCGGCGGCCGAAATAACGCAGCAGGCGCAGCGCGTCGCCCCCGCGCAGGTCGCGGAAGAGGCCGTATTGCAGGTGGTTCCAGACCCACTCGTCGCGCGGGCGCGCGCCCGACTCGAGCCAGCTCAGGAGCCGGGCGCCGTCCGGGGCGGGGAGCGCCCCCCCGGCGCGCGCGGGACGGTCGAGCTTGTGCTGCAGGGTCGTCCCGTTCCACAAATCCCAGAGGGAGAAATAGGACGCGCCGCGCCGGAGCTGGAGCTGCCCGTGCATGAGCGTCCATTGCACGTACTGCGCCGGCTCGCGCGCGAGGCGGGCCAGCAGCGGCTCGAGCGCGGCGGCCCCGAAGCGGGCGAAGAGGGTCCGCGCCAGCAGGTCGCGCGTCCAGGCGTCCGGCTCGCGGTCGAATTCGCGCAGCCAGAAATCGAGCGTCTCGGGCGAGCGCAGCGCCAGCGCCTTGAGCGCGAGATGGCGGGTGTGGAAGCAGTTCGCGGTGGAGAAGCCGGCCAAGCGGCGGAGCGCCGCCAGCTCGCGCGCCTCGACGCCCGGGTCGGCGGCGGGGGGCAGGAAGCCGAGCAGGTGGGCGGCGTCGGCGGCCATGCATTCGCACGGCGCCCCTTCCGTCCGATGCAGCAGCCCTTCGCGGCTCCGCTCGTCCCACGGAACCGAATTGAGCTCCGGCTCGGCCAGGTACGGCGTGAAGGTGTCGGAGACCAGGTTCTCCGCGAGATTCCCCCCCTTGCCCGAGACGGCCGCGGCCCGCAGCAGGCGGTTCGCGTTCGCGCTCCCGATCTGCTTGAGCGCGACCAGCGCCAGCGCCCCGGCGGGATCGCCGGGATCGCCCGCGAATTTCGCGAGCACCGCCTCCGCTTCGCCCGCGCGTCCGGTGGTCGCCAGCGCGCGGGTCAGCGCGTGGACGACGACCGCCCGGTCCCAGCCGGCGGGCGCCCCGCGGGGGACCGGCCCCTCGCCGGGGACGAATTTCTCGAGCGCGTGGTCGAGCCGGCGCGCGGCCGGCCACTCCGGGTTCGCCTCGGGCAGGCCGAGCGCCAGCGCCGCGCCGCCCGCGAGCAGGTAGACCTCGTAATCGCCCGCAGAATCCGCGGCGAGGCGGGCGACCTCCGCGCGGCTCAGCCCGACCGGCGCCCCGACGTAGATCGTCCGCACCAGCCGCATCGCGACCGCTTCGTCGCGTCCGTCGGCGATCTCGGGTCGCGGCGCGGGGGCGTCCCCGGCGGCGAGGAGCGAGAGCAGCCCGGCGACGAGCAGCGGCGTCTTCACGGCGCCAGCATAGACCCCGCGGCGCGGCCGGGGTTCCCGGGACGCGCCGTGCCGCGGAATTCGGGGGCCGATAATTCCCCGGTGCGCGCCCCCCGTCCGCATTCCCCCGCGCCGCCGCCGCGAATCGACCGGCTGGCGCCGGTTTCGTTCCGCCACCGCTACGGCCGCTTCGCGGCGGCCTCCGAGGCCGAATGGAGCGACTGGCGCTGGCAGATGCGCAACGCGGTGACGACGGTCGACGAGCTGAAGGAATTGCTGCCGCTCACCGCGGCGGAGTCGGCGAAAATCGGCGAGACCGCGGCGCAATGGCATTTCCAGATCCCGCCGTACTATTTTTCCCTGATCGACCCGGAAGACCCGTTCGATCCGGTCCGGCTCCAGTCGCTGCCCCACCCGGACGAACTTGATCGGACCGACGACGACGCGCCCGACCCGCTCTCCGAGGACTCCGACGCGCCGGTCCACGGCCTCACCCACCGCTATCCCGACCGGGTACTGTTCGTGACCACCAGCTTCTGCGCGATGTACTGCCGCCACTGCATGCGCAAGCGCCACTGGAACCCCTTCGAGCCGCAGAAGACGAAGGACGAGCTGGAGGCGATGTACGGCTACATCGCCGCGCATCCCGAAGTCCGCGACGTGCTCGTCAGCGGCGGCGATCCGCTCATGCTCGCCGACGAGCATCTGTTTGAAATTCTCCGGCGCCTTTCTCAAATCCCGCACCTCGAGATCATCCGCCTCGGCACCCGCGTCCCCGCCTACCTGCCGATGAAGCTCACGCCGGAGTACGCGCGGGCGCTGGCGGCCGCGGCGGGCGGTGCTTCTGAAAAACCGACCGCGCTGTGGGTCAACACTCATTTCAATCATCCCCGCGAGCTGACCCCCGAGGCGGCGCGCGCCTGCGAGGCGCTGCTGAAGGCCGGCATCCCGGTCAACAACCAGGCGGTGCTGCTCAAGGGGATCAACGACGACGGGCGGATCGTGATGGCGCTCTGCCGGGAATTGCTGAAGGCCAAAGTGCGCCCCGCCTACCTCTTCCACTGCGATCCCATCCGCGGCGTCACCCACTTCCGCACCTCGGTGCGCAAGGGGCTTGAGATCGTCGAATATTTGCGCGGCCACCTCACCGGCTTCGCGGTCCCCACCTACGCGATCGACGCGCCCGGCGGCGGCGGCAAGATCCCGCTCCATCCGAACACCATCGTGAGCTGGGGCGAGGGGCACGTGGTGCTGCGCAATTTCGAGGGGGTGCTGGTGAGCGTCCCCGACGGCGACCCGCCCGCCCGCGCGTTGCCCGCGGGCGAGCGGCCGCGCACCCCCTATGACTCGGTCGCCAACCTCACCCAGGCCCCGGGCGCGCTCGTTCCGCGGGGCAACAAGCGGCTCGCGCGGCGCCCCGTTCAGGCGGGCGAGAACGTGATCCCGCTCGCGCGCGGCGTCCACCTGCCGATCGTGGACGAATAGTCCGCCGATCCGCGCGGTCCATGAGAGTTTGAACCGGCCGAGGCGCCGGCGGCGCGCGGGGCGCCGGGCGTGGGTGGCCGCAGTCCGTGGCACGCCTGCGGCACCCTTTGATGATGGCGCGTCCGCGCACGCAGCCGAAAAATCGGCGCCGGCCGCGCCGCCGCTCAGGACTTTCCGTCCGCCCCGCGCGCCGCGCCTGATGCCCTACAATGAATCAATGTTCCCCCCGACCGCGGAATCGCTCAAATCCGCCGCGCTCGCACTCGGTTTCGACGCGGCGGGGGTCGCGCGGGTGGATGGGACGCCGGACGGGGAGAAATTGCTCGCCTGGATCGCGGCGGGGCGCCACGGGGCGATGGCATACCTGGAGGAGAGCGCGGCGCGGCGGGCCGACATCGCGCGCTGGACGCCGTTCGCCCGCTCGGTGCTGATGGTCGCGCAGAACTACCCCGCGGCCGGGCCGGGTGCCGGCGAGGCGCCGCCGGGGACGGGGCTGGTCGCCCGCTACGCGCGCGGCGCCGACTACCACAACACGATGACTCGCCGGCTGCGCAAATTGGGACGGCGGCTCAAGGCGCGCCACGGCTCCGCGCTGGGGCGCTGGCGCACTTTTTGCGACGCCGGCGCGATCCTCGAAAAGGCGTGGGGCGCGGCGGCGGGGCTGGGCTGGATCGGCAAGAACACGCTGCTGATGAACCGCGCGCAGGGGTCGTGGTTTCTGCTCGGCGGGATCGTGCTTTCGCTCGAGCTGGAACCCGACCCGCCGGTTCCCGAATCGTGCGGCAGTTGCACCGCCTGCCTCGACGCCTGCCCGACCGGCGCCTTCGAGGGGCCGTGGCGGCTCGACGCGCGCCGCTGCATCAGCTACCTGACGATCGAGAGCCGCGGCGAATTCCCGCGCGAGTTCGCGCATCGCGACGACGGCTGGCTCTTCGGCTGCGACATTTGCCAGGAGGTCTGCCCGTGGAACCGCTTCGACGATCGCCGCCCGGTGCCGCCCGCGTGTGAGCCGGCACTGCAGCCGCGCGAGGGCCGCGCCGCGGTCGGCCTCGCGTGGCTGGCGCGGGCGCACGAAGACGAAATCGCGGACAAATTCCGCGCCACCCCGCTCGCCCGCCCCGGGGCGGCGGGGCTCAAGCGGAACGGGCGGGCGATTTCGTGAGGTTCCGCTTCAACACTGAGCGCACGGAGGACGCGGAGAAAGTCAGGACCCCCGGCCGCGCCGGACACGCGAGACGTCCGCGGCGAGGAGCGTGATTTCACCTGCTCCGGTCAGCAGGCACAATCCACCCTCCGGTGACAACCCCGCGTAATTCCCTTCGATCGCGCGCGTCTCGAGTTCCGCCCGCAGCGGTTCGCCGGGCCGGAACTCGGAGAATCGCTCGAACTCCGGACGCAGCGCGGCGAGGCCGCCGGTGAACCAGCTTGCGTAGCGGGCGGCGAAGCGGGGGCGCAACTCGTCGAGGAACTCGCGCGGCGACGGAACCCGCCCGCCGGCGAGCGCGAGCGAGATCGCGGTCTCGCGCAACTCGGGCGGGAATTCCCACTGCGCGAGGTTGACGCCGCAGCCGAGCGCGACGAGGCTTCCGCCCGCGCCGTCGGGGCTCGCCTCGCCCAGCAGCCCCGCCAGCTTTTTCCCGCCGAGCCAGAGGTCGTTGGGCCATTTGACCGTCAGCCGGGCGGCGGCGGGGAGCCGGGGCGACGCCGCCTCGCGCAGCGCGAGCGCGAGCGCGAACGGCAATTCGCCGGGATGCTTTCCCGCCGGCAGCGCGAGGCCGAACGAGCAGAGGAGCGCGGCGCCCGGCTCGTCGCGCCACGCCCGGCCGCGCCGGCCGCGCCCCGCGGTTTGCGCATCCGCGCGGACGACGAAATCCCGCTCCCCCGCGGCGAGCCGCCGCAGCGTCTCGTCCTGGGTCGAGGAGAGCTCGGCGAATTCGTGGACCGCGAAGACGGCGAGCATCGCGGTCCCGCGGTTCAGCGCTTCGCGGCCAGCTTGAGATCCATCGCGAAGTCGGCCCACACCGCGTGGTGGGTGAGGAAGCCCATCGAGACGAAGAGGCGGGGATCCACGGGCAGCGCGGCGAGCCGCTCGGGGGTCATGCCGCCCGAGATCTCGATCGTGACGGAATTCGGAATCTCCCTGAGCAGCGCCGGCAATTCACCGTCCTTGAAATTGTCGAGCAGGACGATGTCGGCGCCGGCCCTCACGGCCTCCTGAAGCTGCGCGCGGCTCTCGACCTCGACCTCGATCTTGCGGTAGGGGTGGCGCGCCTTCGCGGCGGCGACCGCCTTCGCGACGCCCCCCGCGGCGCGCAGGTGGTTGTCCTTGATCAGCACCCCGTCGCCCAGCGAGACGCGGTGGTTGAGCCCGCCCCCGACCGCGACCGCGTATTTCTCGAGCAGCCGCCAGCCGGGCCGCGTCTTGCGGGTGTCGAGGAGGCGGACGGCGGGGTTGATCCGCGCGATGTCGGCGGTGAGCGAGGCGATGCCGCTCAGGTGCATCAAAAAATTGAGGCAGATCCGCTCGCCCCTCAGCAGCTCGCGCGCGGGGCCGGCGAGCTGGGCGACGACGTCTCCGGCCTGCAATTTCTCGCCGTCCGCGCGCTTCACTTTCAGGACCGCGTCCGGCGCGACCCGCGCGGCCACCATCGCCAGCAGCGGCGCGCCGCACAGGATGAGCGGCTCGCGCGCGACAACCGTCGCGGTCGCCTTCGCCGTTTCGGGGACGCACGATTCTCCGGTCAGATCGCCGCCGGCGAGGTCCTCCTCGATCGCCAATTCGACGAGGCGCGCCACCAGCGGCGAGGCGGGAAACGCGGGCGCGTTCTTCATCGCGGGAATCTTAGCGGGGGCCGTCCGCGCCCCGTCGTCCCGCGGCCCGGCTGCGGCGTCGAAAAAAACAGGCCCCCCGCGCCGCTCGCGCGGCCGGGGGGCTCCTGTCATTCGCGAAGGAATTACTTCGCGAGCGCCTTCTGGGCGCTGGCGACGACCTTGGTGAAGGCGGCCGCGTCGTTCATCGCCAGGTCGGCGAGCGACTTGCGATCGAGGGTGACGCCCGCGGCCTTGAGGCCGCCCATCAGCTTCGAGTAGCTGATGCCGTTGGCGCGCGCGGCGGCGCCGATGCGGACCGTCCACAGCTCGCGCATCGAGCGCTTGACGGCGCGGCGGTCGCGATAGGCGTACTTGAGGCCCTTCTCGACCTGCTCCTTGGCCATCTTGTGGGCTTTCGATTTCTTGCCGTAATAGCCCTTGGCCTGCTGCAGTATTTCTTTGCGCCGACGGGCGCGGCGGGGACCGCGTTTGACTCGCATGGGACGCTCCTTTGGGGCGAACTTTTCAGCTCGCGAATGAACCGTCCGGCGCGGCCGCCCGGATCAAGAATGAATCCGGGGGCAGGTTCCCGGGGCGCGGGACGGGGGTTTGGTTTGCCGATCAGGCGATCTGACGAAACCGGACGCTGGGTTTTGCCTCGGCGACTCAGCCGTGGGGGAACGCCTTCCGGATCTCGTCCTCGAAGCCCTTGAACACGTAGGTCTCTTGGTTGAGACGGTTCTTGCGCTTCTTCTTCTTGTACCCGGTGTTGTGGCGCATGCCCGCGCGCTTCATCTTGACCTTGCCGTTGGCGGTCAGCTTGAAGCGTTTGCGGGCGCCCTTGTGGGTCTTGGCCTTGGTGGTGGTTTTGCCTTTGGCTGCCATGAGTTGCTCCGAGGGAATTCGGGATTGTTGGAAAAATGGGGGCGCGGTTGGCGTCGCGCCGGGAGGATTCAGTTCGCGGCGCTGGCGGGGGCGGGGTTCGCGGCGGGGGCGGCTGCCGGGGCGTCCTTGCGCTTGGCGCCCGGCTTGGGGACCATCATCACGAACATGTTGCGCCCTTCCAAGTGGGGCTCGCCGTCCATCGAAGCCACGTCCGACAGCTCCTCGGCGACCTTCTCGAGCAGATCCCGGCCGAGGTCCTGGTGGACGATCTCGCGGCCGCGGAACATGATGGTGACCCGCACCTTGTCGCCGTCCTCGATGAAGCGGCGGACGTGGTTGCGCTTGGTCTCGTAGTCATGGTCGTCGATCTTGGGGCGGAGCTTGATCTCCTTGACCAGCTGGTGGTGCTGCTTCTTGCGCGACTCGGACGCCTTCTTCTTCTCGTCGTAGAGGAAGCGGCCGTAGTCGACGATCTTGCAGACCGGGGGGATCGCCGTGGGCGAGATCTCGACGAGGTCGAGCCCCTTGCCGCGGGCGATTTCGAACGCCGCGCGGGGGGGCATCACGCCGAGCATCTTGCCGTCGCTGTCGATGACGCGGACTTCGCGCGCGTAGATGCGCTCGTTGATCCGCAGTTTGGGCTGTCGCTGATCGCGGGGGTCACGCTGGGGACGGATGGGGAGGCTCCTGGAAAAAGGCTGTGGCTTCGCCGGTCGGCCTATCCGGCCGGCAAAGGGGCGGGGATTTTAGCATGAACTGGGGCAAGTCGAGGATGGGAGGGGGTTTAATGTAATTTGGGGGCGGGGAAGGCAGAGGCAGGGCGGAAGTCCGGTTCGGGTTCGCGTGCGGGTCCGGGTTCGGCGGGCGCCCGTCTCGTCCGAACCCGAATCCGAACCCCCACCTTCACTCTTCGACCGAACCCCTTGACCCGAAACCGCAACCGAGTCGCCGGCGGAGCCGGCACCTCGCTTGCAGTTCACTCTGGCGGAAGGCTTCTAAGTAATTCCAGCCTTCATTCGTCTCTCGGGTTCGGTGGATCGGGTTCGGGTTCGCGTTCGGAATCGGATCCCGGGTTCGGTTCACCGGCTCCCTCCGGGGCGCTTCCCGCACCCGCTCGGAAGGTGAGGGGTGCGGAAAGCGCCCCTTCAGGAGCCTCTCAATGAACCAACCCTCGTTCCTTCTCCCTCACGAGCGCCTCGTCGCCTATTCCGTCGCCCTCGAATTCCATCAGCGCGTGGCGCCCCTCGCTCGCACCCGCGGGCTTGCGGGCATCCGGGACCAACTTCAGCGCGCCGCCGATTCCGTGGTGCTCAACATCGCCGAAGGCGCCGGCCGCCTCTCGCGCGACGACAAGCGCCGCTTCTACGAGATCGCACTCGGCAGCCTCCTCGAATGCGCCGCCATCCTCGATTGCCTCCGCCATCGCAAATCAATCACGCCCCAGAATTACCAAGACTGCCGCGCCCTCGCGATCCGGCTCTATCAAATCCTCTCCCGCCTCACCGGAGCACCGCGGTGAATTGGGAGAAATAGCATCTTCGAGAGACTCTTACCTTCGAATTGCGCTCGCTCGCTTACGATCCACTTGGCCTCGGAAATAAAGCCCACCCGGCCCATTGCTGCACTCCGCATACTCAAATCCAGGCTGAGACTTAAAACTCCAAATATACGACCGCTCATAGTCTTTTTTATAGCTGCAATTTGAGCAATCCAGTTGACGAGCGCCTTGCTCAACAAATCCGACTTTTTTCGAGAATCGAGGACAAATCAAGCCATACGGATAGAATGGGGTTCCCTCGTACGTTATGTCAACGACTCCTAGCTTGTCATGAAGAATCGAAATGCGGAAATTTCCTGCTCGCACTTCTATCTCATTTTTCCTCTGAGTTATCGTACCTTTTGGAAATAATTTTTGAAGCTTGCCTTTTAGAGCCTGTACCGGCAATTGAGCGATTCCCGAAAAATTAATGATGGTTGTCTCACTTTGCTGAAGGATCACTGGTGCCATCTGTTCATTCACTTTTCGCTGCTCCGATTCACGGTGATCATTCATCACTCCCAAAACCAACGCGAGCAGGATAAAGCAGGCAATAAAAAAACCGAATACTTTTAAGCATCCATACTTCTGAGAGGCTTTGGCTGTCTGCCACGCAAAGATCGAGCTCCATCGAGTGCACCTCGGCATTCGAACAGCTCCTTGGCCGAATTCGAAACTGAAAAAGTATAGCATCACTCTTGGACTCTGATAATTTTCTGGCTCATTCCTGCCGAACGAGCGCGCCGATCGTCCGGGCGATTTCGATCAGCGAGGCACGAAGGGTCTCGTGACGAACCGGGCGAGCCGGCGGCGGATGCGGAGGATGTCGGGGGCGGCGCCGACTTCGCCCAGCGAACCGCGGGCGAAGAGGTAGAAGCGGCGCTTGTCGGCCGGGGATTGACGAGAAGCGCCTTCCGCGAGGTTGAGGACGATGGAAGCCGAAGCCCGGCGAAGCTGATCGCGAAGTGTGTATTCACCAGGAAGCGATCCAGGGGATTCGAGAGCTTAAGCAACGCGAGCGCTTTGCGATAGACGAGCAACCGCTCGTGCTCGAGGCTGGTGGGCCGGGGCCGGGTTTGCTGAAACATGAATGACCTCCGGGCTGCCCGGGCGAGCGGGCAGTCACCACATGGCTTCTGCACGCTCCCGCGTGCAGCTCTAGGGGCGGGGCGGTCCCGACACCGACCGCCAGAAGGTTTCGAGCTGGTCGATCGTTTCGACTCTCGGATAGGGCGGCAGCGCGGCGAGCAATTTTTTGCCGTAGCCGCGGGTGGCCGCGCGGCTGTCGAGGAGCGAGAGGATGCCGGTGTCTCGCTTCGAGCGGATGAGGCGGCCGAGCCCCTGCTGGAGGAGGATGGCGGCTTCCGGGATGAAGTAGTCCATGAAGGAATCGCCCCCTTTCGCCGCAATCTCGTCGCCGCGGGCCTTCACGACCGGGTCGCCGGGGACGGGAAAGGGGATCTTGTCGATGATCACCTGGCTGAGCGCCTCGCCCTGCACGTCGACGCCCTGCCAGAAGGATTGCGTGGCGATGAGCACGCCGTCGCCCGAGTCGCGGAAGCGCTCGAGCAGGCGCGCGCGCGGCGCCTCGCCCTGGATGAAGAGCGGCCACGGGTGCTCGCCTTCGGTGAGCGCCTCGGCGACCTTGTCGACCATGCGCAGCGAGGTGAGCAGGACGAAAGTGCGGCCGTGGGTGATCGAGATGAGGCGCGGGATCAGCTCGACGACCGCCGCTTCCCACGCCGCGCCGCGGTCGGGAGGCGGCAATTTCTTCGGGATGAAGAGCGCCGCCTGGTTGGCGTGGTCGAACGGGGAGGGGAGGTCGAGTTCCAGGGCGGTCGTCAGCCCGAGCCGCGCGCGGGCGTAGCTGAAGTCGGCGCCGCCCTTCAGCGTGGCGCTGGTGAGGATGCAGGGGGAATGCTCGTAGAGCGCGGCCGACAATTTCTCGGCGACCGAGATCGGAGTGGCGCCGAGGATCACCGCGCGCCCCTTTTTCTCCGCCCAATGGACGAAACCGTCGCCCGGCTCCTCGAGGATGAACTCAAGCCCCTCGCCCAATTGCGAGGCGCGCTCGCTCAGCCGCGCGAGGATCGCGTCGTCGGCCGCCGCATCCCGCAGCTTGTCGCCCATTCTTCGCAGCGTGAGCGCGAGGCGCAGCCCGTCGGGGCGGGCCGCGGGGAATTCCGGCAGCCGGTGGAGCTCGGCGCGGAATTTCACCCCGTCGAAGCGGTTGAAGAAGGCGTCGGCGAAATCGCGGGTCCGCTTCAGCCCGTCGGCGAATTCGCCCTCGGCCGGGCGGCCCGAGAGGGCGCGCCGCGCGTCGCCCACCAGCTCCCAGATCCGGAACTGGGTCACCGCCGCGCCGAAATACTCCGCCGCGGTCTCCTCCAATTCGTGCGCCTCGTCGAAGACCACCGCGTCGTAGTCGGGGAAGACCATGCTCGGCCCCTCGCGCCGGAGCGCGAGGTCGGCGAAGAAGAGGTGGTGGTTGACGATCAGCAGGTCGGCCTCGCCGGCGCGCATCCGCATCTTCGTGAGGAAGCAGTCGTTGAAGTCGGGGCATTTCTGTCCGAGGCAGGTGTCGGCGCGGGCGTTGAGGTCGCGCCAGAAGGCGGTGTCGTCGCGCAGCGCGTCAAGCTCCTCCCGGTCGCCGGTTTCGGTGCGGCGGGCCCAGCGGCTCACCTGCTTGTAGAGCGGCGCCTCGCCCGCGATCTCGAGCAGCGGCGCCCGGTCGAACTCGCGGTGGCGGGTGATGCAGAGGTAGTTGTCGCGCCCCTTGAGCAGCGCCGCCTTGAATTGCAGCCCCGCCCGCTCGAGGATCGGCAGGTCCTTCTCGAACAATTGCGACTGGAGGTTTTTCGTGTGGGTGGCGATCACCACCCGCTTTTTGTGGAGCAGCGCCGGCAGCAGGTAGGCGAGCGACTTGCCGGTCCCGGTCCCCGCCTCGACCAGAAGGTGCCGGCGGTTCGCGAGCGCGTCGGCGACCGCGCGCGCCATCTCCGCCTGCTCGGGGCGCCACTCGTAATTCTGGACGACCTTGGAGAGCGGCCCCCCGGGGCGGAAGAATTGCTCGGCGTCGTCGGCGAGGGGCATGAGCGGGGATTTTCGCGCCCCCGCTCCGAAAAAAACGGCGCCCGCGGCGGTCGCGCGGGCGCCGTCGCAACCGGCCGGTCTAGAACCGGAACACGACCCCCGCGCTCGCCTGGGGGATGTTGCGCGAGATGTCGAACACCTGGCGGTCGAGCGCCTCGAAGCGCAGCGCGATGGCGCGGTCGCGGCTGAATTCCCACTCGACGCCGAAGAGGACCGCCAATTCGGGCCGCGCGCCGTTCGCCCCGGGGGTCCACGCCGCGCCGGCGCCGGCGCCGCCGTAGACGCGCCACGCCTCCGCGGTGAGCGGCTGGCGGAGCAGGAAGAAGCCCTCGAGCGCGGCGGTGTTGTCGCGCTGACTGCGCGGGTCGTTCCACTTGTCCTGGAAGAAGGTGACCCGCCCCTCGAGCGCGAATTTTTCCTTGAAGGGGAAGGTGCCGGCGAGCATCGCGCCGGCGCCGAAGCCGCCGTCCTTTTTGTCGGCGGCGACGCCGGCCACGGTCAGCTCGGTCTCGCCCGACTGGGCGGCGGCGGGACGCGGGGCGAGCGCGCCGAGCGCGAGCAGGGCGAGGACGGGCAGGGAGCGGTTGAGTTTGAGCATGGGGTTTCTCCTGAACGGGATTCCGGTCTTGTTGATCGTTCCGCGAGGCGGAAATTATCGCCTTCGGGCGAGCCGCGGCGGCGAGCGATTTTCACACGCGCAGCCGCCTCGATGGGGCGCCGGGCGCGCGCGATGACGCCGGCCGACCTCGCGGCGGTGCTCGACGAGGCGCGGCACCGGGGCGCCCGCCGGCTACTTCATGTTCTTGCGGACCGGTTTTTTCCGGCCTGCGGAGGATTTGAGCACCCGCGCCAGGGCGATGAAATCCTCCATCTCGGCGAAGCCGCGGTAGACCGAGGCGAAACGGACGTAGGCGACGTGGTTGAGCGGCTTGAGCGCCTCCATGATCCACTCGCCCAGCAGGGTGGACTTCACCGCGCGCCCGGGGCTGGCGGCGATCCGCTCCTCGATCTGGGCCGCGATCTTTTCGAGCTGCTCGCGCTCGACCGGCGTCTTCTCGCAGGCGCGCAGCAGCCCGCCCAGCAATTTGTCGCGCAGGAAGGGTTCGCGGCGGCCGTCGCGCTTGACCACCTCGAGGTCCTCGCGGTCGATCCGCTCGTAGGTGGTGAAGCGGGCCCCGCAGGCGAGGCACTCGCGGCGGCGGCGGACGGCGTCGCCCGCGCTCGACTCGCGCGAGTCGAGCACTTGATCGCGGTTGGCGGCGCACTGCGGGCAGCGCATGGGGCGGCTAGTTTGCCGGGCGCGGGGCCCGGCTACATCGTCTTGAGCTTCGCCTTCTCGTCGCGGGTCAGCAGCATCTCGGGCTTGAGCGCGAGCACCAAATTCTGGTCGCGGCTGAAGACCCCGGCGAGGAAGCCGGCGGGCACGAAGGCGGCGGCGGCGGGCGGGGCGGGCTGCAGGTCGGCGTCGGGGCAGTCGGCGACCTCGTCCACCCGGTCCACGTGGTATGCGACCAGCGAGGGCGACTTGACGACGATCCAGCGGCCGACCGGCGATTCGTCGAGCCCGAAGCGCGAGCGCAGGTCGATCACGGGCACCACCTGCTCGCGCAGCCGCATCAGCCCCTTGAGGAAGCCCGGGGTCTGCGGCAGCGCGGTCAATTCGCGCGGGGTGACGACCTCCGCCACCGCCTCGATCGGCAGCCCGAAGCGGGTCGCGCCGAGCACGAAGACGAGATATTGGCGGGCTTTGGCGGCGGGGGCGGCCATGGGCGGAGTGTGAGCGCGGCCTAGAATTTGAACTTGGTGAGGTCGCCTTCCAGCCGCCGGGTGCTCTCGCGCAATTGCGCGATCGCCTTGCGCGCCTCGCCCGCCGCGGTCGCGTAGCGGTCGGTCAGGGTGCGCAGTCCCTCGACGCGGCCCGAGATCACCTCGGCCCCCTTGGCCTGCTCGCCGATCCCCTGGTGCAGCGAGCCGATCATCTCGGTGATGCGCGAGACCGCCTCGGAAATCAGGCTGGAGCCGCGGTTCTGCTCGGTGGTGGCGCGATTGACCGTCGCGGTGATTTCGCGCATGTTCTCGAGCGCCTGCATGATCTGGCTGCCGCCCTGGCTCTGTTCGCCGGTGGCCTTGCTGATCGACTCGGCGAGCGCGCGGATCTGCTCGACCGAGCCGACGATGCCGCGCACGCCCTGCGCCTGCTCCTTGGTGGCGGCGGCGATGCTGGCGACCATGCTCGAGGCCCGCTCCGAGGAGTCGGTGATGCGGGTGAGCGCCTCGCCCGCCTCGCGGCTGAGCGAAACTCCGCGGTCCACCGCGGTGACCCCGTTCTCCATCGCCGTCACCGAGGCCGAGACGTCGGTCTGCACCGCGCCGATCAGCCCCGCGATCTCCTTGGTCGAGGCGCCGGTCCGCTCGGCGAGGCGGCGGATCTCCTCGGCGACCACCGCGAAGCCCTTGCCGTGCTCGCCGGCCTGGGCGGCGATGATGGCGGCGTTGAGCGCGAGCAGATTGGTCTGCTCGGCGATTTCGTCGATGACCCCGAGGATGGCGCCGATCTCCTCGGAGCGCTTGCCGAGCTTGCCCAGCGCCTGCGCGGCGTGGTCCACGGTGTCGCGGATCTGCGCCATCGCCGCGTCGTTGGCGCGCGCGCTCTCGCCGCCGCCCTTGGCCGCGCGCGCGGCGGCCTCTGAAAGGGCGCGGGTCTCCTCGGCGTTGCGCTCGACCTGGCGGATCGAGGCGTCCATCTCGGCCATCGCGGCGGCGGTGGAGCCGGTGATCTCATTGAGCCGCTCGACGGTCTTGTCGATCTCGCGCACCGCGTAGACCAGCTCCTCGGTGGTGGTGGCGGTCTCGTTGACCCGCCGCTCCAGCCCGTCGGCGTTGCGCGCGACCTCGGCGTTGGAGGCGACCATCTGCATGATCGAGGAGGAGGTCTCCTCGGCCGAGGCGCTCAATTGCTCGACCGCTTCCACCAGGGTGAGGGTGGTCGCCGTGAGCTGGTTGGCGGTGGCGCTGATGTCCTCGACGTGGCGGAGCTGCTCGCGCCCGCCCTCGATGAACTGCCCGACCTCGTACTCGATCAACCCCGAGCCGCGCTCGACCTGGCCGAAGCTGTCGCGGAAGCGGCGGATCAGCCCCGCCAGGCCCTCGGACATGGCGTTGAAGGCGCGCGAGAGGTCGCCCAGTTCGCCCGCCGCGTCGGCGGAGCCGAGCCGCAGCGAGAGGTCCCCCCCCGCGACCTTGCCGGCGCCAGAGGTGATCGAGAGCAGCGGCGCGGTCATCCGGCGCAGCAGGCGGTGGACGGCGAAAAAGGCGAGGAGGGCGATCACGATCGCGAACGCGACCCAGGTCAGCCAGGCGCGCCTCGCCGAAAGGTCGACCGCCGCCAGCGAGTAGGCGATCCGCACCTCGCCCAATTTGCGGCCGCCCGCGGGCGCCGCGCCCGCGGATCCCTCCCCGTCGGCCGCGGCGCCGCCGACGATGATCGGCTCGACCAGCAACAGCGCGTGCTTGCCGGCGGCCTTGCCGTCCACGACCGTGTCGACCGGGAGGGCTTTGAACAGGGCTGCGTTGTCGTCGCCCCCCTCGGCGGCCGCGCCCTCCTCGGAGGCCTTGCGGAATTCGAGGATGAGGATCTCGGGGCTGCGCGCGCGGATGGCGTCGGCGCGCCGCTTCATCTCCGCCTCGCGCACCACGTCCGTGCCCACCGTGGTGGCGAGCGCGCGGGTGTTGCCCAAGAGCGAGGCGGTGAGCGCGGCGCGCGACTGGCGGGCGTGGACCCAGCCCTGGCCCAGCACGAAGGCCACGATCACCGCGAGCAGAATCAGGGCGACATAGATGCTGAGCGTGCGGACGAAGCCCCGTCGGCGCCCCTTGCGCTCGGCGTCATTCATACGGGCGGGTCAGGGACAGTCCCTTGAGATCGAAGCCGGCGCGCGCGGCGGCTCCTTTGCGGACCGCGATCGCGAATTGCGCGGTGTAGGCGAGCGTGCCGGAGCCGGCGAGCAGCGCCATCATCTGGCCGCTCGCGGTGGTGCCGAGGTCGCCGTCGTCGGCGTAGACCGCGACGGTGGCGCCGTTCGAGACCCAGTCGGGCGAGAGGGCGATGAGCGGGAGTTTTTTCGCCGCGGCCACCGCCGCGACCGCGTCCACGGTCGCCTTGCCGCCCGGCAGCGCGCCGGGCACCAGCAGCACCCCGTCGGCCTGCGCCAGCGCCTCGTCGAGCCCGCCCAGCGAACCGGCGGAGGCGACCGCGAACGGGGTGATCGCGACCCGCTTGTCGTCCAAATAACCCGCGGGCAGGCCGAGCGAGCGCTCCTGGAGGTGCGGGGCGACCAGCTTTCTGAGCCGGAAATTCTTCAGCACCACCTTGAAGAATGCGTCGGGTGCGGGCAGCGGCAGCACCACCGTGATACGCCCGCCGGTTTCGAATTTGTTCTCGGATGCGCGCTCGCTGCCGGCCAGCACGACCTTGAGCTCCGGGAGCGCCTTGAGCAATTCGCGCGCCGCCTCGGGGCTGTCGGTGAAGACCGCGCGGGCCTTCTTCGCCTTCACCGCCTCGACGGCGGCCGCGTGCGCCGCCTCGCCGCCGGCCCAGCTGATCTGATCGTAGTCGAGCCCCGGCAAGCCGGCGGTGACCGCCCCCTGCACGAAGCCCCCGGTGACCGAGAGCGAGCGCTCGCCGCCGTCGGCGCGCACGATCAGCACCTGCGCGCCGGCGGGAATCGCCACCAATGCGGCCAGCAGCGCCGCACGGCGCCCGGGGCGGAAGGCGATCCACATCATGGCTTCCATCTTAGCAGACCGAACGCGGGGTTTGAATCCGGCGCCGCGGCTCCCATAATCGTCCGGCCATGCATCCCGCGCCCCCCGCAGGCTCGACGCTCGACCACATCGGCATCGCGGTGCCCGACCTCGAGGCGGCGCTCGCGCCGTGGACCGCGCTGGGCCTGGTCAAGGCCGCCGAGGAGACGGTCGCCTCGGAAAAAGTGCGGGTCGCCTTCCTGCCGATCGGCCCCGGCGCCGCCATAGAATTGCTCTGCCCGACCGAGCCCGCCTCGCCCATCCGCGCCTTCCTCGACAAGCGCGGCCCCGGCGTCCACCACCTCTGCTTCAAGGTCGCCGACCTCGACGCCGCGATCGCGGAGCTGCGGGGGCGCGGCTACCAATTCGCGGGCGATGCGCCCAGGCCCGGCGCCGGCGGCTGCCGGGTCGCCTTCCTCCATCCGAAAGCGATGGGGGGCGTGCTGGTGGAATTGACGACCGGGCACGCCTGATTCAATCCAGCCTCGCGTTCCGCAGCCGCAGCGCGTTGCCGACCACCGAGAGCGAGCTGAGGGCCATCGCGGCGGCCGCGAAGATCGGGCTGAGCAGCCAGCCGGTGAAGGGATAGAGCGCGCCGGCGGCGAGCGGGACGCCGAGGGTGTTGTAGAGGAAGGCGAAGAAGAGGTTCTGGCGGATGTTGCCCATCACCGCGCGACTCAGGCGCACCGCGCGCGCCAGCGCGGCGAGGTCGCCCTTCACCAGCGTCAGCCCGGCGCTCTGCATCGCCACGTCGGTGCCGGTCCCCATCGCGATCCCGACCTCGGCCGCGGCGAGCGCGGGGGCGTCGTTGATGCCGTCGCCCGCCATCGCGACCTTCTCGCCGCGCGCCTGGAATTCGCGCACCGCGGTTTGCTTGCCCTCGGGGGCGAGCCCCGCCCGCCATTCGGAAATCCCGGCCGCGGCGGCGGCGCGCGCGGCGGCGCCGGGCTGGTCGCCGGTGAGCATGACGGTCTCGAGGCCCAGCGCGCGCAAGTCCGCCAGCGCCCGCG
>JACXTT010005601.1_pt1 | contig 18208 bp, 14 predicted proteins | sample 9270951 | NCBI WGS metagenome assembly JACXTT01 (sample SAMN15532306, study PRJNA645909) | rock metagenome | isolation source: weathered quartz diorite | place: Puerto Rico | collected 2017-06-21 | reverse complement strand
GGAACCTCGACGAGCGCGGCGCGCGCGCGGTCGGCCACCGCCGCCACGAAGCGCGGGCTCTCGAACCAAGCGGGCGCAAAGCCCACCTCGGGCGCACCCGGCACGCGCGCCCGCGCCTCGGCGACGTCCTGCATGTAGCGGTCCCACGAGGCCTCGGTGCGCAGCGGCGAGAGGATGACGGCCAGCGCGCGGTGCGCGCCCTTGCCGGTCATCTCGGCGAGCGTCTCGTGCAGGAACGGATGCCAGTTGCGCATCCCGACGAACACCGGCAGCGCGGGCCCGACCTGGGTGAGCGCCTGCTCGAGGCCGCGAGCCTGGGCGAACGTGAGCTCGGCGAGCGGCGACCGACCGCCCGGGATCTGCTCGTAGTGGTGCGCCACCTCCTCGAGCCGCTCGGCGGAGATGCCGCGGCCGCGCGACACGAGCTCGAGGAACGGCCGGATCTCGTGAGGCGCCGTCGGCCCGCCGAAGGCGACGAGCAGCACCGAGTCGACGGCGCTCATCGCCGGTCGGACAGCTCGTGAACCATCTCGACCAGCGCGCGCGCGTGCTCGACGGGCGTCGACGGCAGGACTCCGTGGCCCAGGTTGAAGATGTGGCCCGGCCGGCCGCCGGCGCGCTCGAGGATGTCCTTCACGCGCTGGCGGATGTACGCGGGCTTCGACAAGAGCACGACCGGGTCGAGGTTGCCCTGCACGGCGACGTCGCGGCCGACGGCCGCCCAGCCGAGATCGAGATCGACGCGCCAGTCGAGTCCGATGACGTCGCCGCCGGCTTCGCGCATGGCCGGCAAGAGCGACGCGGTGCCCGTGCCGAAGTGGATGACCGGAATCCCCGGCGCGAGCGCGCGGATCAGCGCGCGCGTGTGCGGCAGCACGAACGTGCGGTAGTCCTCGGGCGCCAGCACGCCGACCCACGAGTCGAAGATCTGCACCGCCTCGGCGCCGGCGGCGATCTGGCCGTTGAGGTAGCGCGCGGTCGCGTCGACGAGGATCCCCATGAGCCGCCGCCAGCCCTCGGGCTCCTCGTACATGAGCCGCTTCGTGTGCAGATAGTCGCGCGACGGGCCACCCTCGACCACGTACGACGCCACCGTGAACGGCGCGCCCGCGAAGCCGATCAGCGGCACCTTGCCGGCGAGCGCTTGCTTCACGCGGCGCACCGCTTCGAACACGAAGGGCATCGACGACTCGACGTCGACGCGCGGGAGGCTCGCCACCGCCGCCTCGCTACGAACCGGCCGGTGGATCACCGGGCCCTCGCCCTTGACGAACTCGAGCCCGACGCCGAGCGGCTCGACGATCAACAAGATGTCGGCGAAGAGGATCGCCGCGTCGACGCCGAGCCGCGCGACCGGATGGAGCGTGACCTCCGCGGCCGCCTCGGGATTCTTGGCGAGCTCGAGAAAGCTGTAGCGCTCGCGCATCGCGCGGTATTCCGGCATGTAGCGGCCAGCCTGGCGCATGAGCCACACCGGCGTGTGCGACGTCGGCTGACGGCGGGCCGCGCGCAGGAAGGGCGTGTCTGGAAGCGGCACGAAGGAAAGCTTATCATCTGGCCCACCATGGCATACGCAGGCGGCCGTGGTGCGGGTGAACCTGAGGCGGGCGCCGACGAGGCTATCTGAGCCGCGGCGCCACGAGGTCGGCGAAGCGCCGCATCGACGCAAGCACGCGCTCGTGGGGCACGCGCGAGCCGACGTTCATCCAGACCGCGAGCTTCGTGAAGCCGATGGCCTCGCGGAGCTCTTCGATCCGCTCGATGACGCGCTCGGCCGTGCCGTAGACGGCGAAATCGCTGAGCACGTCGGCGTACGTCAGGCGCCGGAGGCGCTCGCCGGTGGCGTGGCGCGGCCCGGCCAGCAGCGCCTCGCCGACCGAGCGGAAGAAGTGCATCGCGCTCGCCTCGGTCTCTTCGCGCGCGAGGCGCTCCGTCTCGGCGACGTAGACCGGCAGGATCGCGGCGACCTCGCCGCGACCCGGGTGGCCGGCCTCGCGCCACGCGGCGTGATAGGCGCCGACGTAGCTCTCGAGCTCGCTGATGCTCGACGTCCGCACCGCCAGGAAGATCGGCAGCCCGCGCCGGCCGACGGCGGCATACGATTCTACCGACGTCGCCGCGACGCGCAGCGGCGGGTGCGGCTTCTGGTAGGGCTTGGGCACGGCGCAGACGTCGTGGAACTGGAAGTACTTGCCCTCGTACGTGAACCGCTCCTCGGTCCACGCCTTCATGAGGATCTCGAGCGTCTCGTCGAACCGCTGCTGGCTCTCGTCATACGGGATGCTGAAGCCCGTGTAGTGCTCGGGCAGGCCGCTCCGGCCCACGCCGAAATCGACGCGTCCCTTGCTGATCTGATCGAGCGTGGCGACGTCCTCGGCGAGGCGGAGCGGATGGATGAGCGGCAGCACCTGCACCGCGAACCCGATCTTCAGGCGCTTGGTACGGCCGGCGATCGTCGCGCCCACGACGAGGGGCGAGGCCAGGACCGAGCGCTCCTTCTGGAAGTGCAGCTCGGCCAGCCACACGGCGTCGTAGCCGAGCTCCTCGGCGACGATCGTCTGCGTCAGCGACTCGTCGAACGCCTGCGCCTCGTCGACGCCCGAGCGCCACTCGAACTCGGTGAAGAGACCGATCTCCACTGTTTGCCGACCGAACGCGCCGCTAGGAGGCGGCCGAGGCTCCCCCGGACGAAGCCGCCGGAATGCGACCGAACGTCTTGTCGATCAGCTGCCATGCGCGCGCCGGATCGACGTGGTTCGCGGTCTGGCACGGCGTCGACTCTTCCAGGACGCGCTCGGGATCCTGCCAGAGGCGGAACGTCTTGTAGCGGTCCTCGAACTCGATCCCGAGGGCGCGCGCGAACACCGAGAGATAGTGCTCGATCGTGATCCTCCCCTCGGACTCGAAGCCGCACATGAGCCGCTGGCAGCCGTGGTAGATCGTCGCGAGGGTCGCCGCCCCGCCGGCGCGCGCCAGCTCGATCTCGTCGCGGATCAGCGAGTCCCAGACCTCCTGGCCGAGCTGCGCCTGGACGTCCGCGGTGCAGAGCCGGCCCAACCGCGGCTCGGAGCCGACGTCGACCAGCCGCAGGCCGGGCACCGCCTCCAGCAGCCGGCGGCACGCCGCGCCCTCGCTTTTCCGGGGCTCGCTCTGGCTGTGATAGTGGAGCGCGACGGCCTGGTCGACCCGGTGCGTGAACTGGATCGACGGCAGCCGGTCGGCCAGGAACTCGGTGGTGTGCCGCACCGGGAACGGCCACTGGAACTTCTGGATCTCGTCGTAGAAGAACATGCACGACGGGCACCACATCACGACCTCTTCGGGCTTGTAGCGCTGGAAGAGCTCGACGGTGCGCTTGTTCATGCCGCCCGACGCCGCGGTGTCGCCGTTGCGGTGGTGCACGATGCCGCAGCAGTAGGTCGGGCCGCCGACCGCGACGTAGTCGAGCCCGAGCCGGTCGAAGATCGCGGTGACCGTGCGGATCATGTGCGAGGTGCGCAGGACGTTGCAGCCGAGATAGAGCACGATCTGGTGCGGCTCGGCGTCCTTCTCCGGGGCCTGCTGGCGCCACGTCCGCTCCTCGGGCAAGGTCGTCAGGTCTTCGGTCAGGAGGATCTCGCCGAAGTGCTTCTTGTAGTCGTAGGCCATGTCAGCGCTCCAGTCCACGCCGCCGGCGCTCGAGCTGCCTCAGGTCGGCGCGTCGTACCTTGCCCGTCGTCGTCACCGGGATCGTCTCGATAAATTCTATCTCACGTGGGTACTCGTGCGCCGAAAGGCGCGTGCGCACCCACGCCTGGAGGTCGCGCGCCAGCTCCGGCGTGCCGGCGCCGCCGGGGTGGAGCTGGACGAACGCCTTGACCACCTCGCCGCGGACGGGGTCGGGCGCGCCGATCGCCGCCGCCAGCGCGACCGCCGGGTGGCCGTGCAGGCAGTCCTCGATCTCGCTGGGGCCGATGCGATAGCCGCCGCTCGAGATCAGATCGTCCTTGCGACCGACGAACCAGAAATAGCCGTCGGCGTCCTTGCGGGCCAGATCGCCGGTGAGCGCCCAGTCGCCGACGAACTTCTCGCGCGTGGCCGTGTCGTTGTTCCAGTACCTGAGGAACATCACCGGGTCGGGCCGGCGCACGGCGACCTCGCCGACCTCGCCGGCCGGGACGGCACCGCCCTGGTCGTCCACGACGTCCACCACGTGGCCGGGGATCGGGCGCCCCATCGACCCGGGCTTCACCGGCATCAGGAGCGAGCAGTTGCCGAGCACCAGGTTCACCTCGGTCTGCCCGAAGCCCTCGTGAGGCGTGACGCCGAGCGCCTCGCGCGCCCAGCGGATCACCTCTTCGCCGACCGCCTCGCCGCCCGTGAACATCGAGCGCAGCTCGAGGCGCCACCGCGCGCGCGGATCGCCGACCGAGCGCATCATCTTGAGCATCGTCGGCACCAGGAACGTGTTGCGCACGCGATGGCGCGCCAGGACGTCGAAGGCGCGCTCGGCGTCGAACTTCTTCGGACGGTGGGCGACGACCGGCACGCCGTAGTGCCAGCTCGGGAGCAGCACGTCGAGCAGCCCGCCGGCCCACGCCCAGTCCGCGGGGCTCCAGTGGCGGTCGCCGGGCTTCGGAAAATACTCGTGGTAGAACTCGATCGCCGGCAGGTGGCCCAGCAGCACGCGATGCGCGTGCAGCGCGCCCTTCGGCGGCCCGGTCGTGCCCGACGTGTAGATGAGGATCGCCGGGTCGTCCGCGGCGGTGGCGACCGGCTCCAGCGAATCGGGCTCGCGCGCGAGCGCGCGCGCGTAGTCGATCACGCCGTCGGCGTCGGCGCGGTCGACCGAGATCACGCCGGCGAGCGCCGGCAGGCCCTTGGCGACGGCCAGCACGCGGTCCAGATTCTCGGCGTCGGTCACGACGATCTTCGCCCCGGCGTCGCGCAGCCGGTACTCGAGCGCCTCCGGGCCAAAGAGCGTCGACAGCGGCAGCGCGACGGCGCCCAGCTTGTACGCGGCCAGGTGGGCGACGGCGGTCTCGGGCCGCTGCGGCAGGACGATCCCGACGCGATCGCCGCGCGCGACGCCCAGGCCCGCGAGGACGCGCGCGAGCTGGTTCGAGCGGGCGCGAAACTCGGCGAACGTGTGCTCGCTCACCGCGCCCGCATCGTCCTCATAGACGAGCGCCACGCGCGAGCGGTCGCCGGCGTGGCGGTCGCAGACGTCGATCGCGATGTTATAGGCGGGCGGAATCGTCCAGCTGAAGCGCCCGTAGACGTCGGCGTAGCTCTCGCCCCGCGGCAGGAGCGTGTCGGCCATGGCCCGCTAGCCTACCACCCCGACGGAGCGAGGCGCCGACGGTCAGCCATGCCATCGATGATAAGCTCCGCGACGTGTCCCGCCGTCGTGTTGCGTTGCGCGCGGTCACCGCGCTCTTCCTCGAGCGCCAGCACCTCGCCCGGCCTCACGCAGCGGCACTGACCGCGGGGCGCCTGCGCCGCTTCGCGCAGGATGTGGGCGGAATCCAGCTCGACTCGATCAACGTCCTCGACCGCGCTCACTACCTGACGGTGTGGAGCCGATTCGGGCCGTACGACCGGGCATGGCTCGACCGGCAGGTCTACCGCCGCCGGATGCTCTTCGAGTACTGGGCGCACGCCGCGTGCCTGGTTCCAGCCTCCCACCTGCCGTGGTGGCGCCGCGCGATGCTCGACTATCGCGGCCGCCACACTGGATGGTCGGGCTGGCTGCGGCGGAACGGGAAGATGCTGCGCACGGTGCGGGAAGCCGTCCGGGCCAACGGGCCGATGGGCAACGGCGACTTCGAGGGACGCCGCCCGGCGGGCGGCGGCGGCTGGTGGTCGTGGCGCCCGGTGCAGCACGCGCTGCACCATCTCTGGATGACGGGCGCGCTCACAATCCACTCGCGCCAGCACTTCCAGAAGCGCTACGACCTCCTCGAGCGCGCGATGCCGGACGCGCTCGGGGTCGAGCCGGTGACCGCCGTGGAGTTTCAGCGCTGGCACGTCGAGCGGTCGCTCTTCGCCATGGGCGCGGCGACCGAGCTCGATCTCGCGCGCTATCTCACCTTCCCGCGCTTCCGGCCCGGCCTTCGGCGCGCCGCGCTACGGGACATGCTCGAGCGGGGCGAGATTACCGAGATCGAGGTCGAGGGCTCGACCGCGCGGTGGCTCGTGCTCAGCGGCGATCTGCCCGCGCTGGCTCGGGCCGGGCGAGCGCCCGCGCTCTCACGCGGGACGACGCTCCTGTCACCGTTCGACTCGCTGATGTGGCACCGCGATCGCGTCGCGCGACTCTTCGGGTTCGACTACCGGATCGAGGTATACACGCCCGGGCCCGAGCGCGTCCACGGCTACTACACGCTGCCGATCCTCCACCACGGCCACCTCATCGGCCGCGTGGACGCCAAGTCTCACCGCGCCGACCGGAAGCTCGAGGTGCGCCACGTCCACTTCGAGCCCTGGTTCGCGGCGGCCGGCTCGCCGCCGCGGGGCGCCGAACGTCCAGATCAAGACGAGGCGCTCGCCGGTGTGGCGAGCGCGCTGAGCTCCCTCGGTGCGTTCGTGGGCGCCGACGAGGTGAGCCTACGGCGCGTGACGCCCCGGCGCCTGCGCGCGCGGCTGGCACGGCACGGCTACGCCTCTTTGCGCCAGTCGTGATCCAGGAAGAAGGTGCCGAGAACGACGCCGTCGGGGAAGCGAACCTTGATGCTTCCGAGCCCGTGATTCCCCATCGCGTCGACAGCGATGACGACGCCGCCCGTCCTGAACGTGTTCCTGACGCGGTCGCCGACCTGAAAGGGGCAGACGACGCCGCGCATCGAGCGCCGGATGCTACGCCTGGCGATGAAGTCTCTCAGGGGCTTCAGCGCAGCGGTGAAGATTGCCGACTTCGTCGCAGGGGCCATGATCGGAACGCCGTCGGGCTCGTAGGTCTCGCCGTCGTCCCCCTGCACTGACCATCCGTGGTCTCGCGCGAGGCTGGCGAATGCCACGACCTGCTCTCGCGTCGCGCTCTTGACGGTGATCGTTCCGTCCTCGAAAGCGATCCAGTCGGGCAGCGGCCGCGCCGCCTGCAGGCGACTCCACTCCTCGGGCCCGAATCGCGCGCCGGCCTCCCACCAGTTGCCCCGCTTCACAAGGTAGAGGTTGTAGCCCACGGCTCGCCTCGGTCACTCAATGAGTGAGGGGGGCGCGCCGGTGGGCGCGCGCCGGGAATCCTGCTACCATCCAGCTATCTTAGCGCCACGAGGCGATGATGGATAAGGAAGGCAGCCAGCTCATCCGCGGGCTCGAAGGCGTCGTTGCCGCCGAGACCAAGCTCTGCGACCTCGACGGCCGGAACGGCCGCCTGGCCTACGGCGGCTACGACATCGAGGACCTGGCGCGCCGGGCGAGCTTCGAGGAAGTGTGCCACCTGCTCTGGTACGGCGAGCTCCCCAACGCCGCGCAGCTCGACAAGACCACCCTGGCGCTCATCGCGGCGCGCGAGATACCCGCCGATCTCGTCCAGGCCTTCCGGCTGACGCCGAAGACCACGGATCCGATGCGCGTACTGCAGGCCGCCGTCGCGATCCTCGGCATGAGCGACCCCGACACCACCGACAACTCGCACGCGGCGAACGTCCGCAAGGCGATCAGGCTGACGAGCCAGATCGCGACGGCGATCTGCGCGCACCACCGGGTCCGGACCGGCGAGGAGCCGATCCGTCCTGCGTCCGACCTCTCGCACGCCGCCAACTTCCTCTATATGCTGACGGGCAAGCGGCCGAGCGGCGTCGTCGCCAAGGCGATCGACGCGAGCCTCACGCTCTACGCCGAGCACGAGCTGAACGCGTCGACCTTCACCACCCGCTGCATCGTCTCGACGCAGTCCGACATGCACTCGGCGGTGGCCGGCGGCGTCGGCGCGCTCAAGGGCCCGCTCCACGGCGGCGCCGGCGAGGCGGTCATGCGCACGTTGCTCGAGATCGGCGAGGTCGCCAACGTCGACGCCTTCACCGAGAAGGCGCTCGAGACCAAACGGCGCTTCATGGGGATGGGCCACCGCGTCTACAAGGCGGGCGACCCGCGCGCCGCGATCCTCAAGGGAATGGCCGAGGAGGCCTGCCGCCAGTCGGGCCAGTTCAAGTGGTACGAGATGGCCGTGAAGCTCCACGCCCGCATCAACGAGGCGAAGAAACTCATCCCGAACGTGGATTTCTACTCGGCGCCGCTCTTCTACTCGCTTGGCATTCCCGTCGATCTCTTCACGCCTGTGATCGCGGCCGGCCGCATCGCCGGCTGGACTGCGAACATCATCGAGCAATACGACGACAACCGCCTGATCCGCCCGCGCGGCGACTACATCGGCCCGTCGCGCCGCGCCTGGACGTCCGTCGACAAGCGCTGACCGCAGAGCGATGACAACACCAGCCCAAGCGATGACAGCGCCGCTGCCGAACCGGCCGCTCAAAAGGATTGAACCAACGACGCCGACATCGACGCCGACCGTGTCCGAAACGGTGGGGGGGTCTGGGGGAGGAGCGGCGCTCGCTCCCCCCCAGTCCACCTAATGCCCCAGAGTCTCGCCCGCAAGATCATCACCAGTCACCTCGTCGCCGGCAAGCCGGTCGCCGGCGAAGAGATCGGTATCTCGGTCGATCAAGTTCTCCTCACCGACACCAACGGCACGATGTCCTGGCTGCAGTTCGAGGCAATGGGTTTCCCGCGCGCGGTGCCCGCGCGCATCGTGAGCTACGCCGACCACAACGTCTACCAGGTCGACTCGCGCAACTCCGACGACCATCGCTACATGCAGGCGGTCTCGCGCAGGTACGGCGCCGTCTTCTCCAAGCCCGGCAACGGCATCTGCCATCAAGTGCACATGGAGAGCTTCTCCATACCGGGCCAGACCTTGCTCGGCACCGACAGCCACACGCCGCTCTGCGGCGCCGCCGGCATGCTCGCGATCGGCGCGGGCGGGCTCGATGTCGCCGTCGCGCTGGGCGGCGGGCCGTACTTCTTCCGGATGCCCGAGATCGTCCGCGTTCATCTCACCGGCGCGCTCCAGCCCTGGGTGACGGCGAAGGACGTGATCCTCGAGCTCCTGCGACGGCTGACGGTCCGCGGCGGCACCGGCAAGATCTTCGAGTACGGCGGCCCCGGTCTGCGCAGCCTCCAGGCGACGCAGCGCATGACGATCGCCAACATGGGCGCCGAGCTCGGGCTGACGACCAGCATCTTCCCGAGCGACGACATCACGCGCTCGTTCCTGACCCGCCTGGGCCGCGGCGACGACTGGCGCCCGGCGGCGCCCGACGACGCCGCCGTCTACGACGGCGAGATCCAGCTCGACCTCGCGGCGCTCACGCCGCTGGTGGCGCTGCCGGGCTCGCCCGACCGCGTCGTGCCGGTCGAGGATGTCGCCGGAACGCCGATCGAGCAGGTGATGGTCGGCTCGTGCACCAACGGCTCGTGGCACGACATGGCGTCGGTGGCCGACGTCGTGCGTGGCCGGCGCGTTCACTCGTCCGTGTCGTTCGTGCTGTTCCCGGGCAGCCACAAGATCCTCGAGACGATGGCGCGCGAGGGCCTGCTGACCGATCTGATCGCCGCGGGCGCGACCGTCTCCGAGTCGAGCTGCGGGGCGTGCGCGGGGATCGGCCACGTACCGGCCTCCGGCGCCAAGAGCTTGCGCGCCTTCAATCGCAACTTCCCCGGTCGGAGTGGCGTCAAGGACGACGCCGTCTATCTCTGCTCGTCGACCGTCGCGGCGGCCTCCGCGCTCACCGGCGTCATCACCGACCCGCGCACGCTCGGCGCGCCGTCGCCGGTCGGCTGGCCGCCGCATTTCGCCGGGTCGACGGTGGGATTCGTCGAGCCCGACGGCGCCGGCGAGATCCCGCGCGGGCCGAACATCAAGCCCGTGCCGCTCGGCGAGCCGGTGGCCGAGACGCTCGAGGCGCCGGTCGTGATCAAGCTCGGCGACAAGGTCTCGACCGACGACATCTCGCCGGCCGGCGCCGCGGTGCTGGTCTTCCGCTCGAACGTCCCGGCGATCTCGGAGTTCTGCTTCAAGTACGTCGACGCCGACTTCGTCGCGCGCGCGAAGGCCGCCGGGCGGGGCATCATCGTCGGCGGCGAGACCTACGGCCAGGGGTCGTCGCGCGAGGCGGCGGCCACCGGCCCGATGTATCTCGGCATCCGCGCCGTCATCGTGAAATCCTTCGCGCGGATCCACCGGACGAACCTGATCAACTGGGGCGTGGTGCCGCTCGTCCTCGACAACCCCGACGACTTCGCCGGCATCGAGCGCGACGACCGCCTGCGCCTGCCCGGCCTGCGCGCCGCGCTGGCGGCCGGCCAGCGGGTGCGCGTGGAAAACGCGCGGACGGGCGCTACGTTCTCCGCGTCGTGCGCGCTGACGCCGCGCGAGCTCGACATTCTCCTGGCCGGCGGCATCCTGGCGCACACGAAGGCCGGGCGAGCGTAAGCGGAGGAGCCATGAGCCAGAAGAAGATCCGGGCGGTGTACATGCGGGGCGGCACGAGCCGCTGCCTCGTCTTCCACGAGGGGGATCTGCCCCCGGCCGGCGCCGAGCGCGACCGCGTGCTGCTCGCCGCGCTCGGCAGCCCCGATCCGTACGGCCGCCAGCTCGACGGCATGGGCGGCGGGATCTCGTCCTTGTCGAAGGCGTGCATCATCGGCGCGCCCTCGCATCCGGACGCCGACGTCGACTACACGTTCGCGCAGGTCGAGGTGGCGAAGGCGATCGTCGACTACAAGGGCAACTGCGGCAATTGCTCCTCGTCGGTCGGACCCTTCGCGATCGACGAGGGCCTGGTGAAGGCGGTCGAGGGCGAGACTCGCGTGCGCATCCACAACACCAACACGAAGAAGCTCATCGTCGCCCACGTGCCCGTCCGCGACGGCGAGGCGGCGGTGGAGGGCGACTTCGAGCTCGCCGGTGTGGCCGGTCGCGGCGCCCGCATCGCGCTCGACTTCCTCGACCCGGGTGGCGCCGGGACGGGGCGCCTGCTGCCGACGGGCGCGCCGCGCGAGACGCTCGACGGCATCGACGCCTCGCTGGTGGACGCGACCAACCCCGTCGTCTTCGTCCGCGCGAAGGACCTGGGGCTCACCGGCACCGAGACGCCCCAGGCGATCGACGCCGACCGCGCGCTCTCGGCGCGCCTCGAGTCGATCCGCGTCGAGGCGGCCCGGCGGATGGGGATCCCGGGCAGCGCCGCGGTGCCGAAGATCGCGATGGCCGCGCCGGCCACCGCGTTCACCGCGCTCGACGGCGTCCGATACGGCGCCGACAGCGTGGATCTGGTGACGCGCGTGATCTCGATGGGCAACTGCCACCGCGCGGTCGCGCTCACCGTCGCGATGTGCCTCGCGGTGGCGGCGCGCGTCGACGGAACGATCGTGCGCGAGTGCGCCGGCGCGGGCGCGCGCGATCTTCGCCTCGGTCATCCCTCCGGCGTACTGCCGATCGACGCCGCCGTGGGCCGGCGCGGCGGCGCCGCGTGGGCCGAGCGCGTCACCGTGTACCGGACGGCCCGGCGGCTCATGGAAGGCTTCGCGCGCATTCCGTGACCGCGACCCTCGACACCGGCGCGCGACGCGACACGATGGACGGCTTCTATCGCGCCGTGCGCGCCGTCGGGCGCTTCTGGCTCTGGTTCTTCTTCCGATCGGTCGACGTCCGGCACCCGGAGCGCGTGCCGGCCGAGGGGCCGGTGCTCCTCTGCATCAACCACCCCAACAACTTCATCGACTCGCTGCTGGTCGGCGGCGCCGTCCCGCGCAAGGTCCACTATCTGGCGACCGCCGCCCTGTTCAGGAACCGCCTCGTCGCGCGCTTTCTGCTCGCGTGCGGCGCGATCCCGGTCTACCGCAAGCAGGACGATCCCGACAAGATGGAGCGGAACGCGTCCACCTTCGAGGCGTGCTTCCAGGCCTTCGGCGAAGGCCGCCTCGTGGCGATCTATCCCGAGGGCACCACGCACGCCGAGGTGCGCGTGCAGCGGATCAAGACCGGCGCCGCGCGGCTGGCGCTCGGCTGCGAGGCCGAGCGTCCGGGCGCCCTGCGTGTGATCCCGGTCGGGCTCAACTTCGACGCGCGCAAGTCGTTCCGCGGCCGCGTCCTGGTCTCGTTCGGCCCGGTCATCCCGGTTTCGCCCTATCTCGAGGCGTACCGGCGAGATCCGGTGAAGGCCGTCGAGGCGCTCACCGATGCGATCCAGTGGGGCATCGAGGCCGAGGTGGTACACGTCGAGCGCATCGACGAGACCCGTCTGGTGAACGCGGTCCAGGAGCTCTATCGCGACGAGCTGGTGCGCGAGCTGCGCGAGGCGCGCGGGCTCGCCGAGCGGCAGATCGACCTGGTCCGCCTGTCGCGGGCCATCGTCGACTCGACGAACTACTTCAAGCAGCACGACCCCGAGCGGGTCGAGCGCATCTGGCAGAGCATCCAGAGCTACCGCGCGCTCCTGGCCGAGTACCGCGTGAAGGACGAGGCGGTACGGGCGCGGCTCGAGCGGCGGCGGCCGCGCCAGCGGATCCGCCGCGGCTGGGAGGCGATCGCGGGCTTTCCGTTCTTCGTGTACGGCGCGACCGTGAACTTCCTCCCGTACTGGGTCCCGCGCTGGGTGGCGCGCCACATGTCGCGCAAGGAGACCGACTACGCGACCTGGCGGTTCCTCACCGCGATGGTCGCGACCCCGCTCTTCTGGGCGCTCGAGACCTGGCTCGTCGCCCGGCTCGCCGGCACCGCCGTCGCCGTGGTGTTCGTCCTGACCCTGCCGCTCTCCGGCGTGATCGCGTATCGCTACTGGGTCGGCGCCGGGCGGCTCCGGAGCCGGCTGCGCTTCGGCGCCCTGGCCCTGACCCGCGAGCACGCGGCGCGGCGGCTGACGACCGACCGCCAGGCGCTGATCGACGAGCTCGAGCGCGCCAAGAACGACTACCTGACCGCGACGAAAGGGAGCTCCTTTTGAGCGTCCGCCTGCTTGAGGAGATGTCGACCCCCGCGCTCGACGCCCTCGACCGCGCGCGTACCGTCGTCGTCCTGACCGTGAGCCCGCTCGAGGAGCACGGGCCGCACCTGCCCGTCGGCGTCGACGCGATCGCCGCGCGCCACTTCGCTGAGGCGCTCGCCGCGCGCTTCACCACCGCGCGCCCGGGCTGGACCGCGCTGCTGGCGCCGACGCTGCCGCTCGGCTCGTTCACGTTCGACGCCGTCGGCACCGTGAGCGTGCGCCAGCGAGTGGTACGTGACGCGGTCGTCGACTACGGCCGCTCGCTGGCGCGCGCCGGCTTCCGCTACATCCTCGTCGCCAACGGCCACGGCGGGCCCGGACACCTCACGGCGCTCGAGGAAGCCTCGGCGATCGTCTCGCGTCGACATCGCGTGACGATGGCCTCGGTCTCGGGCCACCTGGCCTGGCAGTTCCTGCGCGGCCGGTACACGGAGAAGATCGCCGCCGCGCTCGGCCGCCCGCTGTCCGACGACGAGCGCCGCGCCTTCGCCGACGATGCCCATGGCGGCTGGTGGGAGACCTCGCTGATGCTGCTGATCCGCCCCGACCTGGTCGACCCGTCGTATCGCTCGCTGCCGCCGGCGCGCTACTCGCTCCCCGAGCGCGCCGTGCCGAACTTCCCGCTTCGCAACGGCGGCCAGGGCTACGTCGGCCACCCGGCGCTGGGCGATCCCGCGTTCGCGCGGGCGGCCTCCGAGGTGCTGATGGCGGAGACGATGGAGCTGGTGGACGGACTCGTCGACGGGCGCATCGCGCCGAGCGCCGGCCGCTCGCCCTTCTTCGTGCTCCCGTTCTTCAGGACGGATTTCTGGCCCGTCGCGCTCACCGCCGCGGGCCTGGCACTCGGCGTCGCGGCGGGCCTGGCCCTGGGCGCGCTGGGCCGCGCACGCACGGATGACGGACTCCCCGATCGTCGAGCTTGACGCGCTAGACGGCGTCGCCTGGCTGCGCCTGAATCGGCCGAACGCACTCAACGCGCTCGATCGCCGGCTGACGGCCGCGCTCGAGGACGCGCTCGAGCGCGTGGCCGCGCTCGACGACGTGCGCGTGCTCGTGGTCGCCGGGCGCGGCCGCGCCTTCTGCGCCGGCAACGACATCAAGGAGATGGAAGCGGTCACGCCCGAGGACGCCGAGGCCCTGGCCCGGCGCCACGCTGCGATCCTGGCCCGCTTCGCGGCCCTGCCCCAGGTGACGATCGCGGCCGTCGACGGCTTCGCGCTGGGCGGCGGCTTGATGCTCGCGATCGCCCAGGATCTTCGCGTCGCGTCCGACCGGGCGCGCTTCGGCCTGCCCGAGGTCACGCTCGGCTTTCCCCCGGCGTACGGCATCGCGCGCCTGCTGGACGTCGTCGCCGGCGGCCACGCGCGCGATCTGCTCCTCACCGGCCGGACCATTCATGCGACCGAGGCGCTGCGCATCGGCCTCGTGAACCGCGTGGTCGCCCCGCCGACCCTCGACGCGAGCGTCGCGACGCTCGCCGCGGAGATCGCCCGCTCGCCCCGCGGCGGGCTCGAAGCCACGAAGCAGATCGTCGCGGCGATCCGCGCCGGCGGTGCGGGACGGGAGGCCGAGGGCTACGCCGCGGCGCTCCGGACGAGCCCGGCGGTGAGAGAGCGGATCCGGGAGTTCGCAAGCCGGAAGAAGAAGTAGCCGTTATCGCTTGCGGCGCAGCATGTCCTGGTCGGCCTCGCGCAGGAAGTCTTCCGGACTCTCGGGAGGCGCCTGCGAGTAGGCGACGCCGAAGCTACAGGCGACCGTGACCGGAATGCCGCGCTTGCCCGAGAGCGCCTTGATCTTTTCGGTGACCCTGGCGATGACGGTATCGATGTCGCCGACACCCGCGTCCGGGAAGAACACCACGAACTCGTCGCCGCCGTGGCGAACGATGAGATCCGTCGTGCGCGTGGCCTCGACCAGCGCGTCGGCCACGGTCCGCAGCACGTCGTCGCCCACGCCGTAGCCGAAGCGGTCGTTGATCGACCGGAGCTGCAGAACGTCAACGACGAGCAGGAGCGCGCCCGCCTTGCGCCGGCGCGCGACGGCGGCCAGTCGGCGGTACTGGTCGTAGAAGGCGCGGCGGCCGGCGAGACCCGTGACCGGGTCGGGCGCGAAGCGCGACAGACGCCGGTCGGTCTCGTAGAGGCGGCCGGCGAGCATCCGCAGCAGGGAGACCGCGAGCTCGGCGGAGTTCTGCAGCACCTTGAGGAACTCGGACTGCGGGATGACCAGGCAGTGCGTGCGCTCCACCGCGACCACCGTGGCCGAACGCGGCTGGTTGCGCAGCACGCTCAGCTCGCCGAGGATCTCGCCCACGCCGAGCTCGCCCACGATGAGCTCCACCGGAGAGTCGGCCGCGACCTCCAGGACCCGCACCCGGCCCGACAGGATCACGAAGAGCCGGTCGGGCGGATCGCTCTCGCGGATCAGGACGTGGCCGGCCGTGAAGGTCTGCTCGGTCGCGCTGTCGAGGAGGAGATCGCGCTGCTCGGCGGTCAGCGGGCGGAAGAGCGGCACGGAGGCCAAGAGGCTCGCGCGGCGGGCCCGGCCGTCGCCCGAGACCGTGGCGCGCTCGCCGCGCAGCGCCGTCCGCTCGACCGGATCGAAGACGAGCAAGGTTCGCGCGAGCCACGCCCGCACGCGGGTGCGGAGCATCGGCGGGCTGAAGGGCTTGGACAGGTAGTCGGTCCACGACGCCTCGCCGCGGTACACCGCATCGGACGGGATCGAGCTATCGGCGAGGACGACGATCGGGAAGTTGCGCCGGCCGAGGCGGTCGCGCAGCACGTCGAGGATCGAGTCGTCGTCGCCGTCCAGCAGCTCGCGATCGATGATCGCGATGTCGGGCAGGAGCTCGGGGCCCCGCGAAAGCGCCGCTCGAATCTCCGTCTCGCGCAGAAAGACGAGGCCGTCGTCGCCGAGGACTTCCTCGATCTCGGCCACCTCCGGCTCGTTGGCGCTCACCAGGAGCACGCGGCCGCCGACGATCTGCCGGTGCTGGAGGGCCGAGGCCTCGGCCATGTCCGGCGCGGCGCTGCTGCCCCGCACCTCCAGCTCGAGGCCCTCCCGCGCCGCCAGCACGTCCAGCGCTTGGCCACGCCGGCCGACGTGGGCTCGGGCCATCGTCTCCATCTGGTCCATCGTCGCGTCGTCGTGCGCGGGATCGTGATGGAAGAGCACGAGGCGCTCGACCCCGGCGGCCAGGGCGACGTCGACCGCGTACTCGATGCTGCTGTGGCCCCAGCCGACCTTGTCGCGGTACTCCGCGTCGGTGTACTGGGCGTCGTGGATCACGAGGTTGGCGCCCTTGAGGAAGGCGATGTGGCGCTCGTCGCCCGGGTGCTGGGAGACGCGGCCCGAGGCGTTCCAGAAGGGCTCGTGGTCGGTCGCGTAGGCGATCGTCGCGCCGTCGCTGGTCATGCGGTAGGCGATCGTCGGCGCCGTGTGATTCAAGAACTGCGTCTCGACGAGCACGCCGCCGACGCGGAAGAACCCCTCGTCGAGCTCGGTGAAGTGGATGCGCGAGCGCAGGTCGCGCATCTTGACCGGGAAGTACGAGTACTCCATCTGGCCGGCCATCGCCTCTTCGAGGCCCCGCTGGAAGCCGAGCGGCGCGTAGATGTTGAGCTCGGAGCCCGGTAGAAACGCCGGCACGAAGAACGGGAAGCCCTGGATGTGATCCCAGTGGGTGTGGCCGATGAAGAGATGCAGGCGAATCGGGTGGGGTATCGTCTGCGCCAGGTGCAGCCCGAGCTCGCGGGCGCCGGTGCCGCAGTCGAGGATGATCACGGTGCCGTCGGAGGCCCGGACCTCCACGCAGGAGGTGTTGCCGCCGAAGCGGGCGGTATTCGCTCCGGGTGCCGCGATCGACCCTCGGGTCCCCCAAAAACGAACCTGCATGGCGGTTAGTCTTATCATACCGTGCGGGCCGTGCCGCATTTGTCCAACAGATTCTGGAACTCGCGGCGCATCGAGCCCGTCGGAAGGTCGGACCGGGCCCGGACTTGCGTCCAGGCTTCCCCGTCTGATACACAACAGCCCGTGGCCACACCCCTGCCTTCGATTCCGACGCACGTGATGGGCAGCCACGGCTTCCCCGGCTGGTTCTGGACCGCGCTCGACAAGATGAAGGCCGGCGACTACGGCCAGACCGACGAGAAAGAGGCGTTCGACGACGCCACCCAGCTCGCGATCCGCGACCAGGAGCGCGCCGGCATCGACATCGTCTGCGACGGCGAGATGCGGCGCTTCTTCTTCGTGCAGACGTTCTACGCGAAGATGGACGGCCTCGATCTGGTCGAGCCGCTGCGCAAGACCGGGCTCTACGCGTACGACTCGACGCCGCGCTACCGGCCGCGGCAGCGCGTCACGGTGCCGCGCGGGCTCGGCGTGGTCGAGGAGTTCCGGTACCTGAAAACGCAGACCGACAAGCCCGTGAAGGCCACCTGCCCCGGGCCCGTCACGCTCTCGATCCACGTCCAGCTCCGGCCCGGCGACGCGTACCACAACGACCGTCTCGCCCTGTGCTGGGACTTCGTCCCGGCCATCAACGCCGAGCTGCGCGCGCTCGTCGACGCCGGCGCGGACTACATCCAGATCGACGAGCCGTCGGCGGCGATCGTGCCGGGACAGATCGGCGAGTACGTGAAGATGTTCAACGCCTGCGTGGAGGGCGTGCGCGCGCGAATCGCCTACCACGTCTGCTTCGGCAACCTCCTGTCGCGCCCGCGCGGCAAGCGGTCGTACCGCTGGATGTTCCCGGCGCTGCTCGAGACCCGGTGCCAGCAGTTCGTCTTCGAGTACGCGAACCGCGAGATGGCCGAGATCGAGCACTGGAAGGAGATCGGCGTCGACCGCGACGTGGCGTGCGGCGTCGTCGACGTGAAGTCGTTCTATATGGAGAGCCCCGAAGACGTCGCCGAGCGGCTCGAGCTCTGCGCGAAGTTTGTCCCGGTCGAGCGGCTGTCGGCCGTGCCCGACTGCGGCTTCTTCGCGGTGCCGCGCTGGGTCGCCTTCGAGAAGCTCAAGCGCCTCGTCGCCGGCACGCGGCTCGCGCGCCAGCGGCTGGGGCTCACCTCGCCGCGGTCATGACATCCGCGGTCATGACACCAGGAGCCTCACGATGACGCACCCGTCTCCCCGCTACAACAATACGCGGCGGCAGTTCCTCGAGCTCCTCG
>JACXTT010005600.1_pt1 | contig 18209 bp, 19 predicted proteins | sample 9270951 | NCBI WGS metagenome assembly JACXTT01 (sample SAMN15532306, study PRJNA645909) | rock metagenome | isolation source: weathered quartz diorite | place: Puerto Rico | collected 2017-06-21 | reverse complement strand
CAATGAGAACCATCCTCACCGAGCTCTCAAGGGCCTCAGCCCTCGGGAATACGCTCAGGAGGCGATGGCAACCGCCGCGGACTCACCCTCGTAGTGGACCAAGAAACCAGGACCTCTCAGTGTCATTCACTAATCTTGCAACGGGACAGTCATACGACGCAGCGTTCGTAGACTCGAGCTCAACGTTTCCTATCCAACTCGGTGGCGGTGATCCGGTTAGGGCGTTCACCATTCAGACGCCCCATAGCGGGTCAAGCAACAACGCGTTCACAGACGTAGTAAAGTCCTTTGACTATGTGAATTGAAGCAGGGGCGCCTGTCACGATTTGCGCTTGACATATTATGGTTCGTTAAGCTGGGCAGGAGTTAAGCGTATTCCTTGCTTCCGTGCCTCATCTATAAAAAGAACTTTGAGTTGGCTTCTGGTGAAACCTTGCAGATAATTCTCACTCATTAATTCATCGATCACGTCCTTCAGAGTCGACGTTCTGAGCTCTTCGACATAGAGTTGGATAAACTGCGTCTTCTGTTGCCGGGCAATTTGCAGTCTGATCTGGAGGACGTCGACTGCGCCGTTTGTTAGGTCTAATGCATCTTTACCAGGTATAGCAGCATATATCGATTCCCGTAACCAACATAGAAACCAGGAGAAACCGGTGCAGGAGAGACCGGTGGATACGGACGCTAATTGTGCATTAGACCCAGACCCTACGGCCGTCGGTCCGGCAGGTATTATTGGGCGGACGTAACCACCATCTCGCGAAGCTAGTCGTGCGTTCGACCCACCAGCGTCAAGCTTCGATAGACCCAGTGGATCAACGCTTACTATTGGATTGTTGAGAACATATACGAAGCTATTGAGCGTTTGCGGATTCCATGTAGATCCAGCAGCAGGGTCCTTGCTCACAAATCTTCCGACTGTCGGGTCATACCACCGCGCCCGCAAGTAGTAGAGCCCAGTCAGATCGTCAGCTTCCTCGCCGGTGAACCGGAACCGATTCGGAATCGTCGCCGCATTGCCAGATCCCTCGGGCGCGCCCCACGCATCATATGCGTAAACCGCATTCTGATTACCCAACGAATCGGTCATGAGCACTACGCTGCCGAAGCCGTCATAGTGGTAGAAGCTCTTCGCGCCCAGCGCGCTCTGCGAGACAAGTGCTGCTCCCCAGACATACGTCACGTCTTGTGTCGGGCCGTGTTCGGTTAGGACCACTGGCAACGGCGTGGCGACGTCGATGAGGAAGCGATACGTGTCGCTTCCTAGGATCTCAGTCACTTTGTTGCCGTCGCCGTCGTACTCGTAGGCGGCCGTATCCGTTCCGCGAACGACCCGTTTGAGCCGGTTGGCCGCGTCGTAGCTGTACGTCGTCACCACGCCAGCGCTCAGGCTGGTCCGGTTCCCGTTGGCGTCGTACGTAAATGTCTGCTTCCCCGCCTGGAGCAGCCGGTCGGCCGCATCGTAGCTGTACGTGACCGGCTGGCCCGAGCTCGCGGCGGTCAACCGATTACCGACCGCGTCGTAGGTGTAATTGGTTTGGGGCTGGTTCTTGACGGCGACGGAGAGCAACTGCGAGAGAGCATCGTAGTTGTAGGAGGTGACGAACTTTCCGTCCTTCGTCTTGGTAAGCCGGTTGCCCAACTGGTCGAGCGTGTACCCAAAGGTCGTCAGTGTCTGCTCGCCTCGGGTGTTGGCGACCTGCAGGAGCCGGTTGGCGGCATCGTATTGATAGGCCAGTGCCGTGCCGTTTGGGTACGTGACTTTGAGAAGATTGCTCGCGGTGTCGTAGCTATACGATGTGATCTGACTCTCGCGGTCGGTGACTCGCGCGAGCCGGTTCAGCGCATCGTAGCCGTAGGTGACCGTTCCGGTGTCAGGATAGAGGAGGCTCGCCCGGTTCCCGACGGCGTCGTAGCCGTAACTCACTGCCGCGCCGTCCGCGTTCATGACTTGCACTGGCCGATCCAGCGAGTCGTAGGTATAGGCTGTCGTCCCCCGGTGGTCCAGCATAGTGAGCCGGTTGCCGTCCGCGTCGTAAGTGTAGCCGACCGAGCTCCTATCTCCGTAGGCGATCCCGGCCAGACGGTTGGTGGCATCGTAGCTGAAGGTGTTCATCGTCCCGTTGGCGTCGGTGACGGTCTTGACGTTCCCGACGGCGTCGTGCGTGTAGGTCGTCGTGTTGCGCAGCGGATCCGTGATCCGGGTCAAGCGGTTCAGCGCATCGAACACATAGCTCGTCGTCCGACCGTTGGCATTGGTCAAGCCCGTACGATTGTTGTTGGTGTCGTAGGTGTACCGGGTGATGTTGCCGAGCGCATCCGTCACGGCCGTGAGGTTGTTCACCTCGTCATAGCCATATCGGGTGGGTTTGCCCTTGGCATCGAGGATCGTGGTCAGGTTACTGACGGGATCGAACGTGAAGCGCGTGGTGTTTCCTAGAGGATCGACAATCTGGGTCAAGCGGCTGTTCAAGTCGTAGCTGGCACTGGTGGTGTGCCCGTTCGGGTCGGTGACGCTCAGAAGCCGACCAATCCCGTCGTAGCTGAGATTGGTGAGGCCGCCCAAGGCGTCTGTGATCTGCACCAAATTCCCCCGGGCGTCGTAGGCATAGCGCGTCGCATTCCCCCGCGCGTCGGTCTTGCGAATCAGCTCGCCGAAGCCGCCGTAGGCGAAGCTCGTTGTCTGGTCGAGAGCATCCTTGATACTCGTCAGATTCCCCGCTGCGTCGTAGCTGAAGACTGTCGCGAATCCACGAGCGTTTGTCGCGCCCGTGAGATTATTTCGGCTGTCATAAGTAAACGCGGTTGTGTTACCCACTGGGTCCGTAATGCGTATAGCATTGCCGACTGAGTCGTAATTGAACAGGGTGATGCGGCCATTTTGGTCCATGATCGCTGTGCGATTGTTTGAGGCGTCGTAAGCAAAATCGATCGCCTCACCGACTGCATCGAATATCTGTACGAGCCGCTGCTGCTCGTCATAGACGTGGATGGTCGTCGCACCACGGGGATCGCTTATTGACGTGTCAGTGGGTCGCGGCACGCCGTAGGCGAAGCTCGTCGTGAACCCGCGGCCATTCCGTTGGGTTCCCACCCGTCCAGCGGAGTCGTACGTATTAGCGACGAGCACGTTGCCACGTTGATCGCGTATCTCGGCGAGTTTGTCGCCGCTGTAGCTGAAGGTCATGACGCCGCCGGCCGCGTCAGTGACCGAGGTCAGGGTCCCCGCGGTATCGTAGCCATAACGCCACCGGCGGCCCGTTGGATCATCCAGTTCGAGGAGGTGGTTACCCGCGTCATATGTCAGACTGACGGCTCGGCCGACGGTATCACTGATGCCCACTAGATTCCCTGAGCCATCATATGCAAACGTCAAGGCATTGCCGTTTCGTTCGGATACGCGTTGAAGCCGCCCGGTGGTCGCAAAGGTGTATCGGGTCTGGTTCTTGAGTGTGAGCGTGAAGCCACCGTCCTCATTCTTTGCCAACGTGCTGAAGACACCAGGGAGTCGAGAGCGGTAGGTACCTGGGCCCGCGGGATCATAGAACTCTTCACGACCGTCGCCGAGCTTGACGCGGACCGAACCGTCGCTATTTTGGGTCAGGATCAAATTGTATGAGTGTGTCCAGCCAAGGCCAAGGGTTCCAGCATAGGAATCGAGCGAGTTGTACGTGCGAGTAAAAACCAAGGGAAGGCCACGGCTAGGAATCGCGAGGTCTGTCCGCTGAAAAATGTAGTTGCCTGTGGCCGTGTTGACGGGCTCCGCGCTTATGCCCTGGGGATTCGGAGAGCCGCCGGGTGAACCGAGCATAGCAGTTACAGGAGGTACTGCGGATTTGCTTGCCGCTACACGCACGTTATCAATGTAGGTGCCGAGAGAGTCGGACACGCTCGCGTCCCCGAACTCCAGACGCGTGACGGTCGAGGTCGCCGTCACCTGGTACACGTACTCCGTCCACACTGTATCCAGGAGTCCCACGCCACTGGCGATCAGATCCGCGATAGTTGCTCCATCCCACTTCACGATCACGTGATTGTCCGCAACCCCTGGACGGGGGGAGAAAAGGAACCGTAGTTCGTACAATCGACCCGCCTCGGTCGGCAGGTCCTGAAAGATCCCGGTTGAGCAGAAGGAGTCGAGTTCGACAAACTGCGAGCCGTCCTGGGCGGTTCCCGCGACCCCCGACTGGATTTCAATGCCGCAACTTGCACCAAAGGACAGTCCCCAGCCAGGTACGGGCCCAGGCTGACATTCGTTGCAACCAATGTTGGACCCAAAGACCACAAAGGTATTCGGTGCGATCCGGGGTTCCTCGAAGCTGCCGTTCACGACAATGTTTCGCGCGCCAGACGACCAGGTATCGGTAGCCGGATCGTAGACCTCAAGAATGTTCGTCGGGCGTGCTCCATCGAAACCGCCGAACGCGTAGATGTGGCCGTTCAGCGCCACGGTAGCCACGCCGGTCCTCGGCGTTGGCATCGGTTTTTTCGTCGTCCAGCTATTCGTGGCCGGGTTGTAGGCTTCGACCGTATTGACTACGGTTCCGGTCACCGGATTCCAACCGCCGATTGCGTAGAGGTTGTTACCGACCGCAGCGGCGCCGAGGTCCCAGCGCGCCGTCGGCATCGGCGTTCCTACGGCCCAGCTATTAATAGACGGATCGTAGACTTCCAGGGTCGCAGAGGGATTTATGAGAACACTAGGGCACTGGCGCGAGCCGCCAACCACGTAAATCTTGTTGCTGATCACGGCCGCCGCCGCGCCCCACCGCGGCGTCGGAATTGGCGCGAGAGCCGTGCTCCATACATTATTGACAGGGTCGAACGCCTCTGTGACCCCGGTCGGGACACATTGGTTCGCTAAGGGGCCACCGCCGATAGCGTAGAGAATCCCGTTGATAGCGGCGGAAGCCGGCTTCCAGCGGGCGGTTGGCATATTCGCCTTCGATAGCCAAGTGTTGGTGGCAGGATCGTATTCGTCGACATTTCCCGCCGGTTCTGCGTTTGAAGTGGACGCCCCGCCGATAGCGTAGACCTTTGCATTGACCTGGACTGCCGTCAGACCGAAGCGCGCTGTCCCGAGCCCGTTCTTGGCGGTCCATGTGTTCCCCAGTGAGTCGTACGCTTGGACACTGGCTACCGGATTCTGCCCGAAGCTACCGCACGTTGGGTCTTCGCATATCCCACCGCCGGCGGTGTATATGACATTGCCTACCGCAGCTGCTCCGAGCCACGCGCGTGCAGTCGGAGGTGTTTGACCTGAGGCCAAAGACGTCGTTGTCAAAAAGGCGCACGCAGTGAGGAGCGCGCTCACGACGAAAAACCGCCAGTATACGGAGGAGTGGCTACGCAAGACTGGACCACTCAGTGTGTGACTCATGGGCGCCTCCGTCGAGAAAAAGCGGTTCCCATTTGAGGCCTGTATGGCCCTTGGGTATGGTCGGCTTGTGATCGGTGCCGCAGTAGACGGCAGCGGCCGAAGCTCGAGCCGGGGAGAAGGAGTAGAAAAGATGAAGAAGACAGCCCGACGCGTCACCATGGTCTAACTCCTGAGGCCGATCTTCACTGTTGTCGCCGGAGGTGAACGCAGAAGGCGAAATGCGAACAGGCCCGTAGGATTGGACGGTGCCGCCCGCCACGGTTCTACGACTCCAGCTATGACAATCGCACACAGTCGAACAGCCAACGGAGGGCCAAGGTGCCCAGCAGAGTCCGTATTCGTAAGCAATTCGATCACGTCGTCGTAGTCCCCCGCATCGTAAATGCCGGCGATCCGGGTCGGATCGACGGGGCTCGCGTAGGCCAAAGAAACGATCGTGGCGATGAGAGCGATCAATAGGACAAGAAGTCCGGAAGGAACAAACGCCCCGTTAGGGTGTTCCTGATCAGGGCGTCTTGTCATGTGCCGCTCCCTCCCCTCGTTGGGCGGGACCGAGCGTGCACCGCGCGATAGGTTCGAGCAGCGAAACTTTAGGGCTCCGTCCAACAGCTTGTCAATCCACCCCGAAGTCGAAGAGCTGGCCCGAGGTCGCGCCCGCGGCAAAGCCGTGCGTGACGACGAAGCCATACTCGCCAGGGGCGAGCGGCGTTCGCGGCTTCAGGCGATACCATCCCTGCGCGTCCCGCTCCGCTACGACATCGATGCGGTCCTCGGATCGAATCCCGCGCCGGTTGCTCCCGCCACCCCACCAGATGTTCGCCTCACCACTCGAGATTTGGAGGTTGCGGTCGTCCTTGCTGTCGCCGGGCTTGAGGCGGGCGAGCTGAAGCTCGCTCGCTGAGTACGACGAATAGAACACGGGCTGCCGCTCTGTGGTGCGGTACTGCGCCTGGCGGCCATGGAGCACGAGCTCGCTCTTTCGACCGAATGGAGAGTTGGTGCTCTGGACCTCGCCGGCGTTCGGCGTAAGCTCGATGTATTTTCCGTCGCCGAGGTGATAAACCGTTCCCCGGGTTCGGAAGGCTCCAGCCGTGGCAGGAAGTGCCGCGAGCACTTCCGGCGGTGCGGCCATTGCTCCTGCGGGGAGTGACGACGGTGGTGGAGGCGCTTGAGAGGGCGCCGATTGGGCCGCGACTGGCGCTGGGAGTTGAGGTGCCGTCGCCATCGCCTCAAGCACTTTGTCCGACACGCCGGCCTGTTTGAGCGCGATCAGGCCTTGGGTGCTCGTGTCAAATTTGGTCTGGCTCGAGCGGATCTTGGCGAGGATCACGTTTTCCGGAATTCCCGCCTTCACGAGGCTGATCACGGAGTCGTTGGTCAGGACTTCCTGGCCAGCGGTGGCCCGTGCGTCTATCCCGCCAAGGAAGAGCGCAGCAATAAGCGGCAACGTGACGCGGAGCAAGGAACTGGTCAATTGAGATCCTTTCGGACATATCCCATTAGTGTTCCCTCGCGTTTTCCCGGCGTTTCTCCGGCCTTGACTTCGCAGGAATGGCCACCTAAAGTCCATACGCATTTTTGCGTAGTCGTTTCCCTGCGGAGAGTGCGATGCAGCGGCTGCGATTATCAGACGTCCGCCAGCTCCTCGAGTTCGTGCGCGGCTGTTATGCTGCCCGGGATTTTGACGGCTACGTCGACCATCTGATCACGGCGCTTCCGTCAGTAGTCCCTTCGGAATTGACTGTCTATGGCGAGATTCGCCCGCACGAGCGGCGGTTTACCATGATCGAGAATCCGAAGGGCCTCTGGACTTCTGCGATCCTGGAGGCCTTCCGCCACTATTTGCATGAGCATCCCTTCTCCCAGTCATATCGGGGCGGCGGCGACGGAAGCGCACGACGGATCACCGACGTGGTGTCGTCCACCGAGTGGCGGCGTCGGGCGCTCTACAACGAGAGCTTCCGTCCGACCGGCGTCGAGAGTGAGATGGTCGTCTGGCTCCCCGCGAAGAAGCCTCAGGAGATCACGGTTGCCGTGCATCAGCAGGGGCGGGACTTCACGGACAGGGATAGGCTCGTTCTCGACCTGCTCCGGCCCCATCTTGCTCAGGCGCGACGGAACGCGCTTCTACTGACTCAGATAGGGGCTGCCATCGACGCCGCTCCGCATGGCTTCGTCGTAGTAGATCCTCAAGACCGCCCCATTCTCGTGAGCCAACCAGCGCGCGTGTACCTCGATCGGTATTTTGGCCCGCGCACGTGGAGCGGCCGCCGGCTACCCGAGCCCGTGCGACGATGGCTGCAGCATCAGCGGACCGCCCTGGATACGAACGGTGCGGTGCCGGCTCCGGTGGATCCCCTCATCGTCGAGTGTGACAGCCGGCGCTTGATCATGAGTTTCTGTCGCGATGATGTGTGCGTCCTGCTCCTCAAGGAGCAGCGGACCATGAGCTTCGACGGCCACGGCCTCGAGGCGCTCGGGCTGACCCGGCGTGAAGCCCAGGTGCTTGCCTGGGTCGCGCATGGAAAGACGAACGAGGAAATCGGGACCATCCTCGGCATCAGCGTTCGCACGGTGGCGAAGCATCTCGAGCGGATCTATCCGCGGCTCGGCGTCGAGAATCGGACGGCCGCGGCCGCTCGGGCGCTCGAGGTGCTCAGAGTTCAACCTGATCCATAGAGCGGCGTGATCTCAGAATCAGAGTAGCGACCTATGCGGTGCGGACCTCAGATCAGGGAGAGGTCCGCACCGTCGCAGCGTCCTATCCGAAGAACACTTTGGCTGCCCCGGCGTCATCAAGTACGGGCTTAGTCTCGAGCGTGAGCAAATCCGACCACTGCAAGGACCACGCGGCCATGGCAGACGCGTCGCTAGCCTCAGAAACGGTGATGCCCCACGTTTGATCGGTGCTATGCCAGCGTCCAATCATTTTGACCCCGACCGGAGGTGGCGCTCCGCCACTATCTTTGAATCTGGCGATGGCGGCCTTGAGGTTCTGTTGTGGAACAGTCCAGTGCGTTACGAAGAGCATGATGAGATCCTCCATTCATTCGGAAATTCCCAGCTTGCCCCTCTAGGCTAGGCGTAAGCGCGGAAGCGGCGCCGCCTCATCACCTGAATCAATTGGCGGTCCGCGAAGGAGAGGCGCGAGGGCGCGGCGAACCAGTGAAATAACCAATCCCTGCCTCCCAAGCTGGGGGCTGGGCCGGAACTGCGCGCGATTTGTCAGTGCGGCGGAACTATATGACTCGCTCCAAAATGAGTCAACCGCGAAATCTTCGACCGGCTTCTTATAACGGAGTGATCTCGAGTACGTCCTGAACGGTTGGCGCGGCCTTCAACCCTCCGAAGGACGTTGGCCGTTGTGCAGCTCCGCGACCGTGACGGTCTCGGCGCTGAAGGGCGGCGAGACCGCCCCATCGATCATGAGACGCAAATAGATCGCGTGATTCGGCAGGTTGGCGAGATCGCCGACCGAGAACATCGGGTGGAACTCCCGGCCGAGGATTTCGGCATCGCTGGGACCCAGTCGAAACGAGATTACTGTTCCGACATTGCCGAGAATCGCCTCTAGCACAACCGGATCGATCTGCGCCAGATACTGATGCGCAAGCACCAGTCCCACGCGGTACTTCCGTAGCTCCGACAGCATGCCGGCCAAGCTCTGCGTCGTGAAGGCGTGGAACTCGTCGAGGTAGAGAAAGAAGTCTCGCCGCATTGCTTCCGGTCGATTCGCGCGACTGAGCCCAGCCGACCCGATATGCGAGACGAGGAGCGCGCCTAAGAGCGCGGCGACATCTTCCCCGAGCTGCCCCTTGGCGAGGTTGACGATCAGGATCCGACTCGGCGGGCGCGAGTGGGTTGAACCCCAGCACCCGTGAGATATCCGGCACGTTGAAGTAAACGAGATCATTCTTTCGCTCGGGCGGAACGGGGCCGACCGGGGCGCGAATGGCCGTGGACTGGCCGCGGCTGAGCACGTGCCGGGGGCGAACGGCGGGACGCTCGTCCAGTACCCCAAGGGCTCCAACGGCGATGTCCACCGGGGCCCGGACAAGGTGTTCCCGCGCGCGAACGTGGTGCGGGCACTCGTGCTGCGCGCACTCACCGATCCCGGCTTTCGCGTGGAGGATCTCCCCAGGACCGTGAAGGAGCTGCAGAAGATGCGCCGGCACCGGAAGGGGCAGACGCTCGTCCCGATGGCGACCTCGGAGCACGCGATCCGGTTCATCCGGAATTTCTTCGAGGAGGCCGCGATGGGCGACCGGGAGGTCTACGGGCGCGCCGCCGGGCTGCTGCGCGACATGCACCAGATCATGGCGTTGCCGACCAATGGCAACGGCAAGAACGGCAACGGCCACGGGGCGCCGTTCCCGTCGTGGTTCGTGCCCCAGGATCCCGGGCCCGAGGCGAAGGAGCCCGAGCCCCAAGCTGACGCGCCCCTGGTCATCGACGGCAAGGAATACGTGGCCGGAGGAGAGACATGATGGCGACGATGATGAGCCTGGAGGACCCCGAAGTGCGCGCCCAAGTGGAGGCGGCCCTGGCGAAGGCTTTTACGGCCGAACCGAAGCAGGATTGTGACGACTGGAGCGCCGAGGAGATGGAGCAGTTACGCCGGTTCCTCGCGCAGCTGCGCATCCAGGGCGGCGCGTGGTACGTCACCAAGCGCGGGCGTCTCCGGCGCCGGACTCTCGGGGGCCGGGTAGTCTGCCCGCTGACCTCGGTCCACTACGAGGCGCTGATGTCGTGCCGCCCTCATGTGTCCGCGCGGCCTTTCGCCCTCGGCCTCTACAAGGGTGCCGCACGGTGCCAGGGCATGTCGAGCATGGACCTAGCGACCGCGATCGCCACGGCGGCTGACAAGCCGTCCGAGGCGCCGTGGGTGCCTGACCCTGACGGCGGGCCGGCGGTGCTGGTGAGCCTGCGCGCGCTTCTCGAAGCCGCCACGAAGGTGGCGCGCTGATGGACCTGGAGGAGTTCCTGACTGAGCTACGGCTACACGGCGGGCAGTGGAAGTTCTTCCGCTCTTCTGGGGGGATGACCGTGATTCGGCGGGTGTCCAGTCGGGTGACCAAGGTCTTCGCTATGGAGTGCCCGATCACGGCGGTCTGCAACGATCTCATGGGAACGGACCACCGCACCTGGACGTGGGAACAGGCGGCGCAGCGCCTTGGCCTCGACCACGAACTCGCCCGACAGATCGTGAGCGCGGCCGACGACTCGCCCCTGTTGGTAGGCGAGACGGTCGACCACCGCGAGGAGCTTCGCCGTCGCCTGCTCGAAGCCACCAAGGTCGAGACGTGAGCACCCTAGCCCCCGAGGTCGCGGCGCCGCCCGTCGTCGGCCTCTGCTTGTCCTGCGGGCTGTCCACGAACTTCATCGCGGAGTGGCGGGGCCCCGGCTACGGCATCTGCGGCTGGTGCTGGGTGCAGGGCTGGTGCGTGGTCAAGCCCGGTGAGCGGATCGAGGCGGTGATCGCCCGCGAGCTGCGCCACTTCGAGAAGAAGCGCCCGCCGGTACCCAACGAGGTCTGGCTGTGAACGCGACCTGCCCGCGCTGCGGCGGAAGGTACCGCATCACTCGGCTGGTCCACTCGTCGCCGTGGGAGCCGCCCGACCGATTCCCGAGCCCGGTCGCGCCAGGAACCGAGAACATCATCCACTGCGCGACCGACCCGGCGCACGACGTCGACGACCTGGTGCTGCTCGGCCGCATTCGGTGCGAGATGGCGTGGGACGGCTCGCCGCTGGCGGTTGTGTGAGCGACCTCGGTCTCGTGCCGCTGAACGACCTGATGGCCGAGATCGGCAAGCGCTTCGACGCCTTCGTCTTCCTCGGCGTGGGGCAGAAGACGACCGGCGACAACCCCGTCCACGAGTGGTTCCACGACTGCCAAGGCAACCCGTTCACGCGCATGGGCCTGGCCGTCGCGTGTATGGAGCGCGAGCAGAAGGCGCTCGACGGGACGCGCGTCACCGACCCGCAGGCCGGGATCGGTGATGACGACGACGACCTCGACCAGACATGAGACGCGCCATCTTCCGGGACGCCGGCCCCTTCAAGGTCACGAGCCGGGCCGACGGCACCTTGTTGGTGGAGCCGAGCTACGCGGCCATCGGTCCGAGGGAGTGCCGCACGACACCGGGCCGGATGCAGGGCACCTACTGCCGGGCGTGCGACTGCTACCACATCTTCGGGGTCATGGGTCGGATGGCGCTGGCGTCCGAGATCCAGGCGGTGCTCGCCCGGCTCGCTAAGCCGGTCGTCCGAAAGCAGTACGTCACCAAGCGCGGGCGCCTCCGGCGTCGGCTTCGGGGTCGGGTCGTGTGCCCGCTGACCTCGGTCCACTTCGAGGCGGAGATGTCGTGCCGGCCAAACGTGTCGGCGCGGGCGTTGCCGCTCGGCCTCTACAAGAGCGCGGCCAGGCTCTTGGGCATCGAGAGCGCGGACTTGGCGGTGGCGATTGCCGTGGCAGCCGACGGCCAGGCCGAAGCGCCGTTCGTCCCTGACCCGGAGCGCGGGCTCGACGAGCCGCCGGTGCTGGTGAGCCTGCGCGCGCTTCTGGAGAAGGCGACGAAGGTGGCGCGCTGATGGACCTGGAGGAGTTCCTGACTGAGCTACGGCTACACGGCGGGCGGTGGAAGCTCTTCTTCTCTTCTGGGGGGATGCCCGTGATTCGGCGGGTGTCCAGTCGGGTGACCAAGGGCGTCTTCGACATGGAGTGCCCGGTCACGGCGGTCTGCAACGATCTCATGGGAACGGACTACGACACCTGGACGTGGGAACAGGCGGCGCAGCGTCTCGGTATCGACCACGAGCTCGCCCGACAGATCCCTCACGGCGCGGCTCAAGGCCTTGGGCGTCGCGAAGCCAGACCCAACATCGCTCTATGTCCGCGTCGGGAGCAGCCGAGGGCTCGCGACATTTACCAGGGACCTGTTCGGTCGCGCGGTTGCCCACCCCACGCTCGGTCGCTTCTGGAAGGGGCGTAGTACCTACGGCGTGCTCCGCGAAGAGCGGCTTCTGGTCGCCTATCTGTCGTCGATCGTCGGCGGTCCCACGCGCTACGCCGGGCGCCCGATGCAGGAGGCCCATCGCGGCCTTGGGATCACCGCCAACGACTGGGAGGTGTTTCGCGCGATCCTACGGGACACGCTGGAGGCGCTCCGCGTTCCGGACCGCGAACGTCGCGAGATCGTCGACATCGCCGAGAACTTGAGAGCCGACATCGTCCAGGGGTGAGCTGGATCGCTGACAATTTTGCTTGCCGTCACAACGCCAAATAATAAGCACAACCCCTGGGCGATTTCGCGGCCCGCCGATTCCGCCAAATTGCAGGGCGCCAGCAGAGGGCCGAAGGCATTCTGCGACCGTAAGAGGTCTAGGCCGAATGAAGCTGGCGTCTCGCAGGGCGAGATTTCGCGGATCCGTTGGCAGGGAAAGGAAGCTGTTGAATGACGACGGACCTGCTTGGCATCCTCGTGCCACAACCGGTGGACGACTACGAATTGTTGAGAGTCCTCGAGCGCCACTACAAGTCTGCCGGTGTTGGCGGCCGAAACGAGCTCGTCTATCCAAGCAGCCTAGACTACTCGTTGAAGATCAGCTGGAACAACGGCTGCGTAGCTCGCATTGAACCAGGGCCGGGATTCAAGGCGAATGATGTTGATGCATTGAGGAGCGCGATTCAAGAACAGCTCGTTGAGTCACCGGGCACCAGGGTCGTAACCTCGATACTCTTTTCGTCGCCCCGCCGGGTCGCAGGATTTTGTCGAACCAGCTCGCTCCAGATCTTGCCCGCGTCGACCACCGCGCCATTGCCCGATGAAGCGATGGGTCACCATCCGTTTTATCTTCAGTCCGTGATCCGTCAGAGCGTGGATGGGTTCCTGACCAACCAGCGCTGGTCGCGACTGACCTTGGAGCGAGCGTGGACTCTCAACGCGCTCCTTCGGGTCCACGTGAAAGCTCATGGGCCTCGTCTTCCACACCTCTGGACGCTCTGCAAGCACCAAGCAGAACAGGGCCCTGCCCAGTGGCACACGCACTGGACCCAGGAAATGTACATTGATCCTGGGCTCCCTGGGTTCCTCGACGACTTTTCGCCGGTCAACGTAGGGCCGATTTTGCAGATCCCTCATGACGAGTACTACGCGCTTGACCACCTCCCCGGATTAGACGACCTTGTCCTACCGGACAACCTCGGGCAGTTGCTCGACACACTCGAGGGGCTTGGGCACGCTGACCGCAGGCGCTTCATGAGGGCAGCGCGCTGGATGGCTGCGGCGCGCGACTCATGGGACCATCACGTCTCTTCGTATTACGTCGCTTTGGTGGCGGCCATCGAGTCGTTGTCATCCAACGATGAGCCGCCGCGCTGTAAAGAATGCAGGCAGGTGAGAGACGTCACCAAACGGTTCGTAGAATTCGTGGAGCTCTATGCGCCTGAGAGCTCCGCCGATGCGATTAGCAGAAAACGTCTGTATGCGATCCGATCCGACATAGAGCACGGGCGTGTATTGTTCGATATCGATGAGGCGCCGTGGGCCATCTTGATGTTGACTCCGAACTGGTTAGAGCAGAGGGAGGCGTTCGACGGACTGTCGAGGCTCGTGAAGCGAGTGGTCGTTGGCTGGCTACTGACTCGACAGAAGATGGCAAGTTAGGGCTAGCGGAAGGCAGGCGCCAACCGGATTTTCATTGACAACACTTGGTGGCTCGCGGCGTTTTGTAGTCACGAGGGTCTGTCGGAGGTTCGTAGGCCAGAGACAAGATCAGCTTAGATGTCATTTCAAAACCACGAACGACCATGACTGCCCTGTCCGGGAAGCCCGTAAAATCAAGTCTTCGGTGCCCCTCGGGTTCGCTCAAACGGTTTTGAAATGACTTCTAGAGAATCTTGCCGTCGGCCTCGCGACTCGCGAAGCCGGCTCGCCAGCCCCCGCGACCAGGCCGAAGACGCCCTGTCTCCGGACGGTACTCGACAGCATAGACCTCGAGAATGAATCCGAGAGTAGTCTGAGGGTGCGTTTGTAACTCTACACGGGCTTGGTCGTGTTTCGAGGCTTTTGGGTTTGCGCCCCAATGGTCAGGGCAGGAAGATTTCTCGGTGTTACGCGGATCGAGGACCAAGGGGGGGTCGAAGTTAGCTCTCAATCGACCTTCACATCGATATAGCGATTACCGTTTGACCGTCGACCAAGCTCAACGACGACAACTCCGTCATTTCTCGTCGTTACACAGAATCGCTCTTCGTCCCCACCGCTTCGCTTGTGAACAGTCCATCCCCTGGTCATTGCCGAATAACGTGGGGTACAACTTGTATCGAGAAACCGACCGTCAGAAATGATAGTCAACCGCGGCTTCCCTGCGAAGGTGAACAGATCCCCCGAGTAGCCAGATTCTCTGCCGTGATGAGGAGCCACGAGAATGTCTGTATCTTTGATTGCCTGTCGAAAGTCCTCCTTCTGCAGAAGTTCTTCCCACGACGGCGGCTCATTGTCGCCAGGAATCAGAATCCGCGAACCGGCATAGGAGAAAACCACTACGAGACTGTGGTTGTTGAGATTAGACGTTGCAGCCTGTGTGGATCCGAAAATCCTCACATCAACATCGCCATTGTTAGCTGGCACACTAGGATCGCTCAACACGGGATAAATCCACCGGCTGTTGACGTCGAGGTATTTGTCGATTTTGGGCTTGTCGCCCGGGCGATTGCCCGCTCGAATATCGGCCTCTGTTAGATGCCGGGGACGCCAGAAAACCCTGGGCGAGAGAGCTTCGAAATTGAAGATGTCGTCGATATGGTCAGTGTGAGGGTGTGTAATGATGACAGCGTCCAGTTGCGGGACGCCGTATTTGGTTTTCAGATGGAGTAGAGGACTAAAGGTCGCGTCTGTTCCCTTGTACGAGCCAGTCCCGAGATCAACCGCGATCCGCGTTTTGTTCGGAGTTTCGACATAACAGGCACTACCATGCTGGACGTCCCAAAACACGAAGCGGCACGACATCTTAGACAGACGCCGCGGTCGGTTTCCGGCCCTCAGGATTCAGGGCAAGGAATCCGTGGAGTGCGGCGATGACTTTTAGCTCCCGGAAGTGAACATATCGCAAATGGAATAGGCCTGCGGCCGCGAGAAATACGACGATTACGAAGATAAACATGCCGGGAGTGGCGGGATACGTGCCTGACGGGAGAGCAATGAAGGTAGGTGGTCGAACCAGGCGCACGCACAGAGCAAGCACGAGGAGCAAACAACTCGCGCTCATCCCACGATAGAACCCTTCCCGGTATTGATAGATCTCCTGGTTAGTCGAAACCCCCCGTTGCAGGATGAATTCGTCGCACAGTCCAACGAGAGCCTTTTTGTCTTTCTCTGGGACATCAATGCTTGCGATTTGCTTGATCTTTGCTTTCGCGGCCTCGACAAGGAACGGGTCAAGGGTGTCAACAATCTTTGGAGTTGCGAGCTCAAAGCTGCTGCTTTTCAAGATCGTGGGATAAAAGCTTTGAAGAAAATGCCCGGCGATATAGGCCAGAACGAGGATAGCGGCCCACAACTCGACGGGGAGCCCCACGAAACGAGCCGGTGTTGCGGGAGTAAACAGCCCCCAGAAAGCGATGGCGAGACCGCTCAGAAAAACAAGCCCCGGAAAGAGGTAACCGAAAACATCGTAGAGCGTGATCTTTAGGTTTTGCATGAGTGCAACTCAGTACTACCGCACGGAAAGGGTGCGACGCAAGAAAGAAGATGAGGAACGAACTAACGAAGGAATTATTGGGCCGCCCGACCATCGAGAGATCTTCGGGGGATCCACGAACACGGCCTGCCCCCGCAGGCCCCGCAGCACGAACTGTCGCTCGTGGCCGGGCAGTATCCATGTCTGATACCCGTAGCCGAAGAACGACCGCGTGTGCCCGGGCTCAAACTGTTTGGCCGAGGGCGTGGTCGCCTCGCGCACCCAACCGACGGCGATGATGGGCCGGCCGTCGAGCGTGCCGTCGTTCGCGAGCAGCGAGCCGAGCCGCGCGTAGTCCCGCACCCTGGCACTGACGCCGATATAGGCCACCTCGTAGCCACCCTTGTCGATGATCCAGGAGGCGTCGGCCTCGGCGCCCATGGGTCGCCAGATCTTCTCCGAGAGGTAGTCAGCGAGCGGTTTCCCTGTCGCGGCTCGCAGCACCAGGCCGAGGACCTGGGTCTCCGCCGACGAGTATGGAATCGTTCGCCGGGTGCGCGATCACGGATACGGAAAGGCACGACCGTCGCGGCGCCGCCCTCGCTCTCTCCCAGCGCCGAGAGCCGGAAGAGCGTCGCGAGGTCGTCGCTGCCGGTGTAGACCTCAGTGAACCTGACGCCAGAGGACATTGTCAGTAGGTGGCGAATCGGCGTCTGGCCGTAGGGTGTGCCTTTCAGCTGCGCGACGTACTTTTCGGCAGGATCGTCGAGCGACTGGATCTTGCGTTCGGCTAGCGCGACTCCCACAAGCATGGCGACGATTGTCTTCGCCATCGAGTGGGAGACCATGCGCTGCTCCGGCTTGGCGCCGCGCCGGCCGTTTGGGGCACCGGAGCGGGAGCGGCCCAGCGGGGCCGCGTGGGCGTTGCCGTCGTTTCCACTGCGGCAAGCGCGGCCGCGGCTGAGACCGGGACGGGTGCGGTCTGAGTCCCGACGGACGCGACTGGGGCGGGCGCGGTCGGAGTCGGGACCGGCGCGGTAGGAACGCCGGCGGCGGCTGGCGTGGAAGCCGGGAGAGGCGGCGGGCTGGCGGGCAGGCGCTGGGCGGCCCCGAGCGTGACGGCCGAGCCGCACTTGCATTTCACCCTGAGCGCTGGCTTCGCCGCCCAGTAGTCGGGGACCTGGATGCTTCCCCCACATGCGGGACACAGGATGGTCATGGATCTCTGCCCCTGTGTCCGTTATATCGCATGCTCGCTCAAGACTCCGGCAAGAACTTGTAGACCGTGGTCGAGGTGAACGTCTGACCGGGATTCAGCATCCGTCAACCACGGAAACTAGGGCTCGGAGAGTGATGGAACAGTGATTCTGTCACGCCATCTGCCGCTGCACCCACGGGCCGAGACACGGACGCACACGTTCTTGCTGAGACGGGGATGCGAACCGTGACCGGGATGCCAGGAGTACGTCCCTTCCAGCGAGCTACCTCGAGTGGGGCGCTGGATTCGCCGCGCACGGGCTGAGACGGCGTTCGGGCCGGGGTCAAGCAGGATTCCTGCGTCGTCTCATGGCCAGAGTTTGACGAGCCTTGACATCTCACGCGAGGCCCAACCTCCTCGCGGAGGCGCTCAAATTTCCAGCTAACTACCTTCAAAACACATTGTCTTCCGCCGCTGGAGATAAGCCTGTCTGTTCTCAGCGCCCCTTCGCGGAGTCCGGCGGCGAAGGAGAGCGCCAACATCACTGCAATTGGTGCAACAGGAGTTCCGACGCCTTGAGCCCGATGCCGCCCGGAACCATGAGTGAGATCCGCCCCGGCCACAATCGATAAACCGCCCGGATATTGCCATCCGGGGCGAAAGCGCCCCGGACGCCATTCGTGTCGCTGCGGCCAGTGCGCTCGAGCAAGACTGGGCGCGACCAGCTCGCACCGCCGTCGTTCGACACGCTCACCACGGGGACGATGCGCTCATCGCGAAGCTCGCTCCAGAAGATCGCGAGCCGTCCGGTCGCGGCCACCGCCAGATGTGGGTACCGGAGCTCCGTCCCTCTCGCCTCGCGGGCTACCATCTCCAGCGCCTGCATGCTCGCGTTGAGCGGCGGCATGGTCGTGCGCACCACTGTGCGGCGGTCGCTGACGCGGACCGT
>JACXTT010005599.1_pt1 | contig 18213 bp, 17 predicted proteins | sample 9270951 | NCBI WGS metagenome assembly JACXTT01 (sample SAMN15532306, study PRJNA645909) | rock metagenome | isolation source: weathered quartz diorite | place: Puerto Rico | collected 2017-06-21 | reverse complement strand
CCGAAGAAGATGGAACTGGAACGCATCAAGAGCACCAACGGCACCTTGCACATCACGGGCACCGAGGGTCCCGCGACACTCGAGACCACCAATGGCAAGATCGAAGTGACGGGCGTAACCGGCAAGCTGGTGGCCGAAACCACCAACGGGTCGATCGAACTCGAAGGCCACAAGGGCGATGTCCGCGCGCGTACTTCGAATGGCAGGATCAGCGGCGAGCTGGCGAAAGGCGTGATTGACGCGCATACCACCAACGGCAGTATCGACCTACGTTTGAATTCCACGGATACCTCGACGCCGGTGCGGCTCGAGACCTCCAACGGCAACATCAACCTGACGCTGGCGGCCGCGCACGAAGTTCGGGCGCGCACCAACAACAGTTCGATCACAGTGCATCTGCCTGCTGCGCTGGACGCGAACTTGCGGGCGCGGACTTCAAATTCCCGGATCGAGTCCGAATTCGCCGGGGGATCTTCGACTGGCGACGACGAAGACGACGATGTTCACCGCAGGAACAAGGCTTTGGATACCAAGGTGGGCAAGGGCGGGCCGGTGATCGACCTGTCCACGACCAATGGCAAGATCCGGATTTTGAAGTCCTAGAATTTCGGTGGCAGCGGCGGCGGAATGGCTGCTGCTGCTGCTGTCTTGTCGGCAAAGAAAAGATACGCCGCCGTCAACATCTGGCAGACCAGACACGCAAACCACACATAGGCGCCTGTCTCGAGGCGCGTGATCGATTGCATTGTGACGCCGCCTTCATCGGCCGGAAAATCCTGGCCGATCAGGCCGAATGTGGTGGCCGCAAGCGCGAGCGCCACGATGCAAAGAACGAGAGCGGCGACGCGCCAGCGGTTCGTCAGCAGAAAGACCGAAGCCGCTAACCACAGCGGATTGGCGAACCATGGCAGCATGCCCGTAAACAGCCCCATCCAGCCAATGGCGAGGGCTTGCAAGCCACCCCAGGCATCGGCTGCAGCCGGCGGCGCTCCGCCGGTTTTTTGGACCGTGAGCGCGGGCATGAAGCAGGAGATGACGAAGAGGACTCCGCTGAGCCACGGCAGGGCAGAGAGTTTCATCTCTTTATCATCTTGTCTTTATCATCCGCCAAAAACGCGGCGATTCATTTTCTCCAAGGCGTTCTTATTCACCAAACCAATAGCTGGCGTGGGTTCCGTGAAACTTTGGCGTGGCGACGGACACCTCGACTTTGAGCATCATCCGCACCGCAGTGGAGGCAGCGTGAGGCGTCTTGAAATGCAGGTCGTAGACACCGGGCTCGGGGTACTTGACGCGCTCCTGTAGGTGGTAGTTGTAGACCGGTGATTCGTTCTCGAACACCGCGACTTCAAGAGGCTTGATTCCCTTGATCGCCGGGCATTTCGCTTTGGCCGCCGCCGGTGGCGCGGAGACATCCGCGAGAACCTCGAACAGAATATGCAATACGCCCTTACCGGCTCGATGCAGCTTGATGAAGCGGATGTCGCAGCGGCTCCGCCCGGCCGGCGCGGCAGACTCGCGTTTGATGGCGCTGAGCGCACGGAAGGCGTTGCGGCGGACAATCGGGTCTGGGTCCTTGACGAATTGCGTCAGCAGGCCTTGGAACCTCACATCGCCGGTGCGCCCCATCGCCCAGGCGCCGGAGGCTCGATCTTGCGAATCGGCGCTGCCCCCGAGACGCCGCGCGAGGATCGCAAGGGCTTCGACGCTGCCGGCCCGATAGAGACCCAGACCGGCGTTGGCCACAGCCCGCGGCGCCGGGTCCTGCAAAGCGCGGCGGAAGATTTCCAACGCTTCCGGGGAGTCTTCACCGAGGAAGACCTCGATCATGTTGGCGCGTACCCTGGGATTCGGGTCGCGCAGGCGCTCTTCAATCCATTCTTTGTTGCGATGGTGGCGGCCGATGAGCGCGGTCAGGCGAGCCCGGACGCGGGAATCGGCGCTCCGGAACAGTTGCAGCAGCATAGGCAGGAGTTTCGGGCCGACGGTTACCCTTTCGAGCAGCGCCACCACCCGGTCCATCACTGGGGCGGTTACGGAAGATTCCCCTGGCATGATCATGCGCAGGAGGCGGACCTCCACTTGGGGATCGCCTTGACGAAGCACGCGCAGCAGATCGGTGGCGGTTTCCAGGTCGAACTGGGCGGGATCTGAAATTTGGGCCAGCAGATCGCCATCCTGGCGTCTGAGGAGGTCCACCAAATAATCCGTTCGATTCGTGGAATCGGCCGGAGGGGCCTGTTGCGGGTATGGTTCTTTGGTTGTAAGCGTCTCGCCCATCACTGCCGTCGGCAAATCCAGGTCTTAAAAACGGCATATCGGTCGCGCAGGCGGAAACTAGATGAACGAGACTCGTTTTTACTCGGCGCGAAGCGCCTGAACCGGCGAGATCGAACTCGCCCGCAACGCGGGGATCAGCGCGGCGATCCAGGCAGGCGCCAGCAGCGCGAATGCTGAAAACACTAGAGTTTCCGGATCCCGCTGATTCACCCCGTACAGTTGGCTGCCCAGAAACTGCCCCGCGGCCAAGGCGAGCGGCAGACCCAGCAGAAGCCCGCAGGCAATAAGCGCCGAGGCGCCGCGCAGAATCATCGAAACTACATTGCCGCGGCTCGCGCCGAGCGCCATGCGTACGCCAATTTCGCCGGTTCTGGAGCCAACGGTGTAGGCGGTCACTCCATACAGGCCGATGGAGGCCAACGTGAGGGCCAGGATTCCAAACAACGATGTCAGACGCGCGATGAGCCTCTGCTGGCTGAAATTTCCGGCCACCTGGTCTTCCAGAGTCTGGATTCGCACCGCCGGCAGGTTCGGGTCGACCGCGGCAAGCGCGCGCCGCACCTGCTCGTCCGGAATCGCGGACGCGCCCGGGCGCTGGCGGAGGATCGCATCATGCAACACGTGCGACCGTACTTCACCCGCGTTGTTCGCGGCTCCGGCATATACCGTGCTTTGAGCCTCCGGTAGAAAGAACATCGGGACCGGGGCGCGCCCCAGATCGTCCGGAATATAGTAGGCGTCTTTCACAACGCCGACGATCTCGTAGCTGCCAGCCAAGGCGAACTCCGCGTTGCCGAAATGCTTGCCGATCGGTTCCTCGTCCTTGAAGAATTTGCGCACAAAGCTCTCGCTGACGACCGCCACCCGAAGGGAACTCGCCGTGTCCTGTTCCACAATCCCGCGCCCCCGCAGAATCGGCGAACCCACCGTCTCGAAGTAGCCGGGCGTGATGCGATTGAGCCACGCAACGTTGTTTTCGGAGGGCCCGGGCGCTGCCCGTCCGGCGACGAAGAGCATATCGTTCCAGCTATCGCCGCTTTGGGGAGAATACAGGCAGAACGCCACGGATTCGACGCCTGGAATCGCGCCCAGCGAGTCGCGTAACCGGCGATACAGGGAATCGAATTGCGCCGGGCGGTAGCCCGCCTGCGTGGGGTCGATATTGAGAATCGTGCGTTGTTCCCGCTGAAAGCCGAAGTCGAGATGCTCGAGCCTTTGCAGGGTTTTGGTGAGCAGTCCGGAGGCGCAGAGCAGGGACAACGTGAGCGCAGCCTGCAGGATCACAAGCATTTTGCGGGGCAGCGACGCGCCTGCGCTGGTGGAGCGGCTCCGGCCGCGAAGCGCTTCGATCGGATCCGCACGTAACGCGAGCCATGCGGGCGCAATTCCGAACCCGATGCCTGTCAGCAAAGAGATGGCGAACGCGAAGCCGAGTACAGGCAGCGACGGGGATGCCGCGATCGGTGAGTCCACGACATTCTGGAACGTCAGGTTCAGGATGAGGCGGGTTCCGGCGAATGCTACGGCGATGCCTGCCAAGCCGCCAAGCAGCGACAGCACGATGCTTTCGGTGAGCGCTTCGCGAATCAACCGGGCGGGCCGGGCGCCGAGCGCCATGCTCAACGAGGTCTGCTGGCGGCGTTCCATGCCGCGGACAAGCAGCAGGTTCGCTACGTTGGCGCAAACGATCAGGAGCACGAAGCCCGAGACCATCATGAGGATCTGCAGCCAGTGTTCATACTCCCGCCGCATGCTGGTGATGCCGGCGCCGCCCGGCGCGAGATGAAGGGTTTGCTGCGGGAACCGGGTGCGGTCGTTGGCGTTCATGTCGGCCAAATGGGAACGTAACCAGTCCCGCAGTCCGATCCGCATTTGCGCCTCGATCGAGGACGCCTGGGCATCGGGCCGAATGCGGCCGATCATGTCCAGCCAATGCCGGTCCTGCTGCCGCAGCATGGAACTGTCGCCCTGCACGAGCGGTTCGGTCTCGAGGGGTAGAAAGAAGGCGGGAGGAGCGTTCTTGAGGGTGTCGCCGTAAAATCCCGGAGGCGCTACGCCGACGACCGTAAACGGCTTGCCGTTGATCTGAAACGCCCCGCCGATCACCGACGGATCCAACCTATATCTCTGCCACGCGCGATAGCTGATCACCGCCACGAGAGGCGCGCCGGGCTGATCGTCCGCCGGGGTCAGCGCCCGCCCGGCGTAAGCGCCGACGCCAAACATGGCGAAATAATTGCCGGATACGAATTTGCCGTCAAAGCTCTCGGCCGCCGGGTTCGAGCCCTGCAAACGGCGCACCCCAAAGACCGAGCCTGCGGCCTGGAAGGCGGCGAGTTCCTCAAAGCCCTGCGTATGATCGCGAAGGTGGTAATACAGTTCGGTGGAGACAATCGAAAACTCGTCGCCCTGGCTGTAGCCGCCCCATACGCAGCAGTGCGGTTCCTTGCCGAGGCGGTAGAGTTGTTCCGGCTTCGAAACAGGCAGCGATTTGAGCAACACGGCGTGTACGAGCGTGAAGATCGAAGTGGTCGCGCCGATGCCCAGGGCGAGCGTCAGGATCGTAGTGGCGGCGAATGCCGGCGAGTTGCGCAGGCGGCGGAGCGAGTGCCGCACGTCGTGTATCAGCGTCTCGAGAAACGGGATGCCGCGCTGGTCGCGATACTCTTCTTTGATCGCCTCCACGGCGCCGAATTTGAGCACTGCCTGCCGCCTCGCTTCGATGGGAGACATGCCGCACCGGATGTTGTCAGCGGTCTGCAGTTCGAGATGCTCCTCCACCTCGATCCGGAGCCTGTCCTCGTCGCGGCGGCGTTCGAGAATTGCGGCGCTGAGCCGGCCGAGAAACCCGCGGAACCGGTTCATGACTTCACGTCCTCTACTTTGAACGTGCAGAAGCGGGTCATGATCGCCGCCGTTTGTTCCCAATCCGCAGTCTCGGCCTGAAGCTGCTTTTGCCCTGCGCTGGTAAGGCTGTAAAACCTCGCCTTGCGGCGGTTTTCAGACTCTCCCCATTCGGATGAGATCGCGCCATCCTGCTCGAGCTTCAGCAAAACCGGGTACAGAGTGCCCTGATTCACCGAAAGCAGGTCGCCGCTGATCTGCTCGATGCGCCGGGCAACGCCATAGCCGTGCAACGGGCCGAGGACCTCCAAAGTCTTTAGCACCATGAGAGCAAGCGTGCCTTGCCGGACGTCGGATTTCTCTTTCACTAGGGTTGGTCTTCCTTTTGGTTTCCCACAGGTAGTATGGCAGTGTTTGTGTTGGAAAACAACAGGAAGAATTAAAAAAAGGCCATGGGAGTGATCCCCTGGCCTTTCTGTGTTGCTTATGGGAAGCGCCGGCTTAGATGAACATCTCTTCGTCCTGGGTGACTTGCGCCACGCTCGGGCGATTTCCCTTGGCGATAAACGCGAGGGCGGTTCGGACTCCCGCGGTGATTCCCTGGATTTCCCGCAACGGGCGCATGACGCCACTGTGGACCAAGCCGACCGTTTGTTGGGCCCGGCTCAAAGTATCGTCGATAATCGCTTCGGCGCGTTCGAGTTGAACCCGGGCCCGCATCGTGGCGTCCGCCATGACTTCATCCACCCGAACCAACTGCGTGCGCGCCGACTCGAGAATATCGGTCGTGCGTTTGGTGATTTCCAGAATCTGCGCGCGCCCCTGTTCGACTGCGGACTGGGACGTTTCCATGAGCTTTTCCACCTTTGGAAGAACGACGGCGAGCCGCTCCTCGGTCTGTTTCATGCCCTTATACAGAGCAATGATTGCGATGGCCTGGGCGATCATTGCGATCGCAGCAAGCGCGACAAAGGTGGTCATTATGTACAGCAGAGTCTGTTGATCCATGAAAGTAAAACCTACTCCTGCCTGCTATCGGCGGAAAGTGTCAATCGGCGGAGGCTACGGTCTCGCGATAGGCCTGCTTGCCTGCTTGTACGGCGGCGGCCAACTGTTCCTTCTGGCGGGTGACGGCGTCGCGCCCGCGATCGATGATTTCGCCGGCGGATTCCTTCAAATCGCCGCTGCGCTTCTTGAGATAGTCCGCTCCGTCGTTGGCGCGGCTCTTGATCAATGCGCGTGTTTCTTCGCCTGACTTGGGGGCAAACAGCAGGCCAACGGCCACACCAACGCCTAAGCCAAGAAAAAAGTACCCAAGCTTGCTATCGTCTTCCATGCTATAGTCCTTTCTGTCCGGTGTACGTGGCGCTCTTGTGTGGCGCCCTCATATCCAACCTCAGAATATCACGCCATGTCTTTTGGAACCTCCAAGCCGCGCAAGCTTTTGGACCGGGAGGCGCTCCTGGCCTATGCCGTCCGGATTCTCGGCGGCCGGGCAATGTCCATCGGGGAAATCAAGGAAAAGCTCCGCGCTCGGGCCGCCGAGGCGGGGGAAATCGACGAGGTGTTGTCCTCACTCAAGCAATACGGGTATCTCAACGACAAAACGTTCGCGGATGCGTTCGCCGCGTCGCGCCGCGACAATCAGAGCTTCGGCAGCATGCGTGTGTTGCGCGATCTCCGCACCAAGAGGGTTACGTCGACCATCGCCGAGCAGGCCGTGAAACAGGCGTTTGAAGGCAAGGATGAAGAGACGCTGATCGAGCAGTATCTCGAACGCAAATTCCGCAGTGTGAACTTGAGCGAGTATCTGAGCGATGAGAAGAAGCTCGCGTCAACGTACAGACGCTTGCGGACCGCAGGTTATTCCGCGGGCAACTCGATTCGGGTCTTGAAGCGCTACGCGGCGATGGCCGATGCGCTCGAAGGCCTCGAAGATGCGCCGGAAGAGACTTCGTAGAGCCGGAACAAATCGCTGCCGCTGGCGTCTAAACGGGGATGATGACGACTCGCCGCCAGTGCACAGGATTCCTGTTGGGCGCGATGGCGCTCCGTGGTCAACGGCAATCGCCGCAACCGGACTCCGCGTCCTGGAAGCAGTGGGGCGGGCCGAACCGTGACTTTCAAATTCACAACAGTCCAGCGTTGAAATCGAAGTGGCCGGCCGCGGGTCCACCGGTGGTGTGGAAACGCGCCCTGGGCGAGGGGTACAGCTCTCCAGCGATCGACAATGGCGTAATTTACACGATGCACGGCGGCTACGAGCGAGTGGTCACGCTTGCAATCGATGCGAAGACTGGAAAGACGATCTGGGAACAGGAAACTCCGCAGCGCTTCCATTCGGATGCGGCGGAAATGGGCCACGGGCCGTATTCGACGCCTCTCATCGCCGCCGACCGTATCTTCACGACAGGAGTGAGTGGACGCGTGGAATGCCGCTCCCGCAAGGATGGCGCGCTGCTCTGGAAACGGGAGCTATGGTCGGAGTTGCACGGCACGCGGCTCATCTACGGGTACGCTTCGAGTCCGATTGCATTGGGGGACACGATCATCCTGCCATGCGGCGGCGCGGGTAAGGGGCTCGTCGCGTTCCGGCAGTCGGACGGCAGCCAGGTTTGGGCCGCCCAGGACTATCCGAACGTGTATTCTTCGCCGCTGTTGATCCATGTGGATGGCCTCCCGCAACTCGTGTCGCTGATGGATGGCTTTGTAGTCGGCGTCAATCCTTACAACGGCGACCGGCAGTGGCATGTGCCTTTCAAGGCGAGTTACTCAATCGCGATTTCCACGCCCGTGTGGGCGCCGCAGGGCAATCTGCTGTTCATGTCGTCCGAATACGACGCGGGATCGAAGGTGGTCAAGCTCACTCGGAAAGGACTGCAGACCAGTGTGGACGAAATATGGACGTCGAACCGGCTTCGCCTGCATCACGGGAACGCGATGCTGATCGACGGAACGCTGTATTTTTCAAGTGGCGGCAAAGGTTCGGTGGCGGTGTTGTCCGCCGTCGACATGGCGACTGGCAAGGTCCACTGGCAGAATCGCGAGGTCACCAAGGCCACGTTCGTGTGGGCGGACCGCAAGCTGATCACGCTCGATCAGGACGGCAATCTGATGCTCGCGGAACCGTCGCCGCAGGGCGTCAAGATCCTCGCCAAGGCGGCGTTGATGACGAATCTTTCGTGGACTCCTCCCGTGCTTGCAGGCACGAGGCTCTATCTGCGGGATCGCAAGTCGTTAATGGCGGTCGAATTGGCGGCGTAGAATCTTTACGACTCAGCTATACTGGTAGAGCCAGCCGATTGACAGTTTTCCTCTCCTTCGTGGCGAAGTGGCGGAACTGGCAGACGCACCAGACTCAAAATCTGGCGTACTTCACTGTACGTGTGGGTTCGACCCCCACCTTCGCCACCAATTGAAAAGCTCTTCCAAACATCGGTCGCAAGTCTGTTTGCTTTGGCGCCACATATCGAGGCAGGGAGGCTCGGGCTTGGTTCCCCAGGAACGGGATTCCAACTGGTTCGCGACCGCATCGGACGGTTCTCTGTCTAAATCTCAAGCTGAATTGTGACCCGGAAGCGGCTCTTTAGACAGAGACAACACGTTGGCAATCAAGTGCTTACTGTCTTTCGGTTTCGATTCTCTGGCTAAACTCACCGGTAAGCGCCGCCTTCCGCCGCCGGTTTAGACAGATGCCATTTCGCCCAGCGCGTCGCGCCGTCTGGCACGATGAACCCGCCTTCTTCATCTATTGTAGAAGATTCTTGATGAATCCCTTCTTCTGCCTCGTGTTCAACGCATCCGAGAATTTCCCCGCGAGCAGTGCGTCCAGGTCTGCCCGTTTGGCCTCCCCAAACTTCTGAAGGTAGGCGTACACCAAGTCCTTGTAGTGTTGCTTGTCAAAAGCTCGATTCTTGATGTACGACGCCTTGTCGCCCGTCGCGGCGGCGATCTTTGCCTACACGAATAGATTTGGACGGCGGCCCTCAATCAGATTTCGGGACCTCAGACGCTGGAAGGATTCCTCGTTGAGCGGGCGCTTTTTCTGGACCCTGTCAAGCGCAATTACATCAGTCAAGTCGAGTTCAATCTGGCTCAATAACAAACGCGTGTAGTTCTCATCCAACACCTCGCCAGCCAGTACAACCTCAACTTTCTTTGGATCGTCGAGTTCGTAATCGGGCATTGGAAAACTGCGCTCGCGTTGGAGTGTGAACATCCGCTTGATCCCACTTCCAATGGTGTCGGTCATCTTCAGATTCACCATCGCCTGCGCAAGAAATGGATTTCGGTAGATCTCCGGAGGCGCGTCGCTGCGAATCGTCTCCTCGGCTGTGCCAGGTATGAAAGAGCCGAGGATGAAGGCTTCACCACCGAAGCGGACCGGAGAAGAATTGGCAGCCTGAACTGCGAACATGACGACTGTGGCGCTATGACGTTCGAATTCATGAATCGTAAAGTCTATTCGGGGACTTAACTCGCGTAGTAGCCAGCTCTTGAGATTCTCATTACCCTTCTTGGCCTGCTCTGGATGGAAGGTAGTTCCGCGAACCGCGTGGGTTCCATCCTCGATACCCCACACCAAGTCACCGGTTCGTTTGCCATGGAGAGCTGCGCCGTTAGAGATTGCAGAAAGGTATTCACCGATCTCCTGAGGATTCTCGTCATTCTGTTTGAACCCGAGCCACTCTGTTTCGCCGGGAAGCCGCAAAAGCCCTTGCCAACGCCCCGGCGTCTTGCAAATTACTGTTCTGACTGGGCCCCCAATAGACTGTACAGAACTTTTTACAAGTACTCGGAAAAGCTGACATGGTAATCCTTTCTCAGCTTTTGAGGAAATCTACTTAAGCGTACTGGGTGGATCAGGATAAGGCCTATCCTGAGATGGTCGAAATCCGTGGAATTCAGCATGGTTCACGCTCTTCCTGACCTCCCGGCGGCGCGATGGTACCAGAGTTGCTTCGGTTCTAGCTTTCTGGGGCAACGCATGCGCCTGGAAAAGCTGCGAGTTGGAAACGCGTCCCCATCTGTCAAGGGGCGCAGCCTGCCTGGATTACCTTGAAGTCCTCCCACCCGGCAGACTCTCCCTCGTGCAAGTCAGAACGCTCTAACCTCGCAGGTTTGATTCGTTCCATCAGATTGAAGTAGTGGAGGTCGATAGGTGTTATCGCAGAATTCACAATACTGGTTCGCCATTCGAGTGAAATCGAATCGTAAACGGATCACCAGCAAGGCGCCGGGGCGTCACCGCCGCTGTATGCCGCCCGCGGTATCGGACGCGCCACCACTGCTGCTCCAGCACTATCGAAACAGAAACCAGCCCACAGCCAACGCCAATTAGGACTCACCTCATGGAACAACTCGTCCCACGAAACTATTATTCTGTCGATTCTACGCGGCCCAACAACGTGCTCATACGGGACTTCGCAGAGCGCCTCTTCCGCCAAAAACAGGTCATCCGCCTATTGTTCATCGTCTGGACGGTTGGCATGGCGGCTTACCTGTTGTTTAGCTCCGATTCCTACGAAGAGGAAATTCGATTTCTGGTGAACAACATCCGATCCCCCGCCGTAATCGGTCCGGACACGAACAGCGGGCCGGCGCCGCGTGATTATGTTGACGAAAGCATGATCGCCACTGAAGTCCAATTGCTGTCCAATAAGGACCTCATGCGAACGGTCGTCGAGCGATCCGGACTGGCTTCCGGAACCGATGAACAGTCCAAGGAAAAGGCGGTGCGGCAACTCCAGAAAGATCTGAAAGTGGCGCCCGTCCTGAAGGCCAATATGATCCGTGCGACTTACGCGTCCTCCAATCCGCAGGAGGTTCAGTCGGTGCTGCAAAGCCTGGCGGACGGATACCTGAGCGACCACCTGCGCGCCCACGGAACTTCGGGAACCTTCGATTTGTTCGACAAACAAGCCAACGCCTACCAGCAGCGGCTCAGGCAACTCCAGGAAGGCCAAACCGAATTCGAGGGCCGCAACAACATTGTGTTGCTGGGACAGCAGAAGGATCTGAACCTGAAGCGGGTCATGGAGATGGAGGCTGCGCTCAATGAAACACAAGCGGCCCGTCAGGCCACAGCCAATAAGATCGGGAAGATCCGGCGCCAGTTGGCGACCATGGGTTCGCGCATCACGACACAGGCTCGCAAGTTGCCGAATCAGTATTCCGTCGAGCGTTTGAACACGATGCTGGTCGAGATGCAAAACCGGCGAACGGATTTGCTGATGAAGTATCAGCCTAGGGACCGCGTCGTGCTGGATGTCGAGCAGCAGATCGCCGATACGAAAGCGGCCCTTGCTAAAGCGAACTCGATGACGTCGACCGAAGAGACGACGGATGTGAATCCTCTTCGACAATCCCTCGAGGCAGAACTCGCGAAAGCGGAGGTGAGCGACGCCGAGTACCGCGCACGCGCCGCCAGTCTGACGAAGGACATCGAAACCTACCGTCAATCGCTTTCCGGGCTCCAGGGTTCGACGGCCGAACACGATCAACTGCAACGCCAGATCAAAGAGACCGAAGAGAGCTTTTTCCTCTATACCAAGAAACGTGAGGAAGCCCGAATTCAGGAAGCTCTCGACCGCCAGAAAATTGCCAACGTCGTGCTGGTCGAAAAGCCCAGGCTGCCGGTTCTGCCGAAGCCAAAACTTTCGGTCACAACCGTTGCGACCTATATTCTGGGGTGCCTGCTGATTCTGGGCGCCGGCCTCGCCGCCTCGCTTGCGCATCGCTCCGTTCATACACCTTGGGAACTGGAAGGAATTACCGGGGTTCCCGTGCTGGCCACAGTGCCTCGCCAGCAGCTCTTCCCGGCGAATCTGCCAGTCCTTGACGCTGCCCGGGAGGCGAACTCATGAAAGCTCTAACGGGCGGTTTCGAAAACATACGAAGCATTCTGTTGTCCTCTATTCGATCGCTGCGGCCGGAATCGGTTCCGGACGCCGCCGCGCTCGATTACTACCTGCCGCTCGTCGAAAAGCTGAACGAGCAGCGGCAGGAACAGGGGCAAGGCCTAGTGGTGGCGTTCACGTCCATCGCACCGGGACAAGGCGTAACCTATGTAGTCGAATCGCTGGCCTGGGAACTTGCCAGACATTCGAATTCCCGGGTTCTGTTGACCACCTCCACGAATCTGGGCGCCGCCGTCACGGCGACGTACGAAGACGAGGACGAGGACCTGATCCCAGGGCAATGCATTCAGCGGCAGTCAGAGGTGGATTCCGTCTCCGCCGAGCTTTCCACGCTACGCAATCCCGCCTGGGACGACCTGCAGCGGCTGCGTGACCGCTACGGTTTCGTCCTGGTCGATTGCCCGTCGATGCGAACTTCCTCCGCGGCCCTCAACCTGTCGAGAGCCATGGATGGCGTCGTGCTGGTGGTCGCCGCCGGCGAAGCCCGCCGGGATGAAGTCGAACGCACACAACGCGTGCTGTTGGCCTCTTCGGCCAAATTGCTTGGGTTGGTGCTCAATAAACGCGCGGATCCGGTTCCGGATTTCCTTTCCCGGCTTCTGTAACGAGCAAGCCGGAAAGCCTCCGAACCCGCACCACCGATTCAAGAAAGACCACGAAAGGACCTCCTCCGACATGCGCCATTTGTGTTTTTGTTTCCTTCTTCTACCCTGGATCGCCGCGGCCCAGTCTCCGCCGGGTTTCGCGACGCGCGACCAGCGATACAAGATTCAGCCGAACGACGTCGTGGAAATCCAGTTCCGCTATACGCCTGAGTTCAATGTTTCGGCCACCGTCCAGCCGGATGGCTTCGTGACGACTCAGATCAGCGGCGACGTGAAGATATCGGGCATGACTCTCACCGAGGCTGGCGCCGCGGTCGCCAAACAGGCGTCCGTGAGGCTAAAAGATCCTGAGGTGACCGTGCTGCTGAAGGACTTCGTGAAGCCCCATTTCGTGGTTGCGGGTGAGGTTGCGCATCCCGGCACTTACGATCTTCGCGGCAATGTCGGCATCATCCAGGCCGTGGCGATGAGCGGCGGTTTCAAAGACAGCGCCAAGCGGACGCAAGTGGTGCTGGTCCGCGGCGTCGACAACGAGATGGCCGAAGTCAAGGTATTCGATGTCAGAAAGCTGATGTCGCCGTCGGGGATCCGCGAGGACATCACGCTGCGGCCCAACGACATGCTCGTCGTGCCGAGAAACACCATTCACAAAATTGAACCCTTCGTCCGTATGGCCAGCCTGGGCATCTACGGACTCGCCATGGTGCCATAAACCGATGCGATTCTCCATCTTGCTGGCCACACTCGACCGCACCAGTGAGTTACACCGCTTTCTGCGCTCGCTGGCGGATCAGACCTTCCGGGATTTTGAGGTGCTGGTGATCGACCAGAATCCGGATGATCGCCTGGCCGCCGTGCTCGAACCTTATTCCGGCGAGTTCCCCATCCGGCGGCTTCGCTGCGCGCGCGGGCATTCGCGGGCCTTCAACTTCGGGCTGGAATACGCATCCGGCGATTTGGTTGCGTTTCCCGATGACGATTGCTGGTACGACTCCAACCTGTTGGAACGGGTGGCCGCGCAGTTGGACAGGCATCCCGAATGGAGCGGCTTAACGGGGCGCGAGGTGGTCGAGCCGGGCTTCACCTCGGGCGGAAGGTGGGATCGGAGCGAGGGGTTCCTGACGCGCGCCAACGTCTTTCGGCGCGCCATATCCTTTACGATGTTTCTGCGCCGCGACGCCGCAACGACCCGCTCCTTCGATGAGACGCTCGGCGTTGGAGCAGGAACCAGGTGGGGCGCCGGCGAGGAGACGGATTACCTCCTCCAACTCATCGCGGATGAACACCAGATCTACTACGATCCGCGTATAACCGTCTGGCATCAGGGACGCTCGGGACCGTATACCCCCCGCACGTTCGCCAAGGCGGAAAGCTATGGGGCCGGCATGGGAAGGGTGTTGCGGCGCCACAAATATGGCTATGTTTCGAGCTTCTACCATCTGATTCGTCCTTTGGGAGGCGCGGCCCTCTCGCTGGTTTCGGGGCGTCTGCGGCAGGCGCGCTATCACTGGTCGATCTTCTCGGGCCGCACGAAAGGTTGGCTATCCAGTCCTCCGGTTTCGATGGGACGGCCGGCGCGAAGCTCCCGGGAGTTAATTTCCGGAGGCGAGGTGAATCTGCCATGAAGGAAATGGCGGCTCGTCTTGCGCGAAATCCACTGGTTCGCAACGCGATGGCGCTTTATGGCGTGCAGGCGACGCGAAAAATGCTGCCGTTGATTCTCATTCCCTACCTGGCGCGAACGCTGGGTCCGGAAGGTTGGGGAATCGTCGCATTTACCCAGGCGATGGGCGAGTTCATCGTACTGACGATCGAGTTCGGTTTCAACCTCTCCGCCACCCGCGAGATTGCGAGAAAGCGGGATGAGCGCCATGCCTGCGGAGAAATCATGGCGGGAGTTCTCGGCGCGCAGATCCTGCTGGCCACCGCCGGCCTTGCTTGCGCCATCCTGGTGAGCCGCTGGATTCCTTTGTTGCACGACAATCCCAGGCTGCTCGCCGCGGGCTTGTTCTACGCCATCGCCCAAGGGTTCATCCCGTTGTGGTTCTTCCAGGGGCTGGAACGCATGCGGCTCGCCGCGTCTCTCGAGATTTGCGGGCGTATTCTCGGCCTCGTGGCGATGTTCGTATTCGTGCACGCTACTGGAGATACCTGGAAAGCTCTCTTCATTCAGGGCGTAGGTCCCGCGGTCACCACCGTCGCTGGACTGCTGATGGCGTACCGCGAAATTCCATGCCGGCTGCCGACCGTGGCGCTGGTTCGCGACGCGATGAAGCGCGGCTGGCCGATGTTCCTGTTCCGTAGCGCCGAGAGTTTGTATGGCGTGGGCAACGCATTCATACTTGGCTTGTTTGCGACCCCGGTTCAAGTGGGATATTTCGCTTCGGCCGAAAAAATCAGCCGGGCGACCTTCGGCCTGCTGAATCCCGTTCGTGAGGCGCTCTATCCGCGTCTCAGCAGCATGGCGCAACATGCGCCAGGGGACACGGCAAGGCTCGCGCGAATCGGCGCCATCATCACGATCAGCGGCGGGCTGCTCTTCAGCGCCGGCATTTTCCTTTTTGCGCCGTGGTTGATCCGCCTGCTGATGGGCGAGTCCTTCGCGCCGGCCGTAACCGTTCTTCGGATTCTCTCGATTCTTCCGCTGCTCCTGTCTGTGACGAATTCGGTCGGTCTCCAGTGGCTGCTGCCGATGGGGCGCGATTCGCAGGTGAACGCCGTGATCATTTGCGCTGGCCTGTTGAATCTTTCGCTGGCAATGATCCTCGCGCCGTACTTCGCGCAAGTCGGCATGGCATGGGCTGTGGTGAGCGCCGAGGCGTTCGTCGCCATTGGCCTCGTGCGGATGGTGGTTCGCTCGACTCCGCCGTTCTGGGCGTCCTCGCAGACGCTCCTTCCGGCAGAGATGAAGACGCAGGTGTTTTAAACGATGAAAGAACGCGTTCCATTCATCTGGTGGCTCCATCCGGCGTTTCTGGTCGGAACGTTCAGTGTCGTGCTCGGCGCCGCCGCGTACCTCTACGAGGAGTCATCTTACCGGGCGAACTGGCGGACGCCGAAGTTTTTCGATTTCCAGGCCCTGCTGATTACGCTTGCCTGCGCCGCGGTGTTCGCCATCGGAAGCGGGCTGAGTTCGCGGCTGATCGGGCTCATGCCGCGGACGCAGGCTTCCAGCGAAGGGCCCGGATGGGAACATCGGGCGTTTCTCGAAAAACTGTTCTCGCTGAGTTTCTGGCTCTGCGTGATCGGCTATGGGTTGTGGATTGGCTTGGCAATACAGAGGGGGATGACCTTTGGCGTGCTGGTAGGCGTGCTCGCGGGCGAAAAGGGCGCGATGTACGAGGCTCGCTTCACGTACCTGCCGACCGTCGGCGGCGTCACCACTCTGACTCAATTCGGCACAGCCGCGATGATCGTTGGCGCTATGCTTGCTGCCCGTTTCGGCTGGCGCACGGTGCGGGTCCAACTGGGAGTGGTTGCCGGTTTCGCTTTTCTCCGGGCGTTGATCAACAGCGAGCGGTTCGCCCTGATTGAGCTCTTCATTCCCTTCGTCATGGTCTGGATCGCTTACCGGTATCTGGGTTCCAATCGCCAGCTAAGCTCGCGAACGCGGACGTTCCTCAACTTCGCGCCTTTGGTTGGCGCGGTCGCTCTTTTTGTGGTCTTCACGACCTTCGAATACTTCCGCTCCTGGACGAATTACTACGCCGGGCGCGACATGACGCTGTGGGAGTTTGGCGCGGTTCGCCTGCTTGGATATTACGTGACGTCGTTCAACAACGGCGCGTATCTGCTGCATCGCCTCGATCCGCTCAACGCCCCGTACTTCACGATGCATTTTCTGTGGACTTTTCCCCTGACGAGTCCAGTGATGCAGAGGCTCTTTCCCGGTCCCCTGCTCGACACGAGTGCGAAGTGGTTTTACTTCCCGTTTCTCGAGTCGGAAGCGAACCTCGAATTCAACAATGCGGATGGACAGTTGTTTCCTCTGATGGATTTTGGGATCGCGGGCGGGTTGATCTACTGGCTCGTGATCGGCCTCATCTGCGGCATCCTGTACGAACTGTACCGGCGAAAGCAGCTCCTCGGCCTCCTGGTCTATCCGGTTGCGCTGCTCGGAATGCTGGAAATGCCGCTGGCCCTCTACTGGGGAGAAGGCCGGGCGTTTCCATCCATTTGCCTGCTTGTGTTGTCGCCGTGCCTCCTCTGGTTGGTCAGGCGCCAGGTTGGAAGTCTGCCGCTCAGCCGTCCTGTTGGGATAACCACCTTATGACTCAAATTGCACTGAATGGCCGATTCTATGCCCACCGTCCGACCGGGATGCAGCGCTATGCGCTGGAGGTCAGCAAGAGATGCGCCGGGTTTCTGGACGTGTTGAAGCCCGCCCGCGGCTTGCGCGGACCGTCGGGCCACCTCTGGGAACAGTTGTACCTGCCATCTGTAGTGCGAGGGCGCATGCTTTGGAGCCCCAATAACACGGGGCCGCTCGCTGTCGCACACCAGGTCTGCACGATTCACGATCTCATTCCGCTCGAACACCCCGAGTGGTTCAACCGGCGTTTCGGACAGTGGTATGAATGGCTGCTGCCTCGCCTCGGCAAGCGGGTGCAGCATTTGATAGCCGTCTCGGAATTCACCAAGCAGCGAGTCGTCGAATTGCTCCGCGTACCCGAGCAAAGGGTTACGGTGATCCCGAACGGAGTGTCCGAAGAGTTCTTTCCGAGGAGCGCGGCGGAATCGAAGGGCGTTAGAAAGCGGCTCGGAATCGACAATCCGGACCATTTGCTGAGCGTCGGATCCCTCGAGCCTCGAAAGAATCTGCACCGCTTGCTCGCGGCTTGGAAGAAAGTGCAAGCCAGCACGCCGCGCGAGCTGGAACTGGTGGTGGTGGGTCCGCGCAATCCGAACCCCCGGGTGTTCGGCGATGTTGCTCTGTCCGAGCTGCCGCCGCGCGTCCACTTCACGGGCTATGTTCCGGACGAATGTCTGCCTGGCCTCTATTCCGGCGCTTTGGCATTCGTGTATCCGTCCCTATATGAAGGCTTCGGACTGCCGCCGCTCGAGGCAATGGCCTGCGGAACGCCGGTCGTGACCTCTCGCGGAAGCTCGCTCGTCGAGGTAGTTGGCGATGACGGCGTGCTGGTCGATCCCTGGGATGAGAATTCGATCGCCGAGGGCATTCTCGAAATTCTTTCGAACGAAACTTTCCGAAACGGCCTTCGAGAGCGGGCCAGGGTGCGGGCGAAAAAGTTCACCTGGGAAGGCGCTGCCCGCCAGACGCTGAAGGTTCTTCTCGAACAGTCAAGGTGCTAACCCATGGAAACCAGAACATCCCATCGCATTGCCGGACTGGATTTGTTGAGGGCTCTCGCCATCCTGATGGTGCTGATCGCTCACTATCCGAAAGCGGAAGGTGGAACGTTCAACCGTGTGCTGAACTTCGGTTGGACGGGCGTGGATCTGTTCTTTGTGCTGAGCGGTTACCTCATTGGATGCCAGCTCTTCAAGCCGCTCGTCCAGGGACGGCCGCTGTCGTTCCGGACGTTTTACCTGAAACGGTTCGT
>JACXTT010005598.1_pt1 | contig 18215 bp, 14 predicted proteins | sample 9270951 | NCBI WGS metagenome assembly JACXTT01 (sample SAMN15532306, study PRJNA645909) | rock metagenome | isolation source: weathered quartz diorite | place: Puerto Rico | collected 2017-06-21 | reverse complement strand
CGTTCCGGCAGGCTGTGGCTGGGATTGTTTTTTGTTTTATTCCCCCTGGGAATGCTGCTCTACGGCGTCAATGACATCGTTGACGCCGAAGGCGATCTCTTGAATCCGCGCAAAGGCACATTTTTGTTTGGTTCGCGCGGCGCGTGGGATCAGCTTGCGGCTTTGCGGTGGCAGATTGCCGTGGTGCAACTCCCATTTCTGACTGCGTTTTACTTTCTCGTTGGGCCGCGCATCTTGTGGTGGTATGCGACGCTGCTGCTGGCCGTGGGCCTCTACAACACGCCGCGGTTCGCATGGAAAGGCCGTCCTCCATTCGATGTACTGATTCAAGCGAGCTATCTGCTCGTTTTTGTTTTGAGCAGTTGGCTCAACGGCTCGCCGCAGCTCCCCTGGCAAGCTTTTGTGTTTGGCGCACTGTTTGCGATGCACTCGCACGTCTTCGGGGAAGTGATGGACATCGAGCCGGATCATCTGAGCGGCCGAAGCACGACGGCGACGCTGATCGGCCGAGTGCCCGCCAAACTTTTCATCGCTGGGCTGCTGATCATCGAAACGACTCTAGTCTATTTCTATTTTCGGGACTGGATCATTGCCGGATTCCTGGCGATTGGCGCTTTTTGGTTCGTGCTGGATGCAGCGGTACTTTGGAAGAATCGGCCCTACAGCCCGGTGGAAATGCGTCTCTTCCTCTGGGGTTGGAACATTGTTGCACTGCTAGGCATATTCTGGAATTGGTCTCATGGCACGCTGACGCGCTTGAATCCTTTTTCCGGACTGCAGAAGTGAAGCGAAAATACTTGCTCGAAATCAGCGTCGAGACGGGAGAGGCGGCGCTGGCCGCGCTGCGCGGCGGCGCAGATCGCATTGAACTCTGCGGGGACTTGAGCATCGGCGGAGTTACACCCAGCATCGAAATTATGCGAACGGTGCGCGAGCAGCTACACATTCCCGTCTTCGCGATCATCCGGCCGCGTGGAGGAGAGTTCGTTTATTCGGAAGCTGAATTTGCAGAGATGAAGCGCTCCATCGGGGAGGCCAAGCAAGCAGGAGTAGATGGGGTGGTCTCGGGCGTCCTGACGAGTGATGGTTCGGTGGACATGGAGAGAACGCGGAAGCTTGTCGCGTTGGCGTGGCCTCTTCCCCTAACCTTTCATCGTGCGTTCGATGATTGCAAGGATTTACGGCGAGGACTCGAAGAAGTCATTCCGACCGGAGCGAGCAGGATCCTGACATCCGGTGGCGCCCAGAGTGCTCTCGAAGGCGCTGCCATATTGGCCGAACTCGTCGCAGCGGCCGGAAACCGCATCACCATCGTCCCCGGCGCAGGCATCAGTGCTTCCAACATTGCACGAGTCGTGAAGGAAACGGGCGCGAGAGAATTTCACTCTGGACTTGGCACAGTGCTTCCTTACGGAAGCCGTGATTACGAGAGATTCGAAGCCGAAGTGAGGAAAATGATCGAGCAGCTCGCGAGTCTGCCTTAGGAGTTTTTCCAAATCGAGAGAACAAAGGGCCGCCGCCGCGGCGAACGCCCCTGAAAAAAAAATGGTTGAGAGTTTCCTCAGGCCTTTTGCGCCTGGCGGCGGAGGAACGTCGGCACATCCAAATCGTCCGCCGGAACTTCGTGGCTCACCTCGCGGACGTTTTGTTGCACCTGATGAACCACGTTTGAAGTCGCATGGTGCACGGGTTCTTCTGGAATCTCGCGCCCAGCCTTCCAGGTCTTCGGGAGGAACGACTGCTTCTGGTGGATGTTTTTCTTATTGGCGTCTTTGAAGCCTGCTGCGATTACGGTGATCTTGACGCTGTCCTTCATGTTGTCGTCCTGCACGGCGCCAAAAATGATGTTCGCGTTTTCGTGCGCCGCTTTCTGAATCACGCTGGAAGCTTCGTGAACTTCGTGCAGCGTGAGGCTCGAGCTGCCGGAAATATTGATCAGAATTCCCTGTGCGCCTTGAATGGAATTGTCTTCCAGGAGCGGGCTGGCGATGGCGCGGTTCGCAGCATCCACAGCGCGGTTCGTGCCGGTGGCTACAGCGGTACCCATCACGGCGTAGCCCTGGCCATGCATGATGGCTTTCACGTCCGCGAAGTCGCGGTTAATGATGCCGGGCACGGTGATAATGTCCGAGATGCCTTGCACCGCCTGGCGCAGGATGTCATCGGCGATTCGGAACGCATCGAAGAAACTGGTGCCGCGCTCGACGGTATCCATCAAGCGCTCGTTGGGGATGACGATGACAGTGTCGACGGCGCCGATGAGTTCTTGAAGGGCCTGCTCGGCCTGCATCATGCGGCGCTTGCCTTCGAAGGCGAACGGCTTCGTTACCACGGCTACGCTTAACGCGCCAAGCTCACTGGCCAGCGAGGCAACCACGGGCGCCGCGCCGCTTCCCGTGCCTCCGCCGAGGCCGGAGGTGATGAAAATCATGTCCGAGCCTTCGAGCGCCTCGATAATTTTCTCCGTGTCCTCGAGCGCAGCCTTGCGGCCGACCTCGGGGTTGGCGCCTGCGCCCAAGCCCTTGGTGAGCTTCGCGCCGAGCTGCAATTTCACAGGCGCCTGCGATAGTTTGAGCGCTTGCAAATCAGTATTCGCCGTGATGAATTCGACGCCTTCGAGCTTGGCGCGAATCATGCGATTCACCGCGTTGCACCCGCCCCCGCCCACGCCGATGACTTTGATCTTCGCCGGCTGAAGCTCCTCGCTGAAGCTCATCCGGATTCCTGCGTCTCTCGCTGTCATGCTTTCCTCAACCTTCTCCAGTTCGCCGGCGGCTCCTGGCAGGGTCACGAGGCGCTCGCGAACATGGACTTCAATTTGGATACAAGATTTCCTACGCGCTGCGGCGAGCTGCGCCGCACTTTCGCGCCGTACAACACAAGCCCGACGACTGTTGCATACTCCGGCTGCGCCACCTGTTCCGGCAGGTCAGCCAATCCTTTTGGCTCCGCGACGCGCACTGGAAGGTGGAACGACTGTTCGGCGAGTTCATCCAAGCCATGCAGCCTCGCACCGCCGCCTGCCAAAACAAATCCCGCGGGAATCTGGCCGTCAAGGCCGGCGCGCTGCAAATCGTCGCGGATGAGGGAGAGCAATTCCATGGCGCGCGGCTCGATGATGTCGGTCAGCATATGCGCGAAAATCGTGCGCGGCGGACGATCGCCGACGCTGGCGATCTCGATCGGGCCATCGGCCTTCATGAACGCGGAAGCGGCGCAGCCGTGGCGACGCTTGATTCTCTCGGCTTCGGGAATCGGCGTGCGCAATCCGACGGCGAGGTCATTCGTAAAATGATCGCCGCCAACGGCAACCGCGCTCGTATGGCGGACCACGCCGCCACCGTAAACGATCACTTCGGTGGTGCCGCCGCCGATGTCCAGCAAGCAACAGCCGAGGTCGCGTTCGTCCTGCGTGAGGGAAGACTCAGCAGAAGCAAGCGGCTCGAGAACCGTGTCGCTAATTAGAATGCCCGCCCGGTTGGCTGCGGTGACAAGATTTTGCGTGGCGGCCACCGACGAGGTGACCAGGTGAACGTTGGCTTCCAGCCGCTGGCCGACCATGCCGATGGCATCGCGAATCCCGTCCTGGGCGTCCACTCGGAATTCGTGAGGCAAGACGTGCAGAACTTCGCGGTCTTCGGGAAGCGTGATGTTGCGGGCCGCATCCACAGCGCGGCGCACGTCATCGCGCTCAATGTCGCGCGGCCGGTTACCCAGAGTGATTCCTGCGCGGCTGTTGACGCCGCGCACGTGGCTTCCAGCCACGCCGATCAGCGCTTCTTCGACGGGCACATTTGCCACGCTCTCAGCTTCTTCAACGGCGCGGCGAATCGAGCTGACTGTGGAATCCAGGTTAACGATCAGACCTTTGCGAAGTCCCTTGGACTCGGCAGCGCCGAGCGCCAGAAACTTCACGAGTTCGCCTTCGACTTCGGCAATGAGAACGGTAGTCTTCGAGCTGCCGATGTCCAGCCCCACCAGGTATTTGTCTTTCTTCGCCAAGCCGCCGCTCCCGCGATGAATCTATCTTGTTCTTTTGGCTGCCGTGCCCGCGCTCGTGTCCGGATTTACAACGACCTGCCTCATATACTGTAAATCGATGGACTGCACGCGGCCGGTGTTGGCCTGCCACTGCGAAAAATTATCCAACAGCATCTTGTACTTGCCGGTAAACTCGCCCGCGCCGAAATGAATCGTTACGGCCTGCGAATCCGTGGGACCCGCCAGCCCGGTCATCACGACGCGCAGATCCTTGGGATTCGAAAGATCGAGCTCGCTGACACCTTCGGACGACCCGGCGCGCACGAGATCGATGCCCTTCGTAAACTCCATGTAGACCTGCATGCGTTTCTCGCGCTGGTCGCGGGGCACATCTTCCGAAACGCCGCTGACGATCGGAAAACGCAGATCCTCGCCCTGGGGCCTTTCGAGGATGACGCCATGCGCATCAATCAGAGCCAATTCGTTGCCGTTGCGCGCGAAGGCGACGGGTGTCCGTTCAGTCAGCTCGACGCGAATCCGATTCGGCAGAATTCGCTGCACGCTGGCGGATTCGACCCAGGGGATTTGCTCGATGGCACTGCGGCGCCCGTCAAGCGCAACACGAAGAACGCTTCGATTGCGGTCATGAACAAACTGCTGCAGCACGGCTTCGCGGCTTACGATGTGATTGCCGCTCAATTCAATCTGATCCGGCTTAAGCAGAAGCATCGTGGGCGAATACAACAGAAAACGCATGCCATAGCTGGCCGCCGTCACCCCAGCGACACCAGCGAAAGTCAAAACCAGCAACCGGCGATAAAACGGCCATCCCCGTCCGGAAAATTTCTTTCGGCGGATTTCAACCGGTTTTTGCCTGCGCAGATAGCGCGGCTCGTCGTCGGCGATCAGCTCGGGCCGATACGAATCGGCATCCGCCGTCGCCGCATTCCGATGCATGGCCTTTACGCGTTCCAAACCACCACCTCGTTCTCCAGTTCGACGCCGTATGCCTTCTGTACGCGCTCTCGCACATCGGCGATCAGCGCCAGCATGTCCCTGGCGGAAGCCTTGCCTGCGTTCACGAAGAAATTGGCGTGGCGGTCGCTGACGCGCGCGTCGCCCACGGACAGCCCTTTCAGTCCGAGCTCGTCAATCATGCGGCCGGCGGATGCGCCAGGAGGGTTCTTAAAGATGCAGCCGGCGCTTTTCTGGCCCAGCGGCTGGCTGGATCGCCGTTTTTCGTTGCAGATACGAATACCTTCGAGGATTTCTTTGAACGGTTTGGAGGGTAGTTCCAATGTCACCGCGAGCATCATATCATCAGGCGCAAAAGAAGTGTGCCGATATTCGAAGGAAATTTGATGCCCGCGCAGAATTTCAATCTTCCGTTCGGCAGCGCGGTATAGCTTCACCTCGCGGACGTATGTCCCGATCTGCATGCCGTAGGCTCCGGCGTTCATGCGGAGAGCGCCACCGACAGTGCCAGGGACTCCGATCAGGCCCTCCATTCCGCCGAGATCGTGCTTCGCGCAATAGGTAACCGTGCGGCCCAGGTCCGCCGCGGCGTCCACGTGCGCCAACTTGCCTTCGAGAACGATGGCAGGCTCCGGTGGGACGAGCTGAAGAACAACCCAGGGCAATTCGCCGTCGCCCACCAACAGGTTCGAGCCGCCGCCCAAGAACTTGTGCGGAATGTGGCTCTCATCGAGCAGCCTCAAGAGGCACGGAATGCTGTCATGCTTGTGGATGCGTAGCAGATCGGTGGTGCCGCCAATGCCGAGGTAAGTCAACTCCGCGAGAGAAGTTCCCTGGCGAAGCTCGACGCCGAGCTTTGCCAGGCCGGCAACGATTTTGGGATCGCTAATGCGCATGGTGCGCCGGATGCTCCGTTCCGAGCAGGACCATGAGCTCGTTGCTCGCGCGGCTGACGCTGCCTGCACCGATGGTCAAGATGGCGTCACCCGGGCGCGCCTGCTTGAGTAGAAAGCCGATGCCTTCCTGCATCGAACGAAAATAATGCACGTTCTTATGGCCGGCCTCGCGGATGGCGTTTCCGAGCGTCTCGCTGGTCACGCCTGGGATGGGCGCTTCACTGCCGGCGTAGATGTCGGTTAATACGAGGACGTCGGCTTGGTTGAAGGCGCGGGAGAATTCGTCCCAGAGATGCTGTGTGCGCGTGTAACGATGCGGTTGGAAGAGCACCAGAAGCCGATTGAACTTGCAGCCGCGCGCCGCTTCCAGCGTGGCGCGGATTTCCACCGGATGGTGGCCATAGTCGTCGACGACGGTGATGTCGTTCACGACCCCTTTGACGTCAAACCGGCGGCCCACACCGGCAAATTTGGCGAGACCATCGCGGATCAAATCAGAGGCAACATTCAGATAGAGCGCCACCGCAGCTGCAGCCGCGGCGTTGCGCACGTTGTGCATTCCCGGCGGATGAGCCAGCAGGAAGACGCCGAGATCATCGCCTTTGTACGTGAGGCGAAATTCGCTGTGGAGTCCTTCCAGCTTGACGTCGCTGATGACCAGGTCGGCCTGGCTCGATGTTCCGTACGTAATGATCGGCCGTTTTACGCTGGGAATAATGGCCTGCACGTTGGGCTCGTCAATGCACAGAATCGCCGCGCCGTAGAATGGCACGCGGTTCACGAACTGAATGAAAGCATCCTGAATGTCCTGCAGCGATGAGTATTGATCGAGGTGCTCACGATCAATCGTCGTTACTACGGCGACGACTGGCGCCAGCATTAGAAAACTGCGGTCGCTCTCGTCGGCTTCCACGACAAAGTACTCGCCCTTGCCCAGCCGCGCCGTCGTGCCCGCCTGATTCACTCTCCCGCCAACGACGAACGTCGGGTCGAGATGGGCTGCCGCCAGTACCGAGGCGACCATCGAAGTTGTCGTCGTTTTGCCGTGTGCGCCGGCAACAGCAATTCCATATTTCAGCCGCATGAGTTCTGCAAGCATCTCCGCGCGCGGAATCACCGGGATCTTGCATTTGTGCGCTTCGACGACTTCGGGATTGTCCGCTTTCACCGCAGAGGAAGTCACCACGACGTGCGCGCCATCCGCGTTCGAAGCCTTATGGCCTTCGTAAATGGTCGCGCCGAGATCCTGCAAGCGTTCGGTGATCGTCGAAGGTTTTACGTCCGATCCCGATACGGAATAGCCAAGCGTGAGCAGCACTTCAGCGATGCCGCTCATGCCGATGCCGCCGATACCGACCAGGTGAATGCGCTGAAAATTACGAAAAGAAACCATCATGAGTCTTCCCTCTGCCGAATTTCCTGCACGTTTGCGGCCTCTTCAATCAAATTGACGATGTCGCGCGCGGCATGAGGGCGGGCGAGTCCGCGCGCAGCAGTAGAAAGTTTTTCGATCTCGTGAGGCTGGTCCAGGAGAGAAAAAATTTCGCCCGTCAACTTCTCTGCCGTAAGTTCCGCTTCGGAGATGAGCCGCCCGGCGCCCGCGCGCGCCATCTCCTGGGCATTGCGCAATTGATGGCTGTCCGTTGCTCTTCCAAAGGGAATAAAGATGGCGGCTCGGCCCGCGGCTGCTACTTCCGCTGCGGTGATGGCTCCTGCTCGGCAAACGATCACATCTGCCCAGGCAAAGCGCTCCGCCATGTTCGTCAGGAAGGGGACAACCTCCGCGTGAATTTCGCGCCGCGCGTATGCGGTGCGTACAGCATTATAATCGCGGTCACCGGTTTGATGCACGATGGCGAGTTCATTCTTGCGCCTCGCCAGGCCATCCATCGCATCCACAAATACCCGGTTGATCGGCAGCGCGCCCTGACTACCGCCAGTAATCAGCAGACGAAACGGCTTCTCCAGATTTCGCGGCGCAATCGAAAAGAACTCCGGCCTCACGGGACACCCGGTAACATTTGCTTTGTGACCCCAGGTTTGTGCAGAAATTTCATAGCCGGTTGCAATTCGTTTTGAGATTCGGGCCAACACCTTGTTCGTAAAACCCGGCTCGACATTTGGTTCGAAGATGACATTCGGCACTCGCGCAAGCCAAGCCGCCAAAAGCATCGGCCCAGCAGCGTAGCCACCGACTCCGAATGCCGCGATGGGTTTCTGCTTCCGCAGTACGCGACGCGCATCCAGCATCGCGGGAACGAGCATTGCCAGATTCTTCAAAAGCGTCGTGCCTCCTTTGCCTTTCAGTCCGGCCACGCGCAGCGTTTCCAGGGGCAGCCCAGCCTGCGGCACCAGTTTCATTTCAATTCCGCGTTGTGTTCCCACCAGCACGACTTCTCTCTCGATCCCTCTCGAAAGCCATTCCTGCGCAATCGCCAGCGCCGGAAAAACGTGTCCGCCCGTGCCGCCGCCTGCGATCAGCAATTTCACTTGGCGCGTCCGCTCCTCATGCCTCTGCCGCTTGCTGCGAGATATTCAGGAGCACCCCGGTTGCCAGCAGCATGATGAGCAAGCTCGATCCGCCGTAGCTGATGAATGGGAGCGGGATTCCTTTTGTCGGAACCATGCCGAGCACCACCGCGAAATTGATCAACGCCTGGCTCAGCACCATCGCCGTGATGCCCAACGCCAGCAGGCGCCCGAACCCGTCCGGCGCAGCAAACGCCGCACGCATGCCGCGCCAGCCATAAACGACAAAGAGAGAAATCACAATCATCGCGCCGATAAAGCCAAGCTCTTCAGCAATTACGGCATAAATAAAATCGGTGTGCGCTTCCGGGAGATAAAAGAGTTTTTGCTTACTCTCCATCAAGCCCACACCTGTAAATCCGCCGGAACCCACGGCAATCAGCGACTGCAGCAGTTGAAATCCGGCGCCCTGCGGATCCGAGGCAGGATCGAGAAATGCCATGAGCCGTGCCTGGCGGTACGACACTTGCGTGATCAAAAGGTACAGAATCGGCACGGCCGCCAGTGCGCCGGCTGTGATCCATTTCCACGAAAGGCCCGCGACATAGAGAATCGCCGTGGAAAACAAAACAATTTCTACGGAAGTGCCCAGGTCGGGCTGCAGCAGAATCAATACCACGCAAAACAAAACCGGTCCCGCCGCGGGAAGTATCGTCTGCAAAAAATCTTCCTTGCAGAATTCCATCCCGCCTTTGCCGCGCCGCCTCAGGTCAAGAAACCACGCCAGATACAGGATGACAGCAAGCTTCGCGAGCTCTGAAGGCTGGACCCCGATGGGGCCAAATTTGATCCAGCGGTGCGTTGCGTGGGACTTATCGAGAAACAGAGTTCCAACCAGCAGCAGCAATACAATGCACACGACGGGGTAAACCACCGCCGGCTCCCGCAGCTTGCGATAATCGGTGCGCATGAGCACAAACATTCCCAATAAACCAATCACCAGCCATGCCGCCTGCCGCAGCAGAAAGATGGAAGAGTGCCCGTACTGGTGTTCCGCGGTGACTGCGGAGGCGCTTAGAATCATCACCGCGCCAAAGAGGCACAGCACCACCGTCACTCCGAACAGCCAGCGATCCCCTTCGAGTCGTCTTGGCACGCCAGTTCATCCTCTCCCGGAACTCGTACTCGCAGCCTGCCGTTCCAATTCATGCACCAAATCCTTGAAGACGCGGCCGCGGTGTTCGTAGTTCTCAAACTGGTCGAAGCTGGCGCATGCCGGCGCGAGGAGCACGACGTCCCCGGGACGCGAAGCCTGCGAAGCAATCTCTACGGCTCGTTGGATCGTTCCCGCGCGCTCGATCGCCACGCTTCCCGCGATTTGTTTTTCAATTTTCTCCGAGGCCGCGCCGATCAGCAGCGCAAGAATCGCCTTTTCGCGCAACGGTTTCTGCAAAACGGTGTAATCGCTGCCTTTATCTTTTCCGCCGAGAACGATCAGGATTCGCCCGGAAAATGCATCAAGCGCCTTGAAAGTCGCATCGACGTTTGTCGCTTTCGAATCGTTGTAGTAGCGCACCCCGCCAATCTCCGCAACGAACTCCAGACGATGCTCCACGCCTGCAAACGAACGCACACCGCTGGCGATCTCCATCGCCTGCGCACCGACCAGGCGTGCTGCTGCCACCGCTGCCAGCACGTTTTCAACGTTATGCGCGCCAGCCAGCGGAATGTCCTGAAGCTTCAGGACGAACTCGTCCTTTCCGTCCTGACGGAACACGATTTCGTTCTCGCGAACAAACGCTCCCTGGGCGACGCGCTGCTTCCGGCTAAACCAAAACACTTGTGGCTTTGTAGGCGCGTAAGGTCGAGTTGCCGGATCATCCGCGTTCAGTACCGCGCTGTCCGACTCCGCCTGATTCTCAAAGATTCGCGCTTTCGCGGCACCATAGGCTTCCAGCGTGTGGTGGCGATCGAGATGGTCCGGCGTGAGATTCAGGAATACGCTGATGTCGGCGCGAAACGCATCAATCAACTCGAGTTGGAAACTGCTCAGCTCTGCCACGGTAATCGTTTTGTCGCTCGTCTGCTCGACTTGAGAAATCAGCGGCGTGCCGATATTCCCGGCGAGAATCGTGGGGACTCCCGCATCTTTCAAAATGTGCGTGATCAGCGAAGTCGTCGTCGTCTTGCCATTCGAACCCGTGATGCCGATCATGCGCCCCTTTAAGAAGCGATCCGCCAGCTCGATCTCGCTCCAAATCGTGACGCCTTTGGCTCGAGCTGCTTGCAGCAACGGAGCGTCAGCCGCTACGCCGGGACTGGCAACAATCAAATCCTGATTCAGAAACGTTTTCTCTTTGTGGCCGCCCAGCTCCAGTTGGACGCCGGTAGCGCGCAAGGACTTAGTCGCTTCGCCAATTTCGCTTTCTGATCGCGCATCGGTTGCCGTCACCTTGGCGCCGCGCCCCGCGCAGAATTGCGCTGTTGCCACGCCAGTCCTTGCCAGTCCCACGACCAGCACGCGCTTGCCTCGCAATTCGAACGGATGTGCCATCTCTGTCGCAAAATCCTCTGTACAAATGCCCCGCTACCTCAATTTCAGCGTCGTCAGCGCAAACAGCGCGAATACCAATGCTGCAATCCAGAATCGCACGATTACTTTTGATTCGCTCCAGCCCATCAATTCGAAGTGGTGGTGAATCGGCGCCATACGGAAGATGCGCTTTCCCCGCAGCTTGAACGACCCCACCTGCAGAATTACGGAGAGCGCTTCAATCACAAAAATCCCGCCGACAAAAAAGAGCAGAACCTCCTGCTTGATAATCACCGCTACCGTGCCGAGCGTTCCTCCCAGCGACAACGAACCCACATCGCCCATAAAAATTTCCGCCGGGTGCGCGTTGTACCAGAGGAAACCAAGCGAAGCGCCGACCAGCGCGCCGCAAAACACCGTGAGTTCTCCAACGCGCGGGATGTACTGAATCTCAAGGTAGGTGGCCCAGCGAGAGTTGCTGCTCACGTAGGTCAGCACGGTCAGCGCCCCCGCCGCTATCACCGTGCAACCAATGGCAAGTCCGTCGAGACCATCAGTGAGGTTCACGGCGTTCGACGAACCGACAATGACCACGCACACAAAGAACAGGAAGGGAAGAAATGCGAGCGGCCAGAAATGTTTCACCCCGATGAGCGAATGGATCACCAGATCCGGATGCAGCCGCTTTAGGAATGGAATCATAAGCTGAGTCGAATACGCATATCGCGTAGCGAGAATCAGCAAAGAAATCCCAACGCCCAGGCTGACCAAAATTTGAAAGTAGATCTTTTTCTTTGCGGTAAGTCCCAGGTTGCGCTGCTTCGATACCTTCGCGTAGTCATCGATGAACCCGATGATGGCGAAACCGAAAAGCGCGAAGAGCGAAAGCAGGATAAATGGATTCGTGAGATCGGCCCAAAGAAGAACGGGCACCGCTGTGGATAGCACGATGAGCACGCCGCCCATCGTCGGCGTGCCCGCTTTCTTCTTGTGTTCTTCGGGTCCCTCCTCGCGGATAAACTGGCCGATCTGCAGTTCCCCCAGACGTCGGATGAGCCACGGCCCAAACACCAATGCAAGAAACATTGCCGTGAGGCTCGCGTACACCGTGCGGACGGTGATGTAGCGAAAAACGTTTAGCGGGCTGAAGTAGCGCTGCAAGACGTGGTAAAGGAGGTAGTACAGCATTTCAGTGTCTGAGCTCCTGCCCGGAGAATTCGCCCGGCGCTGCATGCTGGGCGATTAGCGATTCGACGATGCGCTCCATCTTTACTCCACGCGAGCCTTTCACCAGCAACAGGTCACCGGAAACCACGATGCTTCTCAGAAATTCAGCCGCTTCGTCCGGCGTTTCGAAAAATCTCGTTTGAGCCGCTGAAAAACCGGACGCCACAGCACCTTTTACAATCTCTGCGGCATCGCCAGAGACACCAAGGATCCAGTCGAGCTTGCCGGTCTCTGCCGCAAACTTTCCCGCTTCCCGATGTAGTTCCTTTGAAGCTGCGCCAAGTTCGCGCATTTCTCCCGCAGCAAGAATCCTTCGCCGATAATTGGGCGTGGCCGCCAGTAGCCCCGTCATGGCTTGCAGCGCCGCGGGACTCGAGTTGTAACTGTCATTAATCAGCGCCGCTCCGTTCGAAAACCGCAAGAGTTCTCCACGCATCGCCGGCGCGCGCAAAGTGCGAAAAACGCTTTGCGCTTCCGCCGCGCCGATGTCCCAAACGCTCGCGGCCGCCAGCGCCGCCAGCGCATTCGAAATCGCGTGATGACCCGGCACTCTCAATTCCAGTCGAACCCGGCCCTCGGGGCTGACATAGTCAAACGCCGACCCAAACGCTCCACGGTTTTCAATCTCCTGCGCCATAAAGAACGCCGGCTTTTCTATGCCGTAGGTCACAACCCGTCCGGGAGCGAACCCTCCAAACGCCGCAACGCGCGGATCATCCGCGTTCAGCACTGCGGTCGATTCGTGCCCATTCAATCCTTCGATCAATTCGCGCTTCGCGAGCGCGATCTCATCGACCGATGAAAAAAACTCCAAGTGCGCCGGCGCCACTCGCGTCACAACTCCAACATCGGGCCGCGCAATCGCCGCCAGCCGTTTCAACTCGCCGCCCCGCGACATACCCATCTCCAGCACTGCCGCCTGGTGCGTTTCCTCGAGCCGCAGCAGCGTCAGCGGAAGCCCATACTCGTTATTCAGATTTCCTTCCGATTTCAGGACCCGCAGCTTCGCGCCCAGCAATGCCGCCAGGATCTCTTTCGTAGTGGTCTTCCCGACCGAACCTGTGACCCCGGCAATTTTCCCGCCCCAGGCTTGGCGCACTGCGCTCGCCAATTGCTTGAGCGCTTCGAAGGTTTCGACCACGGCGATGCAGCGGCTGCCGATCTCGCCCGCAAATCGCGAAAGCTGACTCTCCGCCACCACCGCCGCGATTGCTCCATGCCCCAGCGCGCTGCCCACATGATCGTGTCCATCGTGACGCGGTCCGTGGATGGCGATGAACAGTTCTCCGGCACGTAGCGTGCGAGAATCAATCGAGACGCCGGCCACCCGGGCCAGGGGGTCGAGTCCCGTCCCCGGGCGAGTACCCAAAGCGCCAGCCACCTGTGCAATCGTCCACCGCATAAGTTCCTCAAAGGATTCTTCTTAACGGCACTCCCTACGGCTCGTGGTGTTTTCAACGTTTTGAGGGCTCCTCCTTTCGAGAGGTCCGCAACTGGCTCGCCCAGTCTTGCCGGGACCCCAGCGCCCTCGCCACACCTTGAGAACAAGCGCGCTAGGTGCCAAACCCAGAACTGCCTCGTGGCCCTTCGAAACCACGATCGCGAAGGGCGCGCCGCGCCATTTCGCGATCATCAAATTCGAGTGTGCGATCGGCGAGAATTTGATAATTCTCGTGACCTTTCCCTGCGAGCAGCACCATGTCTCCCGCGCGGGCTTCGTCCATCGCCAGGCTGATCGCCTTTTCGCGATCCGGCTCGATCAAATACTTGCCCGCCGTTTTTTGCAGGCCGACGATGATGTCGCTGATGATTTTCAGCGGATCCTCGCTGCGCGGATTGTCGCTTGAGAGAATCGTCAAGTCGCTCAGCCGTCCCGTGTCCTCACCCATCACCGGCCGTTTCGTGCGATCTTTTTCTCCCCCGCAGCCGAAGAGCGTAATGATGCGGCCTTTCGGATTCAGTTCGCGCGCCGTACGAATCAGATTCTTCAGTGCATCATCCGTATGCGCATAGTCCACAATCACTAAGAATGGCTGTCCAAGATCGATCCGTTGAAATCGTCCGGACACGCTTTCGAGATTCCGAATACCCGTTTCGATGACTTCATTCGACAGCCCAAGTACCTGTGATGCTCCAATGGCCGCCAACAGGTTGTAAACATTGATGCGGCCCACGAGCGGCGAAACCACATTCAGCTTTCCGTTCGGTGTCTGTGCTGTAAACGTCAGGCCCTCGAATGTCAGTTGAAATTTCTTGGTCGTGATGTCCACGTTCGATTCCAGTCCATACGTCAGAGTGTTTTTCGCCAGCCCCGCTAGCCTCTTTCCGAATTCATCATCGCTGTTCAGCAGGGCGACTTCAGGAACTCCCGCGCCTGTGCCTGCGAATAGCCTTTTCTTCGCGGCGAAGTAATCGTCAAACGTCTTGTGAAAATCCATGTGCTCGCGCGTCAGGTTGGTGAAGACCGCAGCCTGAAAATGGCACCCCCATAAACGATCCATGGCGAGAGAGTGCGAGCTGGCCTCAAGTACCGCGCACTTGCCACCCGCGTCGCGAATCTCCGCGAAAAACCTCTGTAGGTCCACGGACTCAGGAGTAGTGTTCGGTGCGGGGTAGTCGCCGAGAGGCGTGTGATAGGCGATCGTTCCGAAGAGCCCCGTCTTCGCGCCCGAGGCTTTTACAATCGCGTCGATCAATGACGTCGTAGTGGTCTTGCCATTCGTGCCAGTCACAGCTACGAGCTGCAGCGCATTCGCCGGGTGACCAAAGAAATTCGCCGCTGCAATCGCCAGTGCCTTGCGTTCTTCCTGAACTTGAATCCAGGCCACCGTGCCCGGCAGATTGCCGGGTGCTGGCGCTTCGCTGGCAATCGCAATGGCTCCCCGTTGCACTGCGTCTTGGATAAACGCGTTTCCATCCGCTTTTGCGCCATGCAACGCAAAAAACAGCGCCCCAGGCTGCACCTTCCGCGAATCACATGTCACTTGGCGAATTTCCAGATGGCTCGCAACCGAAGGCACGGTCATCTGCGTGCCCTCGAACAACTCCACCAGTTTTCTGCGAAGGAGTGCTTTCTTCTGGTAGGCAGACGGATTCAAAGGTGTGTCAACTTGGTTCGTGGCGTCGCCTCGTGCTTGCTCTTCCTCTTGGCTCAATGCAATTTTCATCCTAATGCCTGGCCCTGTGGTGCGGCTTTGCGATCTTTGGTGCCGTTGTCCCGAATTGCACGGTGATCTTGGCCCCGTGTCTGACTCTTGCTCCCGCCGCTGGCGCTTGATTGGTTGCAAGGCTTGTGCCAACCAAAACCGGCTCCAGCCCAAGGCGAATACAAGTCTCAGTCACCTCACGCATCGTCTTGCCGGAAAAGTCTGGCACCTCGATATCGCCCCCTTCGTCCACCGCCACGGTAACGGAAGGCCTCTCGTCCTTGTGCTCCTTCGGATTAGGTGCGGAAATCCCCGCCGGAGGTTGGTCAGGCAGACCGGAAAAATCCGTGGGCGTGAAATCTTGCAGCGTAGCGCTATCTGCCACGTCACGGTTCTTGTACGCGGCTTGCAAAAGTCGCGGTGCCACTGGAACATCTCTCGGCACATCCAGGTATGGCAGAACTTGCTCGGCGATGCGCTTGAAAACCGGCGCAGCCACCTGACCGCCTTCGTGCTGCCCAACCGGTGAATCCAGAGAAATAAGAATGGTCACCGCCGGATTGCTGATCGGTGCAAAGCCAGTGAAGGAGGCAATCAACTGTGTCGGCGAGTATCTCCCCGTCGTCGGATCGATTTTTTGCGCGGAGCCGGTTTTCCCCGCCGTGGTCCAGCCATCGAGATGTGCCAGTTTCCCTGTGCCCTCCAGCACCACTCCTTCCATCAATCTCCGCAATGTCGCCGCAGTCTCCGCGCGGATGATGCGCTTGGGCTCTCCCGGCGCCAGGACGCCTTCCACACGCAACGGCTTGTCACCGCGTCGCAATTCCGCAATCACATGCGGCTTGTAGAGCAGGCCGCCATTCGCTATCGCGGAGACGGCGCTAGCCAGTTGGATCGGTGTCACCCCGACTTCCTGCCCCATGGAAATCGATCCGATGGAGATCGCCGACCAATTCTCGAGTCGCCGTAGAATTCCCTTGCTCTCCCCCGGCAAGTCCACGCCTGTCGGCTGGCCAAATCCGAATGCGCGAATGTAGTCGTAAAACTTCGGCGCGCCCAGGCGCAGCGCGATCTTGATGGCGCCGACGTCGCTCGACTGTGACAGAATGTCGGACACGCTCAACAGCCCAAACGGTTTGTGGTCGCGGATGCGGTGCCCGGCCACATAGACCGCGCCGTTTTCGCAATCGAACAGTTCTCCCGGCCGCGTAATCCCCTGATCAAATGCAGCCGCCAGTGTAATCAGCTTGAATGTCGAGCCTGGTTCGTAGAGTGCGCTCACTCCGCGGTTTATTCGCGCCTCTGCGGGGGCATCCGAAGCGGTGTTCGGGTTGAACTTCGGCCAATTCGCCAGCGCCAGGATCTCTCCGGTGCTGGGATTCATCACCACCACCGTCCCAGCAATCGCGCGTGTCCTGGCGATTGCCGCTCCGAGTTCTCGCTCCGCTATGTACTGAACTTTTTCATCCAGCGTGAGAACCACATTTGCCCCACGCTCCCGCTGCGCTTCGCCGCCGTCGAACCAGCGCTGCCGCGCGTCGGCCATTACAATGATTTTTTCGCTCTTGCCGCGAATCTGATCGTCGAGTTCGTACTCGATTCCACCCAGCCCTTTTTCGTCGAGGTCGACGAACCCCAGCACGTGCGCGGCAAGATCGCGCTTGGGATAAAACCGTTGGTTCTCTTTTTGGAAGTAAATGCCTTTCAGATTCAGTGCTTCGACGGCTTCCCTCTTCTCCGGAGGAAGCTTGCGCGCAATCCACACAAAGGTGGCACCGGATTCGAATTTTGCTTCGAGTAGATCCCGCGGAATGTTCAACACGCCCGAAAGCAGTGCTGCGGCTTGCGCTTTGTTGTTGCCCAGTTCGCTGGGGATCGCGAAAGTGGAATCCACCTGTAGGCTCATCGCCAGCGGGTGCATGTTGCGGTCGTAGATGGCTCCGCGCTTCGGCGTGATTTCAATCACGCGCCTCTGCTGCCGCTGTGCGCGCGCCATGTAGTCGCTGTGGCGGAAAAGCTGTAGGTAGCCCAGGCGCCCAAACACCGCTACCATCCACACCGCAGCCACCACGCCAACAATCAGCAAACGTTTTGCTTGTAGTTGGCCGCGGTCGCGCCTCGAGTTGAACGTTCTATGCCCACCCTTCGAATCGGCCGCCAAGCGGCCTGCTGGAGCGACGTAGGGACGCTTTCTTAGCATGACGAATTCAGATCGGCGATCGCTCCGGTTGGATAACGTTTAGATTGACAGCAAAGTCGTCGGTGAGGCGAATGTCTATTGCGCGCGATTCGAATGCACATAGCGCGCAGCTGCCACTTCAGCGCCGCTCGGTGCGTCGTATTCCTGCATCTGCGTCGGCAACGGCTCGGTCAATCCAAGCTGCCGCCGCGCAATCACGTCGATGCGCATCGGGTTCCGAAGGCTCGCGATCTCCAGCTTCAGTGAAGAGTTTAGCGCCGCCGCCTCGGTCTGCCTGCCCCTCACGTCTTCGAGTTGAAAACTCAGGTCGATGCAGCGGAAGTGTTGGTAGATATACAGCATGAAAAATGCCGCGACGATTCCGCCCAGCCCCAGCATCCGGTAGTAATTCCGCATCTTCACCGGCTCTACATGCCGCACCAGCCGCGAATTATCAATCCTCTTGACGGTCTGAAACTCCAGCATTGCTGTTCTTTTTCTCTTTCTCGCCATGACTACACTCTTTCCGCACACCGCAGCTTCGCGCTTCGCGAACGCGGGTTGCCCATCATTTCTTCCCCTGTGGGCTGGATTACATGTTTCGTCAGCACGCGGAGCGTCCCTGCTCGCTCTCCCTCTCGAAACGCGCGCTTCACCAGGCGGTCTTCACGCGAGTGGTAACTCACCACCACCCAGCGGCCGCCCGAATTCATTGTGGCGGGGGTCCGAGAAAGAAACTGCCCGAGTTCCTCCATCTCTCGATTCACCGCTATCCGCAGCGCCAGAAACGTTTTTGTTGCGGGATGCAG
>JACXTT010005597.1_pt1 | contig 18216 bp, 39 predicted proteins | sample 9270951 | NCBI WGS metagenome assembly JACXTT01 (sample SAMN15532306, study PRJNA645909) | rock metagenome | isolation source: weathered quartz diorite | place: Puerto Rico | collected 2017-06-21 | reverse complement strand
CCTCTGTAGCAGTTGGTGTGGAAACAGTTCGGCGCGGTTCTACTAATCATTTAGGAGCTTTGTAACTTCAAACTTGGACAGCGTAGAAGTCTAATAGCGGTTACACGGTTACAATTTTCTTGCACTGTACGTATCCTTGGTTTATCTTTGTAACCGCAAAGGAGAAACCCAAAATGACAAAAGATGAAGTTCAGCATTTACTTGATTGCGTAGAAGAATTAGTCCGACTCATTCCAAAATCAAAAAAATTAGAAGCTCTCAGTGCGGCCAGCGATGTATTTCTGTTTTTGGAAAAAATGAAACGCGAGGCGATATGAAAAACTTAATCACCAACATCGAAGCCTATCTCAAGAAATACATGGTCTTTCCGGAGCCCGGCTACTCGCTCGTCTATGCACTCTGGATCGTCGCCACACACATCTTCGATTCCTTCGACTGCTTCCCCTACATCTGCATTACGGCCTCCACCAAGCAGGCAGGGAAGACGCGCTGTGCGGAACTCGCCAGCTTCGCCTGCGGAAATCCCATGTTCGGCTCGGGCTCCACGGCGCAATCGATCTTTTACCGGTTCGACATTTCCGAATCGGCCAAGAAACGAGGCGTCAAGCCGCCTACAGTCTTTATCGATGAAGCGGAAGAGCGGGCGAAGGCCGATGTCGGGATTTGGCGCGAGTTCCTGAATTCCGGCTATCGGCGCGGACAAACCATGTTCCGCGTCAATCGCGAGTTTCCGACCTATTCGCCAAAGGTTTTTATCCTGATCGGAGATCTTAACGATACGCTGCGGGATCGCTCCATTGTCTTCATTCTGAAACGCGCTCAAGCTCCGGAACGATTTCTATATTCCGTCGTCCAGGCCGAAGGCGCGGCGCTTCGCGATGAAATCGTCTATGTTCTGGACAGTGAGCGGGAAAAGATTCAGGCTGTCTATCCATCGTTCCTTGGTATCGATTTCATGCCCTCCGACCGCGAGATTGAAATATGGGCTCCGTTGTTTGCCGTGGCGGATCGGCTTTGTCCGACCCGCATGATGGAACTCAAGCAGATTGCCCTGGACATGGCCATGCAAAAGACAGCGCCGATCCGGACGCATAAAGAGCTTGTCCAGGAAGAAGACAAGGCCATTGAAGACCAGTTCGCAAACCGGCTTCTTTTGGACATGAAGGGCATTCTCCAGCATCACAAGGCGCTATCCACCCTGGACATCATTAACGCCCTTGTGGAGCTTCCCTTGGCCCCCTGGAGGCGTTTTCGGGGCATCGGGATTACGCCTCTGGATATTGGGGCCATGCTGGGCCGGTTTGGCATCAAACCGCGGGCTGTTCAGATCGGCACTTCGAAGCATGGCAAAACGCGGAAGATTCAAAAGGGTTATAAAAAGACAGACATTGAACGCGCGGCAGAACAGGCGGGATTATGAAATACATTCTTAAGCTTTTCAAAGCTGAAGAGCCACTTCCTTTGATTCTTCACTTCGAATTCGATTCAAAGGAATACGAGTATCCGGACCACATCAGTCTTGCCATGCAAATTGCGGCCGATGCTTCCGGACTGATCGCCGAAGCCATCGAATGCAATCCACCGAAAGAGAATCACCAATGATGCTCTTGCTGTTTTTTCAACTTGGTTTCCCTTTTCCCGGTATCGGTTCGGCCGTATGGCAAGCTCCGCCAATCGCTGGAACCTATTTGATCGCTCCCAACATCGAGGCACTCAACGACACAAGCATCGGTCAAGTTGCTTTTGATCGCTGCGTGGGCCTGGGCGGGAACTCCTGGACGTGCGAGTCGGAACGCATCGGAGCCATGATGGATGACGACATTGCGCGTTATCGGTTGTTTTTTGCCGACCTTGCGGCGGGGCGTATCCGCTCGGATCGCACGCTCAATATCTATCTCGCCAAGTACAAACTTTTCCTGAGGAAATAAAAACCATGACCAAAAAGAAACCTTTTCGATCCATGCCAACAGATGTAAACCATATTTGCGTCATCAATGACTTTACGGTCACCGTTGGTGCAAATCACATCTACCTGATTTGCGATCCCTGCAGTCATTGGACATTGATTCAATACTGTCCATTTTGTGGAAGAAGCGTTCCTGAATTGCTGCAATGGAAGCGCGATCACTATCCCAGAAAGGCGGCAACTCATCATGATCCTCGCTGATTTTTTCAACCGCTTAACATCGCTGATCGAGCCGAAAGACGATAAATTTCTCGATTATACCGTTGTCGTGGACTGTGGCCCCGGCTCCGAACGGCATGAAGAACAGATTTTGCACGTGTGGGCCGATCCCGAGAAACGTCAACTCCTGATTGGTACCGCACGTGAAACCGTTCGTCAGGCCGGAGAGCGCATCGGAATGACGCGTTACTATCAGCGTCAGCGGATTTTTGAATGCGTAAACTCAATGCACGGTCCTTTGATGATCTGCACACCCGAGCATCACGTGAGTGTGGAATGCCCAATTTGCAGTTACACAGTTACACGTTCGAAGTTTGTTGAGATTTTGATCGTTCGATAAAAAGGAGAAACCCACAATGAAAGAATTTAAGACAGAGATTGCCCAAGAACTTCAAAAAGAATTTACAAGAATCCGCGAACTGGATCACGTTCAACTTAGACTTGCTGTTGAATTTGGCTTTCGATGTTGCGAAATGGGCATGAATCTTGAAGCCGCATTTCTGAAATTCGAACAAGTTATGAAAGGGGAAATCTGATGAAACGCATAACATTTCTAATCTTATTGTTCTTGTTCGTCATTCCGCTTCACGCTCAAGGACCGCCCCTTAACCTTCCAGGCGAACAACTAGAGATCGATGGCTCTCTGTGGCATATCACGGCTGACTGGACGATATCGGATGCTGATCTCTCTTGGTTACAAAAAGTCTACATTCCTTCACGCCTGGACTTGGCTAAACGTAACTACAAGTTTGCCTTTGATGAAAACGCCCCAGCTTTGACCGGTTACACGATTGATCTTTATCTACATCGTTCCTGGTGGACGCATGACGACATTCCCATTATCGGCTTGCTGGCAGAATGGCCCAACGTGATCTATCCCTATCACTTTCGGATCGAGATTTCGTGGCCCGATGAAATGGATACCGGCCACCAATTAATCCTCACGCATGAACTCGGGCACGTTCTCTGCTTCGCCGGATTCAGAAATGGATGGACCGATTTCGGACATAGCACAAAGGCCGATCCTTATTTACAAAAACTCTTGGCTGTGGCTGGAATCGCCTACATTGCGGATTTTCCTTACGACCCGTTTAAACCTGGAATCTTGGCGGGCATTAAGCCATAATGGGCCGGTTCGTTCTCAACATTGGGACAAGCCTTCAAAGGGACTGGAGAGAAAACCGGTCCCTTCCTTTTTTTTACATCCTAAAAAAGATTCCATTAAAACCCATTGTCGAACAACCGGCCACGGCTGCACTAACGGCTGCGAGGCTGAGCCCGGCATCGACCCAATTCACATCAGTACTTGAGGTCCAGTTCATCGTCACCGAGGCGGCTCCGGCCTTCTCAGAGAAACACGATCTGTAATTCCAGGGAGCGGAATTCAGTCTCTCGGTCTGCCCACAAGTTTCGGTACCTGGAATATTTGTCATCACCATGTCAACGACCAAATCGCCAGTCGCACTACTCACCGTCACGCTTGGGTCCTGACTCCCCGCACCAAACACGTTATGGCCCGAACTCGTCCACCCAGAGATCGGCGATGTTTGATCCACATCGGAATAGGAGATACCGGCGATGCTAAATTCCTGAGACGTATCCACAGTGACATCCATGGTATAAGTCCCAGCGCTGGGCAGATCGGCCTCTTTGATCCGATAGAAAACCACGCTCACTGCCCCGTTGGGATTGCTCTGAATCGACCCTACCGCCACGACTCCAACGGCGCTGCCGTTGAATTTGACGCTCGATACTGTCGTGGTGTTGACGGTGAGAAAAATTCCAATTAAGAGAAGACGATTCGAGCCGCCACCAATGGTATGATTTCCGGTTTTATTTGTGCCCGGTGTTCCATTGGTCGTGTATGCCCCGCTGACCGCGTCAAAAGTCGGCACATTCCTTTACCTTTTTCTTTTGGAACGCAAGAGCACGTCGCCATTCGGCAGGCCGATAATTTCCACAGGATGCTTGAATCGATGCCTGAATTTTTCACCAGCAAACTTGGAAGAAGAGCCCTTTTGCATACCTTCAAGAACGATTCCCCGCGTGGCATCGTAGATGATTGCTTGAGGATTTGGTCGCGCCTGTGAAGACTTTTTCTTTCGTCCGCTCATGCAAATCGCACGATGACGTTTGCCGATATAGTAATCTCCGCAGCGCGGACAGCGGTTATTCACGGATCGCCCCACAGAAAGCCGTCACGCAATCGGTCGCATATTGCATCTGTTCGGTTTCTTTTGGTCGCGTATCGAAATGCTGACGAAACAATTTTTCTTTTCCATCGGTATCGGTAATGACAAACTCCACTTCAAAATATTCCGAAGTGTCGTTGATACCTTGCAAACGGACATCTTGAATTTTCATTTTAACTCCCTCCAGGCCAGAAAAGCCAGTATGGCAATCGCGAGCAATGTTAAGTCATCTAAAGCTTTCTCCGGAGATGGCAGATTTCGCAGGAATTCCATAATTCTCGTCGCCACTTCTTTAGGCAGATGATAAATGGGTAATTCGGATGCTCGATTCTGCAAGGGTTCAAAAGACGCTTTGAACTGATCGAGATCGCTGACATCGGTTAAGAACAATTGCCCGCCTGGACCCCAATAGAGAAGCACATCCATCCCGTTCCATTTGACAATACCACCCCAGTCCGGAAAATCGGTCAGCGTCATGGCAAGGAATTCCGATCCGACGTCTTGCTGAAATTGGAGCCATTCCGGAGTGGATAATGGACGCGCCACAAATTACCTCAGAAAAAAGGCAGCGGCCGTCAAGGCCACAATGCCTAAAGCCAAAAGGCCTTCTTCCGGCTGGACATCGACTACCGGCTGATCTGGACCAGGAGACCAGGGCACATAGGGAGGAGTATCGATAGGTGGACCCCAGCCGGCGTAAGGATCGAATGGCGGCTCGTTCGGATTCACCACTTCGGGAAAATTGGGCGGTAAATATACGGGGGCCTCCGGGCCTGGATAAATATCGATGATCGGCTCAGGGATCGCTGAAATTGGGGCATACACCGGCTCTTCCATCGGCTGCTCGGGAACCGGCTGGATGGTCGGTAAATCGATCAGAATCGGTTCCTGCGGCCTATCGACAGGTACGGATGGCAGATCGGGCCAGATCGGAGCTAGCGGGGCCCCTGAGCCATCCGGAGGCTCTAGGGGCGGAATATAGATGGGAGCGTCGATAGGAACGGGCAAGGGCGGAGCCGGAGGAATCGGAGATACCTTGACCGGTTCGGGTGGCGGGGAAGCAATGGCAATCGAAACCCGCGCGTAAGCATCTTCGTCCGATTCCCAGTCTTCCGCCACCACCTGAAGACAATAGTCCAATGTTCGCATAAACCCTTATTTCACCTTCACCCGAAGAAGAAATTCCAATTTTTCTAAAAACAAAGCATGAGCCGCTATCAATTGATCGATCTTTTCATCGAGCCTTTGAAAAAATCGAACAATAATAATGATGACGCCTCCACTGGAAAAGAAACAACCGAGTATCGCCACGATCGCGGTCAAATGATTCCATGTATCGTTATTCATTTTGCAACCATGTAACCGCTTAACGGCCTTTGCGTCCAAAAAACCAAATCAGTGCAAACACAATCAAAAGGCCGCCGCTGCTTGCCGCCGCCACGACCGCAACCCCGGTCAAATCCGAAAGCCTGGTGTCTAAAGAAACGCCCAAATGGGAAGCCACCGTTTCTGCCCATGCTAATTGATCGGTCGTCGTGTAGTGTTCGGCGAATTCGCGAATGCTCATTCCGCTATTATAGACATGGCTCGCATTGTCCAGCGCCATGCGGATCTGCTGCCGAAGAGCTTCCCAGCCATCCTCCGCCGTTTGATACACGACAAACATTCCATCTCGGGCAACCCCGCGGCCGGTGATATCCTGCGTCAAATCTCCGGGGTTGTTGTTCCGGTTCGGCCGCGAGCCGTCCACATAGTAGCCCTCGGCTAGCGCAACGCCTTCTGCAAATTTTTGTACGATGGATTCATCCGCCATAAAAGTCTAATGGAAGTTACGGGGTTACTTTTTGAACATCCACCACAAAATCAATAATCCGCCTACCGCCAGATAAGCCGGATCGATCTGGCTTAGAAAATCCAATGGACCTGGGCCGGGATCATGCGATTGTCCAGGCTGAGGACTACTAACCGGATCGGGATCACTTGTCACCCGAGGCAGCAGCGGAGTTGAAACAATCGTTGCCGGATTGGGTAATTGTGTGGGAGCCGGAGTTGGAGAAGGCCCTCCGCCGCCGATCAAATTCGGGTTATTCCGGTCATCGTAGGGCCACCATGAGTATCCGGACTGCTCACCGGGATACGGCCAATAGAAATGAAACCAGGGGTCCGACGTGTTCGAATGCATCAACGCAGTCTGATCATTTGTCGTGTAACCGTTAATCGTCATTAGAACACCTTCGCTTTCGAAGCCAAACTTTTTAGTGGAGGCGTGGGAACTCCGGCCTTCAATTGAGTGCACACCGTAATGATCTCCTGCTCGATTCGCGCCACGTAATCGGCCTCACTCTCATCCACCATGACAAATATTTTTTGCCCGGTATCCTTTTCTTCGTCATCAAGGATCGGTTCGAGCTTTCCAATCTTTCCCGGAGCGAGGCCGTAATTGAAAAGTTTGCGCGGAGCATCAGTCTTCATCTCATCCATCGTAACTTCGAAATGGTAACCATGCTCGTCTTTGAACGCTTCAAGAAATTTCATATGGTCGAGTACCCTGCAATCGAAACATTTTCAAATGTATTGGCTCCACCCGCTGCTGCAAATTCAATCGTCATGGCCGTGTTCGCTGTACCAAAAATATTCAGTCCAGACAGAGCCATGATGGCCAATTGATCGGCTGTCGCCACAATCGAAAGATCGAAAGACCATATAATTGTGCCAGCACCGGATGCACCATCACGAATATTAACAGTTTGGCGTGATGCGGCCGCCGCCGATGAAGACAATGAGGCAGAAAACGCTTGCAGCACATGACGTACACCTGCGCCACCTGCGGCTTTACTCGTCGTTGCTTGTGTATTCGCAGCAGGGCCGGAAAATTGAGACCATTGACCGGGATTCGCCACACCCAGCATCTTGTTTTGCGTGGCAGCACTGATAATTGAAGCATTGTTCGTACGAAGTCGATCAAATGTTGAACTATTGAAGGCGGCAAGACCGACAGCTTGACTTTGTCCACCTGCGAAGCCATCCCCAACAGCCCCAATACTCGCAATCGCGTTGATGGTCGTTCCATTAATGGCGATCACACCAGGAACGACCAAGGGAGAAGTTGCTAGCGCATTCGCATCACCCGCTCGTGGAAACATCTAGATTAAAACCTCCAACACAAAAATGTTCAGCGTCGCATTGTCCGCGTCCGCAATCGCGAAACCGATCGAAGCCGCCGAATTTGTATTATCGAAATCGGGAATTTGCGTAAATTCGCCGGGATTTAAAAGAAGTCCAATGGCCGGAGCCACAAAGGTCACACCTGCTCCACCGATACGTATCGCTTGACCGGCTGTTGAAATATTCCGAAAATAAAGCCACTTGTTTTTATTGTTGCCGGGAATCCCTAAAGCCGTCGGACCGCCACCGGCCGCGTTACGAATCGTCAAATCCTGAGAAAGAGAAAGATCGCTGTAGGGCTGTTTCCGAAAGAGCGGAGCAAAATTCGAATTGAAGATGGTCGTTTGTCCGTAAACTCGAAATCGGATCATTTAGTAACCCTCTCCGCTTTTACGAATGATCCAGACACGTGCACGAGACCCGGCGTTCCCGGCAATCGTCCATTCACCGGCATTGATAAAGACCCGACGAACCGGAAAGATCGCTCGTATGATCGTTTGAAGCAGGCCCCGCGAATTATCCGCCTCCGCCACCAAGATCTGACCTGGAGACAATTCAATACCGGGGCCATTCAAATCCAGGCTCGCAGGCTGGGAAGGCAAAACGCTAATCTCACTGATGTTGGAAGTGAGATTCTGAACAATGATTCCATCACAAAGGGTCCGGCCTGCGTTGAACAATCGAAAAACACCGCTTGTCGGAATGGCAATCACGAATGGATCGAACTTTTGGATGATCTCTTCAAGGCGTAACGGCGGATCACCTGGAATTTGAGGATTATTCGAAAGAACACTCGCGCCAAGATCCGGAGTTGCCCCTTCGCGGATAGATTCATCAATCCAGGGCAAAGGCCGGTTTGGACGATCCGGCCCTTCTGGATTGATTTTCAATCCGCGAAGATAATCAAGAATATGCATAAATTAGGCAATTCCAAAGATTTGCCGCCGCGTCCACTGGTCGTTGTAGTAGACCTTGAAACCAATCAAGCTCACATCCACAACGGCTGCCGTGGCTGTATTGTTGGTCAATGTGACCGATATGGCGGCACCGCCACGAAAGAGCTTGGACATCGGCAGCTTGAATGGCATCGCCCCGGAATTCCGGTTTTGCCCGGTGACGTTCATCACGTGCTGGGTCGTATCGAACAACGTCCGGTTGCCATCCGAAATCTGAATCAGATAATCCGGATTCGCCAAAATCGTCCCTGCGGCCGTATAGGATGTCAGATTGATCATCTGACAAATGAAATCCGAATCCCCGTCAATGTTGATTGGCTGCGATGCATTGACGGCCGAAGCCGCAAGCGTATTGAAGCGCGTTGAAAGGGAAAATTCATCCGTCCAAACCTTCCCTAAGCTTTGCGCGTCCATCGCGAACAGTTCCAACGGTGTTAACGCTAGTGCAAACATGTGAACTCCAAATGCGGGGCGGTATGCCGGACCACATCGGCTAGGACCCGCCCCGCGTCTGCCCTAAGCCTCACCGGCCTCCGGTGGAATATTTCGCTATTGAATTGGTCCGCAGCGTTCCCCGTCCAGGGCTACGGCAATATCCGTGTTGCCCTGATCGAGCGTGACCGCTCCGGCCGGCCAGGATAACGTCACGTTGAAATTGATGACCGAATCGATGACCAAGGGACGCCACAAAGTCAGGACATCGCGCGGATTGACACCGCCGACTTGGCCATAAGACACCGCGACGTTTGTTGCTGCGGCTCCCGCATCAGCCAGATAACCAAACGCGCCGCCTCCAGCAGAGACCATCCATAGTGGCGACTGGAACACAACCTTGGCTCCAATGGTGAAGGTGAAGACGCCCGTTCTTCCTAACAATTGGGCATCATTCAATCCACCAACGTTCGCAGCGCCGGTTGCGGCCTGGTTCCGTGCCCACACCTGACCCTTGATAAAGAAACGGGGTACACGGACCAGAAAGGAATACGGATTCGGCAAGGTTCCCGCCATCGGCATGTTGCCGAGGTCGTTTCCGTTCGGCCGGGCCGTTCCAAAAAATGTGGATATGGTTGTTGTTCCGGATGTATAGGTATTGGTGTCCCAATAGACCCACGGCACGATATCCGAGCCGTCGGCTTTACGGGTGTTGTACTGCGCCCAAATTCCGGGAACTCCGGCAAGTACAACTCCGGTCCAATCACCGCCAAGGTGGAAATTGAGAACAACCGCAGCGGTCATCACCAAGAAAACCGCCGCTGTTTTCCAAAATCGAATCAACACTTGAAATCTTCGAAACATGGCCAACATGGTTAACACCTCGCTCACCTTTTAGTAAGTTTCACGTGGCCAACGATCACCGTAATCCAAAACTACGGTGTTGTCTTCTGTGGCTGCTGGCCACAAGAGCCACAGAAGCACAAGCACAATCACAACATCCCGCTCGCGCATGACTAGCGAACGAGCCGCAATCCTTCATTCGGCGTAAAGCCCGAGGGATAACCCGCCGCCGATCCGCCGCCGATAACGCCCGCTCCGGACATGATGGCTCGCGAACCCGCCGTATTGAATCCGCGAAGGCCGCCGCCCACTTGCCGCCCAGTGGGGTAGTAGCTCATCCCCAAATTGGAAATCGATGGGAAAAACTCCGCGACCGCATCGGCCAGAAGATTTGCACCAAGGGCAATCAAGGCGAGACGCTTCGCCTCAGGCCCCATGACTTTGGAAGCCACGTAGCCAACGGCCACGGCCGAGCCGATATTCGTAATCCATCGGCCTGTGGAACCGGAGGATAGTGACGCGGGAAGAACGCGGCGAATTTGATTCGCCACAATCGGAAACGCAATGACAGCCACACCGGCCTTGACCACATCCCGAATCGGGAAGCCTAAAATCTGGCCGCCGCCCATTCCCAAAAGACTCGGATTTCGCCGATAGCGTCTGCGATGGAAACGCCTGCGGGCGTAGCGAACCATCGAGCGAATCGATGGATTACGACGATAGCTTCGCCGCCGCCGTCGCGCATTCACATGCACGCGCGCTCGCCGCCTCCGCCTGGGCCGGTTTACCGGATAAAAATTGTGCCGTATTGATGCACGGCGCGTACGCCGCCTCCGTCGAGCCATATGGACCTTCTTTCGTTTTGAAGTTGTGCGCCGCTTATGGCGCGGATTGGAAATCGATAAAATCGGGTTTCGGCCCCGCATCCGTTGTGGATTGTCAAGAAAGGGCTCACCGTCGAAATAATTCCAAAGACGCATATCAAAGCTTCTTTATTAAAAGGTAGCCACCCAATAACAAAAGCAGCGGATTCGCTTGAATCGTGGATAAAATTCCTGGAGGCTGAACTGTGGAAACCGGAGTCCCTGGAGTGATCGGAGTATCCGGACTTGTGCCTGGAGCCGGAGGCGTTAAGCCGCCCAGCAATTGAACCGCTAAGGCATGCACATCGGCTGCGCCACGCAAAGCGCGAGCATATCCAAGCTTCTGGCAATACAATTGAAAACCCTGATCGTAGCGTGAAATCAGATCGTAGGTTTGACTTGACGAAAGAATACCGTTTTTAAAATTGTTGAGAATCTGACCGAATGCGGCAACGGTCTCATTCTGGACCGGAATATGAACACTTTGATTCCCGCTGTTTTTGGCATTCGTGGCAGCCTGATTGATCTGACTATCCACATAGTCTTGCCCGACCTGCTCCGCATTGTTGATTAAATCGCCAAACCATCCCACATCGAACCCCGGATCATTGGTCGGGTAATCTTCCGGAAAGCTTGGCGGAAAACCACTAAGCGGGTCCGTAACATCACTCTCATCCCAATGACAAACACCCCATTCATCGCAGGGCACACATCAGCCCCGCATCAAAAATTGGGTTTTGAAAAAGAAAAGAAACCGCCGCAGGGGAGAAAAAGATTTGTCTCGTCCAAACGTTTCCGCCGCAGGATTTTAAATTCAAATCTCATTCTTTCCCTGCGGCGGAATGCAAGGAGAAACCTGAGCAAACAACAAGGCCCTTCTACTCTTCAGTGAAAGGCCTTGTCAAATTTGAAAAACGTTTTTTATTCGGCAGGATGGATATCGAGCTTTTCTTCGATAGCCGCGACACGGATGGAAAGCATCGCCAAATCGGATCGAAGCAAGTCAAGTTGGCCTGGAATCGAACGCCGACGGAGTTCCAATTCTTCCGGAGTTTCTGTCATTTGGTTTCACCTACCTTTCTATAAGTGGAATGGGAACCTTTTTCATCTTTCAACTGCTTCAGCAGCATTTCAGCCATTGCCCGCAAAAAATAAACCGAAGGACCATAGATATGCAATCTGTCAGTGCTTGTCGTTAAAATTTCAGCGCGTTCCAATTGATGAACCACACGCTGAATCCGGATGGTTAAATCGCAGCGATACATTAGCGGTTACACGGTCACAAAGGCTGATCCGGGCTGAGATTCGCTTCGCCGCAGTCGCATTCATGCTCTCCATCGTGATCCTCAATAAGAACGCAGGTATGCTCGCTGCATTCATAAGGACGAAAATCGCTGGTTTCACCCCATTCATAGCCACAGATGGAATAGCCGCACGTGGAGTTATTCTTGCGCGTCTTCTTCTTCATCTTCCCCTGAATCAAACGCCCGATCTGAAGAGAAATCGAAACCGTGCTCATTCTCAAGATAGTCGGCGATACTATCCATCAAATCTTTGGCCCCGCGCTTGGATTCCACTTCGCACTCGAAATCTTCAAGAATTTCGGAGACCGGTTTCGCGTTTCCATGCCTACGAGGATCACGCCGGGTCTCTTCAAGAGAAACACGAATCAAAAAATGCGCCATCTTTACCCCTCCGGAAGATTCATAAGAGGAGCGGGCATGGTCACGCGTTTTATACTCACGATCTGACCCCGCGTCAGATGCTTTCTCAGGTGACCATTGTTGATCGCCCGCACGAGTTCAATTTTTCTTAATGTTTGATGGCCCCAGTGGATTAATCAAAAGGGCCTGCTGCGTCACTCCAGAGGCAACCTTCCGATAGATCCACAAGGCCAAGATCTGAGAGAGAACGATGCCAATGTCATCATCCGAACAGGTGTTATGACAATGGATGTCGGGAACGCGCGTTGCCGTATCGAATTCAATCGTCATTTTCACCAAGGCCATTTTTTTAGATTACCTCCGTCATATCTTCCCAATTTGAATAGTCAGCATCTCGTGGAGCAGTCGGATCGATCCAAAACCGCCCACCCTCATCGGAAACCATGATAGCCACATGGTTGAATTCCTGCGAATCCGGGGCACGCAAAGCAACAAGCCAAAAGAGAAGACGGTTACCGGCCAATCTCCAAGCTTGAAGCATGGAGCCTGCAACAATCGCCGCATCCGCACAGTTTCCACGCATCCCTCCAGGACGGATATTTTGCAGAATTCCGTTAAGGCCATTTGCGTCTTCATAAAACCAGGATTCCCTTATGACCTGATCGATCCGGCGGGGCTCCGTGCTTACCGTAAAAGCAGAATGACGAATTCTTTCCGCCATATATCGAAGAATGATGCGTGTTCCGGCGGAACCACGAGGAATGACAAATTCAGTCATCGATCACCTCTATACTCGCCCCCTAGTCGGATCATCAAAGCATGGCTCTCCACTGAGCCGTAAGCATCAAAATGACTATCTTTCGGTAGCCAACGCTTCAACTCATCAAGATTTGAAACACTAAACGAAAACAGGCCACCCGCGGCAATCGGCCTTCCCGTTTCAACATGCTTTGCCTCATGATCCATTGCGATAACGTAAACCTTCATCATCGGCCTTCACCTTTTTTCGGCTCTTCCTCTTCCTCCGGACCCGCCAAGAGCATCTGATGCAATTCACGGAACCAGGAGAGATACGGATCGGCTCGCAGTTCCGGATCGTTCATCCGAAGCGCAAGCCCTTCGATGATCTGCTCAAACGTCGCCACCGGCAGCACGGAAAGAATCGCGGCCGGACCGGGATCGGTGGCGTTTTCTTCAATGTAATCGGCCCAAAAGGCCGGATCTTTACCTTGACGGGCTTTCTCTTTGAGCATCAACACGAATTCTTGAATCTTGCGAATTTGAAGCATCTCCGGACTCTCCACTTCAACTTTAGGGTTGGGTTCGGGAACAGGAGCAGCGCCGCCATCGTTCGGATTTCTTGCCAGAGAATCAGGAGGGGCTTGAGACCCTTTGATCAAAGAACGACCTTCAAGCATCTTGGGAAGGATCGATGTTGCAATAGCGGTTAACGGATCGGATGGCGTTTCGCTGCCGCCGTCTCTAAAATCTTTCGTGATATCGAAAATGGTTTTAACCAAACTGATCGATTCGGCCATCGATCCTTTACCCGATTGCATGGCCTGAGCCAAGGCGACGGGATCGAGCTTCGGCCCACCGTTGGCCATCGCGGCAATCACGGTAAAGATACCAGACATGATCTGCATCTGCTGTGTCGAGTTCTGCATGAACATCTGCATCATTTTGTCGCCCGACTGCTGCATGATGGCCAGCATCTTGTCATTCTGGCTATTATCGTGCGGAATCATATAAGGCGAAGGCTTATTAGACTCAAGATCGTAACCCGCTTCTTCGGCCGCCTCTTCGGAAATATCAATCGTCTTAGACCCACCCCATTTATTAAGGGACTCCGACCAAGCGCGAACAAAAAACTTTCCAGGGCCATACTTCGCCGCAATCGTTTCCTCGGAAACCTGTTGCGGCTCCCACTTGGTGAGATATTGATTACTGCCACCGGGCCGAACGCGATAAACTTTCACAATCCAACTGCCGCCAGGCTCCAGCGCATTTAAGATTCCGGATAAATCCCGATCATCCACGGGCTCATCGTGAGAGCCTACAGCTTTACGCGGTCTCGCCATTGTTTGAAGTCTCCTTAAAAATATGGATCACGTTTCGATAGGCCATTGCGCGGGCGGCGGCCAGTTCCGCATCTTGCCGCTCACCAAGCCGCAATTTTTCCCGTTCCTCTTGAAGCGCCGAGGCTTCCAACTTCTCAAGCTTCGAAATCAAATCTTCGACTCTGAACAGCACGTTTTTTCTTCAGTAACTCCAGCCGGTCCAATCTTGCGAGATGTTCCGTAAGAGAGGTTACAGGGTTACACCAGGCCTTTAGAAAACGCTCGATATATTGTAACTCCTGCTTCGTCAAGGAAATGTCATCCGTAAATTGAACGTTACCGATATTTTCACCTTGATAAAAGTAACGCCAACGGTTCAATCGATAAAATCCTTCATCGCTTGACTAAATTGCTTAACCGACATCCGGCCTACACGAAGATATCCGGTAGCCGGAGCCAAAAACATAACAATATTAGCCTCGCGTCGCAGTTCAAGAATGGTTGAACCATCATTCTCGTCATAAATTGAAACTCTTTTATATTCACCAATTTTGAGTTTCATGAGCCGGGCAGTTTCAACCCTAATGGAACGTGGTTTAATTTTTCGTCGTTTGGTTTTTGCCATGCGTTCTTCCTGGATGCGCTTTCTTAAATCGCTTCCAAAACTCCGCCCGTTTCTTCTTCCGCTGCGCATGCGCTAAAGACTTCGCTTTGTCACGCTCACTCAGGACCGTTGGAATCGATGAGGCCGGAGCCCAATACAACGGACTCCGATATGTCCTAGACACTCAATCGCCCATCCGGAATGTGAACCTTAACATCCGTATGCGCAAGGATCGTCCGGGCAATCGCTCGCGCCATATCCGGAATTTCAAGTTTCTGATTCTTGGGCTCACGAAAACAGACCATCACGAGATCAGTGATCTCCTGCTCAATCGAATGAATGATCCATTGAAATCCGAGCCGACGGAGAAGCCAACGAATCAAAAGTTTTTTCATCATTTACCATCCATCCGGAGCATCTTGCTTCGCTTGCCGATTCGGAATGCAATCCGGTTTCAGAGCACAAATCCGAATCTCAATGCCATTCTTCCATTCGCCATTCTCTTGCTTCTGGCCCCACGGCCGAACGAAACCCTTGAAGGTCATCGTATCGCCCTTGTCAAATTTTCGAAGATTCTCCATCAGGCCCTTCTCCGCCCGTTCTTCATCTTTATGGGCCGTGATATTGACGGCCGACTTCAATCCGACATCGAGCAGACCGTAGGCCCGATCATCTTCAATCTTCCATTGTCGGAGCTTTCCCGACAAGATGACTCGATTGATAAATTCACTCATGCGCTGTTTCTCCCTTTGTTGTTCGATCAAAAACCGTTTGACGATCTGGATCTCAGAACTTTTCCCATCCATCCGGCTTTGAGTCTGGGGCGCTCTCCGGCTTTTCTTCCTCGGCAACGTTCACAACCTTTCCCAGCCGCGCAGAAATCACAGATAACTGCTGCGCAATGGCGAGATTCGTCATCAGCATGGCAATCTGCACATCTTTAGGTGTCGTCTCTTTTGCATTGAAGACATTTTGCTGAATCGCTTCTGTGAGCTTCGCTATATTGAAGTAAGTTTGTTTTTGGTCCATCGCGGATTCTCCCATCGTTCAAGTTTGGTTAAAGACAGTCGCCCATAAGGCAAAATCAAAGGCCCGAGTTTTCTGCGCTCATCACGAACGCGCGGAAAGTAATCGGCCGCAGCGTGATCTCCTAAAAGTTGGTTCAACGCTGGACAATACTTTGTGACCCGCTCCTCTTTATGCTTATCCTTGCAGGGACACATCGCATCCGGTTGACGAAAATCTTCCTGAATCGGATATTGAAGCGCAATCAATTCTGGACAATATCCACGTCCCAATCGTTCTAAAGCGTAGGCTGCCCTCAACGGATCGCCACCGAGCCATAGAGACCAAGCGACACGCGTCATCGGCTGAAACTCTTCATTATTCACAACGATCAAATGACAATGACCCAGAGTCACGCTACGCATAAGAATTAAAACGTTAATGACCAAATGTTGACGAAACCGATCCACTTCCAGCTTTGCAGATTTCCCAGACCAAAAACGCCGATGATCTTTCAGTGCAAGCCGGAGCACACGCAAAGCCCGGCGCTGCTGCTCAGGCGAATCAAGATCCAGAAACAATTCATTCGACCGCGCGGCGTACCAATACCAAGTCATCGTTTCTTTCTCCGTGGCACTTTCGGCCGCTTGGTTCTCAACTTCCGCCGGAGTTCCGCTTTCGCTTTCTCACGACTCCAGGCGCGACCCACGATCTGCTTGACGATCTCCACGAATCCATCACGCGATTCATTGATGGCTTCGATGAAATCATCCCATCTCCAATGGCGCGTGGCTCCGCGCGAGCGTGGATTGATCCACCACAAGCGTACGTCCCAAGCCGGGGGAAGCGGAAAAGCAAAACCATTGCGCAGACGTTCTTCGCAGGCCTGAAACAAACGGGCAAAGAAACTCACCGAAGAAATCGATTTCGGAATCGAGAATGGACGAATACGAATACCGAGGGGATTATTGCGATTATCTTTACGTGGCACGCTGTCTCCGAGTTTTTCGCTCTTCGGACTGTTGTTCATCCAACTTCTTCTGGCAAACCGGACATGGAGTTTCCTTGATGGACTTACGAACCTTGTCAAATTCTCTCTTCAAGACCTGATGTGACCACATCAACATCACTGAATCCGATAATAGATTAGTCAAATCCATCTGATGAAATTTGAAACTTTTCCCTGATCGTCGTTTTCTCTTCCTATCCATTAGTATTCTCCATCCGCTTCGTAATCCGGTTCCAAATCATCAAAATCATCATGCTCGTAATTATCCGGCGGCTCGAAAACAATCCCGTAGTGATCGGAAAAATAGTCACGGCCTTTCGGTCCCAATTGCTCCAGGTCTCCGCGTTCGATCAAAGCTTCCCAACGTGTGATCCAGCCATCAGACACAGAGGAACCTATTGGCGGTTACAGGGTTACCTTGTTTATACAGTTTAATCATCGAAAATTAACTCTCCACCCTCCGGACCAAGGCTTTCACGAAAGTCAAGCATGACTTCTTCAGTGCGATCTTTTTCCTTGACAAGGTATTTATATTTCCAGCGCAAGACGGTCAACATCTTTTTCAAAAGCACCAATCCGACCTCATCACAGTCTTGATACTTTAAAAAAGATACAAGAAACGCCTCTTCTTTTTTAGTTAAGACAGCCATCGGCATCTCAAGATTCGATGGAATCTGAAGAGCGCGTGTCATGAATTGAATCGGAGCATCGGCCAAAATTGCACTCGTTATGACCTCCGGATGTTTCAATTGATAAACCGAAAACAGAAACCGGCGGGCAAAACCGGTATCACGCCACTCGCCTAGGTTCGCTCTATAGTGTTTCGGCGGTGTTGCAGCAAGAATCAACGCCCGCGCTCGTTTCTGATTCGGAGCCCGACCGCCAGCACTTCCACGTTCAATGGTCGTCGTTGTAAAGCCTTCATCAGCGATAGCTCGAATGTTACCGATTACATTGGCCACCGTTTCCGAACGTCTCTCATAAAGCTTCTGGAGATCATAAAGCATGAGCGTATGAATCTTATTTGATGAAATCAAATCCCTCGCTTCGGCGAGATCATTCGTCACCATATCGCTGTAACCACTTACGCCTGTTTGGTTTTCCAGGGATCGAAGAATCGAAGTTTTCAAATGGCCCGGAGGGGCTACCAGGATTATCCCCCCACGAGAACGAAAACGAGAGTCTACACGGTGGGTTTGCGTTGCGGCCCAAAGGCATTCTAATAAGCTAGATAGCTT
>JACXTT010005596.1_pt1 | contig 18216 bp, 16 predicted proteins | sample 9270951 | NCBI WGS metagenome assembly JACXTT01 (sample SAMN15532306, study PRJNA645909) | rock metagenome | isolation source: weathered quartz diorite | place: Puerto Rico | collected 2017-06-21 | reverse complement strand
GACGAGCGGAGCCGGATGCGCGGCGGCGGGCCGCACGCGCGGACGACGACGCGCCGCGACCGGCGCGCAGAGCGCCGCGACGCAGGAAAGGGTCAGCAGCAGGGCTCTCATCGGGATCTCCCGGGCGGAGCGGAGGAACCATCCGTCCCAAGGTAAAGATCGGCTCGCGGCGTGACGATCCCGGGGCGGCCGCGCGACGATTCCGCGAATTCCCGCTCCGCCGCCGGACGCGAGCCCGCGAATCAGTATCCGTTCGTCGCGCGCCCGGCGGCCGGACGCCCGGTCCGGAGCGCTCGGCGAGCGCCGGCGCGCGGGTTCAGGGGCAGGCGTTGGCCGTGTTTTTCGCGGTGATCGCGCACTGCCCGGAGGCGGCGGTTCCGTGCTCCTCGGCGCCGGCGGAATTTTTGCCCCACGAGCTTTCCTGAGTCGCGCCGTCGGTCCCCACCACGGTCCACCAGATGAAGCTCTGCCCCGCGGGGACGGCGGGCGCCGCGTCCCAAGCGTAGCTGCCGGATTGGCCGACGTTGCAGGCGGCGCCGGAGGGCGTCATGGTTGGAAGGTCGCCCCCCTTGCCCCAGAGGATCTGATACTGCGTGGAGGTCCGGCAGCCCGCGGCATCCCAGGTGACGGCGAGGCGGCTGCCGTCGGCCGCGTTCTTCGCGCTCTTCATCGGGGTTCCGGCGACGAACTTGCCGTCCGGCACCGCACGCGGCGCGGCGGCTCCCTTGAGCAGGGTGAACGAATCGGCCACCGTGCCGGCGCCGGTGAGGAAGGTCGCGTCGAGCCGCCCGCCGTTCACGTCGATCACCATCGAGCCGAGGGTGTTGAGCGAGATGTACATCGCGGGATGGTTGAGGAGGCCGCCGCTGGTCTGGCCGGAACTGCCGGCGACCGCGTAGACCGCCCCCTCGTGCGGCGCCTTGCCCAAGGTCGGTTTTTTGTAGGCGCCGGTGCCGGCCGGCCGGCCGCTGCCGCAGTCTTTGCAGTAGGTCGCGGACCAAGTGGTGGAGTCGCCGTAGTGGCCGTCGATCAGGAACGAGCGCTCGTAGGAATGGCTGTGGCCCCCCAGCACGAGATCGACCCCCGCCTGCTCCAGCACCGGCAAGAAGTTCGCCCGCATCTCCATCAGCTCGATCTCGGTGTCGGAATCGTGCGAGCCCTTCGAGTAGGGCGGGTGGTGCCAGAAGACGATGATCCAGGGCTGGGTGACCGCCGCGAGATCCTGCTGCAGCCAGGTCATCTGCGCGCCGCTGGGGGAGCGGAAGGCGGAATCCATCGCGTCGAGGGAGATGAAATGGACGTTGCCGTAATTGAACGAGTAGTAGGACTCGCTGCCCGAGGCGACGCCCCCCGCCTCGCCGTTCTTGGGGAATGAGAAGAGGTCGTAGTAGGGGCCCGACTGGGTGCTCGAATTGGCGCTGTAGGAGTCGTGGTTCCCGTAACAGGACCAGAGGATCCACTTGCGCAATTGCGCCGGGTACATGTTGAAGACGCCGTTCTGGTAATCGGTGTCGGTGCCGTTGCTGTAGGCGTTGTCGCCCAGCATCAGCCACGCGTCGGGGTCCCGCGCGCCGGTGTAGGCGACGAATTTGTCGCGGACGCTGGCCTGGTTCGTGGTCGCGGTGCCGGAGTCGCCGATGACCCAGAAGCGGAACGGGCGCGCGGTGCCGGCGGGCGGCGCGGTGCGGAAGCGGTAGGTGGCGTCCACCGTCGTCGGCGCCAGCGGCCCCGCGGTGGTGCCGACCGAATAGTAGTAAGTGGTGTCGGGGGCCAGGCCGGCCAGGGGGACGACGTGCTCGGTCGACGGGGCGGTCACGTCGGCGAACAGGGTCAGGCTGGCCGGGTCGGTTCCGTAGCGGACCCGGCTGTTGATCGAATTGTTGGTGCGCCAGCGGACGATCACGCCGGTCGTCGTTCCGCTCTGCAGGTAGGGGCCGCGCGTCACCGCGTCGGCCGCCTCGGGCGCCGCCGGCTCGTAATAAATGCGGGGGGCGATCAGCAGGCTGCCCGCGTTCTCCCCCGCCCAGACGCCGATCGCGGCGAGGTTGAAGCCGGCGTGGAGATGGGGCGCGGCCAGGGCGGTGATGTCGCGGGCCTTCCCGTAGTCCGGCGTCGAACGGCCGGCCGGCGCGCGGGGCGCGGCGGGCGCGGTGGCCGTGCAGGGGCGCCCGGGCGCCATCTCCGGCGAGCGGTAGACCTCGACGCCGTTGATCCACAGGATGTAGCCGCCGCCGTAATCGGCGCCGACGAAAAGCCGCCCGACCTGTCCGGGATCGGCGAGGTTGAACCACGCCCGGGTGTAGAGCGAGCGGCTGCCGGCGGGGACCGCGGTCTCGATCATCGCCCCCTCCTCGTCGTCGGAGGAGGCGGCCTGCTTGAGCCCCGCGCCGAAGCCGGCGCCGTATTCGCCGGCGCTCCAGCCGCCGTCGTCGAATTTCGGGGTCGTCCAAGCGAGGCCGCAATCCCCGCCGGCCCGGTTGGCGCGGTAGCGCATCTGCGCGCCCGCCTCGGAGCTCGACTGCACGAGCTTCACCACCTCGGGCGCAAGGGCGGGATCGGGGGCGGGAGCCAGTTCGTGGTCGGCCCGCGCGCGGGCCGGACGGGCGGCGGCCAGCAGCGCGGAAACGGCGAGCAGGCGGTGGAGCGGACGGTTCATGGCATTCCTCCCGGCGTCGGCGGGGACGTTCGGACGATTTCAGGATAATTTGCAACTTCAGGCGGGGGCGGGGCCCCGGGGGGTTGCGCGCGGCGGGCGAGCGCCGCCCGCTTTTCCCGCCAGATCTCCGGGCGGGGCGAGCGGGCGATGACGCGGTCCAGGCGGGCGAGCGCGCCGGCGGGATTACCGCGGGCGGTTTCGATCTCGATCGCCTTGAGCTGGAAGGTGATCGCCTCGCCCAGCCGGGCGATCCCCGCGTCGAGCACCCCCAGCGCGCGCGCCGCATCGGGGGCGGCGCCGCGCATCAGAACCTCGGCGTGCTCGAGGAAAAGCTCGGGCTGCGGGTCGCGGGGCGGCCGCATCGCGGCGAGCGCGGCGGCGTAGGCGAGATCCGCCTCGCGGTCGCGGCGCAGCCGCGCGAGGGCGCGGGCGCGGGTGATGAGCGCGTCGGGATGGCCGGGCGCGCGCGCCAGGAACCGCTCGCTCGCCTCGAGGGACGCCGGCGGTTCGCCTGCGTCGAGCCACATCGCGGCCAGCCCGAGGTCGATCGCCGCCAGCCCGGGCGACAGCCGGCGGGCGGTTTTGTAGTCGGCGAACGCGGCGTCCCGGTGGCCCCCCGCGCGCCACAGTTCCGCGCGCTCGAAAAAGAGCGCGCCGTCGTTCGGCGCGTCCGCGATGCGCGCGTTGAGCCGCCGCAGCATCACCTCGTCCGCGCCGTGGGCGGGGAGCCGCGCGGCCGGGAACAGCGCCAGCGCGACGAAAATCAGCGGGCGGTTCACGGGGAAAATATAGCGTCGCATCGGGGGCAAGCCGTGACGGGGTGATGATGGTTCCATGACGAATCACGGCGCCGCCCCGGTAAAATGGCCGCCGTGGACGCGCCCGGGGAGATCCTCGCCCTCGTCGGGAAATTCGCGCTCAACGCGGAGCAATACAAAGCTCCGTCCTTCAACGAGACCCAGCTCCGGGTCGAATTCCTCAACCCCTTCTTCGAGGCGCTGGGCTGGGACGTGACCAACAAGGCCGGCTGGGCGGAGGCCTACCGCCAGGTCGTCCACGAAGACGCGATCAAGGTGGGCGACTCGACGAAGGCGCCCGATTACGCCTTCCGGGTCGGCGGCCGGCGGAAATTCTTCGTCGAGGCGAAGAAGCCGGCGGTCAACATTGAAAACGACCCCGCCCCCGCCTTCCAGCTCCGCCGCTACGCCTGGTCGGCCGGGCTGCCCCTCTCCATCCTCACCGACTTCGAGGAGTTCGCGGTCTACGACACCCGGATCAAGCCGAAGGAGGGGGACAAGGCGGCGACCGCCCGCATTCTTCTCGTCAAATACGACGAATACGAAAAACGGTGGGACGAGATCGCCGCCATCTTCTCGCAGGAGGCGGTGCTCAAGGGCTCCTTCGACAAATACGCCGGGAGCGCGAAGAAGAAGGGCACCGCCACCGTGGACGAGGCCTTCCTCGACCAGATCGAGGCGTGGCGGGAGAAGCTGGCGAAGAACCTCGCCCTGCGCAACGAATCGCTCACCGTGCGCGAGCTCAACGAGGCGGTGCAGAAGACCATCGACCGGATCGTCTTCCTGCGCATCTGCGAGGGGCGCGCCATCGAGCCGGCGGGCGGCAACCTCCAGTCCCTGCTCAACGGCGACGGCGTTTACGGCAAGCTGTGTGAAGTATTCCGTCGCGCCGACGAGAAGTACAACTCCGGCCTCTTCCATTTCCGCAAAGAAAAGGAGCGGCCCGAGCCGCCCGACAGCTTCACCCTCGGCCTGTCGATCGACGACAAGGTGCTCAAGGAGATCATCGCCGAGCTTTACTACCCCAGGAGCGACTTCGAATACGCCATCCTTCCGGTCGAGATCCTGGGCCAGGTTTACGAGCAGTTCCTCGGCAAGGTGATCCGCCTCACCGCCGGCCACCAGGCGAAGGTCGAGGAGAAGCCCGAGGTCAAGAAGGCGGGCGGGGTCTATTACACCCCGAAATACATCGTCGATTACATCGTCAAGAACACGGTCGGAAAACTGCTCGAGGGAAAGAACCCGAAGAGCGCCGTCGGGCTGAAAATCCTCGACCCCGCCTGCGGCTCCGGCTCCTTCCTGCTGGGCGCCTACCAGTTCCTCCTCGACTGGCACCTCCGCTGGCATGCCGAGAACGACCCCGAAAAGTGGGCAGCCGGCAAGAGCCCGGCGATCTTCAAGGGGCCGGGCGGAAGCTGGCGCCTCACCGCCGCGAAGAAGAAGGAGATCCTGCTGAACAACCTCCACGGCGTGGACATCGACCCCCAGGCGGTCGAGGTGACGAAGCTCTCGCTCCTGCTGCAGGTGCTGGAGGGGGAATCGGCCGAGACCATCACCGCCCAGCGCCGCCTCTTCCACGACCGCGCCCTCCCCGACCTCAGCCGGAACATCAAGTGCGGGAATTCGCTGATCGAACCGTCAGACCTCGGTGGACAATTACTCCGCGACAACGACCTGTATGACCAATTGAATCCCTTCGACTGGAAACGGGAGTATCCGGATATCATGAAGAGAGGTGGATTTGACGTAGTGATCGGAAATCCGCCCTATGTCCGGCAGGAATCGCTTTCGGAGATGAAAGAACTATTCTCAAAGAAATACGAATCTTTCGACGGCATGGCTGACTTGTACACCTACTTCATCGAGCTAGGCATCAAACTGTTGGGGCCGAACGGCTTCTTCGGCATCATCGTATCGAGCAGTTTTCTCAGGGCGAGTTACGGAGAAGCGTTGCGCAAGACGATCACGCGTCACGCAACCATTCGATCGATTGTTGATTTCGGCGGACTTGCAGTTTTTGAAAATGCAAAAGACACCTATGTTTGCATTCCAATTCTTCAGAGGAGTTCAGACAAAGCCGATACAGTCATTCGAAATGTTAAAATCCTCAATTTTGCAAATCTTGAGACACATCTGGAAGGCAAGGAATTCATGCTGCCCGCTGCTAAATTCGGAAATGATCCTTGGGTTCTAAGATCAGAAAGAGACACGATAACATTCGATAAAATTAAAACACACGGCGTCGCTCTAGTTTCCTATGTAGACAAGAAAATATATTATGGGATTAAGACTGGCTTGAATGAAGCCTTTTTGATTGATTCCAAGCAACGAGAGAAGCTGATTCAAGATGACCCTGGCTGCAAGATGATCATCAAGCCAGCCATCGGTGGCGAGGACATTCGTCGGTACTACATTGATCCAGATGATTGTTGGATAATTTTCACTCGCCGTGGAATTCAGCTGAGCGCGTATCCCTCCGTGAGAAAGCATCTGGAGGCTTGGAAGGCAGAACTGACCCCGAAAAAATCAAAAGATGCTGTCGTGGGTCGCAAACCGGGATCTTATGATTGGTATGAGATTCAGGATGATGTGGCGTATTACGAAGCGTTTGACCGTGTAAAGATCGTGTATCCGGACATCGCAAAATATCCAAGATTTTGCCTCGACACCGACGGTAATTATTTACTGAATACGGCGTATTGCATTGGCAGCGATGACCGCTACTTGCTAGGAATCTTGAACAGCCGCCTTTTCTGGTACGCGATCGGCCATATCAGCATTCCATTCGGTGTTCGTGCCGGAGAATTCAGGTATCGCCTGATTTATCAATACATGGAAAAAGTGCCGATCCATGTTGTTGATGAAAAGGACAAGAAGGAGCGGGATGCCCGCGATAACATCATTGCGCTGGTAAACGCCCAGCTCGCGAGCCACAAAAAGTTACCTGATGTGAAATCCCCCCGCGAGAAAGAATCCCTCGAACGCCAAATCGCCGCCACCGACGCCGAGATTGACAGACTGGTTTATCAGCTTTATGGCTTGACCGAAGAAGAAATCAAGATCGTGGAAGGTATTTTATGAAAATAGCTACTGTAAGAATTGAAAACTTCCGAACAATCAAAGATATAACAATTGATTTTGATAGATATAATTGTTTAATTGGGCCTAATGGAGCAGGAAAATCAACTGTACTAAACGCGTTGAATATATTCTTTCGAGAGACAAAGTCTTCCACACTCGATCTTATAAATTTGAGTAAAGAGGATTATCATTGCTTTGACATCTCTAAACCAATAATAATTACAGTTATATTTACAGATTTATCCGATATAGCAAAAGAGGACCTAAAGGCTTACGTGCGCAATGATAAACTGATCGTCAAGGCTATTGCTGAATGGTCTGAGGTGGAACAATCGGCCCAAGTGGTGCAAAAAGGTATTCGTATGGGCATGGCGGCATTCGCTCCTTTTTTCAAAGCCGAAGGTGATGGGGCTAAGGTAGATGAGTTAAAAAAAATATTTGCTGGTATAAAAAAAGATTTTCAAGACATTCCTAGCGCGACGACAAAGCAAGCGATGTTAGATGCGCTAAGGGAGTATGAAGGTTCAAATCCAGATAAATGCTCCCCATTAGACAGTAATGATGAATTTTATGGAGTATCAAAAGGCTCTCATCTCTTGGGTCCACATATTCAATGGATATATATACCTGCTGTAAAGGAAGCTACAGATGAACAAATTGAAGCAAAGGATACAGCGTTAGGCAGACTCGTAGAAAGGACCGTACGTACTAAAGTCAAATTCTCTGAGATTATCAAAGCACTTAAGCAGAAAGCAAGCGATGAATACAACAAAATTCTTGCCGATAACAATATTGTCCTAAACACTCTGTCAGAATCAATAAAAAATCGGCTTACAAAATGGGCTCACCCAGACGTTAAAATGAAACTTCAATGGGATAAAGACCCGGAAAAGGCAATCCGTGTGGAAGAACCGTTTGCAAGAGTATTGGCCGGTGAGGGGGAGTTCTTGGGTGAATTAGGTAGGCTGGGTCATGGATTTCGCAGATCATTCTTATTGGCTTTACTGGAGGAATTATCTGGAGTTGATCAAACGGATGCACCAAGCTTGGTTTTAGGGATTGAAGAGCCTGAATTATTCCAGCATCCACCACAGGCACAACACTTAGCAGATGTTCTGCAAAGTCTTAGCGAACAGAATGCACAGGTAATCGCCTGTTCTCACAGTCCATATTATGCGGTAGGAAAAGGGTTTGAGGATTTACGTTTATTAAGAAAACCAAAGGGATCATCTGAATCAACTTTAACTAGCATTACATTTGAAAATATATCACGGTATCTCTTTAATACACTCGGTGATCCTAAATATAAACGCCCTGAAGGATTGATGGCCAAAATGCACAGCGTATTACAGCCAGAGTTGCGTGAAATATTCTTCGCCAGCACTATAATCTTGACCGAAGGTGCCGAAGACCGTGCATATATTCATAGCGCAATGCATCTTAGTGGTAAGTGGGAACAATGGCGATCCTGTGGCGCTCATCTTGTTCCAGTAGATGGTAAAAGTAAAATGGTTATTCCTTTAGCAATCGCAAAGTGTATGAATATACCTTGCTTCGTAATGTTTGACGCCGATGGTCATGCTGCTAAAAATAAAAAGAAAGATCATGAAAGCGACAATGTAAAATTGTTAAAAATTCTTGAGCTCGAACGCCAGCCTCCTTTTCCCACTAGCCCAATCATGGCGCGCAATTGTGTCATTTGGCCTAACGAAATTGAAATGGACGTCAAAGCAGAGTATAAAGATGAAGAATGGAATCGCTGGAAATCCGAAATGGAAGTAGCACTGGGGCAATCTGGAAATCTTAATAAGAATCCTTTATTTGTTGCAGGGATTCTTGAAAAAGCGTGGGCAAATAATAAGCCTTCTAATTTACTGATTAAAGTTTGCGATAACATCTTAAAATTTGTGGAGAATCCACAGTAATTATCCCAAATAATCGCTTAGGGATGTGCTCGATGAACCCCACCGATCCCCGCACCAAACGTGATCTTCATTTCCTGGATGAGGACGGAAGGGTCGCCTGCAACGGAACGGGTGGCGACTTCACGCTCGCGCGTGAAGCGCATCGGGCGCGGGCCGGTGTGCGCCGCTGCGGCGGCGCGGTTTTCTTGGGCGGCCCGCGCTACGCGGGCCGGGTCGGACATCCTTTGGGGCCTGCGGGCCCCTGAATCGCGTGTGATTTTTTCGCTGCGCGAAAAAATCAAGCTCCCCCTTGGGCGCATTCGGGCGGGATTGTGCAGACACGCGACGCCAAGCGTTCCATGACAGCGCGCTGGATCGTGACACCGGGAACGCCGCTTCCGTTCACGGCTGATCGATATAAACTACTGGCTTGAAATCCACCGACCGCCAGATCGACGCACTGGTTTACGAGCTCTACGGCCTGACCGACGAAGAAATCAAAATCGTGGAGGGGGCGTCGTGAACAAGCGCAAGCTCCTCCAGAAGGTTCTCGGCGGTGGGCGCAATCTCCGTTTTTCCGAGCTGGTTGCGCTGGCGGAGGCGTTCGGTTTCCGGCTCTCCCGCACCAGCGGGAGTCATCACATCTTCTCCCGCCCCGGGATTCCCGAGCTGATCAACCTCCAGTCGGTGGGCGGGCAGGCCAAGCCCTACCAGATCCGCCAGCTTCTCCGCCTCATCGAGCGGTATAATCTCACTCTGGACGGCGAGCCATGAAGTTCCTGAAAGACTACCACATCAACATTTTCTTCAGCGAGGAGGACGGCGGCTATGTCGCGGACATCCCCGACCTCGACGCCTGCAGCGCGTTCGGCGACACCCCCGAGGCGGCACTGCGCGAGGTGGAGCGCGCCAAGCGGGCTTGGCTGGCCGCCGCGCGACGCCTCCGCAAGCCGGTCCCCCGTCCGCGCTACCGCCCCGCGATCTACCGCATCGCGTCCTGAGCGCGGACCGCCCGCGGGGTCGGCGCGCGCGAGGCTGTGACCCTGTTGTGCGCTCCCGCGATGGCAAGGCTGTGAATGATCGAATCGGCCGACAGGGCATCACGATTCGGCGACGAACGGCCCGCTCAGCGCCTTGATGTTGCGCGCTCCCGCACGCAACCCCTGGGGCGCATTTGGGCAAGATTGTGCAGACACGCGACGCCAAGCGTTCCATGACAGCGCGCTGGATCGTGACACCGGGAACGCCGCTTCCGTTCTCGGCTGATCGATGTAAATGGCTTGCATGAAATCCTCCGACCCCCGCACGACGCGCGATCTCCATTTCCTGAACGAGGACGGCAACGTCGCCTGCAATCCCCGCGACAAGGAGGCTGCGCATCGGGCGCAGGTCGAGGGGATCGCTGTGGAGGAGCGGGAGAAGGTGACGTGCCGGAAGTGCATGGAGATCATGCACCGCCTGTCGCGTCGTCTTTTTTCAGCGCGATAAGGCGGGCGATTTCAAGGTTGGCGCGGCGATCGTCGGCAGCCGGCCCGGATCAGCTCCCCGCCCCGCACTTCCCCGCCGGGATGTCGAGCCGGAGGTTGGTGAAACCGAGGCCGTTGAGGAGGGCGGTGAGCTGTTTGCGGCCGTTGTCGGCGTCGCCCGTGGTGAACGACCGGCGGCGGGCCTCGTGAAACCCGTTATCATGTCCGCGGTGCGACGATGACACATCCGCGCGGGATCGATGCGTTCGTGAGCGACCTGGTCCGGGAATTCAAGCCGGAGCGGGTGGTGCTGTTCGGCTCGCGCGCCCGCGGCGGCGCGGGCGCCGATTCGGACGTGGACCTGCTGGTCGTGATGCGCCACGCCGGACCGTCGGCGAAACAGGCGGCGCGCATCCGCCAGCGCATCCGGCCGGGTTTCCCGCTCGACCTGATCGTGCGCACCCCCGGCAAGCTGCGCCGGCGCCTGGCGATGGGGGACGGCTTCATCCGCGGGATCCTGGAGAGCGGCCGGGTGCTGTATGAAGCCCGTCACGCGCGAGTGGATTGAGAAGGCGGAGGCGGATCTGCTGAGCGCCGCGCGCGAACATCGCGCCCGGCAAGCCTTCGGCCTGCGTCGGGCGGGTCGCTGAACGGCAAGGGCCCGAGAAGTCGATCCGGCGTGCCTGACAAAATGAAGGGTGACGGGGGGCTATCGTTCCAGGTCAGCTCCCCGCCCCGCACTTCCCCGCCGGGATGTCGAGCCGGAGGTCGGTGAAGCCGAGGCCGTTGAGGAGGGCGGTGAGTTGTTTGAGCCCCGCCGACCCCCGCACCAAACGCGATCTTCATTTCCTGGATGAAAACGGAAGGGTCGCCTGCAATCGAACGGGTGGCGACTTCACGCTCGCGCGTGAAGCGCATCGGGCGCAGGTCGAGGGGATCGCCGCGGCGGAGCGGGAGAAGGTGACCTGCAGGAAGCGCATGGAGATCATGCACCGCCTGTCGCGCCGTCTTTTTTCAGCGCGATAAGGCGGGCGATTCCCAGGTTGGCGTGGCGAGAAAGGTTTCGCCCTCGATGTAATCCATGAGGATCGCCGGCGCCCCCTCCGCCTCGAAATACTCGTGGACCCTCACCACCCGCGGATGGCTGATCTTCATCTGCGCGCGGCACTCCCGCTTCAGCCGGAACGTGATTCCGGCGTCGCCCGACTGCTCGTCGCGGATCCGCTTGAGCGCGAAGATCTTCCCGCTCTTCGCCTCCCGCACCTTGCTGACCGACCCCATCCCCCCCGACCCCGCGACGGGAGCGGCTCGAACCGGCCGTAGAGCAACTCGGGCATCGGGCAAAAATTATGCGCTTTCCATTTTTTCGCATGGCTTTATCACTGCCGATCCGCGCCCCTCGAAAGCCGTGCGTCAATCCGCGGCGGAGATCATCAACATTGACTCTTCAAGCCATTTATATGGATACTCAATAAAATCGCGACGACGGTCGTCACGGATCAATTGCGTGATTGATCTTTCAAGAGTGCCGGACAAGACCATGATCTTGCGACCTGCAGCTCCCATCCCCGGCTTCTCCGGGCCCTTCCGCGATGGGCTTCGCCAATGAGGGGAGGGGGAAACGCCGATCGGGACGCATCAACGGCGCCCGGTAACATTCCCGCATGGCCCCCGCGATCCCGCCGCGCTCGCTCCAGGAATTGATGCTCGCCCTGATGAATTTCTGGGCGGCCCGCGGCTGCCTCCTCGGCCAGCCTTACGACGTCGAGAAGGGGGCGGGGACGATGAATCCCGAGACCTTCTTCCGCGTCCTCGGTCCCACGCCCTGGCGCGCGGCTTACGTCGAGCCCTCGCGCCGCCCCAAGGACGGCCGCTACGGCGACAACCCGCAGCGGGTCGAGAAGCACCTGCAATACCAGGTGATCCTCAAGCCCTCGCCCGCCGACGTGCAGGACCTCTACCTCGACTCGCTGCGCGCGATCGGACTCGACCTCGACGAGCACGACATCCGCTTCGAGGAGGACAACTGGGAGGCGCCCACCCTCGGTGCGTGGGGGGTCGGCTGGCAGGTGATCCTCGACGGGACCGAAATCTCGCAGTTCACCTACTTCCAGCAGTCGGGCGGGATCGAATTGAAGCCGATCACGGTCGAGCTGACCTACGGCCTCGAGCGGCTGACGATGTTCCTGCTCGGCGCCGGCAACATTTTCGACCTGCCGTGGAATTCCCCGGACAGCCCCGCGGATTACCGGAAGAGCTACGGCGAGGTCCGCAAGGAAGCCGAATTCCAGTTCTCGACCTACAATTTCGAGACCGCCGAGCCGAAATTCCTCCTCGAGCAGTTCGACCGCTACGAGGCGGAGGCGCAGCGGCTCATCGCCGCCGGGCTGCCGCTGGTCGCCCACGATTTCGTCCTCAAATCCTCCCACGCCTTCAACACCCTCGACGCCCGGGGCGCGATCTCGGTCTCCCAGCGCGCCGCCTTCATCCAGCGGGTGCGGACCCTCGCCTGCGCCGAGGCGAAGCTCTACGCCGAGCAGAAATGGCCGGCCGCGAAGGCGGGGTGAGCACGGACCACCGCGGGTTGTCGGTTCGGGAGGTGCGGCGTTGCATCGCCGACCCGGGCTTGACAACGCGCGACCGGCGACTCAGTTACAATACGAGCCATGCGGAACGGTTCCGTCAAGACGGGTCTCATCACCACCGCGCGGTTCGGCGGGTGGGTGTGGCGGGAGCAGCGGCTGCTCGCGCTGGGGGCGATCTTCGTTGCGGGGCTGGTGATGGCGCTGTGGAATTCGAACCGGCGCGCGCTCATCCGGCTCGAGCGGGAGCGCATCGCCTTGCGGGAGGAGACGGGTGCGCTCTCCAAAACGCTGGGCGAATTGAACGCCGAGATCGTGCGGGTGCAGGGCAATCCCAGGGCGCTCGAGGGGGAGGCGCGTGAACGATTGTTAATGGGCGAGCCGGGGGAATACCTGATTCCGGTGGCCGAGCCGTCGCGCAAGCTGTAGCCGGGCCGCGCGGAAGCGCGCTTCGTCATGCGACGGAGGGCGTTCATACCTGGCGCGAGGAAAATTCGCGCGGGAGGTTGGCGCGCGGGCGTTTTCGCGGCTATGATTGCCCCGTGGGCCGGATTCGCGCGCACTGGATTCTCGCGCTGCCGCTGCTGCTCGCGGCGGGGCCGGCGTACGGCCCGGAATTGAAGAGCGGCTTCGCGGCGGCCGAGCAGGGGTTGTGGCGCGAGGCGCGCTTCCGCTACGACCAGGCGCTGAAGAAGGCGGAGGCGTCGGGGGCGGAGGATTACCGCCTCTACAACAATCTCGCGGTGACCGCCGAGGCGCTGGGCGATTTCGCCCAGGCGAGGCGGTGGTACGAGAAGGCGGTCGCGCTCAAGCCGGACGACGAGCCGCTGCGCGACAACTTCGCCGCCTTCAAGGCCTACACGCGGCAGTTGCCCGGCGTCTGGCCCGCCGGCGCGCCGGCCTCCGCTCCTGCGGCGCCTCCGGCGAGCGCCCCCGCGGCCGCGCCGGCCCCGGATCCGGGCCCGGAGAAAAAATCGTGAGCCGCGCCCGCTTCCTCCTCCCGGCGCTGCTGCCGCTCGCCGCCTTCGCCACGGGGCCGCGGCCGGTCGAGCTGACGATCCCGCTGCCGCCGCGCCTCGCGCTGCGCCCCGGGGCGAGCGTGGGCTTCCTGGATTTCCGCGACGACGGCGCCTACACCTGGGTCCACCCCGGCAAGGAGATGCTCAATGCGCTGCGCCGCGACCTCAACCGCGCCGCCAATTTGCGGCTGCTCGACGCCCCGGCCGCGCCGCTGCCCGAGCAGGAATTCGACGAGATCGTCCGCAACGCGTCGTACATGCGCCGGGTCGCGGAAAAAATGGGCGCCGACTACCTGCTGGCCGGCGAGGTCCGCTACTCGGTGACCGACGCCTCGGGCTACTACCCGGTCCAGCGCGAGCGGCGCGACGGCACCACGGAGACGGTGACCGAGTACCAGGAATTGCGCGAATACAAGGCCGCCTTCGACTTCTACGTCTTCGACGGCCACAGCGGCGCGCTGGCGGGCAAGGATCGCTTCACCTCGCAGATGCGGCTGCAGCAGCGGGCGACCGAGGACCTCGGCGGCTTCTACGCGGTGTATGAAAAAATCCGCACCGATCTGCTCAACCTGATCGTCCCGGCGCAGCGCCGGGAAGTCCGCTACCTGTTCCGCTGAGCGCCCGGATCGGCGCCCGCTTCCGACGATGAAGAACGCCCGCTCCCTCCGCGCCGCCGTCCTGCCGCTCCTGGCCCTCTTCGCGCTCGCGCCGCGCCCCGCGCGCGGCGAGGGGCAGAACAAGGTCCAGTACCATCGCTTCGAGTGGAAGGTCTACAAGAGCCCCCACTTCGACATCTACCACTATCCCGGGGAGGCGCCGCTGCTCGAAAGCGTGCTCTCGGACGCCGAGAGCGCCTACAAGGACATCTCGGAATACCTCGGCCACGAGCCGCCGTTCCGCATCCCGCTCATCTACTACCGCACCCACGCGGAATTCGAGGAGACCAACGTCGAGCTGGGCTTCATCCCCGACGCGGTGGGCGGCTTCACCGACACCCTGCGCAACCGGGTGGTGGTGCCGATGGACCAGAGCGCCGACGCGCGGTACCGGCTGGTGCGCCACGAATTGACCCACGTGTTCGAGAACTCGATCATTTACGAGCAGTCGATCGGCCGCATCATCCGGGGCCGCGCGCCCCTGTGGATCATGGAGGGGCTGGCCGAGCACATCGCGAAAATGGCGGGCAAGGACCCGCTCGACGACATGTACCTGCGCGACGCGGCGCTCAACGACCTGGTCCCCTCGGTGAAGGATCTCGACCAGTTGGGCTTCATGACCTACCGCATCGGCGAGGCGGTCTTCGACTACATCCGCGACGAGAAGGGGAAGGAGGCGGTCGCCAATTTCCTGTGGGAGTACCGGCGCACGCTGGTGGGCGGCTCGCTCGACAAGGCGGTCAAGGACGCCTTCGGGCAGACCGTCCCCGAATTCGACCAGGGCTTCCGCCGCTGGCTGCGCAAGAAATATCTGCCCCTCGCGGTGAGCCGCGACGAGCCGCTCGATTACGGTCCCGAGATCCGCTGGAAGGACGAGCAGGGGGCGCGCGGTCCGGTCTACATCTCGCCGGCGCTCTCCCCCTCGGGCGATTTGATCGCCGCGATCACCAACCGCCGCTTCGCGGCCATCGACGTGGTCGTCATGTCGGCCAAGAACGGCAAGGTGCTGCACACCCTCACCCCGCGCTTCACCAACCGCTGGGACGGCCTGGTGCTGGCGGGCTTCCAGGGCAACCACGACCTCGGCTGGTCGCCCGACGGCAACCTGCTCGCCTTCATGGTCCGCCACGGCGCGTGGCGGGAATTGATCGTCGCGCGCGCGGACGGCCGCGGCTATGAAAAGCGGATCCGCCTGGGCTTCCAAGGCGAACCGCTCGCCAACGCGCAGTCGCCCGCCTTCTCGCCCGACGGGCGCAAGCTCGCCTTCAGCGCCAATTTCCGCGGTCAGGTGGACCTCTTCGCCGCCGACCTCGAGGCGAGGGAGATCACCCGCCTCACCGACGACCCCAACGAGGACCGCAATCCCCGCTGGGCGAAGGACGGCAAGTCGCTGCTCTACGACGCGAAGGTCGGGGGGCACGAGAAATTGTTCACCGTGGACGCGGCCGACCCCACCCGGCGCACCCAGCTCACATTCGGCGACAGCGACGACTTGATGCCCTCCTACACCGCCGACGGCGGCGGCGTGCTCTACAGCTCGGCCACCGCGCCCGATTTCGTCTTCGACCTCTACCGCCTCGACCTCGCGACCGGCTCGCGCAAGCGGCTCTCGCGCACGGTGAGCGGCGTTTTCGCGGCGGCCGAGACCGGCCAGCCGGCGCCCGCGCCGTCGATCCTCAAGCCGGCCGACCGCGGCCCCCTCTCGGAAAAGGAGAAACGGGGCGAGACGACGCCGGAGGCGAAGGACAAGGATAAAGACAAGGCGAAGGACGCGGAGAAGGGCAAGGCCGCCGCCGCGCCCGCACCGGCGGCCGCCGAGGGGGCGCCGGGCGAGATCGTCTTCGCCACCTTCTATCGCGGCACCTTCTCGATCGTCCGCGGCGACCGCTTCAAGGTCTTCGAGGAATTGCCCGCGGCGACCGGCGCCGAGACGCGCGGCGAGACCGGCAGCTTCACCCCGCCGATCCGGCTGGCGCCCGAGTCGGAGAAGGTCGAAGCCTATCGGCCGCTGGCGAAGTCGAGCTGGGCGGTGGAATTCCCGAACATCCAGGTCGGGGTCTACAACGACGGCACCGTGGTCTACAGCGGCTCGGTCGACTTCGCGGACGTGCTGGGCGACCAGCGCATCTCGGTCACCGCCAACTCGGTCTCCGGCTTCACCAACCTCGACGCGCTCTACCTCAACCAGTCGCGGCGGCTCAACTGGGGCGCCGGCCTGTACGACGAGGAGCATTACTACTACGTGGTGCGGGCCGAGGACGGCGCGATCGTGCGCCTCTCCGATCACGATCGCGGCGCCTACGGCTTCGGACGCTACTCGCTGAGCCGCCGCTTCCGCGTCGAGGCGGGGGCGGGCTACGCCAACCGCTCCGCGTTCCAGTTCGCCGGCTTCGAGCTCGACCCCGTCTTCGGGCTGGCCAGCGTCGGCGCCGACAAATCGGTCAGCGGCCCCTTCGCCATCGCGGGCGTCTCCTACGACTCGGCCCGCTACAGCGCGCCGGCGTGGCCGATCCAGGGGGCGATCGCCGACCTGTCGGTGCGCAAGGGGCTGGGGAGCAAGGCGGAATACACGCGCTACGAGCTTTCGCTGCGCAAGTACCAGAACGTGGCCGGCCGCTCGCTGCTCGCCTGGCGCGGGGTCTACCGCGGCGGGCGCGGGCGCGACCTCGACTTCATCGGGCTGGGCGGCTTCAACACCCTGCGCGGCTACAACTACTCTGAATTCTTCGGCCACGAGGCCTTCTTCTCCAACCTCGAATTCCGCCTCCCGCTCGCCGACCACGTCGTGCTGCCGTGGCTGGGCGGGCTCGACCTGCGCGGGCTGCGGCTGGCGCTGTTTTTCGACGCCGGCTCGGCGTGGTTGCGCGGCGACGCGCTGCTGCGCAACGACACCGGCGTGAAGGGGCGGCTCTTCGTGGATCCCGAGGGGGACATCGCCTCCTGCTACGCCGTGGCCTCCGGCCGGCTCGTCCCGCTGAACCCGCTGCCGCCGGCCTGCGCCTTCCACGAGTGGCGCTTCTGGGCGCCGGGCAAGGTGGGCCGGCAATTGCAGGACGGGCGCGCCAGCTACGGCTTCGACTGGTCGTTCTTCCTCGGCCCCCTCGAGCTCCATTGGGACTACGCCCGGCGCTGGGACGGCCGGCGTTCGGGCGGCGGCTTCGGCACCGACTTCTACATCGGTTACACCTGGTGAGCCGGTCGCCGCGGGATGACGCGCGGCAGCCTCCGGCTCGCTCCCGCTTTGGTAAAATCATTCCATGACCCCGCTGCTCCTCGCCCCCTTCCTCGATGTCGGCATGCCCGAATTGCTGCTGATCTTCGGCATCGCCCTGCTCCTGTTCGGCGGCAGCAAGCTGAAGGGGATCGGGCGCGGGATGGGCGAGGCGATCCACGAATTCAAGAAGGGGATGAAGGGCGACGAGGGCGAGGGGCCCAAGGACGGCAAGGGAAACGGCAACGGCTGAGCCGGCGCGCCGGCCCCGTCGGCGGTGAGCGATGATGGAACGCGCGCCCAGCGCCGACATCGCCTTCCAACAGAACTTCGTCGCCCGCGCGCGCCGGGAATTGGGCCTGACCCGGGCGAGCTGGCGGCCCGGCTATTTGCGCGACTACGACCGCGCGTTGAAACGGGCCGTCCCCGGGATTCTCAGCGAAGCGGCGCTCGCCGACGCGCTGCGGCCGGCCGCGATCCTGCTCGCCGCCGATTTCCACACCCTCGCGCAGAGCCAGGCGGCCGCCGCGCGGCTGCTGGAATTCTGGGCCGGGCTCGATCCCGCGCGCCCGGTCATCCTCGCGCTCGAGTGCCTGACCGCGCGCGACCAGGGGGCGCTTGACGAATTCCTCGCCGGCGCGCTCGACGAGGCGCGCTTCCTGCGCGCGGTCCGCTGGGCGAAGGAGTGGGGCTTCCCGTTCGAGAATTACCGGCCGCTGTTCGACGCCGCGCGCCGGCTGGAGCTGCCGATCCTCGCGCTCGACGCCCACCCGCGCGGCGATTTCCGCGCGGTGCGGCGGCGCGACGCGCTGGCCGCTGAGCGGCTCGCCGAGGTGCGGGCGGC
>JACXTT010005595.1_pt1 | contig 18217 bp, 17 predicted proteins | sample 9270951 | NCBI WGS metagenome assembly JACXTT01 (sample SAMN15532306, study PRJNA645909) | rock metagenome | isolation source: weathered quartz diorite | place: Puerto Rico | collected 2017-06-21 | reverse complement strand
CCCCGGCCGGCCAGATTGCAGAACTCGACGTAGTCGACGTAGTCCGTGATCGTCGGGTGCTCGCCGCAGACCGGGCAGTTCGGGTCGCGCTTGACCACGACCTCGTCGAAGGTCGTCGCCAGCGCGTCGAAGAGGAGGAGCCGGCCAGTGAGTGTCTCACCGGCTCCGATCACGATCTTGAGCGCCTCGCTTGCCTGCAGCGAGCCGATGATGCCGGGAAGGACGCCGAGGACGCCGCCCTCGGCACAGCTGGGAGCGAGCTCCGGCGGCGGCGGGGCGGGGAAGAGGCAGCGGTAGCAGGGCCCGACGCCCGGATGGAACACCGTCGCCTGCCCCTCGAAGCGGTAGATCGAGCCGTGGACGACCGGGATGTCGTGCCAGACCGAGGCGTCGTTGACGAGGTAGCGCGTGGGGAAGTTGTCGGCGCCGTCGACGATCGCGTCCCAACCGGCGCTCAGGATCCGCTCGATGTTGTCCGAGGTCAGCCGCTCCTCGTAGGCCTCGACTTTCACGTCGGGGTTCAGCGCCTCGATCGTCCGCTTGGCCGAGAGCACCTTCGGCTCGCCCAGCCGGTCGGTCGAGTGGACGATCTGACGCTGGAGGTTCGATTCGTCGACGACGTCGCCGTCGACGACGCCGAGCGTGCCAACACCGGCTGCAGCGAGGTACAGCGACGCGGGTGAGCCGAGGCCGCCGGCTCCGACCAGGAGGACGCGAGCCTCGAGCAGCTTCTGCTGGCCCTTCTCGCCGACCTCCGGGATCAACAGGTGCCGCGCGTAGCGCGAGCGCTGCTCGGGCGAGAGCAGCTTCGGCGTCTCGAACGGATAGCCGTTCCGCTTCCAGTCCGTGAAGCCGCCGCTCATCGAGCTGACGCTCGAGTAGCCGAGCTCGCTGAGGGACTTCGCGGCGAAGGCGGAGCGCGCGCCGCTGGCGCAGTAGATGACGATCTCGAGCCCCTTGTCGGGGATGAGCGCTTCGATGCGCGACTCGAGGTTGCCGCGCGGGATGTGATAGGCGCCGGGAAGGTGGCCCTCCTGCCACTCGTCGAGCTCGCGGACGTCGAGCAGGAGCGGCGGATCGGCGGCCGTGAAGCGTTCGTGCACGTCGATCGACGTCACCTCGTCGATCTCCGCTTTTGCCTGCGCCAGGATCTCTCTGTAAGTCGGCATTACTTTCGCGAATATAGCAACGACGCGGCGCTGGATCCTCTTCCCGGCTACCCTCGGCGTCCGTGTCCGCACGCGCCCGCGTCGTCACCGTCACCGCGCTCGTCGCCGCCGTCGCCGCAGGATTCGTGGTCGCCGTCGCGGCACGATCGGGCGGTGAGCCGCCGCCGCAGGCACAACCCCGGCAGAGGGTCGGGGCGCCGCCGCTCGCGCTCGATCTCGGTCTTCGCACGGACGCCGAGGCGCGCGCGCTGCGCAACGCCGCGAGTCTCTACGGGGCGGGAAAGCGCGTGCAGGCAGCTGCCATCTTCTCTCGCTACCACTCCGTCGAGGCGCAGGTCGGCGAGACGGTCTCCCGGTGGCCGCGCGGGACGGTCTCGGGGCTGTCACGGCTTGCTGCGCTCTACCCCAAGAGCGCGCTCGTCGAGCTCGAGCTCGGTCTGGCCTTGTACTGGATCGGGGGCGCGGGAGCGACGGACGCCTGGCGGCAGGCCAGCGTCCTCCAGCCCGACACCTCGTACGCCCTCGCCGCCTCGAACCTCCTCTACCCGCAATACGCGAAGAACCTGCCCGGCTTCGTCCCGTCCGAAATGCGCCTGCTCGCCGGGCTCGGCGACAAGCCGCCACGCGAGCAGCTCGACGTCGTGCGGCGCTGGGCCGCGCGAGGGGTCGAGGGCAACCGTGCCCTCGGCCACCTGCTGTACGGGGTGGCGCTCCAGCGCCTCGATCATCCCCTGTCGGCGCGTCGCGAGTTCGACCGCGCGGCCGAGCTGGCGCCCGACAACGTCGAGGCGCTCGTCGCCTCCGCCGTCGGGAGATTCGACAAGGCCGATCCCTCGGCGGCGTTCTCGCGGCTCGGACCGCTCGCCCGCCGGTTCCCGACGTCGGCCACGGTGCGCTTCCACCTCGGTCTGCTCCTGATCTGGATCGGCTCGGTGCGGCAGGCCAAGACGGAGCTGCAGCTGGCGACGACGGTCGAGCCCGGCTCCCCGCTCGTGGCGGGCGCGCGGACCTATCTGGCTCTGATCCAAAAGGCAGGCCGGTGACATTCCTTTGACGAAAGGCATGTCTGTGGCTAGCGTGAGAGACAACGCGGACGAAGGGGGCAGTCTGAGCGGAACGGATCGTGAGGCGGGCTCTCGTGGTCCCGTCGAGGACGTTCTCGACACCGACGAGGCGCGCACGCTGCTTGAAGCCGGTCGCTCGGTAGGGCGGCTCGACGCCGAGGAGATTGCGCTCGCCCTCGACGAGCTCGACCTCGACGCCGGCCAGATGGACGAGTTCTACGCCGCGCTTGAGGACGCGCAGATCGAGGTCGTCCCGGCGGCCGACGCCGACGAGGCGGACGCGGTCAGCGAGTTCGACGCCGAACCGGAGATCTCGACCGACACGCTGCAACTGTTCCTCAAGGACATCGGCAAGGTGCCGCTGCTGACCGCCGCGCAGGAAGTGGAGCTGGCGAAGCGGATCGAGCGCGGCGAGCACGCGGCCAAGCAGGCGATGGTGGAGGCAAACCTGCGCCTGGTCGTGTCGATCGCAAAGCGGTACCGCAACCAGGGCCTCCCCTTCCTCGATCTGATCCAGGAGGGGACGATCGGGCTGGTGCGGGCGGCGGAGAAGTTCGACTGGCGCAAGGGCTACAAGTTCTCGACGTACGCGACGTGGTGGATCCGGCAGGCCGTTGCGCGCGCGATCGCCGACAAGGGCAGGACGATTCGCATGCCGGTCCACGTCGTCGAGAAGCTGAACCGGATCCATCGCTCCGAGCGGAAGCTCCGCGCAGAGCTGTCGCGCGAGCCGAACTCGGCCGAGATCGCCATCGACCTCGATCTGACGATCGACGAGGTCGAGCAGATCCGCCGCAGCGCGCAGGCGCCGGTCTCCCTCGAGAAGCCGGTCGGCGACGAGGAGGAGTCCGAGCTCGGTCACTTCCTCACCGATCTCTCGGTGCCGCTCCCGGACGAAGCGGCCGAGACGGCGCTCCGGCGCGAAGCGCTGCGGGGCATCCTGTCCAAGCTGTCGGAGCGCGAGCGCCAGGTGCTCGAGCTTCGCTACGGCCTCGACGGCCAGCAGCCGCGAACGCTCGACGAAGTGGGGCGCGCGTTCAACGTCACCCGCGAGCGGATCCGCCAGATCGAGCACCAGAGCTTGAAGAAGCTGCGCGCATTCGCCGAGGCCGCCTCGGTCCGCGACGTCGCCTGAGGGTCAGACCTTCAGGTCTGATCCGCCGTTCAGCCCGAGCTCCGCGAGCTGACCGGCGATGAGCTCGCGGTCGTCAGGGTCTGCCACCATCTGTACTCCTCCTGCGCGAGCGTCGCGTCCGCTCCGCCTCGACGCGGTCGCCCGCCGCGAGGCGCGGTCGCGCAAGCTCTTCGAGAGCAGAAGGGAGACATCGGGCGCACCGTCAGGGTTGCCCCGGGGGCAAGGTCAAGGCTCCCGGATACACTGCGCGGCCGTGACGCCGTCCCTTGAGATGCTGGTCCCGGAGCTCGCGGAGCTGATTGCCATCCCGTCGGTCAGTGCAGACGACGCGCATGCCGATGACGTCCGGCGGGCGGCCGAGTGGGTGTCCGAGCGCATCCGGGCTGCCGGCGGCGAGGCCGAGGTGATCGACACGCCCGGAAAGCCGCTCACGATCGGTGAGGTGCCTGCGTCGACCGACCCGGGGTCGGCGCCGACCGTGCTCTGCTACGCGCATTTCGACGTTCAGCCGCCCGACCCGCTCGAGCTCTGGGAGACCTCGCCCTTCGAGCTCACACAGCGTGACGGCTGGCTCTACGCACGCGGTGTCGCCGACGACAAGGCTCATCTCTTCGTGCTGCTGAAGGCGGTCGAGCTGCTTCGCGCCGGTAACGAGCTGCCCGTGAACGTCCGTTTTGCGTGCGACGGCGAGGAGGAAGTCGGCGGTCACTCCGTCATCGACTGGCTCGAGCAAGACGAACGCGGCGCGGACGCTGCGATCGTGCTCGACGGCGGCATGGTTGCGCGCGACGTGCCGGGCTTCACGATCGGGCTGCGCGGCGTGTGCTACTTCCACGTCACGGTCCGCGTCGGCGAACGTGACCTCCATTCCGGCATGTTCGGCGGTGCCGCGCTGAACGCCGTGCATGTCTTGTCACGCGCCGTCGGCGCCGTGACTGCCGGCCCCGCCGGTCTGCTCCCCGAGCCGCTTCGTGCCAATGCGATCGCACCGACAGCCGAGGAGCTCGTGAGCTGGCGCTCACTGCCTCGCGGCGAGGACGAGCTCGCCGACCAGGGTGCAACCCCGCTCGACGCCCGCGCCGCCGAGGACTTCTACATCCGGACGACGGCGGAGCCGTCGGTCGACTTCAACGGCGTGCAGAGCGGATCGCCGCGGTTGCAGAAGACGGTAATCCCGATCGAGGCGGAGGCCAACGTCTCGATGCGGCTGGCACCGGGTCAAATGCCCGCCGAGATGGCGCCTGTCTTCGAGCGGCTCCTGCGCGAGGCCGTGCCGCCGGGCGTGATCTTGACGGTCGATCTGTTGACGTCGGGTGAGCCCGCGCTCGTCTCGCCCGGGGACCCTGCGATCAAGCTCGCCCAGGACGCCTTCGAGGAAACGATGGGCGTCCGCCCGCTGCTCGCCCGCTCCGGCGGATCGATTCCGATCGTGGCGGCGCTTGTGCGGCGCGGAATCCCGGCGGTCGTGACGGGCTTCGCTCTTGGCGACTCGAACGTACACTCCCCGAACGAGCGCCTCGTCGCCGACTACCTGCCGCTCGGGATCCGCACCGCACAGGCCATGTTCCGTCGCTTCGCCGACCTTGGCTGAGACGACGCCGCGGGCCGCGTTCGTGACGCCTCTCGCGGCGGAGCTCGCCGACGACGTGCTCGAGCGGTTCCTCCGCTACGTCGTCATCGATACCCAGTCCGAGCTCGACAGCACGTCGTACCCGAGCAGCAAGAAGCAGCTCGACCTCTCGCGCCTCCTGCTCGACGAGCTCCACGAGCTCGGGATCGCCGATGCCCGGCTGACGGAGCACGGGTACGTGTTCGCCACCCTGCCGGGCGTGGCCGCCGCACCGGTCGTCGGCCTGCTCGCGCACGTCGACACCACGCCCGGCACGCCTGGATCGGGTGTCGTCCCGATCGTCCACCACGCCTACGACGGCTCGACGATCACGCTGCCGGGAGACATCACGCAGACGATCGATCCGGCAGACACGCCCGAGCTCGCCGTCCGGGTGGGGCACGACATCGTCACGAGCGACGGAACGACCCTGCTCGGCGCGGACGACAAGGCCGGTGTTGCCGAGATCATGGCCGCGGTCGCATGGCTCGTCCGCAATCCGGAGACGAAGCGGTCGACGGTTCGCATCGCCTTCACGGTCGACGAAGAGACCGGCCGCGGAACCGACTACTTCGATCTCGACGAGTTCGGTGCAGACCTCGCCTACACGCTCGACGGTGGCGGCATCGGCTCCCTCGAGGTGGAGTCCTTCGCGGCCAAGGAGATCCAGGTCAGGATCCGAGGCCGCGGCACCCACCCGGGCAGCGCGAAGGGCAAGCTCGTCAACAGCCTCAAGCTCGCCGCTGATCTCGTTGCTGCACTGCCCCGCGAGTCGCTCTCACCCGAGACGACCGACGGCCGTGAGGGCTTCGTGCATCCGACGCGCATTCGCGGGACCTCCGAGGAGACCATCGTGGAGTTCATCGCGCGCGACCACGACGACGGGAAGCTGGACGAGCACGTCGCGCTTGTTCAGCGGCTTGCAGACGATGTGGCGCGCCGGGAGCCACGCGCCCGCGTGTCCGTGGACGTCGAGTTCCAGTACCCGAACATGCGTGACGCGATCGACGAGCATCCGCGCGTCGTCGAAGCGGCCGTCGAGGCGTACCGCCGGGTCGGTGTCGAGCCGATCTTCGAGCCGATCCGCGGCGGCACCGACGGCTCGCGGCTCTCCGCCGCCGGTCTCCCGACGCCCAACCTTTTCACCGGCGGCCAGGACTACCACTCGCTGCGGGAATGGGCGAGCGTCCAGGACATGGCGGCGGCAGCCGCGATGATCGTCGAGCTCGTCGGGATCTGGGCGACCGGCTGAGCCCAGACTCAGGTCTGGTGCACGCCGCAGCCGAGCCACTCGTGGCCGAAGCGGCGCATCTCGGCGACGATCGGCAGGAGCGCGTTCCCCTTGTCCGTCAGCTGGTACTCGACGCGCGGTGGTGACTCGGCGTAGCTCCGCCTGACCACGATGCCCTCGGACTCGAGCCAGCGCAGGCGCTCAGCGAGGGTACGGGGGCTTATGCCTGCGAGCGAGTGCTCGAGCTCGGTGAACCGGCGTGGGCCCTCGGACAGGTCGTGGACGATGAGCACGGTCCACTTCGAGCCGACGATCTCCGCCGCTCCGGCGACCGAGCAGGTCGGCGTCTCGTGCACCGCAAGCATCGTCCGAGTGGCCATGGCTTCCAAGTCGCATTGTACGGCCCGATCGAGCCGCGTCCCCGTCCGCGTCAGGCAATCGGCCTCGGTTTCCCGCAGGAGCCAGCACAGGCGTACGTGACGACATACTTGCGCAGAAGCCGCGCCATCCCGATCGCCCCAGGGAAGTTGACGTGGATGCCGTCGCCCCAGAACCACGACTGGTTCCTGCTCGCGGCGTTCCAGTCGACCACCGTCAGCTGGGGCCAGCGCGTCGCGGCGGCCCGGATCTGCGCGTTCATGCTGGCGTAGTCGGGACGTTCTTCCCGCAGCGTCATCCAGAGGACGTCTTCGACGCCCGCGGCGACCAGCGCCGTCATGACGGTGTCGATGTCGCTCGGGTACTGCTCGACGTACTCGTTGTAGCCCGACTCGACGATCACGGTCTGGCCCAGCGAGGAACCGTTCGTGCCGATCACGTCGAGAGCGGTAGGCGGCCGGGTGCCGTTGTACCAGCAGCTCGGCTGCACCAGGCGCCGGCAGACGACGGCGAGCCAGTGGAGGTCGACCTCGCGACCGAGCAGGGAGCGTGCCTGCTGGGTATAGGCGACCGCGGTGATGACGGAATCTCCGATCACGGTGACGCGCGGGCGCGCATGCTGCGCGGGCGACGCGCTCGCCACAACCGCGAGCGCCAGAAGCGCCCCAGCCACGAGAACGGCTGCTCTCCGACGCATGCCCGCAGCATATGAGGACCGCACGGGAATGTCTGTACCCCGTTCTTACACGCAAGAAGCAACGCGTTCGTACGGGTGGCCAGGGAGACTGCCTTGGACCGCCGAAGGGCGATTCACTCGCCCGAGAGGCACGCGTCGAGGTCTCCTGTGCACGAGCTCGAGGAGGGGGCTCATGGGGGAACCATGGGTTCCCCCATGCCTTACCAGGGCGGGGGGTTGTGCACCCAGCGGCCGCCGACCATGGTGGCGACGACCTCGACCGTCTGCAGCTCATCCGTCGGGCAGGTGAACGGGTCCCGGGTGAGGACGACGACGTCGGCGAGGTAGCCCGGGAGCAGCTTGCCGCGGCGGCGTTCATCACCGGCGAGCCAGGCGGGGTTGACGGTCGACGCCGTGATCGCCTGCTCCACGGTCAACGCCTGCTCCGGATGCCAGGCGTCGCGCCCGTCGATCGTGCGCAGCACGCCCGCACGGATGCCGGCGAGTGGGTCCAGATCCTCGACCGGTGCGTCCGAGCCGTTCGCGACAAGCGCCCCCGAGTCCCAGAGCGACCGGAACGCGTACGCGCCCTCCATGTGCCCCGCCCAGTACCGGTCGGCGAGATCCCGGTCGGAGGGTGCGTGCGAGAACTGCACCGAACAGGCGACGCCGAGGGCAGCGAAGCGGCCGATGTCGTCGGGAGAGAGGCACTGGCAATGCTCGATGCGAGGACGAAGCCCCAGCGGCGCCCACAGGTCGCGGGTCGTCTCGAAGGCGTCGAGTGCCTCACGGTTCGCCCGGTCGCCGATGGCGTGGACGGCGACCGGCCAGCCGGCGGCGGCCCCGGCGCGGACGATCTCGGCGAGCTCCTCGCCGCTCGTGATGCGGATGCCGCAGCCGTCGAGCATCCATGCAGTCTGCGAGCCGAGCGTCCCGTCCATGAAGCACTTCAGGTAGCCGAGGCGGAGAAAGTCGTCGCCGACACGCGAGCGCACATGCAGCGCCGCGACCTCGTCGACGCGATCGGCCGGGAACGACTGCCACACGCGGAGCGTCAGACCCTCGCGCTCGTGGATCCGTCCGAACACGGACGCCGCGCCGAGCCAGCCGTCCTTGTCGTGGACGGCGGCGACACCGCGGCCGTTGGCGATCCGGATTCCCTCCCGGGTCGCGTCGACCCACTCGTGTTCGTCGACGGCGACGAACCGCTCGCGGAACTGCCAGGCCGACTCCTCGCGCAGGATCCCCGTCGGCTCGCCTGCTTCGTCGCGCTCGACGACGCCGCCGTCGACCTCGAGGTCGCCACCCGCCAACCCGAGCGCCGCCGAGTTGAGCCAGAGCGAGTGGTAGTCCTTGGCCCAGAGGGCCGCGGGCGTGTCGCCGGTCAGCTCGTCGAGTGCCTCCTTCGCGGGTCCTTCGGCCCAGTCGGCGTCGCGCCACCCGGTGCCTCTGATCCACGTCCCGCGGCGAGGGTGGCGTCGCACGCGGTCGAGCGCCTCCGCCAGCGAGGACGCTCCCTCCAGCTGAACGTCGCGCTGGGAGAGCGACCAGGTCGGGAAGTGGACGTGACTGTCCGTGAACGCCGGCAGTGCGCAGAAGCCACCCAGATCGACGCGGTCGGGCGTGGGCAGGGCCGTCTCGTGGACGCCCACGCCGCCCGCGACGAGCGGCCCGGCGATCGCCAGCGCCGCCGCCTTGGGCAGTGACGGGTCCATCGTCCTGACGACGCCGTTGTCGAGGATCATGGCGACACTCTATGGCGCTGCTCGCGATCGACCAGGGCACGACCGGGACGACGTGTCTGGTCGTCGACGAGGAACTGCGACCGCTCGGCCGCGCGTACCGCGAGATCCGGCAGTGGTATCCGCAGCCCGGCCGGGTCGAGCACGATCCGGATGAGCTCTGGCGCAGCGTGCTCGAGGCCGCGGGGGAGGCGCTTGCCGCTGCCGGCATTCGAGCGAGTGATCTCGGGGCGGTCGGGATCACGAATCAGCGCGAGACGACACTGCTCTGGGAACGACGTAGCGGGCGACCTGTCGACCGCGCCATCGTCTGGCAAGACCGACGCACGGCCGAGCGCTGCCGGGCGCTGCCGGCCGAGCTCGTGCGCGCGCGGACGGGGCTGGTCTGCGATCCGTACTTCTCGGCCTCGAAGCTCGAATGGCTGCTCGCCCGGACCGACCTGCCGCAGCGTGATCTTGCCTTCGGAACCGTCGACACGTGGCTCGTGTGGAAGCTGACGGGCGGTCGGGTACACGCGACCGACGAGACGAATGCCTCACGGACGCTGCTCTTCGACATCTCCACGCTCGCATGGGACGACGAGCTGCTCGCGCTCTTCGGCGTCGAACCCGAGCTGCTCCCGGAGGTCGTCACCTCCTCGGCTGTGGTGGGCGAGGCAGAGCTCCTCGGCGCGACCGTCCCGCTCGCGGGGATCGCGGGCGACCAGCAGGCTGCGCTGTTCGGCCAGGCATGCCTCGAGCCCGGGGAGGCGAAGGCGACGTTCGGGACGGGGAGTTTCGTGCTCGTCAACGTCGGCAGTTCACCCGGTCCGCCACCGGACGGGCTGCTCGCGACAGTCGCTGCGCGGCCTCCCGGCCAGGCACCCGTCTATGCGCTCGAGGGCGCGGTGCTCGTCGCGGGCGCAGCGTTGCAGTGGCTCCGGGACGCGCTCGGGCTCATGGTCGATGCGGCGGAGTCGGAGGCGCTCGCGCGATCGGTCGACTCGGCGGACGGCGTCGTCTTCGTTCCCGCGCTCGCCGGTCTCGGGTCGCCGTACTGGGATGCCGACGCGCGCGGTCTGATTACCGGGCTGACCCGCGGAACGACGAAGGCTCATCTCGTCCGGGCCGCCCTCGAGGCGATCGCGCTTCAGGTCGCCGATGTGGCTGCGGCTGTCCCCGGCGGCGTCCGTCTGCTGCGGGCGGACGGCGGCGCTGCGGCCAACGGCTTTCTGATGCAACTCCAGGCCGACCTGCTCGGGACGCCTGTCGAGGTCTCCGCCGACGTGGAGGCGACGGCGCTCGGCATTGCCGCCCTCGCCGGGCTGGCGGTCGGAACGTGGCACGGGCCCGCGGACGTCGTCCCGCTCCTCCGCCGGGGTGGGCGTCGTTACAAGCCCGCCGCTGACGCTGCCGCGGTCGACGAGCTCCGTGCCGGTTGGCGGCTCGCGGTGCGCCGAACGCGGCTCGCGAGCCTCGACCCAGACGCAACGTAAACTCGGGCCGTGCCCTGGGATCCGCTCAGCGGCGAGCAGCGGGAGATCCGCGAGCTCGTGCGCACGCTGGCGCGCGAGCGGATCGCAGCCCGGGCGGCCGAGATCGACGCGTCGCACGAGTTCCCCTGGGACATCGTCGAGCTGTATCGGGAGCACGGCCTCTTCGGGCTCTTCCACGAGGAGCGGTTCGGCGGTACCGGCACTGGGACGCTGCTCGCGCTCGTCGCGATCGAGGAGGTGTCGAAGGTCTGTGCGACGAGCGGGCTAATCCTGACCGTGCAGGAGCTCGGCTCGCTGGGCCTCAAGCTCGCGGGGTCGGGCGAGCAGCAGGAGTCATGGCTTCCCCGGCTTGCGGCGGGTGAGATCCTCGGCGCCTATGCGTTGACGGAGGCGGGGTCGGGGTCGGATTCGGCCGCCATGCGGACGACGGCGCGCCGCGAGGGCGACGAGTACGTGCTCGACGGCTCGAAACGCTTCATCACGAACGCGGGAGTCGCGGGGCTCTACACCGTGTTCGCGAAGACCGATCCCGGCGCGGGACACGCGGGCATCTCGGCGTTTCTCGTCGAGGGCGATGCGCCCGGGTTCCAGGTCGCCCGCCTCGAGCCGAAGCTCGGCATCGCCGGGTCGACGACGGGTGAGCTCGTCTTCGACGGCTGCCGCGTCCCGGCCCGAAACCGCCTCGGCAACGAGGGCGAGGGGTTCCGCATCGCGATGCGGATCCTCGACCGCTCGCGCCCGGGCGTGGCGGCGCAGGCGCTCGGCATCGCGCAGGGAGCGACGGACTATGCGCTCGAGTACGCACGTACCCGCGAGACGATGGGCAAGCCGATCGCGGAGCACCAGCTGATCGCCGCCAAGCTCGCCGACATGGAGACGAGGACGGAGGCGGCACGCGGTCTCCTCTACCGCTTCGGCCGCATGGTCGACGAGGGCGCACCTGACGACGAGCTGACGAAAGCGGGTGCGATGGCGAAGCTCTTCTGCGGCGACGTCGCCATGGAGGTGACGACCGAGGCGGTGCAGATCCTCGGCGGGTACGGCTACATCAAGGAATACCCGGTCGAGCGCTTCATGCGGGACGCCAAGATCACGCAGATCTACGAGGGCACGCAGGAGATCCAGCGTCTCGTGATCGCGCGTGAGATGCTGAAGGAGACCAGGGCGTTCCTGCTCTCCGGCGCAGGCTAGGAATCGGTCTTGACGATCGTATAGGTCTTGCGGATCGTCTCGCGGACGTCCCAGACGCCGGCCCAGCCATCCGGGCAGAACATGACCACACCGGGCCCGATCTCCGTGACGACCCCGTCGTCGGCGGTGATCGTGCCGGCGCCCGCGACGAAGTGCATCGACTCGTAGACACCGGTCTTCTCACCGCGAAACGTTCCAGGTGTCACCTCCCAGACGCCGATCTCGACGCGTCCGTCGTCGTGAATCACGTGCCACGACTCGTACGGTGCGCCGGAGATCGCGGTCGGCACGGGCTGCCCGGCGTCGAGCGATGCGGTGAGCACGTCTCGAACGGTCACCGGGCAACCCTAACCGCACCTCAGCCGATCCCGGTCACCTGCCGGTCGATCACCCTGCCACGGGAGTCGAGGACGAGCACCGCCACCGGGCCGATGCCGCGGTCGAGGTCGTCCCGTCGCAGGCGGTAGGCAAACGGGCGGTAGTCGTTGCCGGCCAAGGCCCGCGTCGACCGCGGCGAGAGCAGGATTGGCCGCGTCGAGCCGTCGTTCATCACGACCCGTGCCGAGACGACGTCCGCTGCGGCAAGGCCGCTCAGCCGGGCGTCTCGCACAGCGGCGACCGCGGGGCCGCCGTCGTAGGCGAGGCTGACGAAGACCTTGTGACCGGCGAGCGGATCGGCCGCAGGGTTGCAGCCGCCGACTCCGTGGTCGGCCGTCCCGTCCGGTGTGTCCCACACGCAGAGATACCCGTCCGGTGTCCGTTGCAGCACCACCTGCCGCGCAGCTCGCCCGCCCTCGGGTGCGAACACGGCGACCTGCTCGAGCGAGCCGGCGTTTCCCTGGATGTCGGGTGTGGCCGAGGGCGTGCCGGCGGTTCGATGCAGGCCGCTCGCGATCCCGCCCAGTGCGAGCCCGGCGATGCAGACGCCGCCTGCGACGACGAAGGCTCTCTTCAGACGCATGCGGATCCCTCCTTCCTAGCTGGCGACGAAGCAGCTGCCGTTGAACGCCGTGCCGCCGTAGAACTTGCAGTAGCCCTTCTTCACCGTCGACGACACCCACCACGCCTTCTGGTTCGAGGCGGTGCTGCGCACCGTGCCGTGCCAGCTGTACGAGGTGTTGTCGATCAGGGTCACCATCGTGTCGGAGACGCCGTTGGTGGACTTCACGAACCAGTTCTCGATCCACTGCGAGCCGTACGGGCTGCTCCCGTCACACGGGCACGACCAGTACATCGGGCCCTTGTACGTGTTCGTGCCGGCGAGCGCGATGGCTGCGGCGACGAGGGCGCCCACGAGCGCAGCGGCGACCGCGACGAACTTTCGTCTCATGCTGACGAACCTCCTGTAGAGACCTCGCGCCCCGGGGAGTCGGGCATCGAGGAACCGCAGGATGCGGGCCCCGATCGCGGGCGTCAAGTTGTCAGTTCAGGACACAGGTGCCGCAGCCGCGGCCGGCACGGTCGCGGCGGGATAGCGGGCCCTGATCGAGTCGACGAAGGCCGCCAGCGTGTCGGCGAACGCTGCGCTCTCGATCTCGAGCACGTTCTCGGCATTGCGCTCGCCCGAGCGGGAGAGGTTGAAGCTGCCGACGAACACCACGTCGTCGGCGACGACGCACTTGGCATGCATGAAGTCGTGCACGCCGCCGTCGGGAGACCACGGCGTCGACGGCTTGCCGGCGAACGGCGCCTTCTGGAGCACCGCCACGAGCAGCGGGATCTTCCATTCGCTGACCCCGTTCGTCCGCCACTGCTGGAAGACCTCGTTCACCTGCGTCTGGTCGACGACACCCGCGACGTCGCAGCGGCCCTCACCCGCCACCTCCGCCATCGTGGCCAGGATCGGCCCCGAGGTGAGCACGGGTGAGGCAATCCGGATCCGGCGGCGCGCGCCCGCGAGCCTCTTCGCGATCCGGTGCGACAGATCCTCGCCGTGGTCGGGGGTGAACCACGGTCTCACCTCGCTGCCGTCGATCTCGACGGGTCGTGGATCGACTTTGCCCGAGCCCTCGACGATCCCGGTCGACCACAGCTGTTCGAAGTCGAGCTCGAAGGCGTACGCGAGCTCGCGCGACCCCGCGCGGACGACGACGTTCTCCTGCCGCGTCCACGAGTCGTTCGTCCAGTTGAGCGAGCCGGTCCAGACGGCATCGCCGTCGCGGATCACGTACTTGTGGTGCATCAGGTCGGGGACGCCGGCGACCGCCCGCGCGGGCGCGCCGATCGCCGCCACGTCGGCTGGGTTGCACTCGGGGGGCGGCGGCACCGGGATCGGCCCCGGGTGGTCGACGTTGTACGCAATGCGCACCGCGACACCCCGTGCGGTCGCCGCCTTGATCGCGTCGAGGACGATCTGCTCGGCGTCGCCGTCGAGCCGCAGGTCGTAGAACGCCATGTCGAGCGACTTCGCGGAGGCGTCGAGAAACGCCGCCACTGCGTGCGCGACATCGGCGGCGGTCTGACCACCGTCGGTGAGGGTCTGGATCTCGAGCATGGGAGCGCGCGAGAGGATCGCCGTCAGGACGATCCGCGCGCTGCTCGCATGGCCGCCTTGTGCGCCCGCTTCTTCGCCTGGTAGTCGGCGAGCGCCTCTGCCGAATCGACGTCACCGAGGGTCGGGTGGCCCGGGACGAGCTCCTGCGCCGACGCGACGCCGAAGCGCTTCGCCAGCACCGACCCGAGCGCCGTGATCTTCATCGGCCCGAAGCCGGGGAGGGCGCCGATGCGCCGGCGGAGGTCGGCGCCGTCCTTTGCGTCCTTCCAGACCCGGGAGGCGTCGCCGCCGTACTCCTCGGAAACGACGGCGCTGAGCTCCTGTACGCGGCGAGCCATCGACCCGGGGAAGCGGTGGATCGCCGGCCGCTCGCGGAACACCTCGACGAGCCGGTCCGGGTCGGTCGCTGCGATCGCGGCGGGGTCGAGGGTGCCCAGCCGCTGCTTCAGCTTGAGCGGCCCGGAGAACGCCGTCTGCACCGGCACCTGCTGGTCGAGCGCGAAGCCGATCAGCAGTGCCAGAGGCTCCGCGGCGAGGAGCGCATCGGCGCCGTCGTCGCCGGTGAAATGGATGGCCGCAGGGCGCTTCATACGCCGATCGTACTCCTCCGAGGCCACGCTCAGGCACGCGTCTCACCCGAAGCTGTCGATCAGGCAGTGTTGCTCGGAGATCAGCTCGAAGCCGAGCCGCTCCAGCACCGGTCGCGACATACGGCCGGCCTGCACGGTCAGCGCCGGCGTTCGCCAGGCAACGGCGTCATCCCACCTGGCCCGCACAAGTGCCCGGTAGACGCCGCGGCCGCGCGCCTCCGGCTTCACCGACCGGCCGCTCAGGTTGACCGCGGCAGCCGCACGCATCGCCCGCCCGACGCCGACGAGCTCGCCGTCGAGATACCCGCATAGACGCCCATCGGCGAGCGGCCCGACTCGTGCAGCTCCCTGACGTCCCGCCGGCGCTCCTCCCAGGCACGCCGGTCCTCCTCCGGCATGCCGAACACGTCCTCGTCGAGCCGAAGCGCCCCGGCGTACTCCTCGAACGACTCCACCGGTCTCGCGAGGACCTCGTCCGGGCCGGGCCGGGCTGGGCTGGGCTGGGGCGGCTCCAGGAGCGCCATCGAGGCGAAGCTGGGCTCCCACGGCGGCTCCTCGGCCACCTCGAGCCCGCAAGCGAGGAGCTGCTCCCGTAGCCCGTCCGGCTTCGAGGCAGGCGAGACGAACCAGACCGCTCGCTCGCGACCGCGCTCGCGCAACGTCGCCCGTGCCGCCTCGAGCGCCCCGGGAACGTCGTAGCCGAGATCCAGCGCCTCGAACATCTGCCCGGACGGGCCGACGGTCAGGAGCGCCGTAAAACGGCCGTTGCACACGCGCTCCACGGGGGCACCGTCTGGCGGCTCGGGCCCGAAGGTGGCGGGAAACTCGGCGAGCTGTCGGACTGCGTCGGGTATCGCCTGTACCGCGCGAGCTTCGGCCCAGACCGACGCCCCTGTCAAGTGCGTAGTTGGACGACACGTAGCTCGTTGCCCATGTCCGAGCGGCGTGTCGGCGCTCTGCGAAGGACAGCAACGTGGTCAGTGCGATACCTAGCACGTATCGTCTTCAGCGCGGCGATGGGACGAATTGCACCTTTCTGGCTGCTCGCCATCCTCGTGCTCGGACTCGGGGCCGGAGGTGCCTCCGGAAGCGCCGGCGGGTTCACCGTCGCTTTCGTCACCGATATCGGGGCTTCGCCCAGCCCACACGATCTTCGCGGCGTCGCGTATCTCGGGTTCGTGCGCGCGGTCAAGGACTTCCGCGTGCGCGGGCGAGCGGTGCAGTACAACCCGAAGCTCGGAGTCGAGGGCACGCTTTCGGCGCTCGCCCGCCAGCGGTACGACCTGGTGTTCACCGGGCTGTCGACCGTCGATACGTCCCAATACGCCGCAGCTGTGACCGCTGTCGCGACGAAGTACCCGGAGACGCGTTTCGTGATGCACGACGTTCCGTACGAGTTGCTCGGCGGGAGGCCGAAGAATGTCGAGGGAACCGTCTGGCACGTCGAGGAGCCTGCGTTTCTCGCCGGGTATCTCGCGGCGTCGCTCGAGAGGCGAAGGCACGGCAGGGACGTGATCGGTTCGGTCGGCGGCTTCCCGATCCCGCCAGTCCAGACCTTCATCGCGGGCTACGAGGCAGGCGCGAGGTACGCCGACCCGAAGATCGTGGTGCTTCGGAGCTACGCGTACGACTTCCTCGACCCCGCGAAATGCAAGGCGGTGGCCAAGGCCGCGATAGCGAGGGGAGCAGGTACCGTCCTGAACGTCGCGGGCGCTTGTGGACTGGGCACGCTCGAAGCCGCAAAGGAAGCTCGTGTCTGGGCCATCGGCGTCGACGTCGACCAGTCGTTCCTCGGCGCGCAGGTGTTGACGAGCGTCCTCAAGCGCTGGGACGTGGAGGTTTACGAGACTGTCAAGGCGCTCGTGGACGGGAAGCTGAGAACCGGGGGAGACACTGTGTGGCACCTGCGGAGCGGCGCAGTCGGGCTGGGGAGGATCAGTCCGAAAGTGCCGCACTCGCTCATCGCCGAGATGGAGCACGTGCGCGCGAAGATCGTCGCTGGGAAGATCCGGGTGCCGTCCACGATCCGCTAGTCGGCGGCGGCCCCGGCCGTCGCCCACACGAGACTCCCGTTCACCGCGACTCCGGTCATCGGCTGGCCGACATGGACGTCAGCGATCCGTTCGCCGGTGCCCGAGATGCGCGTGACCGTTCCGTCGCCTGCCGCCCAGAGCGAACCGTCGCCCCACGCAAGGTCGCTGGAGGCGGATGCCGAAGTCAGTCCGCCCGTGAGGCTTCCCGTATCCGGATCGAGCGCCCAGATCGTGGGTGGAGACCGGTCCGCTATGACCCAGAGCGAACCGTCTCCGACCTCCGGCGCTGTTGCGGCCGCAGCGAGCGGGATCACATCGCTGACCTGACCTGTCGTCGGCTCGACGCGCACGACATGACCGATCCGCGTCGTCACCCAGACGTATCCGCCACCCACCGTCAACCCCAGAGGCAGTTCGACCGGGATGCGCATCACGACCTCGTTCGACGCCGGATCGATTCTGAGCAGTCGGTTGCCGCGCGTGATCCACACGGCCCCGGCGCCCGTCGCCACCGAGAACACGGGGGCTGAGACGAGCCCCACGCCCCCAAATCTCAGTGTCCGCAGTATCGCATTCGTGCGGGCGTCGATCCTGGAGAGGGTGCCGTCGTTGCCGTTTGCGACCCACACCGAGCCGAACCCGACGGCGACGTCGCTGACGTCGGCACCGATTCCGATCGTGACCTCCGTCAGCTTGACGGGGTCGACTCGCGACACCGTCTGATCGGCGTTGTTCGCTACCCAGACGGCGCCGTACCCGGCGGCGACGGCTACGGGCTGGGTGCCCACGGCGACGTCGGCGACGACACGGTTCGTGGCGGGATTGATGGCCGCTACCGAGCTCGGGAGAACAGTGACCGCGGCCGATCCCGAGCTCAGCTCGACGAGAGCCGCGGCTACTGCAGCCGCGAGGAAGACCACGGCTCCGGCCACCACCAGGATGCCGGTCCAAGTCCTCGACGCTCGGCGACCGGCAGGGCTTCCCTCGAGCGGTCGAAGCAAAGGGTCTTGTCTTAGAATCGCGCGCTCGAGCTCCTGAAGTTCAGGGCCGGGCTCGAGCCCGAGCTCTTCGACGAGAAGGCGCCTTCCATCGCGGTAGCTCGCGAGCGCCTCTGCTTGCCGGCCTGTGCGGTAGAGCGCGAGCATGAGCTGACCGCGAAGGCGCTCGCGATGCGGGTGCTCGCTCACGAGCGCCTCCAGCTCCGGAACCAGGGGCGCCGCTACACCCCGCGCGAGGTCCGCCTCGATGCGTCCCTCGAGGGCGCTGACCCGCAGTTCCTCGAGACGCGCGAGGCCCGGCTGTACGAAGGACTCGAATCCGAGTTCGCCGAGCGGGGCGCCGCGCCAGAGCGAGAGCGCGCTCGCGAACGTCTCGGACGCGGTTGACGCATCTCCAGCCGCGAGCAGCGTACGCCCGTCCGCGAGGAGAGT
>JACXTT010005594.1_pt1 | contig 18223 bp, 14 predicted proteins | sample 9270951 | NCBI WGS metagenome assembly JACXTT01 (sample SAMN15532306, study PRJNA645909) | rock metagenome | isolation source: weathered quartz diorite | place: Puerto Rico | collected 2017-06-21 | reverse complement strand
ACTGGCCGCAGCTTTGCTGTTCTTGCGCAAAGCTGGGAAGAATCGCACCTGTTTGCTTCTCGACAATCACCCTGTCTTTGGTGGGGAAGCCAAGCGCAATGAGTTTGTTGTGAACGGTCACCGCTTGATGGCACATCAAGGCTCGGCTGTCTACTTTGTCCAATATCCGCGCAGTTTTCTGGGGCGTTTTTACGACTCGATCGGCTTGAGAGCTCCTCGTTTGCAATACCAGAAATGGGCCGGCCCGGCCAAGGAAATGCCTCTCAGCAAGACTCCTTACGACATGGTCGGGACCGAACTGGCAAACTACGGATGGTATTTCGGAGCGAAGTTTGGACAGAAGCCTGGCCTGTGGCTGATCGACCCTTGGGGAAAGAAACTAGAAGGGGCGCCAATTTCAGAAGCCGCACGTGCTGACCTGTTAAGGTGGCGGAGAGGCTCACAACAAGAGGAGGAAAGGCCGAAGTATTTTGGCGACGAAATCTCCAGACACCTTGACTCGATTACGCTGGAACAGCACATGATTCAGCGCTTCGGCATCAGCCGCGAAACCATTCGGACCTTCCTCTCCCCGGTAGAAGGCGGTGGATCCGGGCTGGGGCCCGATGCTCTATCGGCATATGCCGATTACGCGGCGGATATGTTGCACCCGCTGGAGAGCGAGGAAACCGACCAGATGTTTCCCGGCGGCAACACCGGGATCGCACGACTGATAGTTAAGACTCTGATTCCCGAGTCCATTGCAGGCGACGACAGTATGGAGGCGGTTCATCGCAACAAGATCAATTTTGCAGCGCTTGACCAGCCAAACTCCCCGGCGCGAGTCCGCTTGAACTCCACTGCCGTGTGGGTGAAACACGACGGAGCCCCGGAGAAGTCGGAGTCCGTTTCGATTCTCTATATCCGGGAGGCGAAAATATGTCGCGTACAGGCACGCGCTGTTGTCATGGCGGGGGGCGGGTGGACCACCAAGCATGTGGTTCGCGATCTTCCACGGGCGCAACAGGAAGCATACAGCCAGTTTTATCGGTCGCCCTGCATGATGGCGAACGTGGCCGTCCGCAATTGGCGCTTCCTCTACAACATGGGGATGACGGGATTTCGCTGGTTCGAGGGTGTGGGCAACTACACAGAGGTGCGGAAGACCGCTTTGATCGGCGACGACACGTCTACAATCAGCCCGGACTCTCCTGTAGTACTTCCTTTAAAGGTCTTGTATTCCTATCCGGGCCTGCCCGCTGTCGATCAAGGACACCGGGGCCGGGGAGAACTGATGGCAACTTCTTTCAGGGACTACGAGAGGCAAATTCGCCAACAGTTTGCCGACATGTTCGGCGGTAACGGGTTCGACCCGCGGCGAGATATCGCGGGAATTATCTTGAACCGTTGGGGGCACGCCTATCTCAATCCACAGCCAGGCTTTTTCTTTGGCAAGGAGGGAAAACCTGCACCAAGCGAAGTCTTACGAGCTACGCCTTTCGGCCGCATCGCCTTTGCCAATACTGATCTGGCCGGTATCATGGACCACCGCTGTTCGATTCTCGAGGCTGAACGAGCGGTGGAGCAGTTGTTGGACCAAGTTCTGACCGACTGAGATCCTGACCAACTAAGGAATTGCGTGGCTCTGCTCCTGGCTTGCGCCGCTGGTGCGGGACCGTGTGCAGGTCATCTGGCACTGGGTAGCAGGCCCTTCTCGACTAGTACCGGCGGCCGGCGGTGCCGTGTGGCTTGCTCGTAGGCATACGCCCAACTGAGTAGATCCCCGTCTTTCCAGGGGCGGGCTGAGAGCTCTAAGCCGAACGCTAGACCATTGGGGTAGAACCCGCCCGGAACAACTACCGCGGGAACACCGATCATGTTGACCCATCCCGTGTCGCTGTGTGGACCTTCACTGATGTTCCCGTTTTGCGGCATGGTCTCATCGGGCGGAGGCATCTGCGTCGCCGGATAGACGAAACCGTCGAGGTGTAGACGATCCAGCACTTCGTTGTAGGCGGCGAGCGCTCTTCGCCGGGGAGCACGGACATTGGCCTCGGCCTGCGGGTCGGTTTCGAATACGGCTTGGGATAATGGCGGCCGATCCTTTCGAGTGATCTCATCCATGCCTCCAATGATGGTGGATGGCAAGGATGCCCCGACCGCCTTCTTGTACTCGTCCGCCGAGTGGTATTGCGCCGGACCATACTCGGCCAGGAATTTTTCGGTTCCTTCTCGAACGTACGGAAATGTGCTAACGCGAGCCACCGTCACGGCGAAGCTGTTGGGAAGGATGGAATCGTCGAATACGACGGTCGCACCGGCGGCGCGCAGCCCTTCCAACGCATTCATGAAGGCCTCACGCGTTTCCTTTTGTAGGGGTAGGCGAGCAGCGGCGGTGTCTTCTGCGACCTCGGCTGCCGACTCGGACGCGGGCATGCCCTGAAAGGGAATGCCTGCTCCTTCAAGAATGAAGGCAGGAACGCCGAAGCGTTTTCCCTTGAGCGCGCCCGGGTTCAGGTACCGGGCATAGGGGCCAGGTTGGGCCCTTTCCGTGGAACCGATCGTGCGAGGATCCAGCGGATCTTCTCCCGCCATCACGTCAAGCGCGATGGCAGCGTCAGTCACGTTGCGGGCGATCGGTCCAGTGTTGTCGAGCAGCCAGTCGAGCGGTGCGATGCCCGCAAGACTCACCAGTCCAGGCGTTGGGAACACACCGACAACCGAACTGGTCGCAGCCGGCATCCGGATCGAGTTGCCGGTGTCGGTTCCATTGCCCAGCAAGGCAAAGTTTGCGGTGACCGCCGTGACGGTGCCGCCTGATGAGCCGCCAGGGCTGAAGCGCACGTCATAGGCATTTCCGGTACGCCCGTAGGCAGTGCTGCGATTCGTGTCGCTGGCTGCAAAATCCGGCATATTCGTCTGCCCCAGAATGACGGCTCCCGCCGCACGCAGCTTGGCGACGATAGTGGCATCCTTTGGTGCGATCAGTTCATGGCCAGGGATCATGTAGCCTTTCCACCCGTCCGTGGTGGTCAGCCCCCTGATACTGGTGTTTGCCTTGATTACGATCGGAACACCCCACATAGGGCCGCGCACAAAACTAGCGCCGCCGCTTTCTGCCTCGGCGTCCTCGTGAGCCGCGGTGACCATGGCTCCGGGTGCGTCCAGGTTCTGCACGGCGCGATAGATCCCGTTGTACTTCTCGATGCGCGCCATGCACCAGCGCACCACCTGGCTCACAGTGTATTTATGGCTGCGGTACAGCTGTTCCAGTTCAGGGATGGTCGCTTCGAGCAGGTCGCGATCCATTGCCTCTGCTGCTTTCTCACCGGTTGGTGGAGCGGCTGTTTGCGCGCACCAGCAAGCAGCGTTGAGGGCGCTAAGCACGACGAGGAGACGGCAAAACCTGGTGCTGGTCTTCATAAGATCTCTAAAATCGGGTGATGTCCTCGAAGAAAACCTGGCAGCTCGCGGCTTGTCCATGCGCTTGCCCGCACAGGCTGAGGCCGGCACAGCAGGTAGGAGAGACACATGGAATACAATAAAATAATAGGTGGCCTTGGAAGGGAAGTATCCATGATTTCCCGCAGGCTGTTCCTTGCCTTGACCGGAGCCGCTGTACTCGCACCGCCCGCGACGTTGGCGGAGAAAAAAGTTCCGTCCGTGCTCGATCACGTCATGCTGGGCTGTAGCGATCTTGATCGCGGCATCGCAATGGTCGAAGAACATACGGGAGTTCGCGCTGCGTTCGGGGGAGTTCATCCCGACCGAGGTACCGCGAACGCGCTGCTTTCGCTGGGTGAACTCCGCTATCTCGAAATCATCGCGCCCAATCCAAAAGCGACCAAGGTTCAACCAGAGGCCGCGCCATTGCTAACGGTACTTAAGGGACTACCCGCTCCGTTGCTGATTACCTGGGCTGCGCATCCGGGCGATCTCGAGGCATTGGCCAAGAGGCTTCGTGATTCCGGGATCGCGATCATGGATCCCCGGCCCGGTTCTCGCCAGCGCCCGGACGGTCGTGTCCTCAGTTGGAAAAGCTTCAGCCTCGCTGACGACCATCACGGCCTACTACCGTTCTTCATTGAGTGGAGCCCGGGTTCGGTCCATCCGTCATCCGATGCCCCCGAGGGTTGCCAAATCGAGCATTTCGCGGCGGTCGATCCAGACCCTGGCGGATTGCTCAAATCGTTTCAACGAATTGGTATCGATATGCGCGTCGAGCGCGGTGCCCAACCGCAGTTGCGGGCGTGGATCTCCGGCCCGAAAGGCGCGATAAAGTTGACCTCCTGAAGCGGGCGTTCTTTGATGGCCAAGGCAACCTGATCAGGGCTACTGTTTGTTTTTCTTCTGCACCATCCTTGCTCTGACCAGTTTTTTCACCAGGGCTGCAGGCAGAGGCTTGTCCACGGGGAAGCGGAGGGTGCCTTTAGAGGTTTGGAAGTCTTTGAGTTCTTTCCTGAAAGCCGCAATCACAGAACCACTCATTGGGAAAAAACTGCAATGGTTCTTGAACGCGGCGAACGCTACCAGCGAACCGTTGTACTTGAACGTCGGAATCCCATAGCTGATGGCTTCGGTGGACTCCGCGGGCACAACGGAACGAATGATCGCGCGAATTCGGTTCAAAGTGCTGCGACCGGGCTCCGGTACGTTTGCCAGATATTCGTCCACGCTCGCCGGGGCCGCCATCCCTTTGGCGGCCGCCCCCCCACTGCCGGGCTTAGCTTTTTTCATACGATTGCTCCCAAGCTTTTCATTCAAACGGAACAGCCCTCATTTTACCGCTCCACCGGAGTCCAGCTGTCTCCCACTTACACGAGTGCGGCATGAAAAAGCCGCGTCGAAATCCACTATCTCTCTGCCCAGAATTTTGTCCGGCCTCGCGGAATGATCGCCATGCAAACCCCACTCTTCATGGGCCGTTACGCATTCCCTGAATCGAAGTCGGTATTATACCTTCGGGTGTTCGCGAAGCTGGGCTATGGATTCCGTCACACCAAGGCCGACAGCTGGCCTGCTTGAGCCACCAAATTCGCCTGCGCGAGTTTTCTCGCCGGCGATCGCGGCGGTGACGTGGTTTGCTCTGGTGCTCCAGTTCTACCTGATGGTGTTCGGTCCCAAGAACCATTCCGTGGACCGCATCCGTTTGATCGCGAATTATTTCAGCTTTTTCACAATCCTCACCAATTGGCTGGTTGCCCTAGGACTCACCCTGTCGTGGGTGACGCCTCATTCCCGGTGGGGCAAGTTTTTTACCCGGCCGGTGGCGATGTCGGGTACGGCGATTTACATCGGGATCGTTGGCATCGCCTATTCATTCTTGCTGCGGCATTTATGGAACCCGCAGGGCCTTCAGAAGCTGTGTGACACTCTTCTGCATGACCTCGTGCCGGTTTTATATGTGGCATATTGGCTGATGTTTGTGCCCAAGAGGGGATTGCGCTGGAAAGATGTTCTCTACTGGTTGCCGTATCCGTTGATCTACTTTTGCTACTCGTTGATTCGCGGCGCGGCGGTTGGATGGTATCCCTATCCATTTATCGACGCTAGCAAGCTCGGGTACGCACGCGTGTTGGTCAATGCGGCGGCTCTGGTTTGTGCATTCCTGGTGCTGTCTCTACTGGTGGTGACTATCGGGCGATGGAGGGGGCGCACGGAGCCGTCCGATGACCGGCAATTGGAATGAATTATTGCAATTTTTTCCCGACTTTTCTGCGGTGTGATGTATAGTGCGGCCTCGGAACGGGCGTCGGCAGAACGCCGGGGAGGGATTCATGCTACGCAATTATTGGTGCCAAAAGGTCGCGAGGTTGATGGCGTTGGCGGCCGGCGCGTTGACCTTCACAGCAATTTCAGGCTTGCCGTGGTCGTGGGGGCAAAGCCCCCAGATGCAGGGTCAACCGGGGCAATATTCTCCCGGTCAGTATCCACCCAATCGACCTCAGCCTGTGGCTGTTCAGTGCCAAAGTGTACTAGCCGATAGGGTTAGCGCTGACGCTGGCCGCCGTGTGTCCCTCAGCCTCGATACCCAGGACCCCTACTCTGTGCCTAACGGGCGGCAGGGTCTCCGTGGGCGGATGCGCTACGGCATTGGAGGCCCTACTAGCTGGAGGACCGCGACCTACGACTGTGTGGTTAGCCTTCGCCAGAATCGGGTGGAACGTGCAACTTATAGCCCGCGTGCCGGCAGTGGCGGCTGGCCGGGCGGACCTGGACCGGGCCGTCCGGGAATTATTAACTACCCCAGGGTAAGAGTAGACACATCGGGACGGGGCACCTTCAACAGCAGGTCCGGCGGGAGCATCCAAATCACCCGCGGCTTCGTGGATAGCACGGGACCGCGCCCCTCAGTGTCCCTGCGGGGAAGAAACTTCATGATTACATTCTACGGTGTGGTCGAGGCTTCCGATGGCGGTGGCTTCACCATGCGAATCACGGGATCCGATCGCGGAAACGCCCAGGGGACCGCACAGGCCAGGCTCAACAGAGACAAAAACGAGGTTGAGCTGATCAATCTGAGTGGGAGAATGGGGCGCGACAATTTCAGTGGCAATTTTGGCCGCTAGTGGTCGGGTGGCCAGGAGGTTTCCCAGCGAGCGGTCAGTGTCTTGCCGAGAGCAGGCTGAGAATATCGCGTAACCCCTGACGTACATACTTCAGATCAGACGCTGGGCGCGCCGGGAAAGGCAGCGGAGTCTGCTTCTTGTCGGTCTTAGTCTCCGCCCGCAAGTGTTGGCGCGCGCCGGGAATGGTGAATCCTTCTTCGTAGAGCAGTTGTTTGATGCGTAAGACGTTTTCCACGTCTTTGCGGCGGTACATGCGTTGGCCGGTGCTGCTCTTGACCGGTTTAAGTTGAGGAAACTCAGTTTCCCAGAAGCGCAGCACATAGGCGGGCAACTGGCACAAGCGAGACACTTCCCCGATGCGGAAGTAGAGCTTTTCCGGAATCAGAATGTCGGCGGCGGGTAACTTGGCAGTGGCGCGGACTCGTGGGCTCATCTTAATTTGTTTTAAGACGCGATTTCTAAGGGCACGATTTCCCAAGAACGCTCTAGATTTCCGGGAACGCGCTCAGAGTCTTTCTGCCCCATGCGCGTTTCTAGCACGACCGCGCTTGTGGAACAACCATATTCTAGAGCACGCCAGGTCTTTTCGTGAGCGATGCTGGGGCAAGCCAGCAAAAATAGCGGGCGGTTGCCCCGGCGACGGTGCAACCGCCGCTTGACGTACACTTGTATTGCCCGAAGCCAGCAAGTGAGGGCCATTTTCTCCCCAAAGCATGTGCCGCGATCCCATCGAACTGGAGATTTTTAAGAACATCTACCACTCCATTGCCGAGGAGATGGGCGCGGCTCTGCGCCGCACTGCGTTTTCTCCCAACATCAAAGAGCGACGAGACTACTCCTGTGCGATTTTTGATTCCCACGGTGAAGTCATCGCCATGGGCGATCATATGCCTGTGCACCTGGGCTCCATGCCGATGTCGGTGCGGGCGGCGATCGACAGCTTCGACCTTGAACCGGGCGACGTGGTCATGCTGAACGACCCGTTCCGCGGCGGGACGCACCTGCCAGACATCACCCTGGTGGCGCCCGTGTACATCGGGCGACAGCGTGGCGGCCGTCCTGAGTTCTACGTAGCCTCTCGCGCCCATCATGCGGATGTGGGAGGAACCTATCCGGGCTCCATGGGGTTGTGTCGCGAAATCTATCAGGAAGGGCTGCGTATACCGCCTGTTCGGATCATGCACGCCGGAACAATAAATCAGGACGTCCGGACGCTCTTGCTGTGCAACGTCCGCACACCAGACGAACGCGAGGGCGATCTGGGCGCGCAAATCGCCGCCTGCCATACCGGCGCAGAGCGGTTGCGCGAAGTTTGCCAAAGCTATGGCCGGAAGCGGTTGATCCTAGCCGCGAGAGAACTCCTGGACTATTCCGAGCAAATGATGCGCGCGTTCTTGGCGCGCGTACCCGAGGGAACGTATCTGGCGGAAGACTTCATGGATAGCGATGGCATCAGCGACAAGCCGGTGAGAATTGCGGTGGCGGTGAGCTTTGTCGGCGGAGGGGGGCGGAGGCGGGTCGGCCGCGGGCACGCGGCCGTTGTGGACTTCGCGGGGACTGACCGACAGGTTGAAGGAAGCATCAATGCGGTGGAGGCGATCACCTACTCCGCGTGCTTTTATGTGTTTCGATGTCTTCTGACGGAGGGAGTCGCGGCGACTGCCGGGTTGATGCGACCTGTTCGAGTGATCGCCCCCCCCGGGACCGTTGTGAATGCTCGGCCTCCGGCAGCGGTGGCGGGAGGGAATGTTGAAACGGCGCAGCGCATCGTGGACGTTTTGTTGCGAGCACTGGCGCAGGCCGTGCCCGACCGGATTCCTGCCGCCGCGGCGGGTACGATGAACAATCTGACTATTGGCGGAATCGATTTCCGCACAGGTGAGCCGTTTGCCTATTATGAAACCATCGCCGGAGGCATGGGCGGGCGGCCGACCAAGGCTGGCATCTCCGGAGTACACACTCACATGACGAATTCCCTGAATACACCTGCCGAAGCGCTGGAGTATGCGTACCCCCTGAGAGTACGGCACTATTCGCTACGGCGCGGCAGCGGGGGCACCGGCGAACACTCGGGCGGAGACGGCATCGTGCGTGAAATCGAAGTTTTGACTAGCGCCGAAGTCACGCTGCTCGCCGACCGCCGACAGCGCGGACCCTGGGGACTGCATGGAGGGGCTGATGGCTTGACCGGGAATACTTCCCTGGTCCGACTGGACGGATCGACGGAATCCCTGCCGGGAAAAACCAACGTACGTCTGCGCCGGGGCGAGCGCATCAGGATTGAGAGTCCGGGCGGCGGCGGGTGGGGAAGGACCTCGCGATCCAGTAGCGTCTCCTCCGAGCCACAGCCCGGCGTGGCGCTTGATTCCAGGAAAATCGCCGAGCCGGTGTTAAAATCGCAGTTCCTTCGAGATCTGGAAGTCCCATGATGAGCAAGACAATGCTTGCCGTCGTAAAGCCGAAAGCCGCCCCAGGCGCGGAGATCCGCGAAGTCAAGGTTCCGGGTTTCGGCCGTGCCGACGTGCTGGTGAAGGTGAAAGTCGCCTCCATCTGCGGTACTGATCTGCACATCTATGAGTGGGACCGCTGGGCGCAGAATCGCATTCATCCGCCCCTGATTCCCGGACATGAGTTCTGCGGAGAAGTGGCGGCCTATGGCGACGAAGTGACCAGCGTGAAAGAGGGCGACTTCGTGTCCGCCGAGATGCATGTGGCGTGCGGGAAGTGCCTCTTGTGCCGCACCGGTGAAGCGCACATCTGTCAGAACGTGAAAATCATCGGAGTCGATGCCGACGGTGCTTTCGCGGAATACGTTGTCATTCCGGAATCGAATATCTGGAAGCTCGATCCGGCCATCGCGCAGGAGTACGCTTCCATTCTCGATCCCCTGGGAAATGCAGTGCACAGCGTTTTGGCGGGCGAGATTGCGGCCAAGACGGTAGCAATTACCGGTTGTGGACCGATCGGGCTGTTCTCAATTGCGGTGGCGCGGGCGCTGGGGGCGACGACGATTTTTGCCATCGAAGTGAACCAACACCGCCGCCGGGTTGCGCGGGAGATGCAGGCCGATTTCGCGCTCGATCCGTCCCAGGACGACGTACGCGCGATCGTCATGGAGAAGACTGGCGGGCTGGGGGCCGATGTCGTGCTCGAGATGGCGGGCCATCCCAGCGCTATTCGAACGGCATTTGATATTGTGAGACGCGGCGGACGAATGTCTCTTCTCGGCCTGACTTCCAAGCCGATCTCGCTCAATTTTTCAGAGGACATTATTTTCAAGGGGATTACCGTGCAAGGTATCAGCGGTCGGCGCATGTACCAGACCTGGTATCAGATGACTGCCTTGCTGAAGGCCGGAAAGTTGGACCTGCACCCGGTTATCACCGATCGCATAGGGATGGAAGACTTCGCCAAGGGCATGGAACGGTTGAAAACCGGTGAGGCGAGCAAGATATTGATTTACCCAAACGGGGCGAAGTAAGAGGTCAGTTCTCAATTCCAGATTCCAGTTTCCAGTCTGTCTCCCACCATCCGGTGATTCCGGATTTGCGGACTACATCGGATACAATTCCAAAACGATGATTCGTTACTTCACTGCCGGGGAATCTCATGGAGAAGGCCTGGTCGCGTATCTTTCGGGCCTGCCCGCGGGACTCACCGTGGATCAGGAATTCCTCAACCGCGAACTATGGCGGCGTCAGCAGGGCTTTGGTCGCGGCGGGCGGATGAAGATCGAAACCGACAAGGTCCACATTCTTTCGGGTGTGCGCAACGGCGCGACGATTGGGTCTCCCATCGCCATCTTGCTGCAGAATCGGGATTGGAAAAACTGGGAGGAGTCGCTTCCGGTCGGGGAAGGAGATCCTGCCAAACATAAGCGGGTGGCATCGCCCCGTCCGGGGCACGCGGATCTGGCGGGCGCGCTAAAGTACAATTTTTCCGAAGCGCGCTATGTTCTCGAACGAGCTTCGGCGCGCGAGTCGGCGGCGCGGGTGGCGGTGGGTGGCCTGGCCAAGTTGATGCTGCGTGAACTTGGAATCGAAGTGCTAAGCCACGTGGTGAGCGTGGGCGGGGCCGTTCTCCGAAAAAGTGTTACCTGGGAACAAATCCGAGGGCTTGCGGAGCGCAACGAGGTTATGCTGAATTGCGCGGATCCCGAGGCTGAGCAGCAAATGAAGGAAGAGGTGGACAAGGTACTGCGGACGGGAGATTCGGTGGGTGGTATTTTTGAAGTGGTGGCGCATCGAGTTCCTCCCGGCCTGGGTACATACGCACAGTGGGATGAGCGCCTTGATGGTCTGCTGGCTGGTGCGGTTATGTCGTTACAAGCGGTGAAGGCAGTGGAGATCGGCTCCGGAGTCGCCGCCGCTTCCGCGGCTGGTTCCACGGTGCACGACGAAATAGGCTATGGTGCGCCGGCGGGCTTTACCGGATTTACCCGAAGCCGAAACAACGCCGGAGGGATTGAAGGCGGAGTGTCGAACGGCGAGGATGTCGTCGTGCGCGGATACCTGAAGCCGATTTCGACTCTGCGGCGACCCTTGCAGTCGGTGGATTTCGCCAGCCGGGAGCCAGTCAAGGCCGCCTATGAGCGCTCCGACGTCTGCGTTGTCCCCGCGGCAGGCGTGGCGGCCGAGGCCATGGTCGCGTTAACCCTGGCTCGCTGCGTGCTGGAGAAATTCGGGGGCGATTCCATGACAGAGACCGTGCGCAACTTCAAGGGGTATCTTGAGCAATTGAAGAATTACTGATTGCTGAGCATGCTTTACAAGCGACGACGAACGACCGAATGATCTATCCCATCGTGAAGTATGGAAACCCGGTGCTGGAAAAACCTGCCGAACCGGTGACGGCGTTTGACGGCGATCTAAAGAAGTTGGTCGAAGACATGTTCGAGTCGATGTATGCGGCACACGGGGTTGGACTGGCCGCGCCGCAGATCGGAATCTCGAAACGTTTGGCCGTGATCGACGTTACTTTCAAGGAAGATCCCGATGCCAAGCTGGTGATTGCGAACCCCGAGATTATCAAGACCGAGGGCCGCCATACCCAAAGCGAGGGCTGCCTGAGCGTTCCCGAGTTTCGCGAGCAGGTGACGCGTGCGCGTAAGGTGACCATCCGGGCGCAGGATATTCACGGAAAATGGTTCGAGAAAACTGGCGACGATCTATTGGCGCGCGCATTCCTGCACGAAACCGATCATCTGAACGGCAAGCTCTACATCAGCCACATCAGCGTTATCAAACGGGACTTCATGAAGCGCAAGATCCGCAAGCTGATGAAGGCGGGAGAGTGGTAGGATTTCAAGCGTCAGGTGTCGGATCTCGATCCTCAGAGTCTGGTTCTAACGCGCTGCTCGGATGGATCGGGTCCGAGGTCTGATGCCCGAATTGCTCACTCTCGTTTTCTGCGGCACACCTGAGTTCGCCGTCCCCACGCTGGAGAAACTGCAGGAGGCCGGTTTCACGATTCGCCTGGTTGTGACTCAGCCTGACAGACCCAAGGGCCGGGGCTTGGAGCTAGCGCATTCGCCTGTGAAGCAGCGGGCTCTGCAGTCGGGATTGCCGATCAGCCAGCCGGACAAGATCAAGAACAATGAAGAGTTCCGGACGCAGCTGACTGCGATCAAGCCAGACGCCATCGTAGTGGTGGGATACGGCCGCATCATTCCACCCTGGATGCTTGATCTTCCGCCTTGGGGCAACCTCAACCTGCATGCGTCGTTGTTGCCCAAATACCGTGGGGCGGCGCCGGTGCAATGGAGCATCGCGCGCGGCGAAAGCGTCACCGGTGTCACCACCATGAGGATCGATGCTGGCCTCGATACCGGCGACATTCTGTTGCAGAAAGAAGTCCCCATCACGCCTGAGGACACGTCTGAAACGCTGGCCCCGAGAATGGCCGTCATCGGAGCCGATCTCATGGCGGATACGCTTCGTGGGTTGCGAGGCGGCACGATTCGCGCTCGAGGGCAAGATCACGCCCACGCGACTCTGGCTCCCATCCTCAGAAAAGAAGACGGCCGAATTGATTTTCACCTTACCGCGCAGGAGATCCTGAATCGTCTTCGGGGATTCCAACCCTGGCCCGGCGCCTATACCAGCTTTCGCGGGAAGAGTCTGCACCTCTGGGTTGTACGGCCCACGGAACGCCTGCTCGGGGAGGCAGAAATCGCCGTGGACACCGGCCGGCTGGTTGTAGGATGCGGTGCCGGAAGTGCGCTGGAACTGCTTGAAGTGCAACTGGAGGGCAAAAAGCGTATGCCTGCGCATGACTTTGTTCACGGATACCGGCCAAGGCCAGGTGAGAGGCTTGGCGGTTTGCCATAGGCCGTAACCTGCAGCCGAGGGCCAATCATGGCCGACTGATTTGCTGATATCTTCCTGATAATGTCGATTTCCCCAGCCCGCGCCGCGGCCTTTGACATCTTGCTTCGCATCGAGCGGCAAAACGCCTATGCCTCCGACCTGTTGCACTCCAATCAATACAGGAACCTTTCGCCCGGGGATCATGGCCTGGCCACCGAACTGGTGATGGGCGCGCTCCGTTGGCGCGCACGCGTGGATCAAGAAATTGGCCGCTTTTCCGCCAAGAAAGTCGAGAAACTCGATCCCGAGGTGTTGACTACCCTTCGTCTGGGGGCGTACCAGTTGCTATTTCTCAATCGCATACCGCAGCGGGTGGCGGTGCATGAAAGCGTTGAACTGGTAAAGCGCGCCCGTAAGCGGTCAGCTGCCCCGTTCGCCAACGCGGTGTTGCGCAAAATGGCGGTCTCAACGGCCGAAGATACTGGGCAAGGACACAAGGCTGAGGCAAGCACGCGCGGAGGATCCGCGGAACTGGCGCGGCATTTGGCCCATCCTTCTTGGTTGACGGAACGCTGGGTGCAAATGTACGGCTTTGACGATGCACGGGAAATTTGTCGATATGACCAGCATCCTCGTCAGACCGCGGTGCGGCTTGTTGAACCCGCGGTGGAGGCCGAATTGCGACAGGATGGGATCGATCTCGCGCCTGGCCATTTTCTGACTTCCGCCCGCCGGGTTCGATCTGGAAATGTGGGTGGCACTCGCGCCTTCGCCGAGGGACGAGTAGCAATCCAGGATGAAGCGTCGCAATTGGTCGGTTTGCTGGTCGGCAGGGGTTCGAGGATTCTGGATTGCTGCGCCGCGCCGGGAGGAAAAACCCGAATCCTGGCGGAGCGGAATCCGGGCGCCAGCATCGTTGCACTCGAATTGCACCCCCACCGTGCGCGCCTGTTGCGAAAATTGGTGCCAGCGAAAAATGTGGAAGTGGTGCACGCGGACGTGGGCGAGTTCGAGGCGAACGCTAGCTTTGATCGCATCCTAGCCGATGTGCCTTGCTCCGGAACCGGCACAATGTCGCATAATCCGGAGATTAAGTGGCGGCTAAAGCTAGAAGATTTGGCCGATTTGCAGGCGCGCCAGTTGGCGATTCTGCGTGCGTCGATGCGGCATGCGGCGCCCGGAGCAAGGCTGGTGTACTCCACCTGCTCTTTGGAGCGGGAAGAGAACGAAGTAGTGGTCGAAAAAGCAATGGCCTGCGAACCAGCGTTCGATGTGATCGATTGCGGCGTTGAACTGGAGGGGCTGAGAGCTGAGGGCGAGTTAGCCTGGAAGGACAGGGATGAACACAAAAAAGAGGGCAACGATATCGATTCTCTGCTGCAAAGACCATTTATGAGAACAATTCCGGGAGTGCATCCGTGCGACGGATTCTTTGTGGCGATCCTGCAAAAAAAACTACACGAATCTTAACGTGCTGATGTCCAAGTGGACTCTATGATTTAAAGATAGACCTCTTACCGCACTGTAAAACTTACCGCGGTTCCGATGGCCACTTTTTCTCCCGACGCGGGATTCTGCGAGATGATCATACCGGTTGGCCCGGAGACGAGGGCTGGCGCTGATGAAATATTTTCCGCAGCCGCGGGTGTTACCATCCCCAAACGCAGTCCGGCATCCTTCAGCGCCAGCGTGACGCTGCCCAGGGGTTGTCCGATAAAGCTGGGCATGACGAAAGCTTGTGGCAGCGAAGGCTGGGCGACCAGCAAACTGATTTTCGGAGCCGAGACACCGCTGGCGTTGGGAGGAGGCGCCTGCGACAGAACCTGGCCTTCTGGTACATCGGGTAATCTCATTTCAGCAATGGCGCCGACGTCCAGTCCGCGGCGCCGGATGTTGATATTTGCGATGCGCTCGCTTTGGCCCATCACGTTGGGGATCTCGACGCGTTGCGGGCCCAGACTTTCGGCCACTCGAACCTGCCATCCCCGCCGCACCCGACTTCCGGCCACGGGCAGTTGTGAAAGAATTTTTCCCTCCGGCACTGTAGGGCTGTAGTACTGGCGTTCAACATTGATTTCCAATCCGTTTTGTTCCACGATCACCCGGGCCGCGGCCGGGGTCTGACCCACCAGGTCGGGGACGGCAACTTCGTGCCCGTGGATCGCCAAGCGCATGGCAGTGAGGGCCGAGACCAGAGCGATTACCAACAGAACCAGCGCCAGCAGGATCAGGCGGAAGAATGACCTCATCATTTCCGATTATAGCTGTGAGGGTCACACGCGGCTGAGCGCAAGCGCCCAGTGCAAACCGATGAGCGAATCCCCCTGCGGGAACATGGCGGCACAACTCGGCTTTTTTCGCTGCGCAACCCCTATACTGGTTTGTAACCTATATGGCGCACGCCGGCATCACTCGGGTACCTGCGTCTCCGCTGAATGCGGCTTCGGAAGCCGATCTCTTGGACGCCCTGCGACGATATTGGGGTTATGGTGCGTTTCGGCCACTGCAGGAGAGCATTGTCCGCAGCCTGCTGGGCGGACACGACACCTGTGTGGTGATGCCGACCGGCGGTGGCAAATCGCTCTGTTACCAGTTGCCGGCGGTGATGTTGGGCCGCACTGCGGTTGTGGTCTCACCCTTGATTGCGCTGATGCAGGACCAATCGGCGCAGTTGGCGCAGATGGGAATTTCAGCTGGAGTCCTGAACAGTTCAATGCCCAACGGCAAGCAGGCTGAGATCATCCGCCGAGCAACCCAGGGGGAGTTGCGGCTGCTGTATCTTTCCCCGGAGCGGCTGGCGCGTGCCGACACTATCGGTTGGCTGCTAAACGTCCCGATCGCATTCTTCGCCATCGACGAGGCGCATTGCATTTCGGAGTGGGGGCACGAGTTTCGTCCCGAATACCGTCAGCTGAGCCGCTTGCGCGCGCATTTTCCCGAGCGACCGATCGCGGCGTTTACCGCCAGCGCCACCCAGCGAGTGCGCCACGACATTCTCCACCAATTGCAGTTGCGCAATCCTCACAAGTACATCGCCAGCTTTCACCGGTCGAACCTGCGATATCTGGTGAAGGAATGCAAAGCAGACGAGCAAACGAGCCTGCTGCTGCGCACGTTGCGCAACTACCAGGATCGCAGCGTCATCGTCTACGCCCCGACCATCGCCAGGGTGAAGGAGACGGTGGAATTTCTCAAGGACGAACAAATTGCCGCCATCGGTTATCACGGCAGGATGGAAGCGACGGAGAGGCGAAGTAACCAGGAACGTTGGATGTCGGACGAAGTCCGTGTGCTGGTTGGTACGATTGCTTTTGGACTGGGCATCAACAAGGCTTCCGTACGCGCCGTCGTGCACCTCGCACTGCCAAAGTCCATCGAGCAGTATTACCAGGAGGCGGGACGCGCCGGGCGGGACGGATTACCAGCCGATTGCATCCTGCTCTGGCAGAAGCGGGATGCGGCGCTGCTGGCCTACTTTGCCGACCAGATCGTTGATCCCTCCGAGAAAGCGCGAGCCTGGCAGCGCTATCACGCCATCCGCGGCTTCGCCGACTCGAAGGGTTGCCGGCATCGACAGATTTGTCTGCACTTTGGAGAGAGACCGAAGTGGGAGACCTGCGGTGCCTGCGACTCCTGTGGGTGCGAATCCGAATGGCTGGTGAAATCGATGAAGGCCAAACCGGCCCGGTCCCTGGTCATGACCCCGACGATCCCTGCCGTTAAAGCCGCCGCTACTCATGTTGATTATGAACTTCGCGAATATCTACGCGAATGGCGACGGGTAACAGCGAAGGAGCAGGGCGTGCCCGCTTTTGTGGTGATGCACGATAGCTCACTCGACGAGTTGTGCCGCAAGCGTCCAGGTTCAATTCAGGAGTTGTTGGGTATTTCTGGTTTTGGCGAGTACAAAGCCGCGTTGTATGGTCAGCAGATTTTTGAGGCCTTGAGGAGATTTCGCGCAGGTTCCCGTGCCATCGCCATGCCGGACGCAAAGGTGCGCCCAGGCGGGCGGGCCCGTGGTTTATGATAGTGGGTCCTGAAATCGTGATGATTTTGTCACTTGCCATTTCAATCTTGACGAAGACTTCGCCCGAGGTGCCAGCATGAGCACAACCTTTGTTCCCGCCGACAAGTTGCGCCTGAGCCGCGAGGAGATCAATCGCAAGCAGAAGGAATACATCTTTCCTTCAGTGACGACTTATTACTCTGACCCGTTGCCCATGGATCACGCCCTCATGCAGCATGTGTGGGATGTAGAGGGCAAGAGGTACCTCGATTTCTTTGGCGGCATCGTTACCATCAGCGTGGGCCACTGCAATCCGCGTGTGACCTCGCAAATGAAGGCACAGATCGACCGTATGCAACATGTTTCTACCTGCTTTCCCAATGAGCCGATGGTCAATCTGGCTGAAAAGCTGGCGCAGATTACACCGGGCGCGCTGAAGAAGTCGTACTTTACGAACAGCGGCACGGAAGCCAACGAGACCGCTATCCAGGTGGCGCGAATGCACACCGGGAATCTCGAAGTGGTCGCCCTGCGTCATGGCTACAGCGGCCGCTCGTCGCTTACCCGCGGGCTGACCGGAATGAACACCTGGCGCAAGGGCACGATTGAAGTTGGCCTGGTGCATGCGATGAATCCATATTGTTATCGCTGCCCGCTGGGGATGACGTATCCGTCTTGCGAAGTCGCCTGCGCAAAAGACATCGAGAGCGTAATTCAGTGTTCAACTTCGGGCCGCATCGCCGCGTTCTTGGCTGAGCCGATTCAGGGTGTGGGCGGGTTCATCACGCCGCCGAAGGAATATTTCAAGCTGGCGTTCAACATCGTGAAGCAATACGGCGGCGATTTCATCTCCGACGAAGTACAGACCGCGTGGGGACGCACCGGGCGCAAGTGGTTCGGCATCGAACATTGGGAAGTTGAGCCGGACATGATCACGTCTGCCAAGGGTTTGGGCAACGGCGTCCCCGTCGGAATCACCGTAGCGAAGGCGGAGATTGCCGATTCTTTCCAGGGGCTGACGATTTCGACCTTCGGGGGAAATCCCGTGACCAGTGTCACCGCCAAGGCCGTGATTGACATCATTGAGGAAGACGATCTGCGGACGAACGCAGAAGTGGTGGGTGGCCACTTCCGGAACAGGCTCGAAGAATTACAGGCGAAGCACCCCATCATCGGTGATGTGCGCGGCATGGGACTGATGCAGGCGCTGGAGCTGGTGGAAGACCGCACCGCCAAGAAGCCTGCCTCAGCCAGCACGAATGCCTTGATGGAAGAGGCGCGGAAGCGCGGCTTGTTGGTGGGAAAAGGTGGGTTTTACGGCAACGTGATCCGCATGTCGCCCCCTTTGAACATTTCGAAAG
>JACXTT010005593.1_pt1 | contig 18226 bp, 17 predicted proteins | sample 9270951 | NCBI WGS metagenome assembly JACXTT01 (sample SAMN15532306, study PRJNA645909) | rock metagenome | isolation source: weathered quartz diorite | place: Puerto Rico | collected 2017-06-21 | reverse complement strand
CCGAGGGTTCGTCCATTCGTTCCACGACACATCCTCAAACTTGCCGTGCTTGCTTGGGTCGGGTGCCCTAATTCGGTTCGCGAGGGGCAAAGGTGGAGACATCACAGGAGGTGGCCTGCTGGAGCCACAGCACAAAGCACCCCGAACGCGACTGGCAGAATGACACCCGAAGCGAAGCGCAACATGAGCACATCCACACCGAAAGCGTGACGAAAGCGAAGGCGTCCCGATATCAGTACAGACACCGATGCCGTGGAAATGTTCCAGTCTGTGCACATTCGTGAGTGAATGACCCGTAGCTGTTGATAAATCCCCATCGCACTCATTGAGCCAAATTTTGGGCGAACAAAATGGCGCACGCTCGTGCTAACGCCTGTTAACAGTAATTAGTTTTGCAGCCACTGGCGTAAGCTGGTGCCATGAAAACAATTGCCCTAATCGTAATCTTTCTCTTTTCAGGTACAGGCATCTCGCAACAGCAACCAACGAAACCTCGCGACGTGGCGATGGCCAAGTGGCGCGCCATGATACCCGCCATTGAGAACGTCTTGAAAGAGCACAACCTGCATCGTGACTACCCGGGCGGCCCATGGAAACATTCAATCGTCGATGCGGCAGACTTCTCCTCCACTGATCACATGAGCGCCGCACTGGTGGACTGGTGCAATGGGGGCGCTTATTCGGATGCGATCCTCACAGTGAACCTACAAGACGGCAAGCCTGTTCTCTCTCGTTTTCTGAACGCCAACAATCAGGAGCAAAAGGTGGAATTTATTTCTGGCAGCTCGGTCATGCACTCTGTTGGCGTAAAATTCGTGCCGGAAAAGAACGCGCTTTTTGATTCTCATTGCGACTATGCGGAAAGCGAAGGTGTTTTCCATTGTAAGGTCACAGCTTACGTGTGGAACCCTACAGCGCGGGCGTTCAAGTTGGACATGAAACTCAGCAGACAGGCTGCTCAGACCCGCTGATGAGAGAAAACTGCCATTGACCGACAGATTGTTGGCGCAACATCCCCATTACACTCAAAATCTCCCCGGCAGGGGTTTTGAGCGAAATCGCCTGGTTGCAACAACAATTCAGGCAAATCGAAGCATTAAACGGGTTTTGCGAGTAAACTGGGCCTGTTGGCAAGCAATTCCGAGGATGCGGAGTCGTGGAGAGAAGGCCGAATTGCACATCACCCTTTGAACGCTTGAAGAATTGGTTGCTATCTTGTGAGACCAAACTAGACTTTTGGCCCAAATTCAACCTCGTTCTCGCAGAACACGAATGGGTGATCTACCCGTTTTTCGTGCTCTTGGTCGTCATTTTCTTCCTGCTGCTGCCGCGCGCCGCTCGTTTTCCATGACTAAACTGGTCCACTACAGCAAGATCAGGAGCCAGCGGATGGCATACTTGATGGCAATCATCTTGGCCACGCTCCTGGGCATCCCTGGGTTGGCGGCTGGCGAAGTCTCAGCCTCTCAGGAAGTCTTTGCAGTTTGCCCGGCAACCAAACCTAACGGAAGTACACCTCCCGGTGAACAGTTCGGTCCCAACTCCCACGGGAACGGAGTGCTCTGGGTGGTGCTCTGGCCCGAGAGTGGCAAGGTAGTATTCCGTCCGGGCGGTCCAGGGTTTGTGCTGCCGGATGGGTCATTGAGCATGAAGTTCGGGTGGTGGCGAGGCACGCGTGGTAGGTTGACGATAGATGGGAAGAGACTGGATGCTCCTGCCCCTCCTCTGCGTGCCTGGATTCCTGAGGGATACGGCGACATAGGATTCCAATCTACGATGCTGATTTTCCCGACCGTCGGTTGTTGGGAGGTCACAGGGAAGGTGGGGAACAGCAAGAGTCTGACGTTCGTGACGCAAGTCATCAGAGTTATAGAGCGCAAATAGAGTCTTGCAGCTATCACGAATCTACGCAGCTTTGCGCGCGCTCGCAATTTGTCCTGTCCCTCATCGAGGGGTCAATGAGTAAAAACGCCTGATTACATCAACAAACCGCTCCCCACGGGATTGGGGTCTGCTATTCGTAAGCCTCGCGTCAGCTGGTGGCTCATCATCGTGAAAGCTGCTGTTGTAATGCTCGCTTTGGGTTTCACAACCGCTACATGGGCACAATCTCGACCCCAGTCCAAGCCTCAGGTTTCTGAGTCCCAGTCCATCAGCACAAGCAAGAAACAGTTCTCCGAAGAACAGTTGTGGTGCCCGGTATTGAAATCCACTCTCAGTGGAGCAGCCGGTGCAGAACCTCCGATGCGTAGCTATCTCTTGGATGCTGTTGCGGGCGGTCTTGCCAAATGCGCTCCGCAGAAAGTCCGCACCGCTCTGGTTGATTCGTTTACCGCTACTTTGGCAATTCCTGAGACTCAGGAGGAGGTTGATCAGAGGGAACGCAGATTCACTCGGGCGGGCGAGCAGCCTGATGAAGCAACTCAGGAGTCACGCTTCAACCTGGAAATGAAGAAAACGCTGCAACGGTCTGCGTTGAGCCACTTGCTCACCATTGATGAAGCGAAAGTCAACTCACTATTACCACAAGCCGAACCTGAGGTTAGGGCAGGTCTCATGTGTTCGATGGTCTCCCGAGCCACGAGTGCCAAAAAGTTCGATCGGGCGCTGGAGCTGTTGAGCAGGACGCCATCAAAGGACTGGTTTTCAGATGGGTTTCCATTTCGTGAAGCCACTCAGTTAATGCTCGACCTTCCCCCAGATCGCGAGAAAGACAAGCAGGAACTTTTTCAAGTCGCGATGACCGCTGACCGAGAACAGCGCATATTCACCACGAGCGGCGATGACCTAGCGAGTATGATTGTGCGCTTCTGGCGGCATGTCCCCCCTGCGCTTGCGCTCGGCGCGATTCATCAAGTGCTGGATAGGGCATTTTTCGAAGAGGGTCTCACTCTCAATACCGCTTCAGGAAGCGTAGGGTTCAGCAACGAGCACGACTATCGTGTGTTTGAGCTTCTGCCCATCCTAAGAGAGCTTGACAATGATGAAGCCGACAAGCTCTTACAACGCTCGCAACAGGCCCAGCTCGAGCTGAAGCAGTTTTCGAATGGCATGCAGTCCATCGATCCCTCCATTGGTGACACTCTCCCAAAGGGCGAGCCCGTGCACAATCTCGGACCCTCGATTGGGCACCCCGGAGTTTCCGTTGGCTATGGACCCGATCCCCGAGTGCGAGAGACTCTCCGGATGGTTGTGGACAACCCCCAGCAGGCAATTGCGGTAGCGGCTACTCTGCCCGAGACCGTAGGCTCCTCTGATTGGCCATTCGAATTTCCCCGAGCGGAAGCCTATTTGGGAATTGCTCGCGCGCTCGCGAAGAGGAACCCTTCCGCTGCTAGTGACGTCCTAGAGCAAATGGCAGAATCTCTCAAGCACATCACCCATCCCTACCAGACGATGGGTCAATGGCTCGAAGGGATTACGATAGCGAGAGAAATAGATGAACTTGACCTCGCTCTTAACCTGTTTCGATTAGGAATGGAACAAGCGGATAGACTGAGAAGCGAGGACGCTGATCCCGACGACCCAAATACAGCCATCAAAGCTTTCTGGCCCTCGGTATGCGCATACTCGGGCCTCATACTGGCCGCCTCGCAAATCTCGCCTCAAACAACGCTGGCGCGAGTTCGAGAAATAAAAGATCCCGAGATCTTGTTGCTCCTAGAAGTTAAGCTTGCCAGCAAGAAGCTTGGTGCGCGCGACTCTCAGTCCTCAACCATGGTTCACAAAAAATCCTCGCACGGCGAAATGTTCGGGGGTTGCGCCAACTAAATTCAGCTGACCCAAACTTCTTTGGGCGAACAAACGGCGCAAGCTTGTGATAACGCCTGCTTTCGCCAGCTACGAACGACTACCCTCAAATGTTATCCGGGCTTACACTGCTCTCATGACGCCCGCCACTGCGAATCGTGGTCCCAGAGAAATTCTGAAAGCCGCTCGCCAAGACTCTAGGCGCAGGCTGGTCAGGCGCTGGCTTCCAAGAGTCTGCTACACGATCATGTTCGTGGGATTGCTGAACTTCGTGTTGTTCGGGGCAGGCACCTTTTACGTTGGCGGCGACGCGTGGAACGGCAAAATTGAAGGCCAGAAGTATTACGTCTGGGGATACCACGACGGTCACAACGGCTATACCGAGGTTAGGCGAAGTGTCTTCGAGTACAGCAGGTGGCATGTTTACAGCGTGATGGTTACATGGCCCTTGGTGATTCTCGCTGGTTTTGTCGCTCAACGCGCACGGCGATCAGAAGCCTGAGCCTCTGCCGAAACATGGCGTAACATCGCCGTTACACTCATCACCCCTTCCAACCCAAGCAAAACCCTCTCCTGACGTCCTAATCTAGTTCCAAGGGTGCTGGGCTAGAGCAAGAGGGAGATCTGCGGTCTGGCTGAATCTGCAGGGGATTTACGAAGCTCTGCACTAAAGCGGAGCGCTTCGGTTATGGAAGCAGGAATCATTAGCGCGGGACCTCGGAGGACCGCCGTATCAGCGGTCGCTCCGTAGTCGCGCTGGCAGAATTACTTGGGAAGCGAGTACGTGCCTTCACAGGCGAAGCTGGTGGAACCGTCCGGGTTTCCGGTTGCCTTGCAAGTGCCGCTGGCCTTCATCCCTTTGAATTTCCCGCTGCCGCTAGTGGCCTGCCACTTGTTGGTGCCGGACTCCATCTTGCCCTCCTTCGTGGTGCCGGTGAACTGGTAGGTGAAGGTAGCTTTGTCCTCGTTGGCGAAGGTCTCGACAAAAACGCCGTGCCCGCTCGACTTGTTGCCCGTCACTTCGACGAACTCTGTTCCGGTGCCCTCCTTCTCTCTTACGCCCGCGTATTCGCCCTTGGTAGAGGTGCACTTGATCTGGTCAATCGCGTAGGCGTGGCCGGGCTGGTCTCCGACGTCGATGCTATTCATCTGGTCGGGTTTCGAGCACAACCATCCGTTCGACACTTTGCCCTCGTTCTGAGCCAGGGCAACAGTCGCACAAAGACACATGAGGCCCACTATCAACACTGGCTTGCGCATTCTTCTCCTCCTCTGGAATGTTTTGAAAAAGGGGGACAAAAATCTCGCTTTCGTGTACACAGGAATCTCCTTTTTTAGCTCCGAATCGCCTGCATTGTACTGCTCGTGAGCGGCTTTGCAAGGCCAATACTGCATCTGCGAAGCAAAGATCCTTCCTAATGGCTGATGAAAGGCCTATCTGGATTACGATCAGAGCAATCTACGAAGTCCGTCCGACGCTTGGCCGGGGGATTGGCCGGATGGCGTTGCCGAGTGATGAGTGTAAACGCCTGATAGCGTCAGTCGTGCGAAATATTCCTGTTGAGGTCCGTTTCTGGATTCTCAGAGCATACGCGGGTGAAGCGGGAGATACTGAGGGCCGTACTCACCCAAAGCACGAAGCCATAGGGCACAAAGTCAACATAGCCGATTCGCAGGAACGCCCCGCCCATAGACAGCAGAGCGAAGAACGACAGTGCGAACCAAGGACTCTTGTCTTTGACACGCCACCGTCGATCAAGCCGCAAACCCACCCAATACCACAGGATCAGAACGAGGGACAGAGCGAGGACTCCCTGTACAGATTCAGGAACCTTCGGCCATACGTAGCTCAGGGGCCACAAGAGCAGAGAACTGGCGATGGATGCAGGAAAATTTGAGATGACGGCGAACCTGTAAGGCCAGGGCCAAACGTGAAATTGAGCCGTGGTGTCCCACATCGTCGTGCCCTCAAAGAACCCGGGCCGAGACAGGATCATAGACCGTTGCCAAAGTCCAAGGCCCCCGAACAGCGCAGCCATAGGACACTGCACGAGCGGCAAGAGCACACGGAATTGGTTCGTTTGCATCGGGGCCTGAGTCTACTTGATTGGACACCTGATGGATGTGATCCGTTCCATCGGTAACTGGCGTAATATCCCCATATCGCTCAGTGACCCCGAACCGGGGGTTTTGAGTGCTATGGCCTGGTTTCGACAGTTGCAGCGTTTGGTCGGAACTGCGCGCCAGCGCATGGTGTCTACGTGGACAGAGATCAATGAGACGCCACAGTCGGTGGGCTGTCCTATTTATCGCACTCGTCGCGTCGGCGCTGCTTGTTCGGCGCTTCTCCCTCCTGCAATTAACACCCGCGCAGTTGCGCATCGGCAGTTTGCCCCGTGCTCCCGCGCAGATGAACCGAGCCACAATCCGGTGCACACTTGGGCTGGCTTTCGAATTATCACATGCCAACGGAGAATGGAGCGTGAACCAAGATCATCCACCGTGTGATGTGAGTGGGATAGCTCTTCAATCGGTGGAAGCCACATCTGCCGAAATGACAAAACTGAATTGCCGTCCGTTGGTATCCTTTGAAGTATCGGCCAGCGGAGTAGTCAGCAAGGTCAAGCTACTGCGATCTTCGGGAAGTTCAACGCTGGATGAGAAAGCGCTGCACCAAGTCAGTTCATACCGCTATCCCAGACACAATTGTGGGGCGTGCGAGATGTCGATGGCGGTCGGCGTTGATTTTCAAGGCCCGGTCTGGATGCGGGAAGTTGCTGTTCAGACTGCGCCCGCCGTCCGTTAACTGGCGTAATATCGCCATATCACTCATTGACCCGCCCGCCGCTAGCCCCGCGCCCACGCCGCCACGCGCCCACGCCCACCGCGCCCGCTCGCCACACGGCCAGGGCCAGGCTGCCCTGAGCTGTGTTGAGCCCGCACGGCCGCAGCGCATCGACAATCAGCTTGTGTACTAAATGGTTAATGAGTTAACTACAACGTTAACGTGGGACACTTTTTCCGCGCAAGTAGCTTACCCCCTTACTTACTTGACTTGCGGCCTAGTCGGTCCTAACATCAAGCGCGATTGTAGACGCCAGCAGTCCAGCGATGATCGGCAGCACCGTCTCTCATTACCGCGTCCTGGGCAAGTTGGGAAGCGGTGGCATGGGGGTGGTTTACGAAGCCGAGGACCTGATCCTGGGCCGCCACGTGGCGTTGAAGTTTCTCCCCAGCGAACCCAATGCGGAGATTCTGCAGCGCTTCCAACGCGAGGCGCGAGCTGCCTCCTCTCTGAATCATCCCAACATCTGCACCATCCACGAAATCGGCGAAGCGGACGGCCACCATTTTCTGGTGATGGAGCTGCTCGAGGGCACGACCTTGAAAGAACGCATTGCCGGCAGACCGCTCCCGTTGCCCCTCCTGCTGGATCTGGCGATCCAAAGCGCCGACGCCCTCGACGCCGCTCATGCCAAGGGCATCGTTCACCGTGACATTAAGCCGGCGAACATTTTCGTGACCCAGCGCGGTCAGGCCAAGATTTTGGATTTCGGGATCGCCAAACTGAGCTCTGAAATTGCGGAAGAAGCCAAGCGCAAGGAAGACAAGTCCGATCTGCCCACCATCAACGAACTCCTGACCACGCCGGGCGTGTTGCTGGGTACGGTTGCCTATGTCTCTCCCGAGCAGGCCCGGGGCGAGGAACTCGACGGGCGCAGCGATTTATTCAGTTTTGGCGCGGTTCTCTATGAAATGGCTACCGGGCGGCAGGCCTTTCAGGGGAGCACGACGGCGGTGATCTACAACACGATTTTGAGCTCCAACCTGACTGCGCCTTCGCAGTTCAACACTGCCCTGCCCGCGCAGCTGGAGGAGATCATCGGCAAGGCGCTGGAGAAGGATCGCGAAGTCCGCTACCAGCATGCCTCGGAACTGCGCGCCGACCTGAAAAGGTTGAGGCGGGACACTGAAACCGGGCGCTTCGTAACCGCAGCCACGACCACGCGTTTCGCTCCCGTTCAACCTGCCGCTGGCCGCAAAATCCGGCGCTGGGCGATCGCTGGCGTCATTGCGCTCGCCGCGAGTATTGCAGCAACGGCGCTCTTTCTCGTTAGAAGGAATGCCGGCGCCATCGATTCGATCGCGGTCTTGCCTTTCGTGAACGCCGATCCCGATCCCAACACGGAGTATCTCAGCGATGGTCTGGCGCAAAGCCTCATTGACAGCCTCTCGCGCGTCCCCCGATTGCGCGTCCTCGCCTCGGGCACGACCTTCACCTACAAGGGACGCCAGGTCGACCCACGGCAGGTGGGGCGCGATCTGAAGGTCGCAGCCCTGTTGCAGGGCAAAGTGGTGAAGCTCGGCAACAACCTGCTCATTGAAACTTATCTGGTCGACACTTCCGATGGTGCGCAGCTCTGGGGAGACAGCTACAAAAGAAGTATGTCGGATGTGCTCACCCTTGAATCCGAGATCTCAAGAGAAATTGCCGACAAGCTCCGGCTGCGCCTGACGGGAACCGAACAAGAGCGCCTGACCAGGCGCTACACGGAGAATCCTGAGGCGTATCAGCTCTACCTGAAGGGCTTGTACCACACCAGAAAATATTCGAAGGAAGGTTTGGAGCAGGGGGCGGCGTATTTTCGCCAGGCGATTGCTCTGGATCCCAATTATGCATTGGCCTATGCCGGATATTCGTACAACCGTGGCCTGGCACAGGACTGGGTCGCGCCCGCTCGTGAAACCATGCCTTCCGCCAAAGCGGCGGCAGAGAAGGCGCTGCAGCTGGATGACAACCTGGACAAGGCTCATACCATGCTGGGCGATGTCTATCTCTTTTACGACTACAATCTCCCGGCAGCGGAATCAGAATTGAGGCGAGCGACGCAGATCAGCCCCAACGATGCCTTTGCGCACAGCTTCTACGGGTGGTACCTGATTTCGTTGAAGCGCTTTGAGGAAGGGATCCGGGAATCCCAGCTAGCCCGCGAGCTCGATCCGCTCTCCTCGGAAACCAACTTCCTGCTCGGCCAGGCTCTTTATCTGGCGCGCCGCTACGACCAGGCCATCAACCAGCTCCGTACCACGATTGACCTGGATCCCGGCCTCTGGGTCGCACATGACGAGCTCGGCTGGGCCTATCAAGAACAAGGCGACCTGGCGCGGGCGATTGCCGAATTTCAAAAGGCTCGCACCCTGGAGCCGAACGTGGCCGAGCCGCTGGCATCGCTCGGGCGCGGTTTCGCGTTGTCGGGTGAAACGGCGAAAGCCAAGGATGCCCTGGATCAACTGCGGAAAGTATCTACAAACATTCATGTCACGCCATACAACGTGGCTTCGGTCTACTCCGCGCTGGGTGACAAGAGCGCAGCTCTCGCAGAGCTGGAAAAGGCTTATCAGGAGCGGTCCTTCTATCTCTCATGGCTGGCAGTCGATCCGCAGCTTGACAGCCTTCGGGGAGAGCCGGCTTTTCAGGACCTGCTCCGCCGGGTCGGCCTGGCTCAGTGAACTGTGGAAGCCCGGTCCAGGCTCGCCTGGGGGAGATTTTCCTCGGTGGCCTACCCCGATTCTCCCGCCCTTTGGAGCGGCGGTAGCGGGGGGAGCTTCAGCAGGCTCTCCCACTTGGAGATCCGCATTCCGAGAAGTTGCGAGGCCTGCATCTGTGGCGGAATCGCATTCTGTGCCAGTAAAACATAAGGCGCGCAGGTCAAAGCGCACCCCACCTGGTTGTTGTCAGCAAATTGATACACGTATCCCGCGTAGATCTCCTTGTATCGGACACCCTGGTCCACGCCGCACAGGACCATGCTTTTGGTCACCGCGTGCAGCGTCTGATCAAGAAATTTCTTGACTTCTGCAGGACCGTCGTAGACCGTCCCGTATTTCCCGGCATCTTCAATGAAGAGATTGGCCTCGCTGTCGCGGTCGTCCGCGATCGCCAGGGCAATCGCGGCCCACACCCAGGTTGGCCCCTCGGTCAGGTCGGAGGTGTAGTTCTTGTTGGCGCAAACCACGTGGGCCCCGGGCATCGGGGGAAAGCGCCGCTGCCCCGCCACTCCGAACAGGCGCCGCGCACATTCGAGCAGCGGAGATACCGGGTACACCGGAATCGGCGCCGGGCCATCGCCGCTTTGATAAAACATGGGCTTCAGGGTGCCATTCGCAATCTCATCGGCCACCGCCAGGTGATAGCCCCAGACCGCACCATTCACGCCGCAAAACGAGGAGGCGGTCAGCATGTTGATCTGCCCGATGTAAGCGTCGTTCTTTTCGCATCGATCATAGGAAACAATGCCTTCCGTTCCCGGATCGAGCCCGGCCACGTTCACCAGTCCGGTCGAAAGCTTCAGCGTGGAGATGTAACCCAATCCGCTGGCCTGGGGGTTGAGATATCCCATGCAGTACTTTTGGGAAGGACCAACCGCCCCATTGACCACATCCGGAAGGGACATCGAACTATTGGACTTGATCTCCGTCACACTAACCCCCTTCGGTAAATTTACTTCCAAGCTGCTGTTGAAACCTGTGGAGGGTGAAACTGCGAAGCCGGTTGCAAAATCGAGCGTCATCCTACCACAAGCTCGAAAACAGGTTCCGTTTTCACAGATTTAACCGCACCTTAACGTTCCTTAGGTTCTTTGCGCGAGCAGCTCGACATCCCTGGCACGCGATCCTGGTAATCCATCGCTCTGGGGCTTACAATGGATTGCACTGGTCCGGCGCAAAGTTTTCCCTCCGCCCCGCCGCAGCAGTTCGAATGTCCTTGCCTGATCCTGGAGAAGTTTTTAGGTGCGTTCGATCCTGATCCTGATTCTGGTCACGCTGCTGTGTCCCCTGGCGGGCCAAGCTGCGCCTGACGTCCACGCCATCGCCCAAGCCGTCGATGACCACTACAACCACCTGCGTACGCTGCAGGCGGAATTTTCCGAGACTTATCGCGGCGCCGGCGTCGAACGAAGCGAATCCGGGTCGCTGTGGCTCAAAAAGCCGGGCAAGATGCGCTGGGAATACCGGGTCCCACAGGAAAAGCTGTTCGTGAGCGACGGGAAGAACGCCTGGCTGTATATACCCGCTGACCGCCAGGTACGGCAAACGGACGTGAGAAAGCTGGACGATCTTCGCTCCCCGCTGGCCTTTCTTTTGGGTAAGACACGGCTGGAGAAGGAGTTGGACGGGTTGTCCCTGGCCCCGGACCTGGCCCCGGAGTCTGCCGGCAATGTGGTAGTGCGTGGGGTTCCCAAGGCGATGGCCGACCAGGTGCGCGAAGTTGTTCTGGAGGTCACACCGGATCATCGCATTGCACGCATCCAATTCGAAGAGGCCGACGAGTCGGTTACCGAGTACCGGTTCTCGACCGAGCAGGAAAACGGCCAGGTCGCGGACTTGCGCTTCCGTTTCACCCCTCCCCCCGGAGTGGAGGTTGTGAGCGGCAATTTCGGGCCCTAGGGCGGATTCCCTAAGATATGACTGGTCAGTGACTTACGTCAGCTCATGAATGTCAAGATTCATCATTTTTCCAGGGGTTACCAGAGGTACCTTTGGCCCCTTGTGTGGGGCAGGATTCAGGCTGCGTTCTCCGGGTTGAATGCTAGACTTGGGAGGGCGGTGGGGTAACCAGGGCAGCAATGACTCAATATGTAGTCAAAATCGCGGACGAGCGCGGACACCTGGCGCAGCAGATTGAGCATGGCTATTCGGAAGCAGAAGTGCGGGAACGCTTCACGCAGCAGGGATTTCTCGTCTACTGGGTGAAGCCGCAAGGTTTATTTACCGGCGGCCAGCTGCAGCTTGGGGGCAGGAAGGTCAAGCAGGGGCAGTTTGTCATCTTCAACCAGCAATTCCTGACCCTGATCAAAGCCGGGCTGCCCATCCTGAATTCGCTCGATCTGCTGATCAAGCGGCACAAGGACGCGAACCTGCGATCGCTGCTGCAGAACGTGCGGGAACGGGTCAAGAGCGGGGAGCTGCTGTCGGATGCCTTCGCGGCCCAGGGCGTCTTTCCCAAGATCTATACGACGACGCTGATGGCGGGCGAAAAGAGCGGCAACATGGAGGAGGTGCTCAGCCGTTACATCGCATTTCAGCGGCTGGCGTTGACCTTCAAGAAGAAGCTGGCGGTGTCGCTCGTCTACCCGGCGCTGCTGATCACGATTGTGCTGTGCATGCTGGTGTTTCTGGTGACCTACGTGGTGCCCGAGTTCGCCAAGCTGTTTGAGAATCTGAATGCGAAGCTGCCGGGGATCACGCTGTTCATGCTGGCGGTGGGGCAAAACGCGCAGAGGTACGCGCCTTACATGGCGATCGCGGCCGTGGGGCTGGGGCTGGCTTTCTGGCGTTGGAAGAACACAGACCGGGGCGCGGAACGGATTGATGCCGCCATCCTGAGATTGCCCTTGATGGGTCAGATCTGGCTCAAGTACCAGGTGGCCAACTTCTCGCGCATGCTTTCGACGCTGCTGGCGGGAGGTCTGCCGCTGGTGCCGTCGCTGGAGACGGCGGGGGCCTCGATGAGCAGCCGCCGCATCCTGCAAGGGATCGGTGAGACCGCGGGGCGGGTGCGCGAGGGCCAGACGCTGGCCGGAAGTCTCGAGCAACAGAACATGTTCCCCGACCTGGCGGTGGAAATGATCGAAGTGGGCGAGTCCACGGGCGCCCTGCCCGCCATGCTGAACTCGGTGGCCGAGTTTTATGAGGAAGATGTGCAGACCGCGCTCGGAGCGGCCATGGCCCTGATCGAGCCGGTGATCCTGATCGTGATGGCAATTTTTGTGGGAGGAGTGTTGATTTCACTGTATCTGCCGATCTTCTCGCTAGGGTCCAATATCCACTAGCGAGAGGTGCGGCCGTGATATCCGGCATACCGGGAATGGCGAAAATCGCAGATAACAAACCGCTCACCGCACAGGGCAGTAACGGCGGCCGGACGGCGCCCGCGGCCCACCAAGATGATGTATCCCGGGCCCAGGATGTCGCCCGGCGTTACCGCTGTGAGTTCGTGGACCTGCACAGCTTCCAGCTGCACCACGAACTGTTCAAGACCATCCCGGTGGACCTGATGTTCCGCTACAACTTCGTGCCCCTGGATGAGACGCCGGACGGGCGCCTGGCCATCGCCATCGCCGATCCCAGCCAGTTGATGATGATCGACGAGATCAGTCTGCTGCTGGGCAAGCGCATCCTGACCAAGGTTTCCACGCTGGCGCAGATCAGCGAAATCCTGAAGAAGACGGAACAGTCGAAGCGGGTGCTGGAAGAGGCCAGCGAGGGCTTCACCCTGGCGGTGGTGAGCGAGGAGGGAGAAGGCGGCGAGGACCGTATCTCCATCGACCGGCTGACGGCGCAGGGCGACATGAGCCCGATTATCCGCCTGGTGGATACTACGATTTTCACCGCCCTGCAGCGCCGGGCGAGCGACATTCACATCGAGACGCGGGATGACTCGGTGTGCATCAAATTCCGCATCGACGGCGTGCTGACCCAGGCCATGCCGCCCATCGGCAGGGAACATCATTCCACCATCATTTCGCGCATCAAGGTGATGAGCGAGCTGGACATCTCGGAGCGGCGCGTCCCGCAGGACGGGCGCTTCCGCGTAAAGTACGGAAACCCCGAGCGCCCCATCGATTTCCGCGTGAGCATCATGCCTTCGATCCACGGCGAGGACGCAGTGCTGCGCGTGCTCGATAAGGAGTCGATGAGCGAGAAATTTCACAAGCTCACGCTCGACGTGGTGGGCTTCGACGAAGACGATCTGAGAAAGTTCCGGCGTTATATCAAGGAGCCCTATGGGATGGTCCTGGTAACCGGCCCGACGGGCAGCGGCAAGACCACTACCCTCTACGCGGCGGTGAATGAGATTCGGACCGAAGAAGACAAGATCATCACCATTGAAGATCCGGTGGAGTATCAGATTCGCGGCATTACGCAAATTCCGGTGAACGAGAAGAAGGGACTGACCTTTGCCCGCGGCCTGCGCTCCATCCTGCGGCATGATCCGGACAAGATCATGGTGGGCGAGATTCGCGACACGGAGACGGCGCAGATCGCCATTCAATCGGCTCTGACCGGTCACCTGGTGTTCACGACGGTTCACGCCAACAACGTGGTGGACGTGATCGGGCGCTTCCTCAACATGGGGGTGGAGCCTTACAACTTCGTTTCGGCCCTGAACTGCATCCTGGCGCAACGGCTGGTGCGCCTGATCTGCGAGTCCTGCCGCACTGTCGTGCACTATCCGCCGGAGGTACTGGAGGCCAGCGGGCTCGATCCCGTGCAGTGGTCGCAGGTGCCGTTCTACGAGGGACAGGGGTGCATCGAGTGCGCCGGCACCGGGTTTCGGGGCCGGACGGCGATCCACGAACTGCTGGATTTGAGCGACCGCATCCGGGAGATGATTCTGGCCAAGAAACCGACCTCCGAGATTCGGCGCGCCGCCCGTGATGAGGGCATGCGCTTCCTGCGCGAGTCCGCGCTCGATCGAGTCCGCTTAGGAATGACCACGCTGAAGGAAATCAACAAGGTCACGTTCATCGAAAACATGAGGTAAGGCGGTTTGCGGGCGGGGCACCGGGGGAAACGGCGCCCGAAGAGGCTTTTGGACAGCGCCAGCGTGCCCTTCCGGTTATTGCAAGAATACGGCCAACCGCGTTCTACTTATAGATAGCGACCCACCATGAGCCGCGCGCCAAAATCCGCATCCCGGCCCAGAGTCGCGGTGGAGATCGCGGGCGACCGCGTTCTGGCGGGGCGGGCCTCGGACAACGGCGGAGGCATGCTGGAAGCCTGCGCCTCAAGCGAGCTGCCCGCGGGCTGCGTGGTGCCTGATCTGGTGGAGACCAACCTGCGCCAGCCGGATACAGTCTACGAGGCGGTGCGCGATGCCCTGGCCGGGGTGAGTGGCCGCTCGCACGACGTGATCGCGGTGCTCCCGGACGCCGCCGTGCGAGTCGTGCTGCTGGATTTCGAGACCCTGCCTCCGAAGCGCGAAGAGGCTGAGAGCGTGGTCCGCTTCCGGCTGAAAAAATCGCTGCCCTTCGACGTGGACAAGGCCCGGGTGTCCTACCACGCGCAGCCCTCGCGCACTGGCCTGCGGGTGATCGCGGCCGTGGCGCTCAGCAATGTCATCGAAGACTACGAGGCCGCCTTTCGTCAGGCCGGATGTGAGCCGGGGGTCGTGATGCCTTCCATGCTGGCGGCCCTAGGGGCGGCTAATCCCCGGCAGCCGGCGTTGGTAATCAAGGTGGATGTCCGCACGACCAGCGTTGCCATTCTCGATATGCAGCAGTTGCTGCTGTTCCGTACCCTGGAAAACCCGCGCGGCGTCAACCTTACAGGCGAACAATTGGCCGAGGAGGTCTACCCTTCCCTGGTGTTCTTCCAGGACACGTATCAGTTGGGCATCGGCCAGATCCTGCTCTCGGGACTGCACGATTCCGGGGGTGCGGCGTCGGCGCTGAGGGCCCAGACCGGGGCCGAGGTCAAGGAACTGGTGTCGCTCTCTCAGCTGGGCGGCAATGCGGGCTCGATTCCGCGCTGGAGAATGGCCGGCGTAGTAGGGGCTTTGCTTTCCTGAAATGCGCATCGATATCAATCTCGCGACCCGACCTTACGAGGACCCCGGTCCGGTGTATATGCACTGGGGCGGAGCGCTGGCAGCGCTCAGCCTGGTGAGCCTCATTCTGGTCTATAGCGCGGTGTCGGGCTGGCTGTCAGCACGGAAGGACAACGGCCTGATCGCGCAGCGCAAGCAGCAGATTGCCGAACGCGAGCGGGCCAAGGCCCGAGCGGAAGAGATGCTCAGTCTGCCGCAAAACCGCGCCACGCGCGACCGCTCGCAATTCCTCAATGACTTATTTCAGCGCAAGGCGTTCTCCTGGACGAAGGTGTTCGAGGAACTGGAGCGGGTGATGCCGGCGCGGCTGCATGTGGTCTCGATCCAGCCCGCCACGGCGCCCGACAGTCAACTGGAGATCAAGCTGGTAGTGGCGGGAGAGTCGCGCGATCGTGCCATCGAGCTGGTGCGCAAGATGGAGAGTTCGCAGCACTTCAAGCAAACGCAAATCCAGCAGGAATCCAGCCTGGTGGGGAGTGGTGCGCCCGGAGACAACGTGCAGTTTGATATCAGCGCCCTCTATGTGCCGGAAGCGCCAGGCGCGGAGGGGAAGGTGGCGCCCTGATGCCGGACATTCGCGATTCCCGGAGGGGGCTGAAGGTGGCGGTGGCGGCGCTGGCCGTGATCGACGTGATCGCGGTGGCGGTTTTGTTTTCGCCCCTGGTGGGTTCGGAGCGGTCGCGGCGCGAGGAACTCGACCAGTTGTGGCGGCAGCTGCAAGTGAAAACGCATGAAGCTGAACCCCTGAAAGATGTGGACCAAAAGATTGCCGCCGCCCGCCTGCAAATCGACGATTTCTACAAGAACCGGCTACCGGCGCAAGACTCCTCCATCTCCGAGGAATTGGGCAAGGTGGCGGGGCAGAGCGGCGTGCGCATCGGGCAGATTCGCTACAAGCCGAAGGATCCCGAGCCGGCGGGCCTGCGGCCGGTGGAAATCACGGCAGAGTTTTCCGGGGGATATTTGCAGCTGGTGCGTTTCATCAACTCGCTGGAGCGCGATCCGCTGTTTTTCATCATCAACAGCGTGGAGCTGGGCGGCGAGCAGAACGGGATCGTGCGGCTGCAGATGAAGCTGGAAGCCTACCAGAGGGCGAGCGCTTGATGGAGCTGGGTACAGAAAACCGAAACAAGACGCTGGCCGCGGTCGGATTGATGGCGCTGGCCCTGGTGCTGGCGGTGGTGCGCTTTTTCCCCAGCTCGCCAGCCTCCGCCAAGTCTCCCGGCCCGCCGGGGGAAGAGACGGGTGTAACCGCTCCGCGACGGACGCCGGGCAGCCGGAGCGGAACCTCCAGGAGACCGCTCACCATGGCCCGCTCGCTCGACCCCACGCTGCGTTACGACTGGCTCAAGGCCAGTGAAGCCACCATGTACGCGGGCACGGGACGCAACATCTTTCGGGCCCAGATCGACATTCCCAAGCCCATCGTCAAGATTCGCCCCCCGGCGCCGGCGCCGGTCGTACCGCAGGGCCCGCCGCCTCCGCCGCCCATCAACCTGAAATTCTTTGGCTTTGCCAGCAAGCCGGGCGAGCCCAAGAAGATCTTCCTGTCGCAAGGCGAGGATGTTTTCATCGCGGGCGAGGGCGACATCGTCGACCGCCGCTACCGCATTCTGCGCATCACTCCGGTCTCGGTTGAGGTCGAAGACGTGCTCAACAACAACCGGCAGAGCATCCCTCTGACCCAAGGCTGAGAGATGCGTTCCCCGCGTCATGCGCCGACGACACGCCGATCAGAGCAGGGTTACATCCTGATCATGATGATGCTGTTCGTGGCCCTGCTGGCCATCGCGGCCATGGCGGTGGCGCCGAGCATGGCCTTCCGCGGGCGGCGCGACCGGGAGGAAGAGCTGATTCACCGCGGGGTGCAATACTCGCGCGCCATCCGGCGCTACGTGAAGAAGTTTGGGCGGTATCCGACGCGCCTCGAGGAGTTAGAGAACACGAACAATATGCGCTTTCTGCGCAAGCGCTATAAGGACCCGATCACCGGCGAGGATTTCAAGGTGCTGCACGTGGGCGATGTGCAAAGGGGCGCGGTTGGCCTTGCGGGATCAGCCGCTCTGGGCGCCGCGGCCGCCGGAGGCGGACTGAATTCCAGCGCCATACTGGGCGGAGCCGCGGCACAGGGTGGGCAAGCGGCCATGGCTGCCGCGGCCACGGTTATGGCTGCGGGCGCCGGCGGCGGTGGCAGCCATCCTCTGGCAGATAATACCGATACCAGCTCGGACAACCCGGACCAGGCCAAGAAGGAAAAGAGTGATTCAGGCACCACACCGCTCGGGGGACGGACATTCGGCGGCGGACCGATCGTGGGCGTGGCCAGCGCCAGCAAAGAGGTCAGCATCCGTGAGTTCAATCACAAGAACCACTACAACCTTTGGCAGTTTATCTATGATCCGGCCATGGATCGCGGCGGATTGATCACTACGCCCGCGCAGCCGCCATTGCAGGTAAGCCAGCCGCTGAATCAGCCGCAGAGTGAGTCAGGCAGCGGGAATGCGCCGCAGAGCGCGGGCACGCCTGCCAGTGGGCAGAGCCCTCCGCCGGCGCAACCGGAACCGCAGCAGTAATCAGCGCGAGCGGCGCTCCGCCGGGCAGGTCAGAACATCCGCCCTTCATGGTTTTTGCCGGACATCGGCTTCCCTGGTCTGCTGCAACTCAATGACGGCGATCCATTGTCCTTCGCTGGTCTCCTGGTAGACGATTTTTCCTTGTAAAACCTGGGCCGCCGCCGCGGGTGGCAGATCGCGATGGTATCCGAAGAAGCGGGTTTTCCATTGGCGCCAAAGCCGGGAGTCCTCGAGCAGGGGAGATGGAGGCTCATACTTGGTGGAGAAGACCAGGGCAACTTCGCAGGCG
>JACXTT010005592.1_pt1 | contig 18228 bp, 15 predicted proteins | sample 9270951 | NCBI WGS metagenome assembly JACXTT01 (sample SAMN15532306, study PRJNA645909) | rock metagenome | isolation source: weathered quartz diorite | place: Puerto Rico | collected 2017-06-21 | reverse complement strand
CGCCCCACGCCAGCCGCGAGCAGATCGCCTACGCCCTCGCCGCGCTGAGCGGCCGGCCCTCCGCGCTCGTCGTCGCCGCGGTCGCGCGCCTGCGTTGACGCGCCCCACGGCGTGCTACCCTGGGCTCCGGTGGAGCTGACACCGGGAGCCGTAGTCAAGGAACTGCGGTTGATCGAGCCACTCGCCGAAGGTGGCATGGGATCGGTGTGGTCGGCCGATCACCTCGAGCTCGGCCGGCGCGTGGCGGTGAAGTTCCTCTCGCCCGAGGTCGTGCGCAAGGATCCGAGCCTGCGCGAGCGCTTCGAGCGCGAGGCCGGCATCTCCGAGCGCCTGGCGAGCGATCACGCGGTGGAGATGCTCGAGCACGGCGAGACCGACGACGGCACGCCCTACATCGTGATGGAGCTGCTCGACGGCATCGATCTGGCGCGCGCGGTCATCACCACCGGCATGCTCACGCTGCGCGAGGTCTCCAGCATCGTCAGCCAGGTGGCGCGCGTGCTCGATCGCGCGCACGCCCTCGGCATCGTCCACCGCGACATCAAGCCCGACAACATCTTCCTGGTCGGCTCGGATCACGAGCCGTTCGTCAAGGTGCTCGACTTCGGCATCGCCAAGCAGACCGGCCGCTCGCAGCCCGCCTCGCTCACCAAGATCGGCGCGATCATCGGCACGCCCGAGTTCATGAGCCCGGAGCAGACCTTCTCGTCGAAGGACGTCGATCACCGCGCCGATCTCTTCTCGCTCGGGATGGTCGCCTACTTCGCGCTCGCCGGCGAGCTGCCCTACGAGGTGGGCGAGCCCGGCGCGCACTGGCTCCTCCGCCAGCAGCGGCCGGACCCGATCACCGGCAAGCGCGAGGATCTGCCGCCCGAGATCGACGCCTGGTTCGAGCGCGCCCTCGCCACCTACCCCGACAAGCGCTTCCAGTCGGCCGCCGAGATGGCCGAGTCGTTCGCCGTCATCGCCGCGAGCGAGCCCGAGTCGCCCATCGCCAAGGCGTCCGGCCCCGGCGCGTCGGGCCCCGGGCTCGACGAGGGCCCCGACTCGGAGGACGTCGCGACCGGCAACTTCGATCACGCGCCCGACAGCGAGCCGGTGACCAACCAGCGCGCGGGGCTGTCCGAGGCGCCTCCGAGCAGCGAGCCGCTCACGACCGCGCGGGAGGCGCCGTCGCTCCTCAGCCCACCGCAGGCGCCCCTCGTCGAGCGCGCCCCGCCGGCGGAAGAAGGAGGTTTGTCCCGCGTGGTCGTGCTCGCCGCGGTGTTCGTCGCGCTCCTCGTCGCGCTCCTCGTCGTGCTGTCGAAGTGCTGATCAGGCGAAGGCGCGGTCTTCTTCGAAGTAGGTGCGGATCGCGCCGGCGATGACCTTGGCGATGCGGGCGGCGCGCGCGACGCTGTCGGCGGAGAGGGGACGCGGCCGGCCCGCGGCGTCGAGCTCGCACACGAGATCCTTGCGCACTTCCATGGCGATGCAGCTCGGCCGCTCGGGCGAGCGCCGGTAACCCGTGAGCAGGTCGCCTTGCTCGAGGTAGGCGCGCACGCGATCGTAGGCGACCTGCGCCGCGCGGTAGCGGTCCACCTCGCCCGGCGGGATGCGGCGGAAGCGGTGCAAGAAGCCGCGCAGCGTCTCCGACTCGTGCAGGCGCAAATTGGTATTCAGCAGCATGGTCCACACCATGCGATGAGCGGGGCAATCGAAGGTATCGGGAAATGCCTCGGTGTAGCGCCGCCGCAGATACTCGAAGAAGTACCACACCTGCCCGCGCACCTCGATGCTGCCCTCGGGCAGGGCATAAGGGTGATTGTGCAGCACGCGCAGCCCCGCGCGCTCGAGATCCAGCGAGATGCGATCGCGCAGGATCCGGCTGCACGTCGACTCGGCGAGCACGTCGGGGTACATCGGATCGAATACGCCATAAGGCATCTTCGATTCGCGCAGGTAATTGGCCGAGCACGTCACCAGGCTCAAGTCGGGGCGGATCGTCTGGCTGGGATTGCGCTCGTCGTACGTGTGAATTCCCAGGAGGATCAGATTGCCGGTCAAGAACCGCTGCTCGATGAGATCCGAAATGCGATCGTAGATGTCGAGCACCTCGAGCTTCTCTTGATGATCGAGGATCGTCGAGAACGGATCGTTGATCGCTAGTCGCTCGAGCGGATCGCGGTTGCCCGGCGGGGTGTTGCCGGGGAAGCGGTTGAAGTCGAGCAGCACGCGCGCCACGCGGCAGCGCGCGAAACCCGGCAGGCCGAGCGCCGCGGCGACGTGCATCGCCACCAGGTTCGCGCCCCAGTCGCGCTCGGAGACGTAGCGCCGCTCGAGCTCGGCCGGATCGATCCGCGGCGTGCCGTCCGGCCGCGTGAGGTAGCGCTCGGGGAGGGCGTCGCCGTCGTGCACGGTGTGGACGAGCACGCGCCCGCGCACGTCGTCGGGCAGCGGATCGCCGGCCGGCTCGACCGGCACGAGCTCGTACGGCGGATCGATCGCCGGCTGGTAGTGGAACGCGCTCATCGGCTCTCCGCCAGCGCCGCGAGCGCGTCGCCCGACAAGCGGTAGGTGGTCCACTCCTCGAGCGCCACCGCGCCGAGCCGCTCGTAGAAGCCGATCGCCGGGGCGTTCCAGCCGAGCACCGCCCACTCGAGCCGCGCGCAGTCCCGTTCGCGCGCGAGCGCCGCCAGCCGCGCGAGCAGCGCCTGGCCCACCCCGCGCCCGCGCAGGGCCGGCTCCACGAACAGGTCCTCCAGGTAGATCCCGCGCTTGCCGCGCCAGGTGGAGTAGTTGTGGAAAAACAGCGCGAAACCTGCGGGCCGGCCGTCGAGCTCGCCGATGAGGCACTCGAACGGCGGCGGGCTCTCGCCGAGCTGCGCCGCGAGCATCGCCGGCGTCACCATCACCGCGGCGGGCTCGCGCTCGTACTCGGCCAGGGCCACGACGAAGCGGTGGATCAGCTCGGCGTCGGCCGGCGTGGCGTGGCGGATCGTCAACATCCCCGCGAATTTCGCCCAGGCGGTAGCGGTTGGCTATTCTTTCTGCTACGCCGTGGCTCGGCGCAAAAGGCGCCTATGGTCATTCTTATGCGACCTTTCCTCATTCTGTGCGCATGTTCAGGCGCGGCGGTGCTCGCGGCGGTAAGCTGTGGAATCGACGACAGCGGCAAGTCGACCGTGTCGGCCGGCGGCCACGGCGGCAGCTCGAGCGCGGGCGGCCACGGTGGCAACACCACGGTGACCACCGGCGGCGGCGGCCAGGGCATCGGCGGCGGCTGCGTCACCGACTGCTCGACGTGCAAAGGCGGCGGCTGCTGCCAGAAGGACTGCAGCGGCGACTTCTGCACCTGCTCGGTCGACAGCTGCACCTGCGACTTCGCTTGCGCCAAGGGATCGTGCGGCGCCTCGTGCACCGGCAAGAGCACGTGCCAGGCCGTTTGCAACGACTGCACCTGCAACAACTCGACCTGCAAGTTCAGCTGCGCCGAGGCCAAGTGCCAGACCTCGTGCACCGGCAACGCCACCTGCAGCGCCGACTGCGCCAACAGCGTCCAGGCCAACCCGACCTGCATCTGCTCGAAGAGCACCTGCGACTTTCGCTGCACCAAGCCGCCGTGCAGCAGCGCCTGCCTCGACGGCGCGAAGTGCCGGCTCAACTGCAACGGCGTCGCCTCGCCGGGCACCGCCGACTGCAACATGACGTGCTTCGCCGGATCGGTCACGGCCTGCGCCGACGGCAAGACGCTCACCTGCAACGCGGCTTGCCCGTGATGCCGCGTCCCTGACGCGACCATGAAGAAAGACGCCGTCGTCGACGCACCGCCCCCCTCCTTCGAAGGACGACAGCGCTACATCAACCGCGAGCTCTCCTGGCTGAAGTTCAACGAACGCGTGCTGGAGGAGGCGCTCGATCCGTCGCTGCCGCTGCTCGAGCGGGTGCGGTTCCTGTCGATCTACGGCAGCAACCTCGACGAGTTCTTCATGATCCGCGTGTCGGGCCTGCGCCGCCAGCTCAACACCGGCGTGCTCGAGGCGCCGCCCGACGGCATGACCCCGGGCGAGCAGATCGCCGCCGCCCGCGCCGACCTCTTGCCGGCGCTGCAGAGCTGTTACGCCTGCTGGAAGGACGACCTGATGGTCAAGCTGCGCGAGGCCGGCATCAAGGTGCTGGGCTACGGCGATCTCAAGGGCAAGCAGCGCAAGCTCCTCCGCAGCTATTTCACCCGCGAGGTCTTCCCGGTGCTCACGCCGATCGTCTTCGATCCGGGGCACCCGTTCCCGCACATCTCGAACCTGAGCATCAACCTGGCGGTGGCGCTGAAGGATCCGGTGCAGGGCGAGCGCTTCGCCCGCCTGAAGGTGCCGCAGAGCTTCCCGCGCCTCTTGCGCATCCCCGACGAGGACCGCGCCGAGCGCTACGAGCGGCTCGGCCTCGAGGAGGTGACCGCGGCGAACTTCGTGTGGCTCGAGGAGGTGGTCGCCGCGAACCTCGATCTGCTCTTCCCCGGCGTCGAGGTGCTGGCGGTGCACCCGTTCCGCATCACCCGCGACGCCGACATGGACATCGAGGAGGACGAGGCCTCCGACCTGCTCTCGGCGATGAGCGAGTACGTGGCCGAGCGCCGCTTCGGCAGCACCGTGCGGCTCGAGATCGACGAGGCGATGCCGAAGAGCATCGAGGAGATCCTGGTGCAGAACCTGCGGCTCAAGCCGTACCAGGTCTACCGCACGCCGAGCCCGATCGGCATCGCCGACATCGCCGAGCTCATCAAGGTCGAGCGGCCCGAGCTGAAGTTCGCCCCGTTCGCGCCGATCACCCCGCCGGCGCTGTCGACCGAGGAGAACATCTTCTCGGTCATCCGCCGCAAGAACGTGCTCGTCTACCACCCGTACGACAGCTTCGCGCCGGTGGTGAACTTCGTGCGCGAGGCCTCGGTCGATCCCGACGTGCTGGCGATCAAGCAGACGCTCTACCGCGTCGGGCCGAACAGCCCGATCGTCGACGCGCTGATGCGCGCGCGCGACGCCGACAAGCAGGTGGCGGTGCTGGTCGAGCTGAAGGCGCGCTTCGACGAGCAGAACAACATCACCTGGGCGCGGGCGCTGGAGCGCGCCGGCGTCCACGTGGTCTACGGCGTGGTCGGGCTGAAGACGCACTGCAAGGTGTGCCTGGTGGTGCGGCGCGAGCGCGAGGGCATGCGCCGCTACGTCCACCTCGCGACCGGCAACTACAACCCGATCACCGCGCGCGTCTACACCGACGTCGGCCTGTTCACCTGCGACCCCGACATCGCCGACGACGTGTCGGACCTGTTCAACGCGCTCACCGGCATCTCGCGCAAGCGCGACTACCGCAAGATCCTGGTCGCGCCGGTGGGCATGCGCGAGGGCATCGTCCAGCGCATCGAGCGCGAGATCGCCGCCCACCGCGACAAGGGCGAAGGCCGCGTCGTCTTCAAGATCAACGCGCTCACCGACCGCGCCATCATCGACGCGCTCTACGCTGCCTCGCAGGCGGGCGTGCGGGTCGAGCTGCAGATCCGCGGCATCTGCTGCCTGCGCCCGGGCGTGCCCGGCTTGTCGGAGAACATCGCCGTCACGTCGATCGTCGGCCGTTTCCTCGAGCACGCGCGCATCTTCTACTTCCGCAACGGCGGCAACGACGAGATCCTCGTCGGCAGCGCCGACCTCATGAGCCGCAACCTCGACCGCCGCGTCGAGACGCTCTTCCCGGTCGAGGACGCGCGCCTGCGCGTGGCGCTGCGCGACGACATCCTCTTCGTCCACCTGGCGGACAGCGCCAAGGCCCGCCGCCTGCGCCCCGACGGCGTGTGGACCCGCGACAAGACCGGCAACGGCGCGCCGGCGCTGAGCTCGCAGCAGCTGATGCTGGAAAAAGGCGGCCGCTGGCGCACCGAGGAGTAGTCCAGCGTCCGCCGCTGAGGCATTCGCCGCGCGTCAGTCGCGGCAGTCCGCGGTGCAGTACCCATTAGGTGCGCCGAATCGCGCGATCGAGTAGCCCTCGCACTTATCCATGCTTACGGAGCACGAGCAACCAGGCTGCTGGAATTGATCAAGCGGCTCGCACGACTCGGTGCGGCTGAATTCGCACACGCAGCAGTGCTCACAGAGGCATTGGGTCCCAAACCAACCAGAATGCCGAGCAACGCAGATCGCGCACCCTGTACTCTTGCCCGCCGTGGCCTGCACGCACGCGCTTACGCACTCCGATCCGTCGCGCCCGGCACAAGGCGTCCCCTCCCGAGGTGTGCACGCTTGCGCGCACTCCGCCTCCGTCGCATTGTGGCAACACGCCAATGCCGCCAAGTGGCACAGCAAGATCCCCCCGACTAGGCGCGACATAACCCGGATGTTACATGTGGTAGAGGTCTCACCGTGCGTCAGGAACACCGCGCTGACAGGCGATCGATGGTCGCTCGCGTGAGGGGCGGCCACTAGCGGTCATGCGGGTGTGCGTGATCGGCGGCGGGGTGGCCGGGCTCGCGGCGGCGCATCGGCTTGGGGAGCTCGCGCGCGGGGAGGGGGCGGCGCTCGAGGTCGACGTCCTCGAGGCCGGCGAACGGCTCGGGGGGAGCGTGTGGAGCGAGTCGATCGAGGGGTATCCGGTGGTCGACGGCGGGGCGGACATGTTCATCACCGACAAGCCGTGGGCGCTCGGGCTGTGCCGGCGCATTGGGCTCGAGGAGGAGCTCGTCGGCACCGACGCGCGCTACCGGCGCTCGCTCGTGTGGCGCGGCGGGCGCGCGCTCGAGGTGCCCGAGGGGTTCATGCTCATGGCGCCGTCGCTCCTGTGGCCGATGGTGAAGACGCCGCTCCTCAGCTGGAGGGGCAAAGCGCGCGCGGCGGCGGATCTCGTGCTGCCGCGCGGGCCCGGCGGCGACGAGAGCATCGCCTCGTTCGTGCGGCGGCGCTTCGGCAGCGAGATGCTCGATCGGCTGGTGCAGCCGCTCGTCGGCGGGATCTACACCGGCGATCCCGAAGAGCTCAGCTTGCGCGCCACGCTGCCGCGCTTCCTCGACATGGAGCGCGATCACCGCAGCGTCACGCTCGCGACGCTGGCGCGGAAGCGGGCGGCTCCCGAGGCGCCGAAGGGCACGAGCGGCGCGCGCTATGGCCTGTTCCTCGGCTTGCAGCACGGCATGCGCCGGCTCGTCGAGCGGCTCGCCGAGCGGACCGCCGCGCGCGTCCGGCGGAGCACGCGCGCCACCGCGATCGTCCCGGCCGAACGCGGCTACCGCATCGAGACCGCGGCGGAGTCGATCGCCTGCGACGCGGTGGTGCTGGCGGTGCCGGCGTTCTCGGCGGCGGCGCTGTGCCGGCCCTTCGCCGCGGAGCTCGCCGCCGAGCTCGACGGCATCCCCTACGCGTCGACCGCGGTGGTGGTGAGCGGGCACGCCCTGCGTGACGTCGCCCACCCGCTCGACGCCTTCGGCCTGGTGATCCCGCACGCCGAAGGGCGCAGGGTCCTGGCGGTGTCGTTCGCCAGCCGCAAGCTGCCGCACCGCGCGCCGAAGGGCGGCGTGCAGCTCCGCACCTTCGTCGGCGGGGCGCTGCAGCCCGAGCTCTTCGACGCCTCCGACAGCCGCATCGAGGGCATCGTCGAGGGCGAGCTCCGCGAGCTCCTCGGCGTGGAGGGCACGCCCGACTTCCTGCGCGTCGTCCGCCACCCGCGCTCGATGCCGCAGTACCGCGTCGGGCACCTCGATCGCGTCGAGGCGATCGAGCGCGCCGCGCGCCGCTTGCCGGGTTTCGCCCTGGCTGGAAATGCTTACCGTGGGGTTGGAATCCCCGACTGCGTGCACAGCGGTGAAAACGCGGCGGAGGCCGTTTTTTCGCATATTTCGCAAGCTCGCCGCGGGCACGCTATTCTGGAAGGGTGACCGTTCCCGTTTCCTCCCGCGCGCCGGGAATCGGCTTGGTGCTGGCCGGCGGGGCGGCTCGCGGCGCGTACGAGGTCGGGGTGCTCGAGCACATCGTCGAGCGGGTGTCGCGCGACCTCGGCTACGACGTGCCGCTCGACATCCTCTGCGGCACCTCGGTCGGGGCGATGAACGCGTGCATGATGGCGGCGTTCGCCGACGAGCCGCGCGGCCGCGTGGCGCAGATGACCGCGGTGTGGACTGGTCTCGAGATGAGCGAGCTGCTCCGCCCGGCCGCGCGCGGGATGCTCGACATCGCCCGCGGCCTCTTCGGCCGGCGCGTCCCCGCGCTCGACTCGGGCGCGCTGTTCGATCCCACCCCGCTCGCCGAGCTGCTGCGCCGCGCCATCCCGTTCGAGCGCATCGACACGAACCTGCGCGCCGGCCACATCAGCGCGGTCACCGTCACCGCCACGCAGATCGCCACCGGCCGCGCGGTGGTGTTCGTGCAGCGGCGCCGCGCCCAGCCCTCGCCGTGGCCCGCGACCCACCAGGTCATCCCGCGCGCGGTGCGTCTGCGCGCGGTGCACACGCTCGCGTCGTCGGCGGTGCCGCTGCTCTACCCGGCGGTGGCGATCGAGGGCCGTTATTACTGCGACGGCGGCTTGCGCCAGAACGTGCCCTTGTCGCCGGCGCGCCGCCTCGGGGCGCGCGCGCTCATCGTGGTGAACCCGAAGCACGGGCCGCAGCACGGCCCCCAACCGGAACTCGAACGCCGCCGCGAGGAGGCCTTCCCGAGCCCGCTGTTCCTCATCGGCAAGTCGCTGAACGCGCTCCTGCTCGATCGCATCGACAACGAGCTCGACCGCTTCGAGAAGATCAACGAGATCCTCGAGGCCGGCACGCGCCGCTTCGGCCCGAGCTTCGCCGAGGCGCTCAACGAGGCGCTCGGCTACGACCCCGGCCGCGGCCTGCAGCGGCTCGAGGTGGTGCACATCCGCTCGTCGGTCAACATCCCCGAGCTCGCCGCCGACTACGTGCGCGAGCCGGGGTTCCGCGTGCCGGGCATCCTCGGGCGGGTGATGAAACGCCTCGCCAACGACGAGGCGATGCGCGAGGCGGATCTGCTCTCCTACGTGCTGTTCGACGGCGAGTTCGCCGGCCGGCTCATCGAGATCGGCCGCGCCGACGCCCGCGCCCGCCACGAGGATTTGTGCCGGCTGGTGGACGAAACCGTCACGAAACACCGCCGCCTGGCCCGGACCGCCTGAGCGAACACGGTTGACTAGCGCGCGCCAGGCTCCGAACATGGGTCCATGCGGTCCGTTGCAATGGGCGCGGCTGCCGCCGCCGCGGCGCTGCTGGTTGGGGCGTGCTCGCTCGTGAACGCGCCGGGCGACTCGGTGAAGGGAGTCGCCATCTCGAGCGGCAGCAGCGGCACCAGCGGCACCGGCGGCGGGGGCGTCCCGACGTGCACCGGGGCCACGGTGTGCGGCAGCGCGTGCGTCGACCTGAAGACGAACAACCTCAACTGCGGCAAATGCGGCGCGGCATGCCCGGGCGATCAACACTGCGAGGGGGGGGACGTGCGTCCTCGGCTGCGCCGGCACGAGCAAGCTGTGCGGCGACAAGTGCGTGGACACCAAGGTCGATCCGGCGAACTGCAGCGACTGCGGCAAGGCCTGCCCGGCCGCGACCGGCGCCAAGCCGGTATGCGTGGCGGGCCAATGCGGGCTCTCGTGCCTGCCCCCGCTGCGCGATTGCAACGGCAAACCCGAGGACGGCTGCGAAACCGACACCTCGATGAGCCAGACCGACTGCGGCGCGTGCGGAAACGTCTGTCCGATGATGGCGTCGAACGCGATGCCCAAATGTACGAACGGAACTTGCCAGAAGAATTGCGCGGGCGGCTTCGACGACTGCGATCAGGATCTGTCCAACGGCTGCGAGGCGGAGCTCGCCAAGGACTCGAAGAACTGCGGCATGTGCGGCAAGACCTGCAACACCGCGAACGCCGAAGTTTGCAACAACGGCCAGTGCCAGCCGGGATTGCTCATCAAGGTCGAGGGCCACGCCGACGTCCTGGTCAGTTGCAAGGCCGGTGACTACTCCTGTCAGGCCAAACAGATCTGCGAGAAGATCACCAACACCACGTGCATCTACCAGGATTTCCAGTGCTGCGGTGGAGGCGGCGTCGGCTCGTGGTACCCCAACGACGGACAGAGCGGCAACTCGGCGTTCAACTTCGCCTACAACTACGATTTCTGTCCGACCACGCCCAACTACGGCAACATCTGCGCCTGCAACGCCGGGCAAATGGGGAAGTACGGCCTGGCGTCCAACCACAATAGCTGCGGTCTCGGCCACTGGTTCCGTCAATAGAGGTCCGATCATGAAACCGACGAAGCTCTCGCGACTGGCGATTTTCGGTTGGGCGACGCTCGCGCTGGCGGCGTGGTCTTGCGGCGGCTCGACCTCACCGGCAGGCACGGGCACGACGACGACGACGGGAACGGGCGGCACCGGACCCACCATCGACTGCGGCAAGGATCTCGCGCTTTGCGGCTCGCTGTGCGTCGACACCAAGTCGGACGGCAAGAACTGCGGAGCTTGCGACAAGGCCTGCCCGGTGGGTCAGGCGTGCGTCGCGGGCAAATGCAGCTTCAACTGCCCGGGCGGGCTCACGGTGTGCGGCACCGACTGCGTGGACACGAAGGACGATCCGGCCCACTGTGGCGGGTGCGATACCCCCTGCAAACCGCCGATGGGCGCCGAGGGGTTGTGCCTCGCAGGCCAATGCAGCTTCCGTTGCGTGATGGGGCTCGCCGACTGCAACGGCAAGGCCGACGACGGCTGCGAGACCACGCTTGCGACCGCGAAACAGAACTGCGGCAAGTGCGGCAACAAGTGCCCGCCGGTCACGAACGGCGATCCCGGCTGCAAGGACAGTAAATGCGGCGTCGGCAGCTGCGTCATGGGCTTCGACAATTGCGACAACGATCCCTCGAACGGCTGCGAGACCGATCTCTCCAAGGACTCGAACAACTGCGGCATGTGCGGCAAGGCGTGCAGCAGCGCCAACAGCGAATTCTGCAACAACAGCGTGTGCCAGCAGGGGCTCCTCATCAAGGTCGAGGGGCATGCCGACGTGCTCGTGAGTTGCAAACCCGGCGACTACTCGTGCGAGGCAAAGCAGATCTGCGAAAAGATCACCGGATTCCCTTGCCTGTATCAGGACTATACCTGTTGCGGCGGCGCCACCGGGTCGTGGTATCCCAACGACGGCGCCAGCGGCAGCTCGTCGTTCAATTTCACGTACAACTACGACTTCTGCCCGGGAAACAACAACTACGGCAACATCTGCGCGTGCAATCAGAATCAAATGGCGAAGTACGGGCTCGCGGCGAACCACACTTATTGCGGGCTAGGGCACTGGTTCCGCCAGTAGCTACCGGCCGAGCGCCTCGTCGAGCCGGCCGAGCATCCGCAGCGTGACGTAGTTGCGCACCGAGCTGCCGCACTGGAGCGAGCGGGCGTCGAGCGTCGCCTTGCCGCCGCGGTAGCCGTTGAGGTGCACGCCGTCGTGGCCGAGGCCGGCGAGCGGCGCGGCGTCGAGCGCCCAGCGCAGATCGACGAGCGGCAGGTGGCGGCGGCAAGCGATCGCGGCGGCCCGCGCGCTCACCGCGCTCGTCTGCACGGCGATGCGCCAGTTGGAGAGGCCCTTGGGATCGTCGCAGTCGTCGATACCGGCGGCGTGGCCGTGGCGCGCGACGGTGTGGATCACCGGGACGATGCCCTGGCGCTCGAGCTCGTCGAGCACCGCGCCGAGGTCCTTCTCGAAGGCCGCGGCGACCTCCTCGGGCGGCGCGGCGCGGAAGGCCGCGTCGTTGCCGCCGTAGAGCACGAACGCCACCGCCGGCGACAGCCGATCGATCATCAGCTGCAGCGGCGACTGCGATCCGCCGGCAGTCGCCCAGCTCGCGCGCGCCCCGACCTTGGCGGCGCGCGGCGCGCGAAACGAGTCGAACCACACGCCCTGGATCTTCTGCGCCTCCACGCCGCGGTAACGCTCCAGGGTGTCGCCGACCGCCGCGGCGATCTCCGGCGCGAGCCTCGGCGCGTGGCCGCCGTTCTTCGACAGGTCGCCGAGGAACGCGCCCGACACCGTCATGCTGTCGCCGACGAGCCCGAACACGCGCTTCTTGCGGCCCAGCGCCTCGCCGCGCTTGGCGATCGCGGCGACGTGCGCCTTGGTCGCGTCATCGAGCGGGGGCACCGCCTGATCCAGCCGCGCCACATCGAGCGCGAAATCCCCGTGCAGCCCGCAATCGTCGTTGCCCTTCGACGAAGGCGGCCTGACGCACCGCTCGAGCGCCTTGTCATCCCGCCCATCGAGCTCCCCGCGCACGACCAACGAAGGCGCCTCACAAGCGCGCGAGGTCGAGGTCGAGGTCGGGGTCGGGGTCGAGGTCGAGGTCGGGGTCGAGGTCGAGGTCGAGGTCGGGGTCGGGGTCGAGGTCGGCGTGCACGCGAACAGCGCGAGGGCGATCGCGGCCCGCCTCACGGCTCGATGCCCATCCGCTCGGGCAGCCCCAGCGCGAGGTTCATGTTTTGCAGCGCCTGCGTCGCCGCGCCCTTCAACAGGTTGTCGATCGTCGCGACGATCACCGCGCGCGTGCCGTCGCAGGTGAAGCCGCCGACGGTCACCTCGTGCTTGCCCACCGCGTCGCGCACCAGCGGCGCCTCGGTCTGCACCTTCACGAGGGGCTCGGCCGCGTAGCGATCGCGGTAGCGCGCCTCGAGCTCGTTCGCCGTCGCCGCGGCGTGGAGCTCGCAGTCGATCGTCAGCGCGATCCCGCGGAAGAACGACGCCACGTGCGGCATGAACCGCACCGGGTGATCGAGGTGCCGGGCGATCTCCTTCTCGTGCACGTGCCCGGCGAGCGCATAGGGCATCAGGTTGTCGCGCAGCGCCTCCACGTCGTTGCGCGGCGACGGCGTCGTGCCCGCGCCGCTGTAGCCCGACACGCCGAAGATCGCCGGCGGCCGGGCGAGGAGCGCGCGGATCGGCTCGAGCGCCACCTGCGCGGCGGTGGCGTAGCAGCCGGGGTTGGCGATCGCCCGCGCCCCGGCGAGGCGCGCGCGGTGATGCTCCGGCAGGCCGTAGGCCCACGCCGCGTCGAAGCGGTGATCGGCGCTGAGATCGACGATCCGCGCCCCGCCGAGCGCCGCGACGTACGGCTCGGACAGCCCGTTCGGCAGCGCCAGGAACACCGCGTCGGCCTCGCGCCGCAGGGCCTCCTCCGCGCCGATGTCCTCGAACGCGAGCTCGCTCTCCGCCGCCGCCGGCAGCACCGCCGCGAGCTTCCGCCCGGCGAGCGCCCGCGAGCCGAGGTACGCCACCGTGACCTCGGGATGGCGCCAGAGGAGCGCGAGCAGCTCGACGCCCACGTGCCCGCGCGCGCCGACCACCCCGATCCGGTAGCTACTCGATCTCGACACCGTGATCTTTCAGCGACGCCGGCAGCTCCAGCGCCGTCCGCACGCAGCGCTCGATCTCGTCGAAGCCGCTCATGCCGTACCAGAACACCGTCCAGCGCGGCGTGCGGTGGGCGCCGTCCGCCTGCTGGAAATACCAGGCGTTCACCTCGTTCGAGGTCTGCGAGCGCCAGAACAGCTTCTTGTTGCCCCTGCGCATGCGCGACCACACCGAGGTGCCGAGGCCCTCGCCTTGAGCCTTGCGCGTCACGGCGAACTTGTCGAGGTACACGAGGCCGTCCTCGACCGTGAGGATGGCGGTCGCGCGGTAATCCTCGGTGACGTACACGCGGTGGCAGCTCTTCGTGGCGAAGTAGTCCGGCGCGAGCTTGCGCCCGAAGCACGACTCGAGCAGGTGGCGCAGGCGCGCGATGTCGAGGTCGTCGAAGCGCTCGAACTCGATCGCCCGCTGGCCGCGCGACACCAGCGTGCCGGCGCCGCGGTGGGTGAAGAGCTCGCGCGCGAGCTTGTCGGGTGCGCTGATCGACACGGTGGTGGAGGCGGGCAGGCGCTCGAGCAGCGCGTGGATCTGCTCGAGCTTGCGGCGCATCCCGCCGCTCAGCCACTCCTCGGCCATGAGCCGGTCGTAGTCCTCGGTCAGGTTCACCGCGCTCAGCACCTGGCCGTTCTGATCGAGCAGCCCGCCGGTCGAGGTGAGGAAGATGATCTTGTGCGGCTCGAAGCGGAGCGCGAGCGCGCCGGCGGCCTCGTCGGAGCTCAAATTGACGAGCTGCCCGCGCCGCGTCGCGCCGAGGCTCGTCACCACCGGCAGCTTGCCCGCGCGGATCGCCGACAGGAGCGCGGTGTCGTCGACGCCGGTGATCCGCCCGCGCAGGCCGTAGCGCTCCTCGTCCATCGGCTCGGCCTCGAACACCTCGGCGGCGATGGGGCGCGCGTCGCAGCCGCTCCGGGCGAGCGCCTCGACCAGCGCCAGGTTCTCGCGCTGAAGCACGCGCCGCACCACGTCGAGCGCGTCGGGCGAGATGCGGCGGATGCCGTCGACCCGCGGCGTCTCGATGTTCGCCTCGGCGAGGGCGCGATCGATGTGCGCCGCCGCGCCGTGCACGATGATCGGCGTGAGCCCGACCTGCTGCAGGAACGCGAGCGACGCGGCCACGGTGTCGAGCTCCACCGCCAGCGCGCTGCCGCCCACCTTGATCACCGCGAACTTCTGCGAGTCGACGCTCGAGTAGTGCTTGAGGTACTGGTCGACCTCCTTGCGGCTGCCGAGGTTCGACAAGAGCTTGACGAGCGTGGTGCGCGTGAGCGTCACAACAGCTCTTCGGGGCGCACCAGCCGGCGCATCACGGCCTTCTGCACGTGGAGGCGGTTCTCGGCCTCGTCGATGGCGATGCTCGCCGGCGAGTCGAGCACCGCGTCGGTCACCTTCACGTTGCGCCGCACCGGCAGGCAGTGCGAGAACAGCGCGCCGTCGCTGATCGCCATCTTCGCCTCGTCGACCATGAAGTGGCGGTGGCGGTCGCGCATCGGCTTCTCGTCGGGCCAGCGCCCGAAGTACGGGATGGCCCCCCAGCTCTTGGCGTAGACCATCGCCGCGCCGCGGTAGCCCTCCTCGATGTCGTGCGTGACGGTGATGGCGCGCCCCTGTTTGGCGGCGACCGCGCGCGCCTCGACCAGGTAGCGCCGGTCGAGCAGGTACTCCTCGTTGGGGCAGAGCAGCGTGACGTTCATGCCGAACTTCGCCGCGATCATCAGCGCCGAGTTCGCCACCGCGGTGTTGAGCGGCTTGGGGTGATAGGTCCAGGTCAGCAGGAACTTCTTGCCGTCGGGCGTGCCGAGCCGTTCCTGCAGCGCCATCATCAGCGCCAGCTCCTGGCACGGGTGGGTGATCGTCTCGAGGTTGATCACCGGCACCGAGGCGTACTGCGCCACCGCGCGCAGCACGCGGTCCTCGCGGTCCTTGTTCCAGTCGACGAACTTGGGGAAGGCGCGCACGCCGATGAGGTCGCAGTAGCGCGACAGCACGCGCGTCACCTCGCAGATGTGCTCCTCCTCGTCGCCGTCCATCACCGCGCCGGGCTCGAAGGCGATGGGCCACGCGCCTTTGCCGGGCTCGAGCACGACCGCCGCCCCGCCGAGCTGGCGCGCGCCGATCTCGAACGACGTGCGCGTCCGCAGCGAGGGGTTGAAGAACAACAGGCCGATGGTCTTGCCCGCGAGGTCGTTGGCCTTCTTGCCGGCCTTGAGCTCGCGCGCGTCGTCGATCAGCGCCTGAAGCTCCTCGCGGCTCCAGTCGGCGGTGGTCAGGTAATGGCGCATGACGCCGCCAATCTAGCGCGCCGCGCGGCCCACAAAAAGGGAGAACCGCCGGTGATGGGAGTCACCGGCGGTTCTTGGGAGATTGGGAGATTTGGGAGATTTTTGGGAGAAAGGAGATGGAGTTGGGAACGAAGAGAAGTAAGAGCTGGAAGATAAGGCTTGGAAGGGCACCCGTAGATGCGACCCTACAGTGTGCGTGCCCGTGGGATAGCAGGAGCCGTGCCACTGCCTACCTTGCCGTACATAGAAGCTAAGTGACTGAATTTTAGCGGCGCGGAACAGAATTTGGATAATTTTAGATCCAGGTCGGAGGATCCACGACATTGTCTCCAGACGATTTTTCCGAGCTGGACGCGACCGCGCTGGCCGAGCTGGTGCGCCGCGGCGAGGTCTCTCCGCGCGAGCTGTGCGAGGCGGCGATCGCCCGCATCGACGCGCACGACGCGAAGCTCAACGCGGTGGTGACTCCGCTCTACGAGCGCGCCCTCGCGCGCGCCGCGGGCGAGCTGCCGGCGGGCCCGTTCCGCGGCGTGCCGTTCCTGCTCAAGGACCTCGGCGCGACCATCGCCGGCGTTCGGATGACCGCGGGCTCCGCGTTCCTCGCGGAGTACGCGCCCGACTACACCAGCGAGCTCACCCACCGCTTCGAGCGCGCCGGCCTGGTGATCGTCGGCAAGACCAACACGCCCGAGTTCGGCATCGTTCCGACTACCGAGTCGCGCTTCCTCGGGGCGTGCAAGAACCCGTGGGACCTCGAGCGATCGACCGGCGGCTCGAGCGGCGGCAGCGCGGCGGCGGTCGCCGCGGGCTTCGTGCCGATGGCGCACGCCAACGACGGCGGCGGATCGATCCGCATCCCGGCGGCCTGCTGCGGCGTGTTCGGGTTGAAGCCGACGCGGGCGCGGACGCCGCTCGGCCCGCGCGTCGGCGACGTGATGAACGGCCTGGTGTGCGAGCACGCGGTGACGCGCTCGGTGCGCGACAGCGCGGCGCTGCTCGACGCCACCGCCGGCCCGGACCTCGGCGACCCGTACGTCGCTCCGCCGCCGGCGCGGCCCTACCGCGACGAGGTCGGCGCCGATCCCGGAAGGCTCCGCATCGCGCTGACCGTGGCGAGCCCGCTCGGCACGCCGATCGATCCCGACTGCGCCGCCGCCGCCCGCGACACCGCGAAGCTGTGCGAGGAGCTGGGTCACCGCGTGGACGAAGCCGCGCCGAAGTTCGACGCGCTCGAGGTGATGCGCTCGTTCATGATCGTGTGGACGAGCGGCCTGGCGATGACGCTCGACGCCTACGCCCTGACCCTCGGCCGCGCCGCGAGCGCCGCGGAGCTCGAGCCGCTGACGCGCGCCTACCTCGCGCTCGGCGGCGAAGCGCGGGCGCACCATTATTTGCTGGCGATCGCCCACCTGCAGCAGGTCACGCGCGCGATCGCCCGCTTCATGGCGGACTACGACGTGTGGCTCACGCCCACCCTCGGCGAGCCGCCGCCGCGCCTCGGCGAGCTGATGCCGTCGGAGTCGAACGACGCTGTGGCGGGCGTCGACCCGCTCGTCGCCGCCGCGCGCATGGCGCAGTTCGTCCCCTTCACCCCCATCGCCAACATCACCGGCCAACCCGCGATGAGCGTCCCCCTCGCCGCGACCGCCGCCGGCCTCCCGCTGGGAAGCCACTTCATCGCCCGCTTCGGCGACGAGTCCACCCTGTTCCGCCTCGCCTCGCAGCTCGAATCCGCCCGCCCCTGGACCCCCCGCCGCCCGCGAATCTAGCGGCTTGGTTCGAGGTTCCCCAGGCGCTACTTGTTTTGGCAGTGATTCTCCTCGACGAGGGCGTGGAGCTTGCCCGCGTCGCGGAGCTGGACGAGCTCGTCGAGGTGGGGGTGGCGCACGTTCGGGACGCCCTCGGCGAGCGCGGATTCGTAGAGGCGCAGCGTTCCGAGGACCGCGTCCTCCTCGATCCCGATCGCGTCGTCGCTCGCGCCGCCACGGCGTAGCGTCGCCGCGCCGGCCGACACCAGGTACTGCTCGTAGAGCATCGGGAACTTGAGGTAGCCGTCCTTCACCAGGCCGGCGAAGAGCAGGTCGCCGCACGCGTGAACCGTCACCGGCACCGCGGTGCCCTTCAGCAACTGCACCGACGCGCGCCGGAGCTTTCGCGCGCGCTCGCCCACGCTCATGCGCTCGATCGCCGCCATCGCGTCGCCGAGCTTCACCAGCTGATCGGGCGTGGGGTTCTTCGCCAGGTGGAACTCGACGACGCCGTCGGCCCCCACGGTGATCGGCCCTTCCCCGCTCGGCTCGGCCATGACGACCGCCTTGGGCGGCGACTCCGCCGCGGCCGCCGGCACCACCGGAGGATTGTCCGCGGCGCCACACCCCCACAACGAAACCAACACCAACCCCGCGAAACCTGGCAACACCAACCCCGCGAAACCTGACAACACCAACCCCGCGAAACCTGGATGCTGACTCATGACACACCCTCGCCAGAGATTGGGTGCACGCCGACCCGCGGAGGATCAACTCTCGCCTCCGTGCCTCCGC
>JACXTT010005591.1_pt1 | contig 18230 bp, 16 predicted proteins | sample 9270951 | NCBI WGS metagenome assembly JACXTT01 (sample SAMN15532306, study PRJNA645909) | rock metagenome | isolation source: weathered quartz diorite | place: Puerto Rico | collected 2017-06-21 | reverse complement strand
GCGGCTCTGTTGGTTGCTTCTCCGGGTTCGGGATTGTTTTTGGTGAGGATGTAATTGGAGGTACGATTCGAGGAATCGATAAGCCAATTGCTTTCGGATTATGGGCCGAGCCGCGATCCAAGAGCGATCAAGTCTGCGCCTTCGTTGATTTTTGTGCCGGCCTCACGCGGGGCGAAGGTCGACAAGGTCGGTGGTGGAAGCTCTGTAGTGACTGGGTGGGTAAACAAGTTCGACGTTCCTCCCCTGAGCGAGATCATTCGAGGCGTTATCGATCGTGACGTGGGTAACTCACCGACAGCAAGAATCGAAGTCATCGCCCGCTATAGCATAGAGAACTATCTGCTGGACCCTCTCATTGTGTTTTGCTTGCTGTCTGGGGCGAACCGAGCTCCTCAAGTCGAAGGATTGAAGATATCGACTGGCGACGAGCACCTAATTCGGGAGCAACCTGAACCGCTTCTTACTGCAATCGTTGCGGCCATCGTCGCTGTTGTAGAACCGCATATTCTTGATCTTCAGGAAACTGAGAAATTTACGCGGACCGTGACGTTCACGAAGGGTGTATCGGCTCAATATCCCGCCTGGACAATCGATCGACGTGGACATGACCTGATGCCCTTGTTCCAAAAGGCGTTTGGAGGTGCCGGAATTATCAGCCCGCCAAGATTGGAGCAAAGCCTAAGACGGCTGAGGTTAATACCCGTTGAGCTTGCCGACATCTTCGATCGGCTTCAAGAGGCGGTCGCGAAGGAAACCAGTCCAGTGCCGGATTTGCCGCCTGTCGCGGCTACGAGTATTGCTGAACCAGAGACTTGACAAGCTACCAAATGCCAAATGCCAAATGCCAAAAGGCATTTCCAGGCGGCCGGAGTCCTACCAAAACGAGGCACTGGTTCTTACGCAGATGCCTGCGATGCTGGAGCAATATGGATTTTTGGCGGTAGCAATTTACCGGCAGGTTGCCATGAAGGTCGTCGATGCCCGGGCAATCGATGGCTCCAGAATCGATTCCGGCTAAAACAAGGTTGGACGGGCTCCCGCAACTATAGTTCGGGCTGTTTAGCGAGGCGGGGCGTAAGCGGCTGGGCACGGCATATTGACCGTGCTGCCGAATCAGGACTGCGCTTGCCAGCGATGCGGCAGTAATTCCTCGACGCGACTGTTCATGTGGGTGGGCAGCCTGGTCAGTACATCCTTGAGGTAAGCCCAGGGATCATGTCCGTGCAATTTCGCTGACTGCAGCAAGCTCATCACGACGGCAGCACGCTGACCGGCCAACTCACTGCCCGCGAAGAGCCATGCCTTTCTGCCGTTGGATGCGTTGGAGGCGACACACCGCAGCGATGCATTGGCCTGGGTGGACTCCGGCGCTGAACTGATTCGCCGAGTCAAGCCAGCCACACCACCCAAGCATTTGGTTTCTTATTTTGCGGTCGTGGACGAACGCGGCATTCTGCTGGTGGACCACCGGAATGCGCAGCGGTGGTTGCCGGCCGGTGGCCACGTGGAAGTCGGTGAGCACCCACGGGACACGGTGGCACGTGAACTACAGGAAGAGCTGGGATTCGCCGCGCCACATGCCATTGCATCACCGCTGATGGTGACCTGTACGGACACAGTGGGCCTGACCGCTGGCCATCCCGATGTGTCGTTGTTGTACATGGTACACGCCAAGCGAACGCAGGCAATCGCATTTGACAACGGCGAATTCAACGCGGTCCAATGGTTCGATTTTTCGGACCTGCCGTTTGAACGCAGCGACCCGCACCTTCGCAGATTCATCAAAAAATTGACTTGTCGCTGATGCGCGCCAACGGCCAAGCCACATGCCGCAGCGGCACCATCAATCCCGGTCGTCGTGGTGCAGTCTGGGGATCTGCTTCAACCGATTGGAATCGCGTTTGATGGTGTCCTGAATCGTGTCCAGGTAACAACGCACGTCGGTCAGGGTTTGATCGCGCGCGTCAGATGCACTGTCGGTCAAGACGTCACCCAATGCCAGGGAGATGGTCATCCAGGAGTCGCGCAAACTGTTCAGGGCATCGACCAGCGCGAGCAGTAGTTCATCGCGTGGCGGTGGTGGTGGCGGGGTACCAGGGTACATCAAGGCACCTATGAATACTCAAGGGTCACTTGCTAGAAAGTTTCCCAGTCATCCGACGCCCCGGCGGTTGCCGTGGCGGCGCGGGCGGAGGAGACTGGTCGCGGCAAGCTGGCACTTGTCTTCTTGGCGTTGGCGGCAGCCACGCGGGGGGCCATGGATTGGCTTGGCTTTGCGGCGTTGCCCAGCATGGGCCGATCACCGGTCATGCCCTGCGTTGTCTTGGCATGGGTCGAGCGGGTCTGGTGTGGCGCAGCAGTTGTGTGCGCGGCGGCGCTCAATTTAAAGATGGCGACGACCTGCACCAGATCTTGCGCCTGCGTCTTCAGGCTGCTCGCGGCGGCGGCCATCTGCTCCACCAAAGCGGCATTCTGCTGGGTGGTGTGATCCATCTGAACAACGGCTTCACCGACTTGTGACACGCCGGCTGATTGCTCACTGCTGGCGGCGCTGATTTCGCCCATGATGTCGGTCACCCGGCGTATGCTGCTGACGACCTCGGTCATGGTGACGCCGGCCTTGTCGACCAAGACAGTGCCTTGCTCGACCCGTTCCACACTGGCATTGATCAGGCTCTTGATTTCTTTGGCGGCTTCGGCCGAGCGACTAGCCAGGCTGCGCACTTCGGATGCCACGACGGCAAACCCGCGCCCCTGTTCTCCGGCCCGGGCTGCCTCCACCGCAGCGTTCAAGGCCAGAATATTGGTTTGGAAGGCAATGCCGTCAATGACGCTGATGATGTCGCTGATCTTGCGACTGGACTCATTGATGCCCTTCATGGTCTGTACCACCTGGCTGACCACATCGCCACCGGACACCGCCACCGTGGAGGCACTGTTGGCCAACTGGTTGGCCTGGCGCGCACTGTCGGCGTTTTGCTTGACGGTGGCGCTCAGCTCTTCCATGGACGCCGCAGTCTCTTCCAGTGCGCTGGCCTGCTGTTCGGTGCGGGCCGAGAGGTCATGGTTGCCCTGCGCAATCTCCGCCGACGCAGTGGCTACACCTTCGGAGCCTTGGCGCACCTTGGAGACCACGGTAGACAGGCCATCCCTCATGACCCCCATGGCCCGCAGCAATTGGGCCAATTCGTCCTTGCCGTGCGGCTGAACGTCCACCGTCAGGTCACCAGAGGCTACCGCCTCGGCAAGGGCCACACCTTCTGCCAGTGGTTTGGTAATGCTGCGCGTGATCAGCAGTGCCAAAAAGCCGCACAGCAGTACGGACAGAAGGATGGCTGCCATGACCACCATACGGGCGTTGCCGGCCACGACCTGCGCCTGCTCCCAGCTGTCGGCGGCAGCCTTGGAGTTGTATTCATTGATGACGGCGACATCGGCAAAGGCTGCGTTGAAGGCGGCGGAGCTGTCAGTCTTGTAGCTGGCCATGGCCTGCTTCATTCCGTCTGGGCCGCTGCGTGCCGCCTCCACTATTTTCTTGCTGGCTGCAAGCCAGGTATCGCGGTGCTGCTGGTAGCTGGCAAAGGCCTTCTTTTCCGTGTCGGAGTCCATGAAGGGCTGGAACTTGGTTTCAACCTCGGCCAGGCTCTTTTGGGACTTGGCTATGCGGGCGGCCTGCTCGTCAATTTCTTTCTCCGTATCGGATATCAGGATGCGCGCCTCGGCGCGGCGGATGTCGTTGATCAGGCTGCGCACGCTGGAGCCCAACTCCACGGCGGGCAGGTCAATGGTGGCCAGATCTTGTGTGGTGCGCGCCACCTTGCTCAGCTGGAACTGGGCAACCAGGCCTAGCACCACGGTCAGCATGGCCGCGACCAAAAAGGCAACTCCCAGTTTGACGCCGATTTTGATGTTTGCCAGATCCATGATTAATTCCCTCGACAGGTTTTAACGAAGAAAGCAGCGACGCAGCAAACATGTTGCCACTGATTGCGGCGTCCGTGTTGTTTATTTTTGCACTGCACCATCGCGTGCGAGCGACCCCTCTTCACGTGCCAGCAAGTCGGCGCACAAGGCGCTGGCCTGGGAAAAGTCCAGTTCCGCGATGGCCTGGCCCAGGGGCTCCAGGGCCGCCAGGTCCGCAACCCCCCACGCTTGGCGCACTTGGTCCAGAACTGCCAAGGCATGCATATCCGAGTTGTGCAATAAGCCGTGCAGGCGCAACAAGGTGTCCAGGCGGTTGCCGACCTTGCCAGCGTTCCCTTGTGCGACGGGCGCCTGCGCTGGCGCAGGCCGTGGATACAGCGGCAATTGCGGTTGCAGCGCCCGTGCCGTGGCATCGACGGCGGCGTCCAGTTGCGCCATGTCGGCAGCCAGGGCAGGCGCCAAGTCGCCATGCTTGATGCGTGCTTCCAAGCTTGCAGCGACGTGTGCCAAGCGCTCGGCGCCGACCGTGGCGGCAAGCCCTTTCAGCGTGTGCAGTATGCCAAGGGCTTGCTCGCATTGGGCCGCGGCCAACGCGCCTGCAAACTGCTGCGCCATGGGCTCCAGGTCGGCCGCAAAGCTGTGCAGCACCTTGCCTAGCAAGACAACGCTGCCGCCAAGGCGGTGCAACGCGCTGGCAAGATCCAACACGGCTGCGGGCTGGGCCACCGAGCCGGTTCGCATGTCTGCCATGGGCGTCGGGCCTGCGGCGCTAGCTTGCGCCACTGTGCGTCCCGTGTGGTGCAGCAACAAGCCTACCAGGTGGTCCAGCTCAAACGGTTTGCCAATGTGGTCGTTCATGCCGGCCGCCAGGCAGGCCTCGCGGTCTGATGCCATGGCGTTGGCGGTCATGGCAATGATTGGCAGCGCAGCCGAGCCCCTGTGCTGGCGTATGGCGCGGGTGGCGGCAAAGCCATCCATCACCGGCATTTGCAGGTCCATCAGCACCGCATCGAAAACTGGCTGCGTATGGGCCACCGCCGCTACTGCCAAAGCGCCGTTCTCGGCCAGGGTGACATCGGCGCCTTCTTCGCTGAGCAGACCCTGGGCCACCAGTTGGTTGATCTTGTTGTCCTCCACCACCAGCAGCCGCATGCCAGCCAGTCGTGGACTGGCGGCCTTGGCCGTTGCCGGCGCATGGCGCTGCGCAACCGTGCCAGGATGCGCCCGTGTGAAATAGAGCTGGAAATGAAAGTCACTGCCAACGTTGATCGCACTGTCAAGCGCCAGATCGCCCCCCATCAGCGCGACCAGGCGTTTGGAGATGGACAGGCCCAGGCCGGTACCACCATAGCGGCGCGTGGTATTGGACTCGGCCTGCGAAAAACCGCTGAAGATATGGGCTTGCTTGTCCGCAGCAATGCCAATGCCGGTGTCCCGAACCGAAAACGCCAGCAACACGCCCGGGCCCCGGTGTTCCACCACCCGCACAGTCAAAACCACCTCTCCCTGGTTGGTGAACTTGATCGCATTGCCGCCCAGGTTGATCAGCACCTGCTGCAGCCGCATATCGTCGCCAACCAGTTCGCGCGGGACGTCGGCGTCCACGTCAAAGCGCATCTCGACGGCTTTTCCTTCCAGGTTGGCCGACAGCACCACCGCCAGATCGCGCAGCATGCGATCCAGGTGGAAGGGGCGTGGGTCCAGCGTCATCTTGCCGGCTTCAACCTTGGAAAAATCCAGTATGTCGTTGAGCAGACCCAACAGCGAGCGCGCGGCCTCCTCGGCATTGTTGGCAAATTCCTGCTGGCGTTGGCTCAGCTCGGTACTCTGCAACAGTTTGAGCATGCCCAAAATGGCATTCATCGGGGTGCGTATTTCATGGCTCATATTGGCCAGAAACTCACTCTTGGCGCGGTTTGACGCTTCGGCCAAATGCTGCGCCTCTTTCAGTGCGGTGACGTCGACCCGAAACCCGACGGTCTGGCCCAGCGTAGTCTTGCGCTCCACCACGCGCTGCCAACGGCCGTTGTCGAATTGTTGCTCCAAGAACGTATTGGCGCTGCGATGGGCGGTCAGACGCTCTTCAATCCACTGCTGCTCGCGGCCCAGTGCCGCGGGATAGTGGCCGTGCAGGACGCCAAAGCGCAGAATGTCTTCAAAGCTGGCGCCCGGCACGATGATGTCTGCGGCGCCGTCATAGATGTTGCGGTATTTTTCGTTGCAAAACAGCAGGCGGTCATTGGCGTCGTACACAACAAAGGCCTCGTCTATGGCCTCGATGGCGGTGACCAGCATGGTTTGTGTGGCTTCGCGTGCAACCTCGGCCAACGCCAGTTCATTGGCGCTTTGCCGCTGTGCGCTCAGCGCCAGCAACAGCTTGTTGTATCCGTCTACCAATTGGCCAATTTCGTCCTGGGCTTTGAGCGCTGGCAAGGGTTCGTGGTGATGTGCCGGCGCGCGTTGCAGCCGCCGGAATCCAGCCGAGACGGCCCGAATGGGCGCCACCACCGTGCGAGCGTAGAGCCAGGTAATGGCCAGAACCACCAGCAGCCCCAGCCCCAGCAGCGCAATCGTGGCCTGCGTTAACTGGGCCACCCGCCCTGTGACCAATTGGCGCGGCGTCACCATGATCAGGTAGCCATGGCCCCGGTTGCTGGCGTCCACATCCAGCAGCACGGGTTCGCCATTCAGCGTGATCTCCTGGGTACCCTGCGCATGGGTGGCCAACGCCAGCAGCCCTTGGTCAAACGGCTGACCCAGCAATTGGCGTTCGGAGTGCAGTGCAATGCGCCCGTTCTGGTCAACCTGCATCAATTGTTGACCGGGCAGCAGTGGCACGCGGCGCAGATATTCTTGCAAGATGTCGTCCGTCAGGCTGATCTGCAGCACGCCTACGGTGTCGGACTTGCCCGACTGTGCGGAGAAGTGCCGAATGGCGCGCAGCACGGCGCTGACCTGCGGGTAGCGTGAACTGCTGTTGATGTTGGCGCCAATGCCGCGCCACAGCGTGGGCTGTTGGGCCTGAAGTGCCAGGTCCACCAGTGCACGGGCGGTTTGGCCGGGTACGGCGCTCGAAGCCAGTGTCTCGCCTACGTGGAAATGCGTGCCACCGACCGAGAACAAATCCAATGAAGCCAGCCCTTTGACGCGGATGTAGTTGTTCAGCGTGTAGCCGATTTGCGCCCGCAGGTTCAGATTGTCGTAACTGCTGGTGGATGGCGTAGCGGTGCTGTACAGGGCTTCGCCGATGGCTTCATTGCCGGCAATATTGGTGGCCAGGTCTTCAATCTGGTCCTGGTACAGCGACAGGTAGGAGGCAAAGTTGCCCAGCGTGCGCACGTTTTCTTCCTGCGCCTGCTGCAGAACGACGCGCTTGGCGATCTCCAGCGCGCTGAACCCCAGCACCGTCAGCGGCACAATGCCCGCAACCAGCAGGTAGCTTAGCATTTTGACGGTGATATTGACGCGCAGCTTCATGGCACGGCATTCATGGTGCGCTCGGGCGCTTGGTGGAATAGGTAGACCACCCCATATTAGCCGAAGGGGTTGCGAACAGGTGTTCAGATAGGCGTGTTCCAATAGCTGCATGAACCCCGATGCACACAAACTATGGATGGCCCCGCAGTGGGCCTTTGCGATTCTGCTGGCCTTGCTGGGTATGTTGGGGCCTTTCTCTATCGATACCTACATTCCAGCTTTTTCCGGTATTGCCCAGTCGTTGGATGCCACGCCGGTTCAGATGCAGCAAACCCTGTCGGCCTACCTGTTTGGCTTTGCTTTCATGAGCCTGTTTCACGGCGCCATTTCAGACAGTTTTGGTCGTCGCCCGGTGGTGTTGTGGGGTCTGGCGGCCTTTACCGTGGCGTCGGCGGGTTGTGCACTGGCGCAAAACATCGGGCAACTGATTTTTTTCCGCGCCATGCAAGGGCTGTCCACAGGGGCTGGTATTGTGGTGTCGCGGGCGGTGATTCGCGACATGTTTGCACCATCGCAGGCGCAAAAGGTCATGAGCCAGGTCACCGTCTTCTTTGGCGTGGCGCCGGCTATTGCGCCCATGGTGGGCGGCTGGATGCTGGTGCATGTGAGCTGGCACGGTATTTTCTGGTTTCTGATGGGCGTGGGCATTGTGCTGTGGCTGGCCATTTACCGCCTCTTGCCAGAAACCTTGCACGACACCCAGCGCCAGCATTTTCATCCGCGCAACCTGTTGGCTGGTTACTGGCAGCTGGGCTCTGACCCGCGCTTTTTTTTGCTGGCCCTGGCCAGCGGCATCCCGTTCAATGGCATGTTTTTGTACATACTGAGCGCACCGGTCTTTCTGGGCGAACATCTGCAACTGGCGCCACAACAGTTTTTCTGGTGTTTTCTGATGACCATTGGCGGCATCATGGCTGGCGCCATGGTCAGCGGGAGGCTGGCCGGCAAGGTTGCGCCCCAACGCCAGATCCGGTGGGGTTTTTCCATCATGCTGGCCATTGCCGTGGTCAATCTGCTGGCCAATGTGTTGTTCAGGGCACACGTCAGCTGGGCCCTGTTTCCCCTGGGCATATTTGCCTTTGGCTGGGCCCTGATGGTGCCGGTCGTCACGCTGCTGGTGTTGGACCTGCACCCGGAGCGCCGTGGCATGGCGTCCAGCCTGCAAATGTTTGTCGGATCCACGGCCAATGGCATCGTGGCTGGTGTGATTTCGCCGTTGGTGATGCATTCCACCATCGGGTTGGCCGCGGCGTCGCTGTCCATGTTGGGCCTGGGTCTGGTTTCCTGGAGCTACATTCGCCACCGTTGGCCCGCAATCGGGCATACCATTGTGCATGGCTGAAGGATTGCCCCCGCTATTGATTCGCCCGTCGTCGGCGCCAGGCCGTGCGCTGGGCGTTGCCGTGCCCGCTGGCGGGCTGGCGTCCTTGCTGTTGCTGTTTTTTTTAACCGCATGCCTGGGCTGGCATAGTGGCGCTGCAGCGCAACAAGCCACGCTGGACCGTATAGACGCCATCTACGTATTGTCCGAAAAGGACAACGCCACAGCCTTGCAGCAGATTCGGGCGCTGGGCGCAGAGTTGCCGGCGACTGCCCCTTACGCGGTACAGCGCGAATACCTGAGCACGCGCATCGATCTGGAATTGGATTCAGCACAAATCGATGCCGCCAAGGGGTCGATCGCCCATTTGCTGGCCGCCGCCACGGCCCAGCATGACGACATGGGTCTGGCGCTGGCCAAGACCTATGAGGCCGCCGTGTTGGTGGTGGCGGCACAAAACGCCACGGCCATCGTGAAGCTGGATGAAGCGCGGCCGATGGCCCTGCGGTCCAATAGCACGATTGCGCAGTGGCAGTACTACCATGTGCTGGGAGACGCCCAACTGGCCATGGGCAACTTTGAACCGGCCCTGGACGCCTACCTCAAGAGCCTGGAACTGGCTGATCGGCAGCCCCAGCACGCGCAGCAAGCGCGCTTGCGTTCGCTCAACAGCCTGAGCCGCGTGTACGCGGCCATGAAGAACCATGACAAGGCATTGTCGGTGATCGAAGAGGCCTTGCTATTGGCCAAGGAGCTGGGTTCGCAGAAGATGCTGGCCACCCTGTATTTGAACCAAGGTGGTGAGTTCGCGTTGATGGGCCGCCACAAGGACTACGCGCTGGCCAACGAGCGCGCCCTCAAGGTCGCCCGTGAGAGCGGCCTGGTGCGGGTAGAGGCCACCATTTTGAGCAATATGGGTGACGGGTATTTGCGCACCCACAACTACCCCAAGGCCGAGCAACTGGCGCGCTTGGCCTTGCCCAAATTCAAGGAAATTGACGACCAGAGCGGGGTTGCCGCGGCGCAGTGCAATATAGGCTTTGCGCTGATGGGGCAGGGCAAAGTGTCGCAGGGGGTTGCCGAGGTGCGTGTCGCCATCAAAAGCTCGCATGATGCGGGCGCCATGGCCGACGAGGAAGATATTTTGGGGGAGCTGGGGCGCATGTATGAGCAATTGGGCCTGTACAGCGACGCCGTCGCCACCATTCGCGAGCAACAGGTGCTCAGTGAGAAGTTGTTCCGCCTGGACCGCGAGAAATCGGTCGCCACCTTGCAGGCCCAGTTTGACGCGGTGCAGCGGCAGAAGCAGATCGAACTGCTGGCGCGTGAAAACAGCCTGAAGGACGCCGAAATCAGCAACCAGCGGCTGCAGCAGATCGTGACACTGCTGGGCGCTGTGGTCACGGTGATGGCGGGCTTTTTTGTCTATCTGCTGTACCGCCGTGTGCGCAAGACCAACCAGAAATTGCGCGAAGCCAACCAGCAGCTGGAGTTCCATGCGGTGCGCGACCCCTTGACCGGGCTGTTCAACCGCCGCTCGTTTTTCGAGCTGATGAAGAACCGCACCAACGCTGTCGCAAGTGGTGCCGGGCGGCGTGAAGACGACAACCCTGATGGCCTGATGATTCTGGACATTGACCACTTCAAGAATATCAATGACACCCTGGGCCATGCCGGTGGCGATGCGGTGCTGATCGAAATTGCCAAACGCCTGCGCAGCACGGTGCGCGACACCGATATGGTCATGCGCTGGGGTGGCGAGGAGTTCCTGATCTTTACACCCAAGGCCAATGCAGCCCACTTGAAGAGTCTGGCCCAGCGGGTGCTCCATGTGATTGGCGACACCCCCATGGCGGTGGGCGAGAAGATGATGACCATTACGGTCACCGGCGGCTTCCTGTCCTTGCCGTTCTCGGGGCTGTCCGAGGTCGACTGCAACTGGGAGAAAGCCATGCAGATTGCCGACATGGCACTCTACCTGGGCAAGGTCAACGGCCGTAACCGGGCCTATGGCTTGAACCGCTTGCTGGCACCCTTCGAGCAAGTCATGCCCGTGCTGGAGCGCGACATTTCAGCTGCCTTGAATGCCGGCATGGTGGAACTGGTCGAAGTACAGGGGCCGGAAGCAGGCACTGCAGGTATCGACAGCCGGCTGCCCGGCAACGCGCTGGCAGCTTAGGGACAATTTCCCGCTCGCTGGGCCGCCCCAAGGAAATTTAGCCCCCTTGGAGCTTGTGAATAAATCAAGTTGTCTGCCGCGTGCGGGCGATCAGCCACACCTCGCGTAAGGCGAGTGGCGTGGTTCGCGTTCTCCGGCTGTGTCGCGGGCGACTGCTGTTGGCGCTTTGATATTGCTTCGTCAATGCGTTTGTTGGCGTGCCGATGGTGTTGCAACCGCGAGTACTGCCTGCGCCCGCGAACCCCACCACTCGCCTTCAAAGCGACAGCGTGTATCGGATGCCCGAATACGAAAACCAAACACGCAACACGAACCGATGGATTGGTTGTGCGTGCGCAAGGCGTGGGCCGAAGGTGGCTGGTGGGGTCCGCGGGCGCAGGCAGTACTCGCGGTTGCGACAAAATAGGCGCACCAGCATCGGTGTTGATGAAGCAACGTCAAAGCACCAGAAGCGGCCGCCCGCGACACAGACGGAGAACGCGGGCCACGCCAGCTACCTTATGCGGGGTGCTGCCCCAAAATGGCCCGCGTCACACAAATCTATTTCTTCACAACCCCCCGGGGGGCAGCAACCCGCGCGGCGGCCGTATCAAGCGGTTCGACGGGTGCGTTTGGGCTTTGGCTTGGCCGCCGGTGCCGCTGTAGGAACCAGCGATAGCGGGGCCTTTTCGGCTTGGCGTTCGGCCTGCGCGATCGGGGTCAAGGCCAGCAGTTCCTGGTGGGCGGCCAGCATCAGCGTGGCCAGATCGGGCAGATCCGGCAAGGCCTTGCGGCAGGCCGTCAAACCAAAATCGAGTGAGCCGTTGTAGCTTTGAACCGTGATGTTCAGCGCAATGCTGTGTATGGCGATGGACACCGGGAAATAGGTGATCATCTTTGCGCCTGCCAGGTACAGCGCAAACTTGGGGCCCGGCACATTGGAGACGGCCACGTTGGCCAGTGGCGGCATATTGTTGGCCAGCTTGGAGCGTCCCAGCAGGGCCGCCATGCCGCTGAGCAGCCAGGGCGCACCCAGTGACGGAAAGTCCGTTGGCGTCACCGACTTCAAACTGGCCGATGTGGCCTTGGCGGCCGTGCTGGACCGCGTAATCGCAGCCAGGCGCTCCAGCGGATCGGCCACATTGCTGGCCATGCTGATGCGGGTGGCCGAGACCTGGTTGTTCATGTCGGTGTTGCCCGCTTCGCGCAGGCTCACCGGCACAGCGGCCAGCAGCGGGTCGGCCGGCGAACAGCCCAGGTCGGCCAGGTAGTGGCGCAAGGCCCCCGAGCAAATGGCCAGCACCACGTCGTTGAGCGACGCCTCGTTGGCCTTGCCAATGTGGCGGGCCTCGGCCAGCGGAATCGAAAAACTGGCAAACAGCCGCTGGTTGGTGATGCTGACGTTGATGGGCGTCTTGGGCGCAAACCAGTTGTTCTTCTCGGTGTCACTGCTCTGTGCGGTCACATGGGTCTCGCGGCTGTTGCGCCACAGTGTGCGCACTGTGCTGGCGACGGCAGGCAATGTGCGAGCCAGTTTGAAGGACTGTGTGGCGATGTTCTTCAGCCCGGAAGCGGCCAGTTCCGCAATGCCAAAGTTGTCGGTGCCCATGGGGCGGCGCATGGGCGCCTTCTTGACTTCGCGCGCCACCGGACCCATGTCCATGATGGCGCTGGCCAGTACGGCGCCGCCAGCGCCGTCCAGTGCCGAGTGGTGTACTTTGGAGTAGAAGGCCACGTGGCGTGTGCCTGGCGCTGCGTCGGCCGGTGTTTCCAGGCCTTCAATCACATAGAACTCCCACAGCGGGCGGCTGCGGTCCAGCAGGCTGGAGTGCAGCCGCCCCACCAGCTTGTCCAACTGCGCGCGGCTGCCAGGCTTGGGCAGCACCGTGCTGCGGATGTGGTATTCCAGGTCCAGGTCGTCATCGGCCACCCAGATCGGGTTGGCCATCTCGAACGGCATATTGACGAGCTTGCGCTGGAAGATGGGCGACAAATGCATGCGCTTGGTGATGTGCGCGCGCACGTCGTCGACAAATTCGCCGCTGTAGCCGGGCGGCAGTTCGAAGATATTGAGGCCGCCGACGTGCATCGGCGTCTCAGGGGTCTCCATGTAGAGAAAGGTCGCGTCCAGGCCGCTCAGATGGTCCATTGGGGGTGTCTCCAGTTCAAGGTCCCCCATCTTGACGGCTTTTTGGCAAACGCGCAGTCAGTTTGGCGTCAGTGGGTTTTTAATCAGGACTTGGTAAAGAACACGTAGTCGGCGCTGTAGGCCTCCTTGGTGCGCTTGCCACTGTCGCTGGCCTGCGTGCACCCCGTTGCTGGAGCCACGCCGCCTTGTGTGTTGAGGCGCTGTACGCTGGTCACGCTGGCCATTTTGCCGGCACCGCCGGTGGATGTGGCGCTGAGCAGCAGCAACGGAATATCGGTGGCGTGTGCGCCATCGGCCTTGGCCTTGACGCTGCCTTGTATGCGGCTGCCATCCAATGCAGCCCAGAACGGGCCAGCGCCATGGGTGCCCATTTTCTCGTTCTTTGGGTTGAACAACTCGGCCTCGGGGGCAACAAAAACCCAGGTCCAGCCGCCTTTATCGTTGGTACGGCATTCGTAGATTTGCGAGCCCGTGGCGTGCCAGCTGAAGGCAAACTGCTGGTCGGCGCCGGGTTGCAGTGCGGCGGGCGCCGCCGGGGCCACGGCCGGTGTCGCTGTGGGGGCTGCACAGGCGCCCAGCAACAGGCCCGCTGTGATGGCCATCCAGCCTGCGCGTAGATCGTGGCCAATATGGGAGCGTCGTGATGTCATGAAACGATTCCTGGAAAAAGAGAAAAATAGTCGCCTATGGTAGGGCACGCCGACCTTGCGCCCTATTCCGACTGCACGACGAACACCATGCCCAACACCCCAATGGAAACGGTTTTGCCGTTCACCGTGGTGTAGGAAGCCACTCCCAGCGGGTGGTAGTTGGAGGCGAATGCGGTCAGCGCGCCCAGGCCTAGCAGGCCCGCCAGGGGGCTGGGTTCCGAGACTGCCGCCCTGATGGCTGCTCTATGCCGCTCCGGTGATGGGTTCAGTACAAAGGCCAAGACCACGGTGATGCCGGTAACAACGAGAGATACGAGTGGGGCTTTGCGCATGGATGTCTCGGGTAAGGAAAAAAGATCAGGGTGAGTATTTGGATGCAACGGTAGCATGCCCGCCTGGAATGCAGTAAACTGTTTATTTATACAGTATTTAGTGCCCATGTCTTCCGCAGCCCATCTGCTGTCCCGTATCGGCGTCCACCCGGACGTCTGGCAGGCCGATGCGCTGGCGGGTGCGCCCGAACGCGTGGTCGCCACGGGTGACGCGCTGCTGGATGCCCAACTGCCCGGTGGCGGTTGGCCGGTGGGGGCTTTGAGTGAAATCCTGCAGCCCGCGGGTGTGCACAGTGAATGGCGTTTGCTGTTGCCGGCCTTGGCCCGCTGTGGCACAGCTGCTGTTGCACTGGTAGGTGCGCCGCACATACCGTTTGGGCCAGCGCTGGGTGCGCAGGGGTTGCTGCCGCAGCGTCTGTTGTGGGTGGCAACGCAGCCGGCGGCGCAGCGGCTGTGGGCCACCGAACAGGCTTTGCGGTGCGCCGATGTGGATGCCGTGCTGGTGTGGCTGGTGCAGGCGCGCCCGGAGCAACTGCGCCGCCTGCAAATGGCTGCTGCCGAGTACACCAAGCTGTTGTTCGTGTTGCGCCCCGAGCAGGCACAAAACGAGTCTTCACCGGCGGTGCTGCGGCTGTGGGTAGCGCCCTCTGCTGAACAAGCGGACGCATTGGAGGTGCGCGCGCTCAAGCGGCGCGGCCCGCCGATGAGCCAGCCCTTGCATCTGGCGGCCCGTTCGGCACGGCTGACGCGCTTGTTGGCGGCGGGCAATCTTGCCCCCACGCTTTTCAATGCATGATTGGATGGCCTTTGATGAAAACCAATCACGTGGCTTTTTCGGCGAGCGGCTCAGGCTGTCTGAGCGTTTTACTCCGTGCCCCCCGCCCGCTGCGCGGTCTCCTCCTTGACCTACGTAAAACGCCCAGGCAGCCTGAGCCCCGAAGTGGTGTCGCTGGTATGCCCGCAGGCGGAAAAAAATGCCGTTCGCAGCGGCAGGGTGAGGGCACACGCCGCAGGGAGGTCAAGGAGGAGCCCGCAGGGCGGGGGACACGTACTGCGGCGTGTGCCCTCACCCTGCTGAAGCGCGCCGCGATATTTGCCGGGCATTTTGCGCGATAAATGGGTGCATGGATTGATTTTCTGACACGAAAGCAAATTGCGTGGCAGCAAAACCCAAAAAAAATCCACCAGGCCGGGAGGACCTGGTGGATGGTAACTATCTGTCGATAGCCCGCTCAGGGAGGAAAAGCGGGGAACTTGCGTCCGGACGGGATTTTATGCTGCCGGGGCAGCTGGGGCGGCTGGGGCTGCGGGCGCACTGTCTGGCAACAGATGGGTGGCCTTGAGCAGCTTCACGATGATGCCGACGGCGTTTTCAAGCTGGGGCTTGATACTTGCCAGTTCGGTAACTTCCGCCTCGACCAAGCCGACCACGGCTTCCAGCTTTGCGACACCCGCGCCAGGGACTGGCACAAGGGCTTCAACTGTCTGGACGGCCGCCGCGATCTTTGGCGCTGCTTGCAGGATCATGAGTAGTGGATTCATGGTGGTGGCTTTCAATATTTACAAGCGATTCCCACTACTACGGGGGGAACCATTCCGTTTTCGAGACTCTTGATGTCTGCGTCAACCCCCGCCTTGGCCTCGCTCGGCAGCAGTGTCTGCGGCAGGTCCAGCGCCGCCGATGGATGGCAGACCCACTTTGGCGCTGGTAATGACGTGCATGACGGTATTACCAAAGGCAACAGCAGCAGGAATGCCCGCCGCCAGCGCTTTGAGGGTGTCAGGATCGACCTGTATGTCATATCCAAAGCCCCGAGCAACCGCCAACGCGGCGCCCAACAGTGCGAGCAGCGCGTTGGCGGCAATGGTCCGGTTTTTCCAGGTTGCCGAGTTTGCGAGCTGCTTGCCTTGGCGAAACAGCGTAAAAAAAGCCTGAAATTGAGAAATCATGGGTTTGCTCCTGTTGGGTTGAGAAATGCATTTGATCAATCGACGTGCTGAACGAAGGTGATGGAGGAGCCCAGCTCCAGGGCGCGCTTGACAACACTGTCGGGCCGTGACATGGGGCCAAGGTCAACGCCGGCGCGCAGCATGACTTCGCGAGTCAGCGCGGCACACTCACTGACTGAACCGGCCGGCAATGGCGAGAAGAAGGCTCGTATGGCCGCCCAGCGGCTATAAAGCGTTCCCAGGATGGATCGCACATAGTCCGTGGTTACCTCGGTCCAACGCGCCTGGCGCATGGGCAGGTGGTAGAAGTTGCCAACCTCTGAAAGCAGCACGCGGCGCGCGCAGGGGCGCACAGCCTCAACTGCGTACACGCGGCCGTCGACCGGGTCCACGTGGATAACGCCGACGTGTGAATAGGTGGAGACGGTGAACACTCGCACGCCAAGCACCAGGACGTCGTTGAAACTGTCAAACCCGCCGTGAGACTGGGCAAACAGGTCGCCAGAGCGAAAGCCGCTGCGCGCGCCGTGATAGCACGCCTGGGGCGCGTTGGCCTTTAGCTTTTGTAGGTTGTGCATGGTGGCTTACCCGGTGTAGCGCTCTGCGTCTTGCAGTGGCGTGTTGATCAGGGCATCCTTTTCAGCCTGGCTGAATCGGAAGTCGGCCGGAATCGATGGCTGCATCAGCAGCTCCAGCAAACCGGCCGCCTGGGCCGTTGGCGCCATGTCGACGAACGGGCTGGCAGTCAGCCGTTGGGTGCCGGTGGTGATCAGCATGCGTAAGCTGTACAAGGGAGCGCCCGTCACGCCCAAGGAGGCCGCATAGCCGTCGTCATTCAAGAACATGCACATGGCGTCCCACTTGGTGGATACGCCATTGGCCAGCTTGGGAAAGCGCTCTTGGAAGGCGCGCTTGGTGGCGTGCTGCGGTGTGGCCGGCGCAGGCGCTGGTGTAAAAACGCCGTTGGCATAGGTGCATCCGATCAACGAAACATCGAAGCTGGCGACTTCGATATGGTTGGCATCGGTCTGGATGCCATTGGTCTGTGTCACGGAAGTAACGACACCATTGGTAAGTTGCGCGATGAACATGTTTAGTACCTCTCTGTCAGTTCCCACGACGTCGTCCCGCCACTCGCTCCAAAAGTGACGCTGTGGCTAATGGACGTCGCGCTGGCCAAGTTGATCATCGGCGTGCGTGGGACACCACCGGAATCGCTGCAGGTACTGCCCAGCAGTCGCAACTCCGTCTTGGCCGTGTTCACGGAAGTAATCGTGGCGCTACCGGAGTTGTAGGCCAGCGTCCCGCGCTGAATGGACTTGATACCCGACGCACCCGCCGAGCGCCAATTGGTGGTATCGGCGCTAGGGTCGGTAGTGCCGGCCCCGGCGACGATCCGCACGTAGTAGGTGTAGTCAGTCGGGCTGAGCACGACTGCCCCGACTCCATACGTAGTGCCTGATACCCACAGCGAAGGCGGCGCTGCGCCGCCGAAATCAGAAGCTTTCATTTAGCCCACCTCCAGGTTGAATTGACGTACTGGAAGCTGTACGTCTGGTATGCGTTGTCGAGAGTCAAAACACCGCTTTGGCCGTAAAACGTGGAGCCATTGAAGTCCACCACGTTGGTCGCGATGCCGTTTTGCACCGGTACCGAGAACCAGGCGTCGGCGGCCGGCGAAGCAGGTGCAATCACCCGCTGGGGCGCCACCACGCTGGCAGCGCGCGCGGCCGTAGCCGCGCCCGTGGCAATGCGGCTGGTGGCGGACGTACCGGTCTCCAACTGCGCCTCAGCCACGATGACGCCTGACGCGCCATCGCCCAGGTAGCTGGAGTTGAAATCCGACAGGTGCAGCATGGGCCGCACCGTGGTGCCCACCGTGGTGCTGGGCGTACCGGTCAGTGTGCACAGGTAGAACCCGTTTCCCAAGTGGGTGCAGGTGGCCGCAGCGCCCGATCCGGTGCCGCCCGAAGCGATGGACGATGCGCCGGCACCGGTCAGGTCAAACTTGGCCTTGATGTAATCGGCCATGCCGGAGTCGCGGTCCAAGCTTAAAGCGATAGTGCTGCGACCTGCAGCCTTTACCTCAATCGAAAGCGTGTAAGAGACGTTGGCCGCAGCGGTCACGACCTGGCTGATGTTGTGGGTAGCCGTTGCTGCAGCCTCAATCAGCTTGTCAGCATCCACATTGCCACCGGGCGACAGCGTGAAGTCTGCCGATACGGTCATGGACGCCTTGACCCATGTGGCTTGGTCAGCCTGGCTGCTT